>Ga0256408_1001511_pt1 | contig 12596 bp, 9 predicted proteins | sample PhyAR1_FD_185998 | JGI IMG/M metagenome (GOLD analysis project Ga0256408, IMG submission 185998) | Leaf surface microbial communities from alfalfa plants in UC Gill Tract Community Farm, Albany, California, United States - DLSL A.R1 | ecosystem: Host-associated > Plants > Phyllosphere >...
TCCGGGAAAATACACCAGCGTGTCGGCATTTGCTCCGATTGTGAACCCCACCCAGGTGCCATGGGGTCAGAAAGCCTTCACCCATTATCTGGGCAGTGACACGGATAAATGGCAGGCGTGGGACAGCTGTGCGCTGATGCTGGCCAGCAACACGGGGGACGCCATCCCGACGCTGATCGATCAGGGCGATGCGGATCAGTTCCTCGCCGGTCAGCTACAACCTGCGGTGCTGGCCGAAGCGGCACGCCAGAAGGACTGGCCGCTGACGCTGCGTATCCAGCCAGGGTATGACCACAGCTATTACTTTATGGCGTCATTTATTGAAGATCATCTCCGCTTCCATGCGGCGCATCTGTTTAAGTAAGTTCCTCCCTTCTTGCCCGGAGGCGCTCCGTCTGCCGGGCCTCAAAACCCTATCCCTTTGAATAAAAGCCAGTTTCACCAACCAACATCAAAATACAAATGATTTCGATTATCATTTGTGTTTACAATTTCACATTCTTTTGTACAATTCCAGGCTCTTCTCCATCACAAAGAGTTCTTACAAGACAAATACATACAGTTCTCAGGGTTACCCGATGGAGTGTTTTTCTTTTTGATATGGAATGTTCAAATGACAATACCACGCGTTACGTTACTGGCTGTTGCCATCAGCGCCGCCATGCTCTCCCCTCTTGCTCACGCAGCCGACCCGGATACCGTGGTGGTGACCGCCACGGGTTTTGAGCAAAAAATCCAGAATGCCCCAGCCTCTATCTCCGTCATTTCAAAGCAGCAGATTGAAGACAAGGCTTACCGCGATGTGACCGATGCGCTAAAAGATGTCCCGGGCGTCGTCGTCACGGGCGGCGGAAGCAGCAGCGATATCAGCATTCGCGGCATGGCGTCCCAGTACACCTTGTTCCTGGTCAATGGCAAGCGCGTCAGTACGCGCAGCACGCGCCCGAACAGCGATAACTCGGGCATTGAGCAAGGCTGGCTACCGCCGCTGGAGTCTATCGAGCGCATCGAAGTGATCCGCGGGCCCATGTCATCGCTCTATGGCTCAGATGCAATGGGCGGCGTAATCAACATCATTACCAAAAAAGTCTCGAATACCAAAGCCTGGACCGGATCGTTACACGGCGATGCCACGTTCCAGGAGAACCATGATTCCGGGGATATCTTCCAGACCAACGCCTACGCTTCCGGCCCGTTAATTGACGGACTGCTCGGTGCAAAAGTGACAGGCCTGCTCTCACGTCGCGCGGAAGATCAGATCCTGAACGGTTTCAATGAGCAGAAAATGCGTAACGGCGGGATCACGCTGAACTTTACCCCGGACGAGCAGAACGATTTTGACCTCGATTTTGCCCGCGAACTTCAGGACCGAAACAGCACGCCGGGCAAGTCGAAAGCGACTGAAACCTGCCGCGGGACAACCTGCACGCCAAACAGCAAAAGCGAAACCCGCTACGAACATACGACCTATTCCCTTACCCACAGCGGTTACTACAGCGACTTCAACACCACCAGCTACATCCAGCAGGAAGAGACCAATAACCCGGTTCGCAAAATGCGTTCGTATAACACCACTTTCAACAACCAGAACCAGATCTTCCTCGGCGACCATACCCTGACCCTCGGCGGTCAGTATCGCTATGAGAAGCTGCGTGACAACGGTAACCAGCTTGAGGCGGCGGACGGGCTCAACAAACTGACGCGCTGGAGCTGGGCGCTGTTTGCTGAAGATGAGTGGGCGATGACCGATAGCTTCACGGCGACCGGTGGTCTGCGTATGGATAAAGACCAGAACTATGGCACCAACTGGACGCCTCGCGGTTATGGGGTGTGGCACCTTGCAGAACAGTGGACGTTAAAAGGGGGCGTTTCTGCCGGCTACCGTGCACCGGATCTGCGTCAGTCCTCCGCCAACTGGGGTCAGGCAACGGGCGGCGGTCGGCTGGATGGCATGATCGTGGGTAACCCGGACCTCAAGCCGGAGAAGAGCCTGAGCGAAGAGATCGCCCTGCTCTGGGATAACAATGACAATCTTAACGCCGGCGTTACGCTGTTCAATACCGACTTCAAAAACAAAATCACTGAAGTACGTCGCTGTAACAGCAGTGCCGACCCTGCCTGTACGATTGGCGGCCATGCCTACGATTTTGTCAGCGACCGGGTCAACGTCGACAAAGCCAACATGCGCGGTGTGGAATCCACCTTCGGCTGGAAAATCACCCAGGATGTTAACTGGACGGCTAACTACACCTATACCGAATCCGAGCAGAAGAGCGGTCAGTTCTCTGGTAAGCCTCTGAATAAAATGCCTAAGCATATGTTCAACACCACGCTGGACTGGCAGGCCACGCAGGATGTGGGCTTCTGGAGCCGTCTGAACTTCCGCGGCAAATCTTCTGAGTATCTCAGCCGGACCTCAATGTCACAGGGCACACCGTCTTACACGCAGGTTGATGTGGGTCTGCGTTATAACGCCAATAAGAACCTGCTGGTAACCGCAGGCGTGTATAACGTGCTGGATAAACAGATTGATTACGAGACTTACGATACCGTACTTGATGGCCGCCGTTACACTGTCGGCATGACCTACAGCTTCTGATCGCCAATAAAAAAGCCCGCTCAACCGAGCGGGCTAAAAGAGAGGAAGTGCGATTATTGTTTTACGCGTCCCGGGAATTCCATTTCACTGTAGCGAACAAAGCGCGTCCCCTTCGTCAGTTTGTAACCAAACCAGATTATCAGGAACAGCGGAATACCGATGTAGGTCGCCGTTACACCACCCCAGTCGATACGGTCCGCAAGGAACGCTTCATAGTTCTGTCCCAGCGTAATAATCAGGCACAGAATGAAGGCGAAAATAGGCCCCAGCGGGAAGAACCCTGAGCGATACGGCAGGTCATTGATGTCATGACCTTGCATAACGTAACCGCGACGGAAGCGATAGTGGCTGATAGCAATCCCGAGCCAGGCGATAAAGCCCGTCATACCGGACGTATTGAGCAGCCACAGGTACACCGTCTGGTTGCCAAACATGGAGGTCAGGAAGCACAGACCGGCAATCACCGTTGTGGCATACAGGGCGTTACGCGGTACGCCGCCACGGGACAGCTTAGAAAAGATGCGTGGCGCTTTGCCGTCGCATGCCAGGGTATAGAGCATACGGGTAGACGCATACATGCCGGAGTTACCCGCTGAGAGCACGGCGGTCAGGATAACGGCGTTCATCACCGCCGCGGCGGAGAGCAGACCGGCATGCTGGAAGACCAGCGTGAACGGGCTAACGCTGATGTCTTTCACATCATTGCGCAGCAGGCTTGGATCGGTGTAAGGAATGATCAGGCTGATAATCAAAATCGCAAACACATAGAACAGCAGGATACGCCAGAATACCTGACGCACCGCGCGTGGAATGTTCTTCTCCGGGTTCTCGGATTCACCGGCAGCAATACCGATCAGCTCGGTTCCCTGGAAGGAGAAGCCGACAATCATCGCCACGCCAATCATGGCCGAGAATCCACCCGCAAATGGCGCATCGCCAATGCTCCAGTTACTCCATCCTGCAGGTTGAGCGCCTTTGAAAATACCAACGATCATCGCCACACCGACGACGATAAAGATGATGACGGTTGCCACTTTGATCAAAGAGAACCAGTATTCCGCTTCGCCAAAACCACGCACGGAGATGTAGTTGAGCAGGAAGATCACCGCCAGGAACAGCGCACTCCAGATCCAGCCTGGCGTGTCCGGGAACCACCAGTTCATCACCAGCTGTGCGGCGACCAGGTCAACGGCGATAGTAACGGCCCAGTTGTACCAGTAGTTCCAGCCCAGCGCGAAGCCGAAGCCTTCTTCAACGTATTTTTGACCGTAGGTCGAAAACGAACCGGATACCGGCATGTACGCCGCCAGTTCGCCCAGACTGGTCATCAGGAAGTACACCATCAGGCCAATCAGGATATAAGAGAAAAGTGCCCCACCCGGGCCGGCTGCCGAAATTGTTGCGCCAGAGGCAACAAAAAGACCTGTACCGATTGAACCGCCGATAGCGATCATCGTCAGGTGACGCGCCTTAAGTTCGCGACGTAGCGCGGGCGCTTCTGTGGTTTTAATTTCTGAAACCATGTGAAAATGCTGTCCCTTCAACAAATGAGGCGCGATTGTAGCAGACGATACGCGTTCCTTCCGGCAGAAATGCTCAGTTATAAGAGAGCTTCATGACTCGGCCAGGATTATAAGTAAAGCACGCATCTGCATCTCCCCTCTCCCAACGGAGAGAGGATCCGCATTGCGGGTTTACATGTCGCAATAGCGCAGAAAACGCTGCAGCGAGCTGGAAAGGTGTTTCTGACGATGATGAATGCACCACAGCGTGCGCACCAGTTTAGGCAACGGGAGCGGTATTTCGACCAGCGTGCCGGCCTCAAGCTGTTCAGCAATCACCCGCCGGGAGAGACAGCTGATGCCCAGCCCATGACGGACCGCGTGTTTGATGGCTTCCGAGTTGCCCAGCTCCATACTCAGCCGGAAATGCGGCAGGTGGGAGAGCAGCAGGTAATCGACAATTTCACGGGTACCGGAGCCCTGTTCCCGGAGGATCCACTGCGCCTGAGCCAGCCGTTCCAGCGTCACTTCACCCTGTAATAAAGAAGAGGCTGGCGAGGCGAACACCACCAGCTCATCTTCCAGCCAGGGTTCAGCAATGATATCGACGTTGTGACACGGCCCTTCAATCAAACCGATGTCCACGCGGAAATCGATCACCGCATTGATGACATCCTGGCTATTGCCAACGCTCATCTCCAGCGGCAGGGTCGGGAAATCCCGGCGATAGCGGGCAATCACTTCCGGCAGAATGTAATTGCCGATCGTACTGCTGGCGTAAACGCGGATGGCCCCGTTCTCTTCGCGGAACAATTGTTCGATTTCAGTCGCCTGCTCCAGCAGTGCCAGCGCGCGCGGGTACAGCAGGCGGCCATGTTCATTGACGACCAGCCGTTTCCCCACTCTGTCGAAAAGCTGAACCCCCAGTTGCCCTTCCAGATCGGTCAGGGCTGCGCTTACCGCGGACTGGGACAGCGCCAGCATTTGCGAGGCCTGCGTCGTCGACCCGCTTTTCAGCACTTCGGCAAAAACTTCCAGCTGACGCAACGTAATGTGCATGGTTACTTACCACTTATATAGATTGATTATAAGTATATAATCAATTTTATTTTTAAGCCACAACGCCGTAACCTTTTAGCCAGATAAAGGAGAAGGTTATGTCAGAACACACCTTACAGCATCAACGTACATTGTGGCACTTCGTGCCGGGTCTTGCGCTCAGCGCGGTGGTAACTGGCGTAGCGTTATGGGGCGGCAGTATTCCGGCCGTCGCCGGGGCAGGTTTTAGTGCCTTAACGCTGGCAATATTGCTCGGCATGGTGGTGGGAAATACCGTTTACCCCCATATCTGGAAGTCCTGTGATGGCGGGGTTATTTTCGCCAAACAGCATCTGCTGCGCCTCGGGATTATCCTTTACGGCTTCCGCCTGACCTTTTCACAGATTGCGGATGTCGGCGTCAGCGGGATCGCTATTGACGTCCTGACCCTGACCAGCACCTTTTTACTGGCCTGCTTTATTGGCCAGAAAGTGTTTGGGCTGGATAAACAAACCAGCTGGCTGATTGGTGCCGGCAGCAGCATCTGCGGGGCCGCCGCGGTACTGGCAACCGAACCTGTCGTTAAGGCAGAATCCAGCAAAGTGACGGTTGCCGTCGCGACCGTGGTTATTTTCGGTACGCTGGCGATTTTCCTCTACCCGGCCATGTACCCGCTGGTTGCGCACTGGTTTAGCCCGGAGACCTACGGCATTTATATTGGTTCAACCATGCATGAAGTGGCTCAGGTGGTGGCGGCGGGTCACGCCATTAATCCGGATGCGGAAAATGCCGCGGTCATTGCCAAAATGCTGCGCGTGATGATGCTGGCTCCGTTCCTGATTATCCTGGCCGCTCGCGTAAAACAACTCGCGCCGGCAGGCAGTAGCCAGAAGAGTAAAATCACCATTCCGTGGTTTGCGATTCTTTTCATCGTGGTGGCGGTATTTAACTCCTTCCACCTGCTGCCGAAAGCCGTGGTGGATATGCTGGTCACGCTGGATACCGTCCTGCTGGCGATGGCGATGGCGGCGCTCGGGGTCACAACACACGTTAGCGCGCTGAAAAAAGCAGGTGCAAAACCGCTGCTGATGGCGCTGGTACTCTTCATCTGGCTGATCGTTGGCGGCGGTGCGATTAACCTCGCGATACATAGCCTGATGGCATAAACCACTTCATCCTTCTCCTGTTAACCCGCTATCATACGTATTTCGGGTTAACAGGAGTCCCTTTATGAAATATGTTGGAGCGCACGTCAGCGCTGCAGGTGGCCTTGCGAATGCCGCCATTCGCGCCGCCGAAATTGAGGCGACCGCTTTCGCCCTGTTCACCAAGAACCAGCGCCAGTGGCGCGCCGCCCCGCTCACCTCTGAAGTGATTGATGATTTCAAAGCCGCCTGTGAGAAATACCACTACGGGCCGGGTCAAATCCTTCCCCACGACAGCTATCTCATTAACCTCGGCCATCCCGTGCAGGAGGCGCTGGAGAAATCCCGCGAGGCTTTTCTTGATGAAGTGCAGCGCTGCGAGCAGCTTGGGCTGACGCTGTTGAACTTCCATCCGGGAAGTCATCTGATGCAGATTGACGAAGATGCCTGTCTGGCGCGCATTGCCGAATCCATCAACATCACGCTGGATAAAACCCAGGGCGTGACGGCGGTCATCGAGAACACCGCCGGCCAGGGCAGTAACCTCGGCTTTAAGTTCGAACATCTGGCGGCCATTATTGACGGCGTGGAGGATAAATCCCGCGTGGGCGTATGTATTGATACCTGCCATGCCTTTGCCGCGGGTTACGATCTGCGTACGCTTGATGAGACGAAAAAGACCTTCGATGAGTTTGAACGCATTGTGGGCTTCAAGTATCTGCGCGGAATGCACTTGAACGATGCGAAAAGCGCGTTTGGCAGCCGCGTGGACCGCCATCACAGCCTCGGTGAAGGCAATATTGGCCACGATGCGTTCCGCTTTATTATGCAGGATGCCCGTTTCGACGGTATCCCGATGGTGCTGGAAACCATTAATCCGGACATCTGGGCAGAAGAGATTGCCTGGCTGAAGGCACAGCAAACCGCTGAACAGGCGGCATAAAAAAAGCCGGGTCGCATAAGCACCCGGCTTTTTTATTGTTTTACCGCTTACGCCGCTTTCGCGACCCCTTCCGCTTCCGGACGTTTCAGCACCGCGTAAGAGAGACCTGCCACCAGCGTACCGGCCACAATCGCCAGCAGATAACCCAGCACTGGCGTGATTGCACCTGGGATCAGCAGCACGAACAGACCGCCATGTGGTGCCATCAGTTTCGCGCCAACCGCCATGGAGATAGCACCGGTTACCGCGCCCCCCACGATACAGCATGGCAGCACGCGCATTGGGTCACGCGCCGCGAACGGAATTGCCCCTTCGGTGATAAAGCACAGGCCAAGTACAAGGGCGGCTTTCCCCCCTTCCTGCTGCGCTTTGTCGAACTTACGACGTGCAATGATGGTTGCCAGGCCAAGAGCCAATGGTGGCACCATACCGGCCGCCATAATCGCTGCCATTGGCGCGTAGGTCTGGGTACTCAGCAGGCCAACACCGAATGCGTATGCTGCTTTGTTCACCGGGCCACCCATGTCGGTACACATCATGCCACCGAGAATAGCTCCCAGCAGTACCGCATTCGCAGTACCCATGGTTTGCAGCCAGTGGGTCAGACCCGCCAGGATACCCGCTACCGGTTTACCGATGAGGTAAATCATCGCCAGGCCCACCACCAGGCTGGAAATCAACGGGATGATCAGAATCGGTTTCAGCGCTTCCATACTCTGCGGCAGTTTCAGCTTCGAGCTGATAAGCTTCGCAACGTAACCCGCCAGGAAACCGGCAATGATACCGCCGATAAAGCCAGAACCGGTGCTCACCGCCAGCATACCGCCGATAAGACCCGGCGTCAGGCCCGGACGGTCAGCGATGGAGAAGGCGATAAAGCCTGCCAGCACCGGCACCATCAGGGCAAACGCGGAACCACCACCAATCTGCATCAGGGCAGCAGCCAGCGTGCCTTCTTCTTTAAACGCGGTAATACCAAACGCGAACGAGAGGGCAATACACAGACCGCCCGCCACCACCATCGGCAGCATATAAGACACACCGGTCAGCAGATGGCGATAGGCGCCAGCTGACTCTTTCTTACCTTCCGTCGCAGTTTGCGTGGACCCCGTTGCCTGATACGGCTTCGCTTCCACCAGCGCTTTATCAAACTCCTGAGCGGTCTTTTTCAGCGCCAGGCCCGTTGACGTGCGGTACATCGGCTTACCGGCAAATTTCGCCAGGTCCACTTCGATGTCAGCCGCAACCATCACCAGATCGGCTTCAGCCACCTCTTCAGGGGTGATTGCGTTGCCCGCACCAACGGATCCACGTGTTTCAACTTTTACCCACCAGCCGCGTTTTTTCGCTTCGGTTTCAATGGCTTCAGCCGCCATAAAGGTATGAGCCACGCCCGTCGGGCAGGCCGTGATCGCCACAATACGTTTTGGTCCGGACGCGGCAACCGGCGCCACGACCGGTGCGCTGTAAACAGACGCATGACCTTTCGCTTCGCTCAGGAACAGTTCCGGGTGTGCCACCGCGCGATTGATGTCGCCCAGCCACACTTTTTTGCCATTCAGCGCACTGTCAGCGGGAATTTTATCACCCAGAACAATCACCATTTCGGCGTCGCCCGGGTTATCCGTCATCTCGAGATGTGCTTTGTTCGCCGCCGCTCCCAGCAAGGTCTTCGCCATATAGGCGCGAGCCTGTCCGAGACCGGAGTCAATGATCAGCAGCGTTTTCATTATTCCTCTCCTGCTGTTAGTTAAAAGGTTTTAAGTCAACGCGCGCCATCATCGCGGCTAACTGGGTACGATCGGTAATACCGACATTGCTCTGGCTAACGGCCAGGGCAGCAACGGCGGTGGCAAGACGTAAAGTATGTTCACTGGATTCACGCATCAGCAGGCCATAAATCAGACCGCCAACCATTGAATCCCCTGCGCCAACGGTGCTGACAACGTCAACCGATGGCGGTTTGGCGATCCATTCGCCAGAAGCGTTAACCCACAGCGCCCCTTCTGCACCAAGAGAGATAACCACGTGAGCGATACCCTGCTCGCGCAGCGCATGGGCAGCGTCAATCACATCTTTTAATTCTGGCAGCTTACGGCCAGCCCAGATCTCCAGTTCGCGGCGATTCGGCTTCACCAGCCACGGCGAGGCTTTCAGGCCGGCGACCAGCGCGTCACGGCTGCTGTCAAAAATAATGCATGGGCACTGGCTTCGCAGACGCGTCATCCAGTCGGTGAACGCTTCCGGGCTCACGCCGGACGGCAGGCTGCCGCTGACGCAGACCATGTCGAACTGACCAAGCCAGGTCAGAGAGTCGTTCACGAAGCGCTCCCAGTCTGACGGAGTCACCTCGAAGCCTGAGAAGTTCAGATCGGTCACTTCGCCGTCTTTCTCCGTCAGCTTGACGTTGATACGGGTACGGCCCTGAACAACCTGAAAACGATTAGCAATCCCCAGTTCGCTGAACAGCTGCTGGAAACCATCCTGGTTATCTTTACCGAGGAATCCGCCCACGGTGACATCGATACCGAGATCCTTGAGCACTTTCGCGACGTTAATCCCTTTACCTGCAGCATGCAGGCCAGTGGTACGCACGAGGTTTACTTCGCCGCGCTCAATCTCCGGGCAAAACCCCACCAGGTCGTATGCCGGGTTCAGCGTAATAGTCGCAACACGTCTGCTCATTATGCGCCCTCCCCCAGACCTGCCGCGATGGCGTCGCCAATCGCTTTCAGCGCCTGTTCAGCATCAGCACCCTGTGCGGTAAAGCGCAGACGGTGACCTTTCTTCACGCCCAGCGCGACAACTTTCATCAGGCTACGGCCGTTGGCCGGTTTGCCCGTGCCATCAAGGTTAGTCACGGTAATCTCACTTTCGAATTGTTTAATGGTATTCACCAGCATGGTGCCAGGACGGGCATGCAGGCCGTGCTCGTTACGCACTACAAACTCAGCGGTCAGCACGTCATCAGTCAGCACATCATCGCTGGTCAGCAGCGCCAGCAGCGTGCTTGCGTCAGCGTTCAGCAGTTTTTCAGCCTTGTCATTCAGCAGCAGATCGCCAAGACGTTTTAGCGCGGAAACCGGCTGTTCATCGATCATCGCGACGGTGACCAGCATCGCAGCGTGCGCGCCCTCAACGTCAAACGCGTTGGCCGCGCGGCTCACCGCGATAGCGCTGCGCAGGTTGCCTTCAGCACTGTCGTTCAGCCAGATACCTTGTCCCAGGTTCAGCGGCTTCTCATTGATAACGCGCGTGATAAAGGACGCGTCTACCGCACCGGCTTCTTTCAGACGGCCTGCGTTCAGCGCCTGCAGCGTGACCAGATCGCTCGCCACAACATCCAGGGTCAATGTTTCATTATCCAGTTTCAGCGCTTCACTCTGTTTTTCGCCCATCAGCAACGCGCGCAGCTCTTCCGCCGTCGTCGCGGACTTCAGCTGTTCAGCCACCGAATCATCGCTCAGCACATGCGTCAGCTGACGCAGCAGGCCCAGGTGCTCGTCGCTGCTGGCAGCGATACCGATTGCCACGTAAGCAACCTGACCGTCGCCCCACACCACACCCTGAGGGAACTGATAAACCTGAACGCCGGTTTTCAGCACCTGATCGCGGGTGTCCGTTGTACCGTGCGGAATGGCGATGCCATTGCCGAGGAAAGTGGAGGTCTGCTGCTCGCGCGCCAGCATGCCGTTAACGTAGCCGTCCGCGACATTACCCGCCTGCACAAGGGCAGCGGCAACCTGGCGAATGGCCTCTTCTTTGTTCCCGGCCTGAGCGCCCGGGTGGATATCCTGAACAGATAACTGGAACATGGTTCTCCTCTCCTGCTGAACTTGAATCGTTTCAGCTTAAATGAGAAAAAATGCGCTAGCCTGCTCCGTTTGTTAAAACAAGATAGCGCTGAAACGTTTCAAAAAGTCTTGCGCTTTCTGCTTAACCTTGCAAGAAAAGTTACAAATGGCGATGCAGAATTTAGAGATACAGCACATTTCTTCTTCGCTCAGCTGAATCTTGCTGACGTTCAGCAAGTCAGTTTCAGCTAAGTTCAGCCCGAGCCTGTTAATTGAAATGGCATTTTGATTTTTCGTGGCGAAATTGACCGCAGTACCTGTTTATTTTCTGACAAGCGTCGTACACTCCGCGTCTCTTTATGACTTGCTGATACTGAAAGTATGCATAACACCCCTGCCGCCGCCTCGCCAAAACCCTTTGATTTGACGTCCACGGCGTTTTTGATTGTTGCCTTCCTTACCGGCATTGCCGGGGCGTTACAGACGCCCACGCTGAGCCTGTTTCTGACCAATGAAGTCCACGCCCGTCCGGCAATGGTTGGCTTCTTTTTTACCGGCAGTGCCATCATCGGCATTCTGGTGAGTCAGTTTCTGGCGGGGCGTTCCGACAGAAAAGGCGATCGTAAAAGTCTGATCGTCTTTTGCTGCCTTCTCGGGGTGTTTGCCTGCGTGTTGTTTGCTTTTAACCGCAACTATTTCATCCTGCTGTTCGTGGGGGTGTTCCTGAGCAGCTTCGGTTCCACGGCGAACCCGCAGATGTTCGCCCTCGCCCGCGAGCACGCCGACCATACCGGTCGTGAAGCGGTGATGTTCAGCTCTATTCTGCGTGCCCAGGTGTCGCTGGCATGGGTCATTGGCCCGCCGCTGGCGTATGCCCTGGCGATGGGGTTTGGCTTTACGGTGATGTACCTGAGTGCGGCTGTCGCGTTTGTGGTGTGCGGCACCATGGTGTGGTTCTTCCTGCCGTCGATGCGCAAAGAGCCCAAAGTGGCTTCAGGCGTACTGGAAGCCCCGCGCCGTAACCGTCGTGATGCGCTGCTCCTGTTTGTTATCTGTACGTTGATGTGGGGAACAAACAGCCTTTATATTATCAACATGCCGCTGTTTATTATTGATGAGCTGCATCTGCCAGAGAAGCTGGCGGGCATTATGATGGGAACCGCGGCCGGGCTTGAGATCCCGACCATGCTGATCGCGGGCTATTACGCGAAGCGTTTCGGAAAGCGTTTTTTAATGCGCATCGCGGCTGTCGCAGGACTGCTGTTCTATATCGGTATGCTGACGGTGCACACGCCGGGACTCTTGCTGGCATTGCAGCTTCTCAACGCCATTTATATCGGCATACTCGCCGGGATTGGCATGCTCTACTTCCAGGACCTGATGCCAGGCCAGGCAGGCTCCGCCACCACCCTTTATACCAATACCACTCGCGTGGGCTGGATTATTGCAGGTTCAATGGCCGGCATCGTGGCCGAGATCTGGAGCTATCACACGGTATTCTGGATTGCGCTGGTGATGTGTACGCTGACGATAGGGTGTCTGGCACGAATTAAGGACGTTTAAGGGGCGGTGAGC
>Ga0256408_1001514_pt1 | contig 12580 bp, 14 predicted proteins | sample PhyAR1_FD_185998 | JGI IMG/M metagenome (GOLD analysis project Ga0256408, IMG submission 185998) | Leaf surface microbial communities from alfalfa plants in UC Gill Tract Community Farm, Albany, California, United States - DLSL A.R1 | ecosystem: Host-associated > Plants > Phyllosphere >...
GCGACTGCTAAGATTATTGAACCGCCCAGACAAAAAAAGAAAATTTTACTTTTTCTCATCATTCGATACCTCAATTCTTGAAAAACTTCCACGATCAACTTGATAAAATTTGGTGCAAACTCTTTGCAAATCTTCGTTTCGATGACTAGTCAATAAAACCAGCTTATTTCTTAACTTCAATTCTTCAATTATCTCGATCAATAATTCGATGCCTTGATTATCCAACCCATTAAAAGGCTCATCTAAAATGATCATCGTCGGGTCGCCCATCAACGCTTGTGCGATTCCTAAACGTTGTTTCATTCCTAAAGAATAGTTAGCAACCTTAACTTTCTGTTTATCCAATAAACCTACGAGTGTTAATAGTTCAACAATCTCAGCTTTTTTGACATTATCGGTCAATAACGACAAGCTATATAAATTATCAAAACCTGTCATCGAACCAATAAATCCAGGATTTTCAATCAACATTCCTGTATGAGAAGGAAAGTCTACTTCTTTGCCGATTGTTTCTTCCCCTACCTTGATCTTTCCTTTTGAAAGACGAATAAAGCCACAAATTGCTTTAAAAAGCATTGTTTTACCCGAACCATTTTGACCGATGAAACCTACAACGTCACCAAGCTCAGCTGAAATCGTTGCCTCATTAAGGATTCGTTGTTTTTTTCTTTCAACGGTTACTTCTTTTATTTCTAAAAATGCCATGGAAACCCTCCTAAAATATGTGCCTACGAATGAAAAATAAAATACCAACCAAATAACCTAACAATAATCCCAACTGTATTCCTAAAACCACGAATAATGTAGGATGGGTCAAATAGAAATGAATATCATTAGTTAGAATCAATGAATATTTATAAGGCATAAACTTAAAATTGACTAGACTTGCAACAACCAGCATGCCCATGCAGATTAATAACGAGAAGATACCGTTTGAATAAATAAAATAAATGAATACGGCTAAAAAATTAAGCAAGATTAGTGTCGAAAATAAAAGAAAGCTATAGTGTATAACAGCCAACGACCAAAAATCAGCGGAATAAAAAATCAAAAAAAGTACGCTGAAAAAAATGAGAAGATAGGCAAAACAATCCACTATGATCGTAAGAAAAATTGAAATTGCCAATTTACGTCTACTTTTGATCCGGATCAATAAAAAAATACTTTGTGTTTCCAATAATTCAATGATCGGGAAAAAAATAAATAGCAATGAGAACAGATGAAACAAAAGCCAAAGATAAGGAAGTAAATAGTCTGTATAGTTATGAATAGGATAAGGACCTTGAAACAAGAAAGTAAGGATACTTTCTCCATCAAAAAGAATCCTAGGATACATATACTTAATCGCTAAAAGGTAACCTATCAAAAACACCCCAGTAGAGATCCACCATTTTTTCCCATAGGTAAAGGTAAAACTGATCATCCGTCTAGTGACTATCATGATCGAGGTAAGCACCATTGGTTGGACCTCCTTAGTAGAATGACTGTATATTTTGCTGCAAAAAGCAAAAGGTTCAGAGAAATCAATAAACCAAGCCAAGCGATAAATGTACCTTGAGCCATTATTTGTTGTCTATTAACGATAAACACGAGATTAAAAGCCGGAAATGAATCAACTAAGTTTATAATAAATACTGTCATAACCATTAATACAACGACTAAATAATTTCTAATTACTCTATTTAATAAGAGAAAAAGATGTCCCATAAATAGAAATTGTAAGTACTTGATGGCTGCGATCTTACCAACATTCAATAAAGTTAGCTCTGCCTCCACCAATTCTCCCTTAACGAGAGCGTACATGATGAGGTAGGCGAAAATAAATCCCAGGAAAACGAAAATTATGTAGAGGATCAGACTCAAAACCATGATTAGATCCTTATTCACCAATAGTTTCAACTTTGTTTTAACATGTAATAAGTAAAAATTTTCTTCTGTTTTTTTATCTATGCTATGGATAAAAAACAGCCATAGCATCAAATAAATAGAACTGATAAATCCATTTATTCCTCCATTTAAAATACCGTATGGTCCATAAAGCAGTAAATCTAACTCGTCGTATTGTTGTCCCATCTGATAATACTGATAAACTAAATTACCCAAACTGAAGATCATCCCTATGAAAAAAAATCCCCAGATTTTCTTATGTGAAGTAAGCGACAAATAATAGCAAATGGTTTGCTTAAATCTCATTCTTCTTCACCCCATAGATCACCGTCATGACTGCAAATAGCAGTATAGTTATGACAAACAAAACGCCTGTCAACTGAAGATTTTCTGTACCAATAAATTGATCACTCAAACTATACTTTGCAGCACGCAACACACTGATCAACATATCGCTGACTAAAACAAAAAACATTGGAATCAAGATAGCAAGGTAACGATTATGTGTTAAATAAGCGCAAATACTAGCAAATAAAGAGAGACAGCCACCATACAAAAAGAGAAAGGCACTTCGCACTAACAAATAGATGCCTGGATGGTCATAATACAAATGGGGCATGAATTCATCAGAAGGGACCAAAAACATACTATAAAATCGATGCAAAGGCGTCACAGGAATAAAAAACAGGAGGCTAATAAAATTAACAAGGACAGGAATAACCACTAAGCACCCACCAATGAGAAAAGCCAACAAAAAATGATTGATCAAATACTTTTTTAACGTGATGTGAGACACCATCGATTTCATATAACCACTCTGGCGATCTTCCGCTAAAATATCCCCTATCGGAATCGTTGCAAGCAATGAAAAAGAAAACTTAAACGTTATTAAAGTTACTGCCGGAATAACAAGCATATGCAATGAATAAAGACTGGTCGGTTCGTCATACCCTCCCTTCCATGGGTATTGCCCAATGATACCATATGTAAACAAGCAAGATAAACCTAGAACTACCATAAAAGCTAACATATAAATAAATTGACGTCTTCTTAGCACACGATATAGAATTGCTCTCATAAACCTTCTCCTACTAAAATTTTTTTTGTTTGCGCTTTCTTTAAACATGGGATATACTTATTACGAAACATATAATAACACACAAAAATTAAGAAAGGATGTTAAAAAGATGAAAAAAAGGTTATTTTATGCAACAGTTTCGTTAGGAGTTTTAGGAGGTTCTATTATTGCAATCCCTTCATTTGCAAATGAGGTCAACACGCTAAGCAACAATGCAGACACTGCCTTTCACTTTACCTTTACTCCTAGTATTGGAGGTAGTTCCGCTTATACGGGGGTACGTCATAAAGAAAATGCTACTTCTGCCTATATGAAAGCAAATTCGCGTTCAAAGAATCAACAATTTACTGCCAGTGTCGTAAAATCGAATAATGGTAATTTCAGTAAAACCTGGTTTGTTGATATTGCGACAATCAATGCAGAATACTTTATTCCGAACTATGCCTATGAAGATCAAGGATACGGTGTCAATGTAAAAATCAAAGGTCAGACGGGAGATCTATTTGGTTTTGACGTCTCTGGCGTTTGGAGTCCAGACAGTGTTTAACTATTTTTCAAAAAACAACTACTTATTTTTCTAAAGTTATCTACTTAATCAACAAACTCCCCTGAGAACCACCAGAATCCATTAGGATGCACTAGTAGCTATCAGGGGAGTGCTGTTTAAAATCATTTTTGCTATCAGTTAGTCGATCGTACTTGCCGCCCAATGATTGATTGGGCCATATTTATGTCCAATAAAAAGTTCTTCTTTGATTGCTTGATTGACATATTGTTTCGCAATACGGATGGCTGCTTCCACTGTTTCTCCTTTTGCTAATTCTGCAGCAATACACGCAGACAAAGAATCACCTGTTCCATTGATGCGATCTGTTGCATAAAATGGCGCTTCTAACCAAAATGTTTTTCCTGAAGCTAAACGAACATAATCCCTCACTGTTTGTTGATTGGAATCACTAGTATGATGTCCTTTGATCAGAACATTTTTGGGTCCCAGCTCTTGGAGGATCTTAGCCGCTTTTTCATAGTCTTCTTCTGTTCTCAATTTGAGACCAGTTAGTTTTTCGGCTTCATAAAAATTAGGGGTCACTACTTCTGCCAATGGCAGTAATGCTGTTTTTAATGTAGTCAACGCTTCTTCTTCCAATAATTGATTCCCATGTTTCGTCATAATGACTGGATCAACGACTAAGGGACCAAAATCATACAGTTGAATATTTTTGACCACGGTATTGATCAATGTCGCATCGGCTAACATCCCAGTCTTTGCTGCTTTGACTTGGTAATCATCTGCAAGCAGTTCAAATTCTTTATCGATAAAATCCGTAGGTAAAGGAACACTTGCACCGATTCCATAAGAATTTCCAGCGACACAAGCAGTCAAAACAGATACCCCATAGACCTTTCTTGTAAAAAACGTATGCAAGTCTGCTTGCATCCCTGCACTTCCATCGCTATCTGATCCAGCGATCGTCATTACTTGGACATATTGTTGTTCCATTTCATCCATCTCCTATTTGAAATACGTTTGTCTTGTTTATCCTACCGCATTTTCTGCTGAAAAACAAAAAAGGATGCGCAATGAATCATGCAGCATCCTCAAAAACGGATAAATTATATGTTAAAAGTAAATAGTTCGAACATCATCTTCTATTTTACTACTAACACATTGCATTTCGCGTGATTTACCACATAAGAAGTCGTTGAACCAACCAATGCACGTTCAACGGCGTTTAACCCAGTTGACCCCATAACGATCAAGTCAATTGGTTCTTGTGACTCGTTGAAGTTTGCGATCAATGTTTTGGGATAACCGTATAACACATATGTTTTAATATCCGTCAAACCTTTTTCGATCGCTAGATTTTGATGTTCCTTCATTTGTTTGTCTGCCACTTCATCTAACTCTTCTTGTAAACTTGTTGTGACAAAAGCAAAGTCACCAAAATAATTTCCTGACACCTCATTTACATACAAGATGTGTAACTTTGCTTGATTTCTTTTTGCTGTTGCGATTGCTTCAATAAATGCTTTTTCTGATTTTTCTGAACCGTCGATTGCTACTAAAATATTTTTATACGTATCTACCATTGAAACCGCCTCCTTCTTTTCTTTTAGTGTAGCACGATTAGAAACGAAGAACAATTCTTATGGATATGATTCAAAAGCCCATGGTTCCAACAGAAAAAACAAGGCAGAAAATCTAATTTTTAGATTCACCGCCTTATTTCAAAATAATTTATCCCATTCATTTAGTTATAAAACACTCGTTTTTTAAGCTGTTAGTTAAGCATCAAAACCATTATTTGTTGCTACTTCTTTAAACCAGTGACCTGATTTTTTGATCGTCCGTTTCCCATCTTGGTCTAGATCGACTGCGATAAAGCCATAACGGTTTTTATACGCATTTGTCCATGACCAGTTATCCATACATGTCCACATATGATACCCTAAACAATTTGTTCCTTCTTGAATGGCTTGATGCACATATTTCAAATGATCTGTCACAAACTCGATACGATAATCATCTTCGATCATGCCTTGTTCATTCACGTAGCGCTCTTCCCCTTCGACACCCATGCCATTTTCAGAGATAAAGCATTTGATATTGCCATAATTTTCTCTCGTATTCGTCAAGATATCATAGATACCTTTCTCATAAATTTCCCAACCACGATAAGGATTCATTTTTTTATTCGGCATATCGTAGTTATCGAAATAATCATCTGGTAACGGCGCACGATCTTTGTCGATCGGTGTTTCTTTCGCTTTGATCCGTCGGGGTTGATAGTAATTGATTCCTAATAGATCCACTTTATTTTCTTGGATGATCGTCAAATCGCCTTCTTCCATTACAGGCATGATATCCAATTCTTTGACGATATCGATCAACTCTTGTGGAAATTCACCTTTTACTGCTGGATCAAGGAATGAGCGATTGAAAAAGGCGTCCGCAATCGCCGCAGCTTTCACATCCTCCGCATTATTTTCGTCACGTGGATAACTTGGAGTCAAATTCAGGATAATACCGATCTCCCCATCTTGTCCTGTTTCATGGTAGATCTGAATCGCCTTCGCACTTGCTAAGTTTTCGTGGAAACCCACTTGAACTGCTTCTTTGAAGTTCACATGATTTGGATAGTGGAACTGATAAAGATAGCCACCTTCTACAGGGACGATTGGCTCATTGTGCGTAAACCATTTCTTCACAAGATCGCCGAATAACTCAAAACATGTTTTGGCATACTCAGCATAAGCATCAACAGTCTCTCTCGCTAACCAGCCACCTTTTTCTTGTAAAGGCATCGGCATATCAAAATGGAAGAGATTGACGAAGGGTTCAATACCATTTTCAATCAGTTCTTCAAAGTACGTACGATAGAAAGTGACTGCTTGCTCATTTACTTTCCCTGTACCATTAGGAAGCAAACGACTCCACTGGATCGATGTTCGGAACGTATTATGACCAGTAGCTTTCATCAATGCGACATCCTCTTTATACTTCGTGTAGACTTGAGAAGTCTTGCTTGGTCCTACTTGATTGAAAAACTTCTCAGGCTCCAAGTCGTACCAATGATCCCAAATATTTTCTCCTTTTCCATCTCCTGCTACACGTCCTTCTGTTTGTGGTCCACTTGCAGCTGAACCCCACCAAAAATTTTCTGGAAATACATAATTTGTCATGTTTAGTCCCTCGCTTATTTTTCTTTTGATAACGTAATCATACCAAACCTTAAAAATAAATCAATACTTTTTAAATAAATGACTAGACATTTATCTAAATTGAAGTTATACTCATTTTGTAATCGATTGCAAATTATAATAGAGGTGAATAAAATGAACGGTTTAATGGATAAACTTGCTCAGAAAATCATGCCTTTAGCGAACCTACTAGGGCAAAATCGTTACTTGACAGTGTTACGGGATGCATTTATGTTGTCGTTTCCTTTAACAATGTTCGGATCGATTGTTGTCGTTTTCAATAACTTACCTTTCTTTAGTGATGCGACTAAAGGAACGTTGTCTAGCTTATTTGGAAATGGACAAAATGCAACAATGAGTATCATGTCTGTCTTTGTTACTTTTGGTATTGGCTATTATTTATCTAAATCATATGATGTAGAAGGTATTTTTGGAGGTGCTGTCTCATTTGCCAGCTTCTTGATCTTAACACCTTTCGTCATGACAACTGTCGGTGGCGAAGAAGTATCAGGTGTGTTGACTCTTGATCGCTTAGGTGCAAAAGGGATGTTCATCGGGATGATCGCAGCTTTCATCGCAGGTGAAATCTACTGCCGAATCACTAAACGTGGTTGGCAGATCAAAATGCCTGCAAGCGTGCCACCCGCTGTGACAAAATCATTTGCGGCGTTGATACCAGCAGTTGTTACTTTGACCGTTTTCTTGATCATCAATGCTGTAATGACTGGTGTCTTCCACGCAAACTTGCATGATGTGGTTTACGAAGTTATCCAAAAACCATTGACTGGTTTAGGAAGTAGTTTACCTGCAACTTTAATTGCCTTGTTCTTTGTACAATTCTTATGGTTCTTTGGTCTTCATGGTCAAATCATTGTCAACTCTGTGATGGACCCGATTTGGAACACCTTAATGCTTGATAACTTAGAAGCTTACCAAAATGGTCAAGAATTGCCACACATCATCACAAAACCATTTATGGAAACATTCACTGTCGGAATCGGTGGATCAGGTATGACTTTAGCAGTTGTACTATTGATGGCCTTTGTTTTGAAGAAAAAACAATATCGTGATGTCGGTCGTTTAGCTCTTGCACCAGGAATCTTCAACGTGAATGAACCAGCAATTTTTGGTTTACCGATCGTATTGAATGCAACTATTTTGATTCCTTGGGTTGTCGCACCATTAGTCGTAACAACGTTCAACTACCTTGTAATGGCAGCAGGTATCGTACCAGCGCCAACTGGTGTCTCCGTTCCATGGACAGTGCCAATCATCGCAAGTGGTGTCTTAGCCACTAACTCATGGTTAGGTGGCTTACTCCAAGTGATCGATTTTGTGATCGTTGCAGTTATCTGGTATCCATTCTTGATGATCTTAGATAAACAACCTGATTTGGATGTTGTTTGATCTTATACTAAAGGAATGTAGTATTTGAAGTTGAAATAATCATATTCACGAACAATAATCAAAGAAGCATCCACGAAAATTTGCTCGTTGCATTTTCATGGGTGCTTCTTTAAGTTTTGAAACATACATAAATTGGTATTTCATTGATCGCAATGAGCAACTGTCCTCTATAAAATATCAGTCAGCTATTTCCTGTACCAAAATTAAAAAATAAATTCTCTGATAAAGCTATCCGCGCTTCTCATGCTTTTATTGGTTGTCGGCGCTATGATCTTTCGTTATACTCAAAGTGAGGTGAAAAACGTGCCAAAATATGAAGAAATCGCAAATGTCCTAAGAGATCGAATTCGTTCAAAAAAATATCCACCAAATAGTTTTTTACCAAATCAGGTGGATCTAGTCGAAGAATTCAATGCTAGTCGAATGACGATCAAAAAAGCCATCAACATCTTAGCCATGGAAGGACTCGTATATTCCCAAAGAGGGTCTGGAACTAAGATTTTAAGCCATCCTTATTTAAACAAAGATACTTCTCCAGCTAATGAATACGAAGGATTAAGTTTACAAATGAAACGCCGACAACGCTCGCTGACAAGTCAGATCATTCAATTCGATGTTGAGTTTCCTAATGCTTTTATTCAAGAACGCTTGATGATCGATGCGGAACAGCCTGTGTATAATATTCATCGCCTACGTATCTTAGATGATGAACCGTATATTCTAGAACATACTTTTATGCCAGTGCAACTTGTTCCAGGATTAAAGAAAGAGCATCTCCTATCATCGATCTATGATTATTTGCACAAAGAACTCAATGTCCATTTTGCTGGAGCCTATCGCGCGATCTCAGCAGATAAAAGCTCTGCGTTTGATCAACAATATTTGAATTGTGCAGAGACCGATCCAGTTCTTGAAGTCCAGCAAGTAGTCTATCTCAAAGATGGTCAACCGATCGAGTATTCCTCAAGTCGCAATCGCTTTGATGTCCGCAACTATTCACTTTTGGATGTCCGTGGAAATCAGTAAGTATTATGACTTTTCCTATCGTCATTTCAACTAAGCAACGTCTACGATCCTACTATCGTGAGCGTTGCTTTTTTATATCGTTTTAGCTGATTACACCCCCTCACACTCATTGAATCGAGTGAACAATATTCCAGAAGCAACCTCTCTTTCAACTAGTAAGACATATTTATTGCAAAATTTTTGGTAACGTCCTATACTAACTTTAATAACGTTTACTTACTTTTTGTAAGTTAAAGGAAAAGAGGATAAATTATGGATACAACAATCAGAGGCGTCCACCATGTGACAGCAATGACATCTAGCGCAGCAAAAATCTATCGCTTCTTTACAGACATTTTAGGCATGCGTTTGATCAAAAAGACAGTGAATCAAGATGATATTGAAACTTACCACTTATATTTCACCGACGAACATGGCTCTGCCGGTACAGATATGACCTTTTTTGATTTTCCCAACCAGCCAAAAGGAACGAAAGGAACGGACACGATCGCGCGCACTTCTTTTCGTGTTCCATCCGATACAGCATTAGAGTATTGGTTGGCTCGCTTTGAAAAATACCAAATCACTCATTCTGAGATCAAAGAACGTTTTGGTAAGAAATATCTTGAATTTGAAGATTTCGATGAACAAGCGTATCAATTGATTTCGGATGAAAAAAATAGCGGCGTTCCTGCGGGTATTCCCTGGAAAAACAGTAGTATACCGACAGACGTGGCAATCACTGGACTTGGTCCAGTCATCGTACGTGTGAGTGATCTTGAGCCGATCCGAACAGTATTGCTGGCCTTACTCGGTTTTAAAGAAATCGAACAAGTGGATGATTTTTATTTATTTGAAGTCGGTGCTGGTGGAAACGGCGCTAGTATCATCGTCGAACATCGTGCCGATCTACCCAAAGCCATCGAAGGGTACGGCAATGTCCATCACCTCGCTTTACGTGTAGCTAATCATGAAGCACTGCAGTTTTGGATCAATAAAATTAGTCAGACCTCCCTACCTAGCTCTGGATTTGTTGATCGCTTTTACTTTGAATCTGAGTATTTCTTAGCTTCTACTCATGTCTTATTTGAATTAGCCACCGATGGCCCTGGATTCTTTGGAGATGAACCCGCTGAAACAGCTGGAGAGATCCTTGCTTTGCCACCATTATTGGAAGCAAAAAGAAAAGAAATCGAAGCGTATGTTCGACCTTTTGACACGCGTGATGCGAACCAAAAACGGGTAGATTAACGACGACAGGAGTGAGTCATTTGAAGTATCTTTATAGACAAGGAAAAGCAACACAAAAAAAATTGATTTTACTTCATGGAACTGGTGGCGATGAGCACTCACTTTTGGAAATTGCAGCGTTTCTTGCACCTGAAAGTACTCTTTTATCCTTTAGAGGGAACATCAACGAGCAAGGCTTGAATCGTTTTTTCAAAAGAAACGGCTTGAACCAATTCGACTATGATAGTTTAGCTGAAGAATCTACAAACCTATATAATAAAATCAAGGAAATCAGTCACTTACAAGATATCCCATTAACTGATTGGATCGTTGTCGGTTTTTCAAACGGAGCAAATATTGCCGCTCATATCATGTTGGCTCAACAGACAGAACTAAAAAAAGGACTCTTCTTTCACCCGATGTCCTTAGATGACTATCAGGAAAAATCAGAACTCCCTGACACTTCTGTCTGGTTATCCTTTGGCGAAGGAGATCCAATCGTTTCTAATACTTCATTTAGTCAATTAGTTCGCGAATTTGATTCACGAGGCGCCAAAGTAACAACACAAATCACAGATCAAGGACATCAATTGACAATGGATGAGTTGACCCATGCCAAGCAATGGCTTGATACTATAGACTAATGCATAGCGTGTTTTTTGAAACGAAATCCATCATCCAACATCGAAAAAGAACTTGGGAAAACAAATCGTTTTCTCAAGTTCTTTTTTACATTTTAACTCCACTTATTAGACAAGGTAGCTTGGGGTTCGGATAAATCAATTATAAAAAGAAACATAGAGTGAACAGCCCGCCAAACTAACACTTATTATTCTTGTGATAACACTGACTTATTCAAACACTTTCAATTCTTTTTCTTGTTCATCGAATACTTCTATTACCTTTTTGGCAAATCCTCCTTTTAAAGAATTTTCTAACTGATCACGACTACTAGAAAATGAATTTTCCGCTTCCTTTACCGCATCCTTATGGGTTTTATCCGTCGTTTTCTTTTCTGCCGCTAAATTTCCCTGCATGGCAATTCCCACAGTTTGGACATTCCATCGCTCTAAAGTTTTTCTTAATTCATTTAACAAATCTTCTAATTCATCCATGACTTCCCGTTGCCAAAAATCTATAATTAGTTCCTCAAGATAAAGTTATCTAACATCTAATTTATAGAGATTATATATTTTGACAAACTAGTTTCCTCCTTATCTACCTCTTACTTTTGAGAGACTTTACGCTATAACCAACGAAAGCGCTCCTCAATCATTCTTAAATTCCTCTTCTGATTGATACATTTTTATAGACTAATCTATATGAGAAAATTGCCAAATATAGAAAATTCGAATTTCAAAACTCCACTTTCATTGAGTAAAGCAGAATTAACTTTTAGCTGTTTATTGTACTCGTAAAAAGGTATGATTTCCCCTCAATCAGAAGATACGTGCGATTGTTCCGATTCAACGACATGTTGGTATGTTTTTATGTAATGATTGCTCTTTTATCACTGACTTAACTTTCGATAAGCCGCTTGATACTCTCGTTCTAAATCATCGAATCGTTGATGTAACTGACGTCGTTCTGAATTTAATGCTGTCTTATATTTCTCTTCTGCAATTTGATATTGTTTCCTTGCTCTCATCAACGGTTCGTTATCACGGGCTAAACCATTTAGACTTCGCCTTAACAGTTGTTCAGATTGTTCAACTACTTCTTCTCCTTTTCGGTTGAAATATCGCAACAAGTCTTCCTCTTCTTCTAGTTTGATTCGTTTTCTCTGATAGTCTGCTTGCAACTCTTCAATCGTCATTTTCTTCCCTCATCCCTTTAGTTGATTGGCTAATTCTTGATCTCGTGCGACTAAATCATCGATTTTATTTTTGATTTCTTTCGCCAATTCGTCATAGCGTTCGCCTTTTCGTCTGGCTTTTTGGATTCTTTGTTGACATTTTTCCTTTGGCGTCATTACGTGTGTTTCCCATGTCACGCCAACAGATGCCAATGTTTCTTTTACTTCCCAAGCACTTAAAGAAGGTGCAGCATGTTCCGCTCTTCGTACCTCTTCTGCCCAATTCATTTCGATTCGTTCAATACTACTCTGATTGATTCGAATGACTTCTTCCATTGCACTTTTAGTTTTTCGTCCCATTGTTTCTACAACTACCTTTGTTTGACTATGATTCAAATAAATTCGCTCATTCGCTGATAAATGTCCTCCACTCGCAGTAAACTTCTCACGCCATTTTTTCAACGTACCCAAATGAC
>Ga0256408_1001520_pt1 | contig 12549 bp, 10 predicted proteins | sample PhyAR1_FD_185998 | JGI IMG/M metagenome (GOLD analysis project Ga0256408, IMG submission 185998) | Leaf surface microbial communities from alfalfa plants in UC Gill Tract Community Farm, Albany, California, United States - DLSL A.R1 | ecosystem: Host-associated > Plants > Phyllosphere >...
TGATTGCATACTCCCACTCCTTTATCTTATTATCACTGTACCACGCTAAATTATTTAACGATAAGATACCGCGTTTCGGGCACATTGTCAATCGCTTTGCTTGCCAATTCTAAAAAATCGGAGGGTTACTCATGCAATTATTGAAATGGGACGGTCACGTTCACAGTCCATATTGTCCACACGGTACGAAGGATCCACTCGAAGCCTACATCGAGCGTGCCTTAGAGCAAGGCTTAGAACGAATCAGCTTCACGGAACATGCCCCTTTACCTGAAGGTGTGACGGATCCTGCGCCAGATAACGATTCCGGAATGTCGTTCGCGACAGCCGATGCCTACCTGAAGGAATTAACGCAACTCCGTGAGACATACAAGAATCAGATCGACATCCGGATCGGGATGGAGTTCGACTACTGGGAAGGACATGTCGACGGGACGCGTGACATCATCGCCCGCTACGCTGACGTCTTAACCGACGGTATTCTCTCACTGCATTACTTATACATTGATGATCAGTATTACGGCGTCGACTTCAGCAAGGAAAGCTTCGGTGAGATCGTCACGAAACTCGGAAACGTCACAGCGGTCCACGAACGCTATTATGAAGGCATCCAAGCCCTCGTCATGACGGATCTCGGTGCACACCAACCGAAGCGGCTCGGTCACTTGACGTTACCGACGAAGTTCATCCAAGCCTATCCGCTCGAATCGAATCCGACGAACCTCGACGACACTTTACGGAAGATCCGGCAAGCGAACTTCACACTCGACGTCAACACGGCAGGACTCCGGAAGCCGTTATGTGGTCTTTCCTATCCTTACCCGGAACTCTTGCAAGTCACGCAGTCGTTATCAATTCCGCTCGTCTATGGATCAGATGCCCATCTCGCAAAAGATGTCGGTGCTGATTTCGATTTCAAATGGTAAAACAAAAATCCGGATGCCGCAGCGTCCGGATTTTTTTGTTTAGGAATACGGAAAATCAGCAGCGTCGACAGGAGCAATCGATCGTGCCATCTTTTTTAATTGTGCTAGCGACACGTTACCGGACAGGAGGACGATTTGATTGTCCTCGACGTAATAAAGGTTCGTTCTCTCTTGTTTTTCTTGGAAGTAAGCTGTCTGTCCGTTTGCAAGCGTCGTTTCCTTCCAGTCCTCGCCTTGAACGTCTTGCTTCGGAACGACGGTTAGCAGAATCGTTTGTGACTTCGTGTGGAAGAACCAGACGCTATCGTCCCCATTAAGAGTTGAACTACTCATAATCGCTTGAAATGGTAAATTCAAACCGCGAGTTGAACCATCATCTTTTTTAATATTTTGAACGTCGTCATGTAAACCGCCTTTTAAAATCCAGTTCTTCTCTTGCTTGGTATACTCTAATACAGCAAGACGATCTGCTCCTTTTGGGTAATGCAGCGTCACGTAAGCATGATTCCCGAGGGCGACACTACTCCAGATATCGCCTTCAGTCGGATGCGCTTTTGTTCCATCTTTAAAGTAAAACGTCACGTGACGACGGAAATCCGCTTCAAACGAATCCTTTTCTGAAAAGTCTTCTGCTTTAATACGTTGTACGATGGCATCCGGCTCAGCACCATCCTCAGCAGTGTTATCATCAATCCATCGCGTGTGAAGCTGATTCAAAGGCGGAACTTGGTCTGGTTCTGCACAACCGGTCAAAATACTTGCAGCGAATAATGCACTGATTACACCAATCCGTTGAAATCGCATGACAATCTCCTTTTCCTCTTTTTTCCTTTCTTTGAGTATCTCATGTTGCGGGACTACGTCTTTAAGAAAATTACGAAAAGAAGGAAAGGAGAATTTCTGATTAATACACATTCATACATGAAAAGATCTACAGACAAAAACAGACTAGCCCTCTTCGATTGAAGAGAACTAATCTGTTTCGTATGTTTCATTCTAAGTTGGCATGTTTCCCGTACATCGTTTGTGAATCAAGCCGCTTATCTTCCATGATCTGCAGAATCAAAGCATCATAGAACAATAACATCGTCTGTTCGAACAACGAGCCCATTGGTTGAACCGTCTCGTCCGCTGATGCCGTTTGTTCTTTTGGAACTCCAGGCAATTGGACGACCAAGTCGGCTAATCGCGCTAACGTCGATGTCGGATTGATCGTGACGACGGCAACCGTCCCACCAAGTTGCTGTGCTTTCTCGACGATTGGAATCAATGTTTTCGTCTCACCCGATCCGGAACCGACGATTAACAAGTCACCCTCACGTAAATTCGCCGTGACTGTCTCGCCAACGACATAAGCATCGAGTCCCATGTGCATCAACCGCATGACGAACGCTTTCCCCATCAAGCCGGAGCGACCGGCTCCTGCGAGAAAGATCCGGTTCGCTTGCAGCACAGCGTCTGCCAGTTCTTTCGTCTCGGTCGCATCGATTGCTTCAACCGTCGAAGTCAGTTCTTCGATAATCGTTTGAATGTGTGTCATTTACGCCTCTTGTAGCATCCGGTGCATCGTTGACGCTGTCTCTTGTTTATCATCTTGTCCTGTGATCCCGCCACCGACGATGATCAGATCAGGACGTGCAGCGATGACTTCCGGTAACGTCTCCATCTTGATGCCACCCGCAACAGCTGTTTTTGCATTTGTCACAACTGACTTGATTGTCGCAAGATCCTCAAATGAGTTTTGACCGACTGCTTGGAGATCGTAACCTGTGTGGACACAGATGTAGTCGACGCCTAACGCATCGAGTTCTTTCGCACGTGTCGCAATATCTTTCACGGCAATCATGTCGACGAGAATCTGTTTGCCTGATTTTTTCGCTTCTTCGACTGCCCCTTTGATTGACATGTCTTCCGCTGCCCCAAGGATCGTCACGATGTCGGCACCGTGTGCGACAGCTTGGCTGACTTCGTAACCGGCAGCGTCCATGATTTTTAAATCAGCGAGGACCGTTAAGTTCGGGAACGCGGCTTTCATTTCTTTGACGGCGCGGAGCCCTTCGTTGATGACGACCGGTGTCCCGATCTCGACGATATCTAAATTGTTTTCCCCGATTTCTTTGACTAAAGCAATCGCACCTGCTGTATCGACTAAATCAATCGCGAGTTGTAATTTCATTTTGTATCTCTCCCATTCTTCTCTGTATTGTCGTACCTGACACTTCCTTCAAACGTTCACGAAAGAACAGGACTAAATATAATCCGCAGGAGCATTCTTGAGAAGTACGCACTTTTAATTTACATAGTGCGGTTTTTCATACATAGTGCAGAAAAGTATACTGTCGTTCGGAAGAAAGACTATACTGGAGCAGGAGGTGGAACGATGCCACATTTTGAAGACCGTCAGTTTAACTGTGAGAAGGAATTGACACTCTCGATCATCGGGGGAAAATGGAAGATGCTCATTCTTTGGCACTTAGGTAAGGAAGGAACAAAACGCTTCGGGGAACTAAAAAGTCTGATGCCCGGGATCACGCAACGGATGCTCGTCAATCAACTTCGAGAACTTGAAGACCACCACATCATTCACCGGGAAGTCTACCCGGTCGTACCACCGAAGGTCGAATACTCGTTGACGCCGCATGGACATAGCTTAATGCCGATTTTAGATGCGATGTATGACTGGGGTAAGGATTATGCGAAAAATGTTCTGGAGATCGACTTCGAACAACAAAAGATATCACCATAAAAAAGATGCTCACGGTCTCGTCTCTTTTCAGAGATAAGTCCACGGAGCATCTTTTTTTAGGATTCTTCTGTCGTATAGATTTTCGACATCGCCAGTTCATCAACGTATTCCCCATCGATGAAGAGTGATGCGATGCGTGTTCCTTCGATGTTAAAGCCAAACTTATGATAGAGCTCGATTGCCCGCAAGTTATCCTTGCGAACCGTCAACTCGAGTCGGATGAGCCCTGCTTCAATGGCAAACGCATCGACTGCCTCAAGTAGACCCGCACCAAGACCACGACCCGTGTAGGCATCGAGCAAACCGATGACAAGATTCGCCCGGTGACGGATCCGACTTGGCTCACCACCGACAACGAGCACGTATCCGACGAGTTGTTCATCGACGTCCACGACAAAGATATCCGAGTTAGCAGCCTGACCGAACTTCTCGATAAACGCCTCGGCCTGTTCCGTCGACAGGACGCGTTCCTCCGGCTCATACAACATATATTTCGTTTCCCGATCAATGCGTCGCATTAAGTCCGATAAGGCTTTTCCGTCCATCAACGTGGCACGTCGTATCATAGGTTTCAGCTCCGTTCAAAGGAATCACATAAAAAAATATTCTGTAATTCCCCCAAAAAATTAGTAGTTAAGATTAGGTACTTGATTGAGCTTTTACGTTTGAAAGAACTAAATCATAAATTAACTTCCCTAAAATTTCATTTTTTTGATTTTCTTCATCAATTAGTATTAAACTTGATAAATTATCTATAGAGTACTCATCAAATAGATTAGGAAATTGTTTTTTTAATTGACTCTTATATAATGCATTCAAAACATAGCTTTGTTCTATTTTTTTATTTACATAGCCTCTATATTCATTATAAACACTCTCTAATTGAAAAAGTGCAACGTTGTTGTAAATCATATACTTTTCAGTATCGGATTCGCAATTCGCATGAATTCCAATTTTATAATCCTCACTTTTCCCTAAGGCGATATCCACAAAATTAACTTTTTTAATCGTTTTAATTTCATCCAAAATGAATATTTTATTAAAATTATAGGTTTTTTGTACCTTATTAAAATTTTTCTCAATGGTATTTTTTACAGCAGTAATACATTTTCTTTGAATTGAGTTCTTTTTCTTTTGTAATTCGTATTTTTTTCTTTCAGTAAGAATTTTTCCATATTCTATACTTAATTCAGAAATTAATTTTTCATTTAATTCTATGGCTTCCAGTTTACCTAAACTCATTAATTGTCGTAATTTCATAATATATATATGGAGACTTTGGGAAATTTTCAAGATGCATTTGTACATAGCTTCGTTTTCACTATTAAACTCTTTTATCTCTAAAAGCAATTCATATATTTTATTTAAATCTTCTTCATCTTTGTTGAACTTCTCAATTTTTTCGAAATCGAATAAATCATTTTTGGAAGCTAATTCTAAATAATATCTTTCCTCTTTGGAAAAACCTGCACCTTCGACTTCCCCTAATTTCTCAAAAGCACTTTTAAAGTCGTCTTTAGAGTAAATAAATTTAAACTTAAATTTATTTATTAAGTTTTTATCATAAGGAGAGAAATTCCTTGTAAAACTTGTATAATAAGTACTCTTGAAACGCTGATTACAATATATACAACTCGGAACTAAATTAGATAATGTAATCGCAAAAATCGGAAAAATACTTTTTGGTAAAAAGTGATCTAAATCGGCCATTCCTCTTGATGAGGCTCCTGATAGAAATTGATTAGATTGAACCGTATGAATAAAGTTCGCATTGCAATATGGACAAACAACTTGATTTAATTTTTTTAAAAAAATATAGCTATTCCACGAAACATTACTTCTTTTAGTAAAATTATCATAAGCTTTAAGAAAAGCGTTTGAAATATTGGAAAGTAAAATTAAAAAATCATTTTTGAGTTTTTTATTTATTAATAATAAATCTTTTAAATCATAAACTAATGTTAGATATTCCATTTGAATCTTTTTTAAATCTTCAAAGCTGCAACTTACAATTTTTTCTAAATTAGAAATCAAATAATTAATAATCCCTAGAAAAGGTTTATTATTTTGTCGTTCGCTTAATGAAGAGAGATCTTTTTTTAACTTACTACTATCATTAGCTAAGATTTTATGCTGCATAAGTAAAGAATTAGGAATCTGAATGTGAATCATAATTTACTCACTTCTTTCCTCTAGCTTCTTTAATTGTATTTTTAAACTCTCAATATCTTGAATTATACCATCCATTTCTTTTGGTTTATTTAAGATACTTCTTTGATTGTATAGTTCAATTAGTTTCGCTTTAATTATAGGTTCTCCTATCTGATTGATAAATTTTTCAATATAATCTTGATCTAAAGACGCATTCACATTATTTTTTAATAAATTATTGGCTACTTCATTAATCTTCTCTTTTGCGTATTCACCGATAAGACCATCAGATAGGAAAAATGAATGCGAAAATAAGTCATGAATATTAGCACCTAAAGTTGCTGGTATATTTTCAAGTTCATTTTGTACAACTACGTTTCCTAAATCATCTTTTTTTAATAAAATCAAACAGTTAAAAGGAAGCTCAGACAAAATAAATGGAGAGTGTGTACTTAAAACGACTTGAATATTTTTTTCTTGTAATTCTAAACTATCTAACATGCCTGAAAGTACACTTATTATTTTTTTTTGAAGCATAGGGTGTAATGATATTTCAGCTTCGTCTAACAAAATAAGCACATCTCTATGTTTTGAATCTTTAATTGCTAAATATAAACTTGTACATAGATTAAGTAATTGAATTTCACCTGAGCTTAAATTTCTCCATGAAAAATGAAGTGATTTATTTTTTCCAGATAAATCATTGTACTTGTTTACAAAATTATAAATGCTTTTATTATTAGATTTGGTTATCTTAATACGAGGAATTTTAATATTAATTATTTTATCAATACCGACACTATTTTTATCTACTTCGAACATCTTAATTCTATGAGTATCCAAAATCATATGTTCTCGATTGACTAAAAAATCTGTTAAAAGATATCGAATGAAGTTTGTGTAATCACTAAACAATTTCTCAACACGTTGCTTTAATTTTTTTCTTCTTTCAATTTTAAGTTTTTCAGTATAATTTAAATTAGCGATTTCTTCTAAAACTACCGCAGAAAATGATTCTATTAAGGGTATGATATCTTCTATTCTCGTTAGATTATATTCTTTTCTTTTTTCTTTTTCTTTGATAATTTCCTTTATTTTTTCAAACAATATATAATCTAAATTTGAAAATAAATTTTCTACTATTATTAATAACATCATTTCTTTTGATCCGATATCTTTTTTTGAATTCAAAATATAGTTATAAAAAACTTGTTCTCCGAAAAAGTTATTTACTTTTTTCTCAAAACGTAAATATATATTTAGTTCATCATTTAGTAATAATAAATCATTTCTTTCTCTTAAACTCATAAAATCATATTTAATGACTATTTCTTCTGGAATTATTAAATGATCATTTATTTTATTATTTAAAGAACTTTCGTTCAAATATCTTAGTGCGTTTTTAATTTCTTCTGATTTTAATTCATACAAATAATCTGTATTAAATCGATTCTCGCTAGATACTCCATTAATGATTCTCATGTCTTCCGAAAAAAGCTCTTCGTAATCTCCAACTTTATTAATTAATGAATCTATTTTATTACCAATAGATAAATCTGTATAATCGAATTCTCTGTTTTTATTACTTTTATAGCTTCTATTGTAGGTTTCATAGTTCCACTGATTTGTATAAAATACTAAGCTTCTTTCGTTACCTATTCTAGTTTGATTTTGTACTTCTGTGGAATTTCTTTCAATGTCTTCAATAGTTACTTTTTTAAATTGAAATTCTATATTTTCATTTCCTATATTAATATCAAGTATTATTGATTTTATTTTTGGATTTACTTGAAAATCAGATAGTACGTATTTATTATCATTAATAACAATAGCTGAGTTCTCTTCCAATAGTTTTTCACTGTAATATATACAATAGCATTTGTCTTTTTTTTCAACTAAAACTGTTTCGAGTGGTAAAAAATTAAATCCATAAAAAAAACGACCTTTTATAGAATCTAATATTGTAGATTTTCCAACCCCATTATTTCCGGCAATTGTTGTAATACTATTTATATTTCTCCCCCAGTAGTTATCTAAAAAATTTTTATTTTGCATAAAACTCAATGACTTATTCTTTTTATTATAATTTACAATTAATTCATTACTGAAATTTAAATCACAATTTTTAAAATTTCTAAATCCATCAAAATAGTAGTAGACCAACAAAAAAATTCACACCCTTAATTAAAGTAATTGTTAGTATAAACAAAGAAAGTGCTTAATTCTTAAGTTGAACTGAACCCCGAATGATAGACACTTGAAAAAAAAAGTTATCATTCGGGGTTCAGTTCACAGTATGCCAGATACAATTATTTATACTATATTTTTAATCAAATCCTATATATTTTTCGTCTACTACACCGGATTCTTTTAACATCTGATATAGGATTGAAATTTTAGAATTAGTACGGTTAATTCCGAATCGATTTTCAGAAAACGTAAAAAATAGGTATCTTTTCGATCGAGAAAGCCCTACAAAAAACGTACATGTATCCTCATCTTTTTGACTAGAAAAACTCCAAAAAGAATTATCATCAAATCCCACAAAAAATACCACCTCAAATTCCAACCCCTTACTTTTATGAATTGTCATTATAGGAATTGAATCGTGACCTTCAAATGAATTAATTGCCTCTAGCCAATTATTTGTTGATAAATAATACTGATATAAATAATTTGATAAATCCTCTTGTAATTTATTAATGTATTGACCTTGTGAATACTGTACATAGTGTTTTTTAATTTTATTTAGATCATAAAAATTTATTATTTCGCTTAATAGTTTTGTTAGTTCCTGATGATCATTTAAGTCATTTAATCTTATTTTTATATCTTTCAACATTAATTTAAGTTGTTTTCTCAATTTATCAATAATAATAGGATTGAATGTGCTTGATTTACCTTCAAAGAAAATTTTTGCGTCCCATATAAATATCCATGCATCACTATCTTTAACATTGAGAGCAGCCTTTAGTGTATTAATAATCAATAAAACTATATCTTCTTTTAACAATTCTTGGAAATTAACTTCATTTCGAGCTTGAATATTTACATTATCTAATACCCTAACTATATCATCACAAAATTGTTGAACATTTTGTTTAACTATAATACAAATATCTCTATATTCAATTTTCATCTCATCTACTACTTGCCTTATTTTTTCAGCAATATGTTCTGCTTCAGTAATAGAATCTTTGAAGTACCACGTTTCAGCAACTCCTTCATTTTCAGACCATTTAGAATTTGAAATAGGAGCAAATGGTTCATCTTGAAGATAATTATTAACTATTTTCTGTATCTCTAATAACCTTGGAGCTGATCTATGATTCATTAACAGCGTATATTCTCGTGAATTAAAGTCTCTCTTATACGCATCGAATACATCTACTTTAGCCCCAGCCCACATCATTATTCGTTGTCTGTTATCACCAACAGCAGTAATTGAAGTTAATGAATTATGAAAACAAACTTTAATTAAGGCATACTGCACCTTCGTTGTATCTTGAAACTCATCTAAAAACACGTGAGAATAGGTCTTCCTTAATGATTTAAGAATCAACGGATTAGTTTCTAAAATACGAATTGCTAAAATAGATATCATCTGAAAACTTAAAGTTGGTTTTATATCTTCATCACCTTTAAGTAATTTACTCCAAACGTCTTTATAAACCCCTGACATGTTCTCTACTCTTGTGCTAGTTAAATTATCAATATACTGTTTCTTTATTTTATTGTTAAATAAATTTACTTTACACTTTGAAAAGGCTTGAATAATTTCATTCTGATTTGTAGCTATCTGATAATTTGGATCTGGTCTGAATTCATCAGATAATGCATATAGAAATCTATCTAATATGCTTTTAGCAAAAGAATCAAAAGTTTGTGATATAAATCTCGATTCAAATTTTTTAGATAATCTAAGTTTTATTCTTTCCTTTAAATTTACTGCTGCATCCTTTTTAAAGCTTATCGCTAAAATTTTATGTGGATTTACACAGCTTTTCGTTTCTAATAAAAAACAAGCTTTTTGAGCTAATAGTTCTGTTTTACCTGCTCCTGGTCCTGCAACAACTAAAGAGTTATTTAACTCCTTCAAGGCATCCAAAGCTGCTGGTTCTAGTACTAATCCACCACTTGGTTTCCATTCACTAGTTAGTTCCACTATGTTACTCATTCCTTAATATTTAGGAGTAATTTTACTTTTTCAGCTAGATTTTTAAAAACATAAGGAGTATTCGCTTTTAATATATCTTCGGTTATATTATTTAATGCTTGTAAATGTGTTACTGGTTTTCCTCTAGTTAAAAAGAAATAACTATACCAGATCATCAGTTCTTTCTGTTCTTGAGTATAAGAATATCCATCACTACCATTTTTCTTTAAAGTTCTTTTTACATCACTATCAATACGATCTTGATATTCTGTAGATTTCTTTTCTTGTTCACTTAACTCATAAATTCTTTTTTGTTTCTTTTCTCCATCTAACTTAATTAAAGGACCTTCATTTTTATCTAGAATTTCTAAATATGCATCCTTATATTTTTCAAGCATTAAAAAATCAATATCTATCGGATTAGAAAAGTATACATTATACTCTTCTAAAAATTGTATCCATTCATCGATATGTTCATACTCAGTCAACAAATGCATATCATCTAATTCTTCTTCTGTTAGTATTCTATCGTCCGAAGTATTAAGTAATTTATCTCTGTCCGCTCCATTTTCCAATAGTTGTTTTATTACATACTTTATTCTTCCCCAACCGCCGCCTTCTCTTTCTCTATCTAAATCTAATAATGTAATATGAGGGATACTCAATTGATTCAATAACTTCCAAAAATGATTAACATGTCGTCCACCTAAAGGAACTACTGATGTAGCAACTGTATCAAGGTCATCCATATATAATTCTAGAAATTTTGGTATTAATATTTCCTCACTATCGCCTTCTCCTAATATAACTAATGATGAAAAATACAATTCTGGGTAAGCTTTAATTGCTTCTTTTACATATTTATATGATTCATCTTGCTTTTCAGGCAGTACAATCTCTTTAGCAATAGTTTTTCCATTCTCAATTCTTAAATAGCGTATTTCTGTAGGATCTATACGTTTAATAATTGATGGACTGTGAGAAGTTAACATTACTTGAGAATTACTTCTACTGCGTATATTATTTAAATTCTTTATAACCTTACCTAATAAATGGGGACTAACATGATTTTCTGGCTCCTCAACTAAAATAAGTGTCAACGCTGGCGGATCAATATTTAATATTCGTTCTTCTTCAGAAATTTTGTTTTTAATTTCTCTTATTGCTGCATTTTCTATTTCTAATAGTGAATCTATTAATGTTAAGTAAAATAAAGACTTTAAACCATCTCCTAATTCATCCACTCTAAATGCTTTTTCGGTATGTGCAGGTGTAAACTCCACTTCTAGCTTTTTTAATATATTTTCTAAATCGCTACTGCCAAACTTTATATTAGCTTCATTGTATCTAGAATCATTATGGTAGTTTTTCCATTGTTTAGAAATCACATCTTTTACTTTCGATATTCCAGATTGCTTAGCTACCTCATTATCTAATTCATCGATTTTATTATTTATCTTTACTTTGTCAGACTCTTTCCAATTTATTTGATTTAGAATTCTCCATAATATAGTTCCATTAGCATTTTTCAATTGTTCCGAGGGGTTTCTAACTGCTGGAATATAAATAACTTGTATCTTATCTCTATCATGGGCTGAAATCGGTTTAAGTCCATTTTCCCCTCTATTAACAACATAATGGTACTTATAATCTATTATTCCTTCAGGAGAGCTCCCTTTCTCATAACTCGCATCTAAGCGTATAACAATATATGGATCACCGTTAGGTTGTTCTACTCTAAAGCTTTCAAAATACTGCGCTATTCCGTAATCATCTTCATCTAATCCTTCATTATCCTCATCAAAAAATTCAAAATAAGCTTCTATATAAAATTCACTTCTTGTTATTTCGTCTGCAGTTTTTTCTAAAGGAATATGAAAATCTGATTTAGTTACTTTAGAGTTTCCAAACATTTTTTGAAGTGAACTCAATACAGTAGTTTTACCTGAACTATTATGACCTATAAAGGCCGTTAAATCTGAAATATGAATTACTGTATCAGTTGGTCCAAAACTGCGGTAATTGTTAAAAATTATTTTAGTTAATTTCATATAAATCCCTTTCTATTTATAAATATTTAGATTTAAAAGATGGTACTCAGAAATGATTTTTTATAAACTCAATGAAATTAATTTCTTTGATTATTTTTTGGATAGTTTTTTTGTATTCTATTACTATAAATTGATAATCAAATTTTAATAAATTTTATAAAAACTATTTTGAAATTTTCAGGTATCTCTTCTTTTGAATTTCTATATAAATTTATTTTAGTCTTTTTTATCTAACACTAAAATTATCATATTAAACAAAGCAAATGTAAATAAACATACAGAAATCCTAAATATGTATATATTCAAATTATGAAAGTTGAAAAATATTACTAGAAATTAAAATAAAAAAGTGCCATAAATGTTGATATGTCAACATTTATAGCACTTTTTGAAATCCTAAGATTTCAGGGTATGGAGACGGTGGGAGTCGAACCCACGTCCGAAGGCATCGTATACTTAAGCTTCTACGTGTGTAGTCAATTTATTGGGATCTCGTCGTCAGGCTGCCAATTGACAGGC
>Ga0256408_1001522_pt1 | contig 12538 bp, 12 predicted proteins | sample PhyAR1_FD_185998 | JGI IMG/M metagenome (GOLD analysis project Ga0256408, IMG submission 185998) | Leaf surface microbial communities from alfalfa plants in UC Gill Tract Community Farm, Albany, California, United States - DLSL A.R1 | ecosystem: Host-associated > Plants > Phyllosphere >...
CGCGTGCAGGCCGGATCCAGCGAGGATGGCAAGGAGTTCGCCGCGCGCTGGGCGGAGGCCGTGTTCACGGCGACGCCCACCATCGAGGAGGCCCGCGCGTTCTACGAGGACGTCAAGCGCCGCACGCTGGCCAATGGGCGCGACCCGGAGCACGTCAAGATCCTGCCGGGCATCGTGCCCGTGATCGCCGACACCGCGGTCGAGGCGGCCGAGCTGGAGGCGGAGCTCGATCGGCTCATCTCGCCCGAGTACGCGCGGCGTCAGCTGGCGAAGACTCTGAGGGTCGATCCGGAGGACCTGCCGTTCGATCGCCCGCTGCCCGAGAACCTGCCGGGCGAGGACGAGATCGAGGGGGCGAAGAGCCGCTACACCCTGATCGTCGACCTGGCGCGGCGCGAGAACCTCACCGTGCGCGAGCTGATCGGTCGCCTCGGCGGCGGGCGCGGGCACCGCACCTTCTCGGGCACGCCCGTGCAGGTGGCGGACACCATCCAGGAGTGGTTCGAGACGGGAGCCGCCGACGGCTTCAACATCATGCCCGCCGTCCTCCCCTCGGGACTCGAGGTCTTCGCCGCGAAGGTGGTGCCGATCCTGCAGGAGCGCGGCCTCTTCCGCACCGAGTACACCGGCACGACGCTGCGCGACCACTACGGTCTGCCCCGCCCTGCCAACACACTGGTGCCCGCGCAGGTGTAACGCGGGTCACCTCGAAGGAGGGGGAGAGATACGTGGGGTGTCTCTCCCCCTCCGCTACGCCCCGTGCGCCCCCTTCGCCCCGTGCGCCCCCTTCGCCGCTCCCCCTCGCTCGTTGAGCGAGCGAGCGAAGCGAGTCGAAACGCCCCTCACTCCCGCCGACGCATACGACCCACCCCTCCGTCGATCAAGCCCCCGGCCGAAGCCCCGCCCCTCCGCCACACTGTCCTCATGCCTCACGTCATCGCGGTCCACGGCGACATCACGCAGCAGCACGTCGACGCCATCGTCAATGCCGCGTCTCCGCAGATGCGCGGCGGCGGCGGAGTGGATGGGGCGATCCATCGAGCGGGCGGGCCCGCGATCCTCGACGACTGCATCGCGCGGTTCCCGCGTGGGCTCGCCGTCGGCGATGCGGGCTGGACCACGGCTGGCGGCCTGCCGGCCTCCTGGGTGATCCACGTCGTCGGTCCGAACCACCGCGCCGGCGACACCGACCGCAGCAGGCTCGAGTCGTGCTATCGGCGCGCGCTGGAAGTCGCCGACGAACTCGGGGCGCGCACGATCGCGTTCCCGCTCGTGGGCGCCGGGATCTACGGATGGCCGCTCGACGACGCGATCGACGCGGCGGTCGAGACCGTCAGCGGCACCTCGACCCGCGTCCAGGAGGTGCGCCTCGTCGCGCTCGACGGCGAGACCGTCAAGAGGATCGAGGATCGCCTGCGCTAGGCCCCGGCTCACCGACCGGAGTCGGCCGCCTCGGTCACCTTCGGCAGGTCCTCTGTCGCCGGCCCCTCGAGCACCTGCCCCTCGGCAGAGAACCGCGACCCGTGCAGCGGGCAGTCCCACGTGCACTCCAGCGGGTTCCACTCGAGCACCCCGCCCATGTGGGTGCAGAGGCTCGGTGCCCGTCGTGCCCCGGGGGCCAGGTGCCGCACGGCTCCGGTCACCGCGGCCGCGGCGACGCCGGCCTGGTTCGAGACGAACTCGGCACCATCGCGCACGCCGAGATGCGGCGAGCGCAGCGCCTCCGACCAGGGCGTGGGGTAGCCGGTCAGATCGCCGTGCAGCGTCAGCGCCGCGGCGGCGGCATTGGTCATGCCCCACTTGTTGAAGCCCGTCGCCACCCACAGCCGATCGCCGGTCGGGCCGACGAAGGGCACCCGCGAGACGGTCTGGTAGTCCTGCGCCGCCCACCACGTGACGCGAGCGGCACCGGGAAAGACCGATGTCGTCCACTCGTCGAGCTCGTGCAGCAGCTTCTCGGTCTCGCGCTCGCGCCCTGGCGTCCACGACGGCCCGCCCACCAGCAGCAGCCCCTCGGCGGTTCGCAGCGAGCGCGACTCGGGGTCGACCGACAGGTACATCGCCCGCGGGATGTCGCCGGGCACGCGATACGCCCCGACCAGAGACCGCGACGGCTTCAGCCGCGCGAAGAATCCGCCGTGATCGATCACGGGCGATCCGCTCGTGACGATCACCTGATCCGCCTGGATCGGCCCGCGCGTGGTCTTCAGCGTCGTGCCGTCCATCCCGAGGACGCGCGTCGACGTGACCACGGCGCCGCCGTGATCCCGGATCTCGCCGGTCAGCTTCGCGAGCAGTCGCATCGGATGGATCTGCCACTGGCCGCGCATCCGGATCGCGCGCTGCACCGGATACGGCAGGTCGGCCGATTCGCCCGCGGCGAGCACATCGGCATCGAGACCGACGGCGGCGAGCGCCTCGGCCTCCGCCTCGACGGCCTTCACGCCCTCGGCGGTGGTGGCATAGGTGTACGCGTCGCGCTGCTCGAGCCCCGGATCGTCGACGAGCTCGCTGCGGATCCAGTCCTGGCCCGCGCGGTTCGCGGCGACGTAGGCCTCGAGCGCGGCTTCGCCGGCGTGCTTCCGCAGGTTCGCGTACACCGACCCCTGCAGCAGCGAGACCTTCGCGGTCGTGTTGCCGGTCGCCACCGCGCCGGGATGGCGAGCCTCGAGGACGGTGACCTTATAGCCCGAGCGAGCGAGCAGCGTCGCCGTGGCGAGCCCCGCGAGCCCCGCGCCGACGACGGCGATGTCCGTGCGCGCCGGCAGGGTCGTGTCGGCGCCGATCGGCGGGGCGGTCTGGTGCCAGAGAGAGGGCATGTGGGTCGCTCCTTCGATTGGGCTGTCGACCCGCTGCACTCGCTCAGCGAACGAGAGAGGGGCGATCCTGAGTGAGGGTCACCCCGCCAGCGCGGTGCGCGGGGGGAAGTGCGCGATCGGCTTCGGCTTCGCGGGGCCGGCAGAGGCCAGGCCCGAGAGAAGATCCGTCGCCATCAGCAGAACGCTCTGAATCGACGTGTGCCGCGTGATGCCCCGGGTGCCGTGCACCCAGACGGCCTCGAAGCAGAGCTCGCTGCGGTCGTCGGTCGTGAGCTGCTCGACGTAGGCGATGACGCTCGCGGCGTCCGACGCTGCGACGGTGCTGTCGCAGATCCGCCAGGCGCCCTCACTGAGGGGCACAACGGCGAGCTGGTGATAGGTGTCCATGGTTCCTCCTAGACGAGGATCCCCCGACCTCCGGATGCGCGCGAGGGGGTTGACACCTCACCGGCCTGCGCGTAGTCCGGTGAGAAAGGAGGCGGATCATGACCAGAGAGACGCCCACGGGGATGGGCGACAGCGGCTCGCTCATCCAGGAGTACTTCCCCGACGCCGACGCCCGGACCGCCCGCAACGCGGGCCACCTGCAGGGCCCGCCGCACCTGGTCGCCGAGACCGATGCCGACCCCCGCGTGGGCACGCGGGAGGACCTCAACGTCGCCACCCACGACCAGCGCCTGCAGGGCCTGGTGGTGCAGATAGAGGCGGATCTCGCCACCCACCGACTGCTGCCGGAGGCCGTGCGGTACGTGCTGGAGGAGCGGCTGATCGAGACGGGTCTCGGCTGCTCTGTCGTCGAGATCGACGATCTCGAGAGGGTGATCCTCTCGGTCGCCCCGCCTCACGACGTCGATCACGCCGAGCCCGGAGCGGATCGGCACGGGGAGCGTCACGGTCGGGCCGACATCCGCTGATCTGTCAAGCCCATTCAGTGGGGCAACGCCACGGCGCACGATGGCGTTATGACCGACAACACCGAATCCCTCGGCGAGGGCATCGCCCCGGACCGTCTCAAGGGCCGCGCGCCGGGCCCCGGCGACGTCGTCTACGACGGCAGCAACGTCGACACCATGCCCTACTCGGCCGAGCCGTTCCGTCCGCCGGAGCACGTGAGCGCACCCGACATCGATCCGAAGCGCCCCTCGGGCACCGAGGGCCGCGGGCACGGCATCGAGACCATCGTGCCGACCGCTGATGCGCGGGCCGAGCACAGCGCCGGCACCTTCGAGCACCACGAGCCCACCCACGCCGAGCCCGATCCGGGGTACCCGCAGGGCCGCGCCGGTGGCGTGCTGCTCGATCCGCCGTCCGCGCACCCGATGCGCACCGACTCCACCCACACCGACGCCGCGCACGCGGAAGCCGGGCGCGCGGAAGCCGTGCCCAGCGACGCCACTCCCACCGGCTCGGTGCCGGCGGGGCGAGAGGGCGTGGACGCGGGCGCCGTCGACGCGATGGGGGTCGAGGGGACGGCCAGCTCCGACGTCGAGGCCAACAGCCAGAACCACATCGCGGGGATCGGCCCCCGCGACGCCGGTGACGTGACCACGGGCGGCGAGGGCCGCACCGATCCGGGCACCCGCGACGAGATCTACGAGCCGTCCGCGAGCAACGCGGCTGGCGACGTCGGATCCGACCCGCAGAGCGTCCGCGACGCGAACAGCCACCACAAGGCGGCGGACCCGGACATCCCCGGTGTGCCGGACGCGGTGGGGCCCGGAGGAAACGGCGTCCAGACCGGCGTCCGCCAGGACCTCAACACGACGACGATCTCGGAGCAGCAGCAGGGCATCGTCGTGCAGATGCAGGGCGATCTGCAGACCGGCCGCGCGCCCGCGGGGAGCGCCCGCGAGGTGCTGATCCAGCGCCTGACCGAGGCCGGCCTGCCGACCGACGACGTGGACACGCTGCTGCGGCGTGTGCAGGGCGGCGACGCCCCCACCGACGTCGACAGCGCCCAGCCCGGCACCGGGCAGTGACACGACCGATGACGACGGAGGGAACGCGATGAGCACGCAGGATCAGGATCAGCAGAGCTGGGACGACGACGCCTCGCAGCAGCAGCAGAACGACGAGCAGGGCTCGTCGGAGCAGGCCGCCGAATCGTACGGCGAACAGCTGTCGCAGACTGCCGAGGGGTCCTTCGGCGGCGGCGACGAGGGAACCGACGAGGTGTTCGGCTCGCACGAGTCGTACGGCGAGACCCAGCCCGCCTACGGCGAGGACGAGGAGACGGCCGAGCAGTCGTCACTCGAGCAGCCGGGCGACTCCGAGGCCTCGGACTGATGAGCCCGGTGAGGGCGCCCCGCCGCATCGGGTCGCCCTCACCGCTCCGGCTCCGGTGCGGCCCGGGACGGGGCCAGGCCGTCGCGGTGGCCACAGCCGCCGAAACGTAGACTGGGGCCATGCCCGAAAGCACCGCCCCGGTCCGTGTCAGCGCCCTCGACGTCCTGCGTCTCCTGACCGAGATCGTCGCCTTCGGCAGCATCGCGCTGTGGGGCTTCTTCTCGTGGACCTTCCCGTGGAACATCGTCGCCGGGATCCTCGCTCCCGCGCTGGCGATCCTGCTGTGGGCGCTGTTCGTATCACCCAAGGCCGTGTTCGCGGTGCACCCGTTCATCCGGATGATCGTCGAGCTGCTGATCTTCCTGTCGGCGACGCTGTCGTGGTGGGCTCTCGGGCAGCCCTGGGTCGGGCTGGCTGTCGGCGTCGTGAGCGTCGCCGTCGGCGCCGTCGTCAACCGCCGCACGGCCGGCTGAGCGCGAGACCATGAGCGTCCTCGAGCAGCTGCGCGCCGAGCTCGGCGACCTCGTCGACACCAGCCCCGAGGCGCTCGAGGCCGCCCGAGCCGACAAATCCGGACATCGCTCGGCGGCCGCGCCCCTCGCCGTCGTGCACGCCGAGGCTGTCGCCCACGTGCAGGCCGTGATGCGCATCGCGAGCACCACCGGCACCCCCGTGGTCACGCGCGGCGCGGGCACCGGGCTGGCCGGTGCCGCCAATGCGGGCGGCGGCGAGATCGCGCTGTCGGTGCGCCGGATGACGCGCATCCTCGAGGTCTCCCCCGACGACCTGCTCGCGGTGGTCGAGCCCGGCATCCTCAACGCCGACCTCAACGCCGAACTCGCCGCCTACGGCCTCTGGTGGGCGCCCGACCCGGCGTCGCGCGCGATCTCGACCGTCGGCGGCAACATCGCCACCGGCGCCGGCGGGCTGCTGTGCGCGAAGTACGGTGTGGTGCGCGACGCGGTGCTCGGCCTCGACGTCGTCCTCGCCGACGGGCGCCTCATCTCGATGGGCCACCGCAGCGTCAAGGGCGTGACGGGCCTCGACCTCACCTCGCTCATGATCGGCTCCGAGGGCACCCTCGGCGTCATCGTCGGCGCCACGCTGAAACTGCGCAGGATCGTGCCGGGCGACGTCTGCACGGTCGCCGCCACGTTCGCGACCGTGCGCGACGCGGCCGCCGGCTCGTCGGCCGTCACGGCCGCGGGCATCCAGCCCGCCATCATGGAGCTGCTCGATCCGCACGCGCTCGCGGCGATCCATGCGCTGCTGCAGCTGCCCGCCCCCGCTGCCGGTGTCTCGCAGCTCACGATCCAGACCGACGGCCCCGCGGCGGCGGTCGAGGCCGACGCCATCGCCGAGGTGCTGGCGCAGGCCGGGGGCACCGTGTCGGTCACCCACGATCGCGAGGAGGGCGAGCGCCTGCTGGCGATCCGCCGGGCCATGCATCCGGCCATGGAGACGCTCGGCACAGCGCTCATCGAGGACGTCTCGGTGCCGCGTTCGCAGCTCGCGGCCATGTTCGACGAGATCGCCCGGGTGGAGCGCGCGCACGGCGTGACGATCCCGACGGTCGCCCACGCGGGCGACGGCAACCTGCACCCCAACTTCATCTTCGAGGGCCCCGAGGTGCCCGACTACGTCTGGGCCGCCGCCGACGATCTGTTCCGCGCGGCGATCAGCCTCGGCGGCACGCTCACGGGCGAGCACGGCATCGGCCTGCTCAAGCGCCGCTGGCTCGCCGACGAGCTGGGCCTCGACCAGTGGCAGCTGCAGCGCGACATCACCCGCGTCTTCGACCCCGCCGGCATCCTCAACCCCGGCAAGGTCTTCGACGCCTGACCCCCCACCCCCTCGTTCGTTGAGCGAGCGAAGCGAGTCGACCCAACAGACGTACGACCCGAGCCCGCACCGGCTCACCCCGTTTCGACTCCTCGCTGCGCTCGTCGCTCAACGACCGGGCGCTGGGGCTGGGGGTGGGTCCCGCCGGGCGCCGTCGTCCGCTGCCGTCCCCGGCCTCCGCTCTCCACTCTCCACCATCCGCCCCCGCTCCTTCCCCCCTTCGGTGCGCCGACGGCAGCACCTACTGCGGCAGCACGCGCGACCTCGACGGCCGCGTCTGGCAGCACAATCAGGGGCTCGGATCGGCCTACACTCGTCGCCGCGGACGCCGCCCGGTCGTCCTCATCTGGTCGTGGGAGTTCGAGAGCGTGGCCGAGGCGTTCCACTGGGAGAAGCAGATCCAGGGATGGAGCAGGCGCAAGCGCGAGCTCCTCGTCGAAGGAGGACTCGACGCCGTGAAGGACTGGAGCGCCCGGGAACGCCGCCGCGCATCCGACGTGGATGTCCCGCCCCCATCCCCCACCGGTCGTCGAGCGAGCGAAGCGAGTCGAAACGACCCAACCGGCGTACGACACAACCCCGCACGGGGCTGAGCCGTTTCGACTCCTCGCTGCTGGGGGGTCAGAGCCCCTGCCACTCCGGCTTGTGGGCGAAGGCGTAGCGGTAGTAGTCGGCACCGGCCAGGCGCGCGGCGGCCGCCTCGTCGATCACGACCGTGACGTGCGGGTGCAGCTGGATCGCCGAGCCGGGAAGCGACGACGTCACCGGGCCCTCGACAGCGCCCGCGACGGCCTCCGCCTTGCCGGCGCCGAAGGCGAGCAGCACAAGATGCCGGGCCTCCAGGATCGTGCCGAGCCCCTGCGTGATGGTGTGGAGCGGCACGTCGTCGATCGAATCGAAGAAGCGCGCGTTGTCCTCGCGCGTCTGCTGCGTGAGGGTCTTCACGCGGGTGCGCGAGGCGAACGACGACCCGGGCTCGTTGAAGCCGATGTGGCCGTCGGTGCCGATCCCGAGGATCTGCAGATCCACTCCTCCGGCCTCCGCGATCGCCGCGTCGTAGTCGTCACCGTGGTGCTCGATGCCGTCCATCGAGCCGTCGGGCACCCGGACGCGCTCCGGGTCGAGCCCGAGCGGATCGATCACCTCGCGCCGGATCACCGAGCGATACGACTCGGGATGCGCGGGATCGAGCCCGACGTACTCGTCCAGGGCGAAACCGCGCACCTGCGAGACGTCCACCCCGGCGAGCGCCGCAGGCAGGGCCTCGTACACGGGCAGCGGCGTCGATCCGGTCGCAAGACCCAGGACGGCACCGGGACGACGCCGGATGAGCGATGCGATCTCCGCGGCGACCAGCGCGCCCGCGGCCTCGCGATCGGGGACGATGACGACCTCAGCCATGCGCGGCTCCTTCCCTCGGGGCGGCCGCTTCGCTCGCGGCGAGCGCGGCGCCGAGGGCGCCGGCCGCGGAGCCCGACGGCAGCACCTCGATTCTGTCGCTCAATCGCAGCGATGTCAGGAAGGGTGATGCCGACGCCGAGGCGTCGAGCTCGGAGCGCACGGCTGACAGCAGCCGCTCGCCGAGGCGCGCGATCCCGCCGCCGATGACGACCGCCGACGGATCCACCGTCAGCGCCAGCACGCGCACGGCCGCCGCGACGCCGCGGGCGAGGTCGTCGCGCAGGTCGATGGCCTCCCGGTCGCCGTGGCCGGCCGCGTCGAACACGTCCCGGACGGCGTGCTCCCCGGGCCGCCCCCACCGCCGCGCGATCGACGCACCGCCGGCGAGGGTCTCGATGCAGCCGCGCTGCCCGCAGGGGCACGCGGGACCGGCGGGGTCGATCGAGACGTGGCCGACCTCGCCGGCCACCCCGCCCGATCCGCCCCAGACCCGCCCGTCGACCACGATCCCGGCGGCGACGCCGGTGCCGAGGTTGAGATACGCCATCGATCCCGTGGCCGGGGCCCGCAGGCCGTAGGCCCCGAGGGCGGCGGCGTTCACGTCGTTCTCGACCCGCACGGGCACACCCGCACGGTCGGCCACCGCCCCGCCGAGGTCGAGCGAGTCGACGCCGAGGTTGACGGCGTTGCGGACGACGCCGCCCACGATCTGCCCCGGGATGCCGATGCCGATCGCGTCGGGCTGCACCGGCAGGTCGCGGATCACCGCGCTCACGGTCGCGAGGATGCCCTCGGGCCCGCGCTCGGTCGCGCGCCAGGCGCTCGCGATCACCGTGCCGTCCGGCGAGATCGCGACGGCCTCGGCCTTGGTGCCGCCGATGTCGATACCGACCCGGATCTGCGGGGTGGGCGGCGCGGGGCGCTTCGGCGCGCTCCCCTCGCTCACGGTGCGAACGGGCCGATCGCCCGCCGCCCGAGCCGGGGAGAGAGGAGGATGCACGCTCGCCGAGCGGGGCGCGGTCATCCCTTCACCGCGCCCGAGACGAGACCGCCGGTCATCCTGCCCTGCACGATGAGGAAGAACACCACCACGGGGATGCAGATGAGCGTCGAGCCCGCCAGCACCGCGCCGTAGTTGGTGGCCTCGGTGGCCGACTGGAACGAGTTGAGCCAGGTCGGCAGCGTGAGGTTCTGGTCCTTCATCAGCAGCAGCGCCATGGCGAACTCGTTCCACGACAGCATGAAGGCGAAGATCCCCGTCGACACGAGGCCCGGCGCCAGCAGCGGGAACGTGACCCGCCAGAACGCGCCCTGCTTCGAGCAGCCGTCGATCTGCGCGGCCTCCTCGAGCTCGGCGGGCACTCCGGCGACGAACCCGCGCAGCGTCCAGATCGTGAACGGGATCACGGCGGCGATGTGGACGAGCGACAGGCCCCACACGGTGTTCATCAGGCTGAGGTCGTCGATCAGGTTGTAGACCGTGAAGATCATGGCCTCGCCGGGGATCATCTGCACGATCAGCACCGCGACGATGAAGGTCCGCCGCCCGACGAAGCGGAAGCGGGCGAGGGCGATCGAGGCGAGGAAGGCCACGAACAGCGCGCACACCACCACGATCGCCACCACGATGAGCGAGGTCTGCAGCGCCCCGGCGAAGTCGTTCTGGCCGGGGGCGGCCGGCCGGTTCCACGCGGTGATGTAGTTCACGAACGTGGGCTCGCGCGGGATCAGCGACTGATCGCGGCGGATGATCTGGTCGCCCGGGGTGAACGAGAGGTTGATCATCCAGTACACGGGGAACACCGCGCACACGAACACGATCGCCGCGAGCACGTTGAACAGCACCTTCATCCGCACGCTGCGCACGCGCGGGCCCGGATCGGGCGTGCCGGTGCGGATGGTGCGGGTCGTCAGCGCCTCGGCGACGACGGGCGGGGCCTTGGGGGCGAGGAGCGTCATTCGTCCTCCTCCTTGAGCATCTGTCGCAGGTTGAACCAGCTGAGGGCGAGCATGATCAGCACGATCAGCATGCCGATCGCGCTCGTGGCGCCGAACTCTCCGATGCCCTGACGGAACAGGTACACCGGCAGCACGTTCGTCTCGGAGGCGATGCCGCCGCGGCTCTGCAGGGCGTACACCTGGGTGAACAGCTTCATGTTCCAGATGATCTGCAGGATCAGCAGGCCCGCGAGCACGGGCCGCACCGCGGGGAAGGTGATGTTCCACCACCGCGCCCAGCCGCCGGCGCCGTCGATCTCGGCGGCCTCGATGCGCTCGGCGGGCACCTGCCCGAGGGCGGCGTACGTGGTGAAGGCGACGAACGGGATCGCGCCCCACACGACGATGATCGTCAGCACGAGGAAGAAGGTCCACGGGTTCAGCAGCCACGAGTGGTTGTGCCACTCCTGCGTGCCCGTGATCGAGTTGAGCGCCCAGTTCACGACGCCGTACTGGGTGTCGAAGATGAAGCCCCATACGACGCTCGCCGTGAGCGGCGGGATGGCCCAGGCGAGCAGCAGGCCGACCGACACGGTGATCCGCATGCCGCGGCCGATCTTCGTCATCAGCAGCGCGACCAGCACGCCCAGCAGCATGATCAGCGTGGTCGTGACCAGCATGATCCCGACCGTGCGGACGACCACCTCGGGGAAGTCGCTGCGCGTGATGATCTTGACGTAGTTGTCGAAGCCGACGAACTCGGGGGTGGTGCCCTGGATCTTGTGGCGCACCTGGTAGTCGGTGAACGACTGCCAGATCATCTGGATGGCGGGGTACCCGACCATCAGCAGGATCAGGATGATCGACGGCGCGAGCAGGGTCCATGACGTGACCGCGTCACGTCTGGTGCGCCGGCGCTCGCGCTCCTCCCACGAGAGGCGGGGGGCGGTGGTGGTGGTGGTCAAGAAGGGTTCCTCCCTCTATCGCCGTTCGTCGAGCGAGCCGGCGACCGGGCCGGAACGGCCAGACGCACCGCGGGTGCGACCCCGCGGGGCGTCTGGACCGTTCCGGCTCGCGTCGCTCCGGCTCGGCGAGCGACGGGGGCTCAGCCGTTGAGGATGGATTCGATCTCGGCGTCGAGCGCCTCGGCGACGGCCTTGACGTCCTCGCCCTGGGCGATCTTGACGAGGGAGTCCTGGATCACCAGGCTCGACTCGACCTCGGCCCAGTTCGGCGAGGTGGGGACGCCCTTCGAGTTGGCCAGCGCCTCGGCCTGCGCCTGGGCGACCGGGGTGTCGGGCAGCGCGTCGGCCGACTCGAGCAGGGCCGGGGTCAGGCCTCCCTCGGCGAGCAGATCCTGGTAGCCCTTCGAGAGCATGATCTTCACGGCCTCCTTGGCCATGGCCTGGTTCTCGGAGAGCGCGGCCACGCCGATGTTCGAACCGCCGGCGAAGATCGGGGCGGTCTCGCCCTCGCTCGCGCCGGGCAGCGGGAAGGCGCCGAGGTCCTTGCCGAAGGTGTCGGGGCAGCCGGGGTTCTCGGCGTCGGGCTCGGCCAGGATCGACCACTGCATCCAGGCGGGTGCCGACAGGAACGCCGTCTCACCGGCGCAGAACGGCACGTGCGCGTCGGTCTCGTCGCCGTCCACCGGGGCGTTGCTCGCCTCGCTGTAGACCTTCTGCAGCAGCTCGAGGCCCTTCAGGGACTCGTCGCTGGAGAGCTGCGCGTCCCAGGTGTCGCCGTCCTGCACGGCGATCTCGCCGCCGTAGGTCCAGATGTAGGGGAGCATGTTGTACCAGTCGCGACCGGGCGCGTAGATGCCGCTCATCGCGTCGGTGCGCATGGCGATGCCCTGCTCGACGTACTCCTCGAGCGTCTTCGGCAGGGTGGCGGCGTCGACGATCTGGGGCGAGTAGAACACCACGCGACCGCCGGCGTAGTACGGGGCCGCGTAGAACGCGTCCTCGTAGGTGCCGGCCTCCTCGAGGCCCGGGTTCAGGTCGCCCAGGTCCTCGCGGATGTCGCTGAGGTCGGAGAAGAGGCCCTGGTCGATGAAGCCGATGGCCTGGGTGTTGCCGACCTCGACGACGTCGGGGGTGTCGTTCGACTGCAGCGCTGCGACGTAGGTCTCCGAGACGTCGGCCCACGTCTTCTCCTCGAGCTTGAGGGTCCAGCCCTCGTTCTCGGATTCGAAGGTGTCGACCAGGTAGTCGCGTGCGGTGTCGGGGGTGTCGGTGCCGACCACCCAGACC
>Ga0256408_1001524_pt1 | contig 12526 bp, 9 predicted proteins | sample PhyAR1_FD_185998 | JGI IMG/M metagenome (GOLD analysis project Ga0256408, IMG submission 185998) | Leaf surface microbial communities from alfalfa plants in UC Gill Tract Community Farm, Albany, California, United States - DLSL A.R1 | ecosystem: Host-associated > Plants > Phyllosphere >...
AAATCGCGCAGGCTATTTATAAGGGGGTGCGGAGCTATTTCCTTTCGCATCCGTTGCAAAATGGCCCAAAGGTCGAAAACCGGCCGCAGAGCTTCGTGTCGGCCGGTAGCTCTAGCAAAACACCAACAGCAAGCCGTGGCGTGAGTGAGAGCAGTTTCTCAGCGAGCAGCGTGAGTTCTGGCGCGACGCAGATCCACGTGGTGAAGCGTGGGGAAACCTTGCTGGGCATAGCCAATCGCTACGGTACAACTATGACCAAGCTGATGCAGCAAAATAGCCTGAAGAAAGAAGGCGTTTGGGTTGGGCAAAAGCTGAAGGTTCCTGCTGGGAATCGCGTAGCGGCTACTTCGGTATCTGCGACTGCTAGCAAAACAGCCGCCAGCAAAACCTTAAGCACTAAAGCCAAGCGTGTGACTCATACGGTAAAACGTGGCGATACGTTGACCAAGATTGCCGCTAACTATGGTGTGAGCATGAGCAAAATTCAGCAGGCTAATAAGATGAAATCAGGCGAAGTCCAGATTGGACAAACGCTGGTGATCCCACAGGCGTAAGCTTTGATCCCACTCTTTGTTACTTAAGGTTCTCTAACCAAGGAAAACATATGCCGATTCAGGTTTTACCTCCGCAGCTTGCCAACCAAATCGCCGCAGGTGAAGTGGTGGAACGCCCTGCATCGGTGGTTAAAGAGCTGGTAGAGAACAGTTTAGATGCAGGAGCCACGCGGATCGATATTGAGATCGAACGCGGCGGCGCTAAGCTGATCCGCATCCGTGATAACGGCTGTGGGATTAACAAAGACGAATTGGCCTTGGCGTTAGCGCGCCATGCCACCAGCAAAATTACCTCACTTGACGATCTTGAGGCCATCATGAGCCTCGGATTTCGTGGCGAAGCGCTGGCAAGCGTCAGTTCGGTCTCGCGCTTAACCATGACGTCGCGTACCGCCGAGCAAAGCGAAGCATGGCAGGCCTACGCTGAAGGGCGTGATATGGCGGTAACGGTAAAGCCCGCCGCTCATCCGATAGGCACAACCGTTGAAGTTTTAGATCTGTTCTACAACACGCCAGCACGGCGCAAATTTATGCGCACCGAGAAAACGGAGTTTGGCCATATTGATGAAGTGGTGCGCCGTATTGCTTTGGCTCGATTTGACGTGACGATTCAACTGCATCACAACGGCAAAATGATGCGCCAATACCGTGCGGTTAAAGAGGATGGGCAAAAAGAGCGCCGTCTAGGGTCGATCTGCGGCACCGCATTTATTCAGCATGCGCTGGAAATAAAATGGGAGCACGGTGATTTAGCCATTCATGGCTGGGTTGCCGATCCGGTGGGTTCGCGTCAGTTGACCGAAATGCAGTATAGCTATGTTAATGGCCGTATGATGCGCGATAAATTGATTACCCATGCTATCCGCCAAGCCTATCAAGATCAGCTGAAAGATGACCAGCAACCAGCCTATGTTCTCTACTTGACCGTTGACCCGCATCAGGTTGACGTCAACGTGCATCCAGCCAAGCATGAAGTGCGTTTTCATCAGGCGCGTTTAGTGCATGATTTTATCTATCAGGCGGTGATTTCGGTATTGCAACAGGCCGAACAGCCCTCTTTGCCCGAGGTGGTGGCTGAAGCAGAAGAAACGCCGCGTTGGGAGCCGGAAAACCGTGTCGCGGCAGGTGTTAACCAGTTTAGTAAAACCCCAATGCGTGAACCCTCACCGGCATACGGAAAAGCAACTTCGCACGCTTCCGCTTCCGAGAAGCGGTCGTCGGGCGAAAATCGCCATTTTTCTGTGGGTGACGGCTATCAAAAACAGGAAGGGCAGCTATACCAGCGTCTGATGCAGGTGCCGGAAAAACGGATGCCTCAGCCACAGGTGGTGCAACAGCAAGACGTTCTCTCTGCGGAAAATAACCGCAAGCCAGAGATGTTTCCGCAGCCTGCTTGCGCACCGTTGCAACACGGTGAGAATAGTTTTGGACGCGTTCTAACGATCTGTGAGCGCCATTATGCGCTACTAGAACGCCAGCACGGCGTGGCCTTATTAAATTTAGACTTGGCTGAAATCGAGCTGCGCCAGGTGCAGTTATTACCGAGTGCTGAAGGATTACGCGCGCAGCCGCTGTTGATTCCGGTCAAGCTCACGCTCAGTGCCGAAGAAATCAAAGGCGCGCAAAGCGGGGCGGAAACGTTAAAGAATCTAGGCATTGATCTTATCTTGGAGCGTCAGCGAGCCACGTTACGGGCCGTACCGCTGCCGTTACGTCACCAGAACCTACCGCAGCTTATCCCTGCATTTCTTGCCTTCTTAGCGGCCACGCCAGAGGCGGAGTCAGCGGTGATAAGTAAATGGCTAGCCGGTCAATTAGTGATCGAGCGTGAACAATGGAGCGTTTCCCAAGCCATCCAATTGTTAGCCGAGGTTGAACGGCTTTGCCCTGTGCTGGTAAAGTCGCCGCCTTCTGCGCTATTGCAGCCCGTAGATTTAACGCCAGCGCTGGTTTCGTTACAGTCCCATTGATTAAGAGCTGAATAAAATATTTTATGATTAACGCCAATAATTCTCTTCCTCCCGCCATTTTTATTATGGGGCCGACGGCGTCTGGGAAAACGGCCCTTGCCATGTCGTTGCGCCAGCGCTTTCCTGTTGAACTTATTAGCGTTGATTCTGCTCTAATCTACCGTGGAATGGATATTGGTACAGCGAAGCCAACGGCTGAAGAACTCGCTCAGGCTCCGCACCGGCTGATCGATATCCGTGATCCGGCGGAAAGTTACTCTGCGGCAGATTTTCGCGCCGATGCACTGCGTGAAATGGCGGCCATTACCGCTGAAGGGAAAATTCCCCTCCTAGTCGGTGGAACCATGCTTTACTTTAAAGCATTGCTGGAAGGGCTTTCGCCTTTACCTGCTGCGGATCCAGAGGTTAGAGCCCAGATAGAAAAACAGGCACAAGAGCTGGGTTGGGAGGCGTTACATCGTCAGTTACAGCAGGTTGATCCTGTTTCTGCGGCTAGGATTCATCCAAATGATCCACAGAGACTGAGTCGCGCACTGGAAGTTTTTCTTATTTCGGGTAAAACTTTAACTGAACTGACTAAAATTTCAGGCGAAACGCTACCCTACAATGTGCAACAGTTTGCGATTGCACCTGCAACGCGTGAGCAGTTACACCAGCGAATCGCCCTGCGTTTTGAGCAGATGATGGCCGCGGGTTTTGAAGCTGAAGCCAGAGCCTTGTTCGAACGTGGTGATTTGCACACAGACTTACCTTCTGTGCGCTGCGTAGGCTACCGCCAGATGTGGTCATATCTGGAGGGCGAAATAGGCTACGATGAAATGGTTTACCGTGGAATTTGTGCAACACGCCAGTTGGCAAAACGTCAGATGACTTGGTTGCGCGGTTGGGAGTCTGTGCATTGGTTAGATAGTGATGAACCGTTGCAGGCTCTGGAAAGTGTGGCACAGGTTGTTCGTGCATCGCTTGATTGATTGTGTACAATTGAGGTGATTGGGCCGTAATTAGGCCGATGGGTACTTGAATCAGGGAGATTCATGCACCATATACTCACTATGTTTCACGTTTCAGACGCGTTGTCTGTGTTTGTTCGCCGTAATTACATAGTCACCTGTGCATAACAGGGTTATCTATGCTTCTGGGGGCTCACGAACATACGGTCTGTTGCTGGGATTATTTTGAGTAAAGTACTCAGTGCGCAAATTTTTACGCAGTTTATTTTGATTGGAGTCGTTGGACTCTTAGTAACATACAACAAACAACTAGCAAATAAGGAAAAGATAGAATGGCTAAGGGGCAATCTTTACAAGACCCGTTCCTGAACGCACTGCGTCGCGAACGAGTCCCAGTTTCGATCTATTTGGTGAATGGTATTAAGCTGCAAGGCCAGATTGAGTCTTTCGATCAGTTTGTCATTCTGTTGAAAAATACAGTTAGCCAGATGGTTTATAAGCACGCAATTTCTACCGTTGTTCCGTCTCGTCCGGTTTCTCATCATAGCAATAATCCGGGAACTGGCGGCAGCAGTAACTACCACGGTAGCAATCAGGCGTCTTCACCGTCGTCTCAGGACAGCGATGACGCTGAATAAGCCGCATCGTTCGTTATCTCAGTCGGAGGGTGTTAATGATCGTTTGTCATTGATGCTCTCCGTTCTCATCGGTCCTATCCGCTTGAGAGGTTTCACGTTTGTTTGACCGTTACGAAGCCGGCGAGCAGGCCGTATTGGTTCACGTCTATTTCTCCCAAGAAAGAGATATTGAAGATCTCAGAGAGTTTGAGTCCTTAGTCTCCTCCGCGGGCGTAGAAGCATTACGCGTTGTTACCGGCAGCCGCAAGGCCCCGCATCCAAAGTATTTTGTTGGCGAAGGTAAAGCCGAAGAAATCGCTCAGGCGGTTCAAGAAACCGGTGCCTCCGTCGTTCTTTTTGATCACGCATTATCCGCAGCCCAAGAACGCAATCTGGAAAAATTATGCCAGTGCCGCGTGATTGATCGCACGGGTCTGATCCTTGACATTTTTGCTCAACGTGCACGTACCCATGAAGGTAAGTTGCAGGTTGAACTGGCTCAGCTGCGCCATTTAGCAACGCGCTTAGTGCGTGGCTGGACTCACCTTGAACGTCAAAAAGGTGGGATCGGCTTACGTGGTCCGGGCGAAACCCAGCTTGAAACAGACCGCCGTTTACTGCGCGATCGCATCAGCCTGATTTTGTCTCGTCTTGAACGCGTTGAAAAACAGCGCGATCAAGGCCGCCGTGCGCGTAGCCGTGCGGATGTTCCAACGGTGTCACTGGTGGGTTACACCAACGCCGGAAAATCAACGCTGTTTAACCACATAACCAAAGCAGATGTGTATGCTGCTGACCAACTGTTTGCTACGCTTGATCCGACGCTACGTCGTATTGACGTGGTTGATGTTGGCACCACCGTTCTCGCCGATACGGTTGGGTTTATTCGCCATCTGCCCCACGATTTGGTGGCTGCGTTTAAGGCAACGCTGCAAGAAACCCGTCAGGCATCACTTTTATTGCACATAATTGATGCATCTGATGCTCGTGTTGATGAGAATATTGATGCAGTGAATACTGTATTAGCAGAAATTGAAGCAGATGAAATTCCTGTACTGCTTGTGATGAACAAAATTGATATGCTGGATGAGTTCGAACCGCGTATCGATCGGAACGATGAGAATTTACCTATTCGGGTTTGGGTTTCTGCGCAAACCGGGGTGGGAATTGATTTATTGTTCCAAGCGTTAACAGAGCGCTTGAGCGGAGAAATTGCAAGCTACGAGCTGCGATTGCCGCCTGAGGCAGGACGTTTACGTAGCCGTTTTTACCAGCTTCAGGCAATAGAGAAAGAGTGGATTGAGGAAGATGGCAGTATCGGGTTACAGATCCGGCTCCCAATTGTGGAGTGGCATCGACTTTGTAAACGTGAACAAGAATTACTAAAGTATATTATTTAGTAACACTTGGTTAATATCACCTACTCAAATGAGTCTGAAGAACACCAATCATTGAAGAATGGAGCGAAACATGGCGTGGAATCAGCCCGGTAATAACGGACAGGACCGCGACCCGTGGGGGGGCGGCAGTAATAATGGCGGCAACTCCGGCGGAAACAACAATAAAGGTGGTCGCGATCAGGGGCCTCCGGATCTGGATGATATCTTCCGTAAACTGAGCAAAAAGCTGGGTGGACTGGGCGGTAAAGGCACGGGCTCTAGCAATTCAGGTAATCCACGTGCACCTATGGGTGGCAAAGTGGTTGGCCTTGCTGTTGCAGCTGTGGTTGTCATCTGGGCAGCAAGTGGTTTCTATACCATTAAAGAAGCCGAACGTGGCGTCGTGACACGTTTTGGTAAATTCAGTCATCTGGTACAGCCAGGTTTGAACTGGAAACCGACTTTTGTTGATGAAGTGACTCCGGTTAACGTGGAATCTGTGCGTGAACTGGCAGCGTCCGGCGTGATGCTGACTTCGGATGAGAACGTGGTACGCGTTGAGATGAACGTGCAGTACCGTGTAACCAATCCAGAAGAGTACTTGTTCAACGTAACCAATGCGGATGACAGCCTGCGTCAGGCAACTGACAGCGCGCTGCGTGCGGTTATTGGTAAATACTCAATGGATAAAATCCTCACCGAAGGCCGTACTATTATTCGTACGGATACCCAGAAAGTGCTGGAAGAAACCATTAAGCCTTACAAAATGGGGATCACCCTGCTGGACGTAAACTTCCAGACAGCGCGTCCGCCAGAAGAAGTTAAAGCTGCATTTGATGATGCGATTGCCGCACGTGAAAACGAACAGCAATACATTCGTGAAGCAGAAGCTTACGCCAACGAAGTTCAGCCTCGTGCGAACGGTCAGGCACAACGTATTCTTGAAGATGCGCGTGCTTACAAAGATCGTACCGTTCTAGAAGCGCAGGGTGAAGTCGGTCGTTTCGCTCGCCTGTTGCCTGAATACAAAGCGTCTCCGCAAATTACGCGCGAACGTATGTATCTGGAAACCATGGAACGCGTATTGGGTAGCACCCGTAAAGTATTGGTTGATGATAAGAGCAATAACCTGATGGTTCTGCCTTTGGATCAGCTGATGCGCGGTGGCAAAACTGACGCAGCGGCGAAATCTGGCAGTCAGGATACTAGCCTGATTCGTTTAGACCCAACGCCTGCGACAACCAAGTCGTCCAGTAATGCAGATTCAAGTAGCAGTAGCGTGATGGACCAGCGCCGGGCGAATGCTCAGCGTAACGATACCAATCGTCAGGGAGAGAATAACTAATGCGTAAGTCTCTATTACTCGTTCTCATTGTTATCCTGGTGGTATTGTACGCATCACTGTTTGTGGTGACTGAAGGCCAGCGCGGCATCGTACTGCGTTTTGGCAAGGTTCTGCGTGATGATGAGAACAAGCCTTTGGTGTACGCACCTGGCCTGCATCTCAAAATACCGTTCATTGAATCTGTCAAAATGCTGGATGCGCGTATCCAGACTATGGATAACCAAGCTGATCGTTTCGTGACCAAAGAGAAAAAAGACCTGATTGTTGACTCTTATATCAAGTGGCGCATCAGCGATTTCAGTCGTTACTACCTGGCAACCGGCGGTGGCGATGTTTCTCAGGCCGAAGTGCTGTTGAAACGTAAATTCAGTGACCGTCTTCGTTCTGAAATCGGTCGTCTGGATATTAAAGATATCGTAACGGACTCCCGCGGTAAGCTGATGGAAGACGTACGTGATGCACTGAACACCGGTACGGTAGATGATGCCACCGCAAGCGATGCAGATGATGCTATTGCGAGCGCAGCAGCACGCGTTGAGCGTGAAACTAGCGGTAAACAACCAGCGGTAAACCCGAACAGTATGGCTGCTCTGGGTATCGAAGTTGTTGACGTTCGTATCAAGCAAATCAACCTGCCAGCCGAAGTTTCTGACGCGATCTACAAGCGTATGCGTGCAGAACGTGAAGCCGTAGCGCGTCGTCACCGTTCACAAGGTCAGGAAGAAGCCGAGAAGCTGCGTGCGACCGCTGACTATGAAGTAACGCGTACACTGGCTGAAGCTGAGCGTCAGGGACGTATTACTCGCGGTGAAGGTGATGCGGTAACTGCCAAACTGTTTGCCGATGCATTTAGCCAAGATCCAGACTTCTTCGCCTTCATTCGTAGCCTGAAAGCTTACGAAAATAGCTTCAAAGATGGCCAAGATGTGATGGTTCTGCGTCCAGACAGTGATTTCTTCAAATACATGAAATCACCAAACGGTAATGCAGCTGCTAAATAATCTTTGCTAGAGAAAACGTTCTGAATAAAGCGCGTTTTTGACACTCGATTAGAAAGGCCCGTTTAGTCGCGGGCCTTTTTTTTGTTTGTTTTTTGATTTTGTCGACAGCCTGAGGGAAATATGAACTCTACAATTTGGATGGCATTAGGGTTGGTTTTGATCGTCGAAGGACTCGGACCAATGCTTTTTCCACGAGTTTGGCGGCGCATGATTGCAACGATGGCTCAATTACCTGACGGAGTTTTACGTCGTTATGGCGGCGGTCTAGTGGTTGCAGGGTTAGTTATCTACTACATGTTGCGTAGCCGTATGGGGGGCTAAACATCTTCGGATTTTTTGCGCAATCGTGTGCTGAAAAGTGCTGAAAGCTCCGAAATGTGATGGTAGAATCCATTTTTAACAACGTGGTGATAGTGAAATGGGTAAGAATGTCGTCGTACTAGGCACCCAATGGGGTGACGAAGGTAAGGGCAAGGTCGTAGACCTATTAACCGAAAGGGCCAAGTATGTTGTGCGCTACCAGGGCGGTCACAATGCAGGTCATACACTAGTCATTAACGGTGAAAAAACCGTTCTTCATTTGATTCCGTCAGGAATTCTGCGCGAAAACGTAACCAGCATTATTGCAAACGGTGTGGTATTAGCACCTGACGCTCTGATGCGCGAAATGACCGAACTGGAAGCCCGTGGCATCCCTGTTCGCGAACGTCTGTTACTCTCCGAAGCTTGTCCTCTGATCCTGCCTTATCATGTGGCATTGGATAACGCGCGCGAAAAAGCACGCGGTGCGAAGGCTATCGGTACAACAGGTCGTGGTATCGGTCCTTCGTATGAAGATAAAGTCGCTCGTCGCGGTCTGCGCGTTGGCGATCTGTTCAACAAAGAAACCTTTGCAGTTAAGCTGAAAGAAATTATGGAATACCATAATTTCCAACTGGTTAATTACTACAAAGTTGAAGCAGTTGACTACCAAACCGTGCTGGATGAAGTTATGGCTGTTGCCGACATCATCACTGCAATGGTGGTTGACGTTGCCGATCTGCTGAACAAAGCTCACAAGAAAGGTGAGTTTGTGATGTTCGAAGGCGCACAGGGTACGTTGCTGGATATTGACCACGGCACCTATCCGTATGTGACTTCTTCTAACACCACCGCAGGCGGTGTTGCTACCGGTTCTGGCGTGGGTCCACGCTGTGTAGACTACGTACTGGGTATTGTGAAAGCTTACTCTACTCGCGTAGGTGCAGGTCCATTCCCAACTGAGCTGTTTGATGAAGTGGGTGAGTTCCTGTGTACTAAAGGCAATGAATTCGGTGCAACTACCGGTCGTCGTCGTCGTACTGGCTGGTTGGACGCTGTTGCTGTTCGCCGTGCCGTAGAGCTGAACTCTCTGTCTGGCTTCTGCATGACCAAACTGGACGTGCTGGATGGCTTAGACGAAGTGAAGATCTGTGTAGGTTATCGTATGCCGGATGGTCGTGAAATTGACACCACTCCGCTGGCCGCAGAAGGCTGGGAAGGCATCGAGCCAATCTACGAAGTTATGCCAGGTTGGAAAGAAACGACCTTCGGCGTTAAAGAGCACAGCAAATTGCCACAGGCTGCACTGAACTACATCAAACGTGTAGAAGAAGTGACAGGTGTTCCAGTTGATATCATTTCTACTGGCCCTGACCGTGAAGAGACTATGATCCTGCGCGATCCGTTCGACGCGTAATAGTTTGCATTGTGTTGTCTCTTGATGAACCGGGCTCTGCCCGGTTTATTGCTTTTTGGCATGACCCCCGCGCTTGAAATTCGCGAGCATAAACACCAAATATCCCCGATAAACGTACTCTTCTTGCTAAATCGCTAGTGGCTTTTGCCGTGGCTGGTTTATTATCCAAATAGATAGATCTATTTTTGGGATGAATTCCCAGTATTGATATCTCGTTTTATATTCTATTTTTATACTCAGTTATCGCGAGATAACGCCAAGCTAGACTTAGAGGTAGCCGTGCAGTTAACAAGTTTTACTGATTTTGGGTTACGGGCGCTGATTTACATGGCATCCCTGCCTGCCGATCAGATGACCAATATCACGCAGGTAACTGATGTCTATGGTGTCTCTCGTAATCACATGGTTAAAATTATTAATCAGTTGAGCCGTGCTGGCTTTGTGACCGCCGTTCGAGGTAAGAACGGTGGCATTCGCTTGGGACGACCAGCGAAAGATATTCGTATTGGTGACGTGGTAAGAGAGCTTGAGCCCTTAACGCTAGTTAACTGCTCTCACGAGTTTTGCCATATCACGACAGCCTGCCGCTTGAAGCAAGTTTTGCAAAGAGCCACGCAGGCTTTTCTGGCCGAGTTGGATCAATGTACTTTGGCCGATTTAATTGAAGAAAACTCACCGCTTTATAAGTTGTTGCTGGTTGAATAATCAATCCAGCGGCAATTGCTGATGACTACGGAGGAACCGCAATGTCACAAGATCCTTTCCAGGAACGCGAAGCAGAGAAATACGCCTCACCGATCCCAAGCCGCGAGTTTATCCTGACGCATCTGTCGCAGCACACCACGCCCGTTAGCCGTGAGGAGATCGCGCGTGAACTAAATCTGACTAGTGAAGAAGATTTAGAAGCGCTGCGACGCCGTCTGAGAGCGATGGAACGCGACGGACAGCTCATCTTCACCCGACGCCAGTGCTATGCGCTGCCAGAGCGTCTCGATTTGAAGAAGGGAACCGTAATTGGCCATCGTGATGGCTACGGTTTCATTCGCATTGAAGGAAGTAAAGACCGCGACGATCTTTACCTCTCTTCGGAACAGATGAAGCTGTGTATTCACGGCGACGTCGTGCTGGCGCAAGTCGTTGGCACCGATCGTAAAGGGCGTCGTGAAGCACGCATCGTACGTGTTCTTGAACCGAAACAGAGCCAAATCGTGGGCCGCTACTTTACCGACGCAGGCGTTGGTTTTGTGGTGCCAGACGACAGCCGTTTAAGCTTTGATATTTTGATCCCACCAGAATCTATTGCCGGTGCCCGTATGGGATACGTGGTTGTGGTTGAGCTCACTCAACGTCCAACGCGTCGCACCAAGGCCGTGGGTAAAATTGTCGAAGTCTTGGGTGATAACATGGGTACCAGCATGGCGGTGGATATCGCTCTGCGTACACATGAAATTCCGCACACTTGGCCCGAGCAGGTTGAAAAGCAGGTTGCTGATTTAAGCGAGCAAGTTCCAGAAGCGGCGAAGAAAGGCCGCGTTGATCTGCGTGATTTGCCGCTGGTTACCATCGATGGCGAAGACGCGCGTGACTTTGATGATGCGGTCTATTGTGAGAAAAAACGCGGCGGTGGCTGGCGCTTGTGGGTGGCGATTGCCGACGTAAGTTACTACGTTCGCCCAAATACCGCGCTGGATCACGAAGCGCGTAGCCGTGGAAACTCGGTGTACTTCCCATCACAGGTTGTTCCTATGCTGCCGGAAGTGCTCTCTAACGGGCTGTGTTCGCTCAACCCACAGGTCGATCGCCTGTGCATGGTGTGCGAAATGACCGTTTCTGCAACGGGTCGCCTGACATCCTTCAAATTCTACGAAGCGGTGATGAGCTCTCATGCGCGTTTAACCTACACCAAAGTAGCCCATATTTTGGCCGGTGACGAAGAGCTGCGTGAACACTATCGTCCATTGGTTAAACCTTTGGAAGAGCTGCATAGCCTCTACAAAGTGCTGGATCACGCGCGTGAAGTGCGTGGCGGTATTGCATTTGAGACCGAAGAAGCCAAATTTATCTTCAACGCTGAGCGCCGTATCGAACGCATTGAGCCAACGGTACGTAACGATGCGCACAAGCTGATCGAAGAATGTATGATTCTGGCCAACATCGCGGCAGCGCGTTTTGTTGAGAAGAATGAAGAGCCTGCTCTGTACCGAATCCATGACCGTCCAAGCGATGACCACTTGACCTCCCTGCGCAGCGTGCTGGGTGAATTAGGTTTAACGCTGGGCGGCGGTATGAAACCTGAACCGAAAGATTACGCCGATCTCATGGATGAAATCGCGGATCGTCCTGACCATGAAATGCTGCAAACGATGCTGCTGCGCTCCATGAAACAGGCGGTCTACGATCCAGAAAACCGCGGTCACTTCGGTTTGGCGTTATCAGCCTATGCACACTTTACGTCTCCGATTCGCCGTTACCCTGACCTGAGCCTGCATCGTGCGATCAAGTACCTGCTGGCGAAAGAGCACGGCGGCGACCATGCGGGTTGGACGAAAACCGGCGGTTGGCACTATAACGAAGAGCAGATGTTGCAGCTGGGCGAGCACTGCTCGATGACCGAGCGCCGCGCAGATGAAGCCACGCGTAACGTTGCAGACTGGCTGAAATGCGACTTTATGCAGGATCACGTGGGTGAAACCTTTACCGGGATTATCTCTAGCGTGACCGGCTTTGGTTTCTTCGTACGCTTAGACGATCTGTTTATCGACGGCTTGGTGCATGTTTCTGCGTTGGACAACGACTATTATCGCTTCGATAACGTGGGTCAGCGTCTGATTGGCGAATCTTCCGGCCAAACTTATCGCTTAGGCGACAAAGTTGAAATCCGCGTAGACGCGGTGCATATGGACGAGCGTAAGATTGATTTTGTTCTTCTTTCTAGCACTCGTACCCCGCGTGGCGCAGGTAAAACCGAGAAAGAACGCACGAAGCGTACCCTC
>Ga0256408_1001528_pt1 | contig 12512 bp, 10 predicted proteins | sample PhyAR1_FD_185998 | JGI IMG/M metagenome (GOLD analysis project Ga0256408, IMG submission 185998) | Leaf surface microbial communities from alfalfa plants in UC Gill Tract Community Farm, Albany, California, United States - DLSL A.R1 | ecosystem: Host-associated > Plants > Phyllosphere >...
ATACGTGAGAAATTCATCAATGATCCTCTTTGATAGTTCTTTTTCCATTTCCATGTGCGTTCTTTCCCTTCCCGGTAAACGTAAAATTTTCTAGGATAGGCACTAGTATACCAGCAATAAATCCCGTTGAAAACCCACTATTATATAGATTCAATCCTCCATGCAAGGTACTGAGATTATGGACAAGAGTAATATGTAAAAAGCCTGCAATCACTCCATAAACGCCGCCATAAAATCCACTGATTGGGGCAAGCCCTGTACCGAAAATCGCAGCTACGAGCATGGTCGTATCGGTCATATCATGCATCGTTCCTAATATTGAGGCAATGTAGATACCAATCAAAATCGGAAAACAATTTTTAACATGACTTCCGAATGAGCTGAAACCAGCCACTGAGATGATTCCTCCCACCACAGGCCCATTTAGCACACCACCGATCAGCAAGACGTAAGACATCAATAACAAGCCAACCAAGCCCATATTGATCAAGGTGGCGCCGATACCTGATGTGCCGATGAAATCTGTTGTTAGTTTTCCAGAAGACTCAAAGATTTCACGTAATCCTTTCAATTTGAATGCGTTAAAGAAGAAGCCACAAACAGCGGTTGATAAAAAGAATAAAAAGATGATCCAAGTCAATTCGTGGTGGTAATCAGTCGAAAGAATCGAGTGTACTTCGATCGAATAACTAAATTGCCGAAGAATACCTGTTACCAACATAGCAATCAACCCTGAAGTAAAACCAATATTATAAAGTGTAAAACCACGATGAAAGGTCAGAGTCTGAACAGCTAGGATCGGCAATAAAAAACCAACGATCAAACCGGCTAAATTACCCAAGAAAGCACCTTGAAGGATTGGTAAACCCATCCCGAACGTAATATAGCTGACAACTGGAGAGAGTGCACTACCAAATAAGCCAATCATTACATATTGAGAAAATGGTTTGTGCATAAAATAGGCATATAAATAAACACCGAGGATAATGGAGATGGAATTGTATAGATTTTTCCCAAAGAATGAAAAACCCGCGACAGTCAATATGGAAGCAAACATCGCACCATTCAACATGACTTTATGGCGATAGGCGAGTAACACAGAAGAGAGTGTAAGTAAGCCTACATTCATAAATGCGCTTCCAAATCCGCCTAAAGCAATATAATCAGTCAAGAGATTACTTGGAGAGGTCATGATGACCGTTAGTCCAACAAGATTATTTGTCAAAGAATCACTGAGCAAGCCAATAATCAAAAAAAACAATCCTGAAAAAATAAGGTAAAAATAGTTTTTCCTTTGAGAAATGATTCTTTTTTTAGGATGAATATAAATAACGTCACTTTTATTCTTCATTACACACCTTCTTTTCCTTTTTATTTAACTATAACTTGAAAGAAAACTTTAGGTCAACTTAAATTCAACACAAAATCAAAAATTGTAAGGGGAAACAAATTACGTAAAAAAATATTTAGAAAATTGAGAAAACCAATAAAAAACACATATATGCTTTAAAATATAACAATTTAGGTATATTATTTGCAAAAATTGATCAATATCGGTTAAAATAAAAGAACAGAGACTGTAGCATGAAGTGGGGGAGTTTATTATGAGAAGAAAAGTCTATACGAAGGATCAAATTCTGAAAGCTGCATATGAAGTTGTTGCTAAAGAAGGATTTAAAGGTTTCACTGCACGAAATATCGCGAAGAAGATGGGGATATCTACCCAACCGATTTACTTAGAGTTCAAAAATATGGAAGATTTAAAAAATACGCTATTAGATGTTATCTTCCAACAGTTAGAAGAAGAAGTGTTTCCTGTAGAGCGTACAGGAGATAAAATCATCGATTTAGGATTGAATTATATTTATTTCGCTAAGAAAAACCATAGCCTTTATATGGCTTTATATATCGATGAGCATGGAAATGGTCAAAAGATGCATGATTTTTCTTATAATTATTTCCGCAAGTTATTAAAAGAGGACGCACGTTATAAAGATTTATCGGAAGAATATATCGATGCACTGCATACTGGTACTTGGGTAACTATCACTGGTATCGCTTCATTGATGTCTTCTAGTATCATGCATCCTACAGAAGAGCAAATCATCTCGATCATCAAAACGACGGTCGATTCCGTACTTGCAATTGAAAATCCAGAAAAAATACGCTAATTGCCACATCATGAGGTTGTGACAAAAGTGTTTAGCCTCGAGAAATAAAGCGCCATCCACGAAATTTGTTCTTCAAATTTATGTGGATGGCGCCTTATTTTTTCGAAGAGGTTACCGCCGTTTATTCAGTTGTAGATGGTGCGAGAGGATGAATATTGCATAAGCTACTTTATTCTTAGCGAATAACTTGAACAGTGTTCTTGGATTTAAACATAACAGTTATGGTATTTAAATGACCAGTTTACAAAACAAACAAGATTAACAAGAGTGCATAATACCTCTTGACATTTTTAGAAAAAAGATTAAAAATAGTAGGCATGGAAGGTTGGCAGAGTGGTAATGCACCGGACTCGAAATCCGGCGAACCGGCTAACACCGGCGCGCAGGTTCAAATCCTGTACCTTCCTTATATACCAACAGTTAGACACGATTTAGGTCGTGTCTTTTTTGTTGTATTTTTACCCTAAAATATTTTTTGACTCCCCTTTTGGTACTCCTTTTATACTTTTACATACTCCTTTCATATGATTTTTGAATTTTCAAACATGATCGATTTTATGTATAAATAAAGTTCTCTGTAAAAATAAAGAGACAACAAGGGACAGCCTAGTTATTTCTTGCAATCAATCGTTATGACAGTCTTTGCAGCAGTGAGAACAACCATCGAAACTTTTGGATGTGTGGGTTGTGCTTGCTTGATGTAGGGCTTCTTCACATGTAGAAAATACGCCAATAAAAAGTGCATCTTCTGGACAATGCGTACATGAGATCACGTGGACTTCGTGATTTCCTCGATCATCTGTGTTTTTGTTAAAATAATAAATTGCCATCTCTATCTACCATCCTGATTTATTTCAACGTTTTGCTCGTTGATAATTTGATTATACTGGATGGTTGAGTGAGCATGAGGATTATTTTTTCACTATGATGGAAGAGGTTGTTTTAAAAAATTCATGAAATAAGCAGGATAGAAGAAAAATTTTTATAAAAGTAGTGATTGCTCATTTTGATTTTTATGTTATCGGGGTCCCAGTGACTTTTTGGATTGCAATATGAAAATCGGTGACCTTCGTTTCTTGGGCAAACAATAAAAATTTATTTACAAGAAGATAAGCGCAGAAATCCAAATGGTGGTGTAGTCTTTTTTGGGTTGTGCGCTTGTTTTCTTGTATTCAAGTAATCTGTTCTCTTTTTTGATATCGATTTTCTATTTATCTGAAATCAACTAATATAGCCATGATTTTTTAAGGATTTTTGATGTTCGCAAGGTGTTCCAACGATCGTGAAAGGAGTTATTTTAGTCGTCGTCGTTTGGCCATTCCATTCATAGGCGTAATTTCTGCCACTCCAATTCGTGTCGCAAGCGAAGCAGTGATATTCTACCTCTATTCGTCCAGTTGGGTCTTCTGCTTGAATCCAGCCGATTGACTGAGCGGTGCCGTTTGTGATATTCGCTTGATTTAGATCCCAATCATAAGGATCTGAGCTAAAGGCGGTCAATGGTGTAGCAGGTGTATTTAATGCTTTTTCCAAAATTGGATCTTGTGTTTGTCCTTGTTCTGCAGGTGTTTGATTTACCAGCTGTTGATCATTTGAGCTTGTTGTTTCTGTTGTAGTTAATGAACGTTCGGTACTTTTTGTCTGTGAAGTATTCGTGGCTTCTTGAACTGTGGTGTTTTGGATTTCTGGTGCAAATAACGGGAATAGCATGATACCTAATATAAATGCTCCAATAATAGTTGTTACCCCTAACAATATCCCTAATAGTACTTTTCCGATTTTCATGTTGATCCTTCCTAACTTTAAAATAAAATATGTTCTCAAATTGAGCATCTCCGAAATTCGTTTTTTCGTCAAGTGATTTGATAGCAGGTTATAGTTATTGTATATTGATTTTTATTTCTTGAAATTTACCTATTCTGCAAAGTGAAGCAGGTAGTACAAAGAGATACTCAGTTATTTTCAAATGAAATAAGAGGTGAATAAAAAGTTTTTTTATATATTGTGCTGAGTAATTCTCACTTCTACCAAACAGAATATCTTACTTTTTTTCTCGCATGATGATTTTCTTACATGCCGACGTAAAAGACAGTGATGGATAAAAGGTCTCCTATCAAAGCGCAAACAAAGAAGATTTTAGACTGAAATAAAAAATGAAATCGCTTGTTATTTTGAAGATATATGTCTACAAAAATCTCCCTATTTATGAATAACATGAAATATTTGTAAACTATAGGAGAATCCAGTAGCTTCCTAGGATAAAACATGTTAAATTAATTGTTGAGTCTACTTTTTTTTAAAGATAGAGATTTTTCATTTTATTTGTTTTCATGTGACGAAATTGTAAGAGTGAAAATCATTCATTCTGAATGCCTTCCTGTGATAAGATTCATGTGGACATAATAATGGAATAGTAATTTTAGTAGGATGTGAAATAAATGTGCGGAATCGTAGGATTTGTTAATAACAAAGATAATAAAAAAGCAATCATCAATGACATGATGGATCGCATCATTCACCGCGGACCGAATAGTTCAGGTGAATACATTGATCGTGATGTAGCTTTGGGTTTTAGACGTCTAAGTATTATTGACTTAGAAGGGGGCACACAGCCCATTTACAATGAAGACCAAACAAAAATCATTATTTTTAATGGAGAAATCTACAACTATCAACCACTTAGAAAAGAATTGATCGATGCAGGTCATATTTTCAAAACCCATGCAGATACAGAAGTTTTATTACATGGCTATGAAGAATGGGGAACTGAGTTATTGCAAAAAGTACGTGGGATGTTTGCTTTTGCGATTTGGGATAATGAGAAAAAAGAATTATTCGGTGCAAGAGACCATTTTGGGATCAAACCGTATTACTATGCTGAAATGAACGGAACTTTGATGTTTGGTTCTGAAATCAAGAGTTTTCTACCACATCCAGATTTCAATAAAGAATTGAATCGGGAAGCATTGAAACCATATATGACGTTCCAATATTCTCCTTTAAATGGGGAAACATTCTTTAAAGGCGTCTATCGTTTACCAGAAGGTCATTATTTCACTTACAAAGATGGCCACATGGATATCCAACAGTATTGGGATGCGAACTTTGAAGAAAAAGGCACACAAAGCCGTCAAGAATGGATCGATCAAATTGATGACACAGTGAAAGCATCGATCGAAGCACACACGATCAGTGATGTGGAAGTTGGCTCGTTCTTATCAAGTGGGGTCGATTCAAGTTATGTGACTTCTGTTTTGAAACCAGACCATTCATTCTCAATAGGCTTTGATGATAAAACTTATAATGAAGCAATCGAGGCACGTAAATTAACAGAAATGCTTGACTTGGATAACACCGCAGCTGTCATTGATGGAGACATGTCCTTTAAGGCTTTCCCTTTGATCCAATACCATTTAGATGAACCAGATTCTAATCCATCTTGTGTACCGTTGTATTTCTTAGCGAATCTTGCGGCACAAAGTGTACGAGTCGTTCAATCTGGCGAAGGGGCAGATGAATTATTTGCTGGCTATCAATCATATGGCTTCCACACAAATTCAAAATTTATCCGAGTGATTGCTCAAGGATTGAAAAAATTACCGAAAGGCACTCGCTATAACTTAGGTAGAAAAATCGGGAAGATGCGTAATTTCCATGGTAGGATCCATTTATATGAATCATTAGCGCCTGCCAAAGAATATTTTATCGGACATGCACGGATCTTTGAAGAAAACGAAGCGGCCAACTTGTTGACGCCAGAATTTCAACAAGCCCCAACAGTCAAAGAAATCATGGCAGAACATTATGCGAAAACTGAAGGAATCCAAGACGAGATCAACAAGATGCAATATGTTGACTTACACCAATGGATGCCAAAAGATATTTTGTTAAAAGCCGATAAACTTTCAATGGCAAGTTCACTGGAAGTGCGGGTACCACTTCTTGATATCGAAGTAATGAAATTAGCGCAACAAATCCCAAGTAAGTATTTATTGAATCAAAACAATACGAAAGATGTCTTTAGACAAGCTGCGAACAAGCATCTGCCTGAAGAATGGTCAAATCGTGTAAAACTTGGTTTCCCTGTACCGATCAAAGCTTGGCTGAAAGAAGAACATGGCTATCACCAAGTAAAAGAATTATTTGAAGCTGATTTTGCGAAAGAGTTCTTTGATCAAGCGAAAATCATCCAATTACTTGATGACCATCATGAAGGTAGAAGTGAAGAACAACGTAAGATTTGGACGATTTTCAGTTTCTTGACGTGGTACAAAGTTTATTTTGTGGATGAAACGATTCCTCAAGCTGAACCGATCCAATATGTAACAGTTTAGACGATCCAACGATGTTTCTATTGAACGCAAAAACGAAGAGTGCCGATCCATAATGGGTAGACTCTTCGTTTTTTTTTTGCCGTAAATCGGAATGAGTTGATTTTTTATTCAAAGAGACGATAATATACAATCAGTAATGGACTTCTCGCTCGAATGTGCCATCTTTTTTATAGATCATTAAGGATGTTTCTTTATTACGAGCTACTTCTTTTCCTTTTTCAATGGCATCTTCTTTATGATCGAAGTGATTGCTTGCTTTTTCAGCGCCTTTAGAGCGAACGATCCAATGATCTTCTTCGAATTTGACTTCGACTGTGGCGTCTAATAATTTAGCTGCTCGCGGATTGCTATCATGCTTGTCATTTTTTTGTGGATTTTTCTCTTTTGAGAAAGCTTTCTTCTCTTTCTCATCTGCACTTTCCACCCATTCTTTGGCTTGACTGATTGCGATCGGGATTGCTCGATCATCAGGGTAACCTTCATCTAAAAGCGCATTGCCGATATCGATTGCTTTCTTTTTGGTCAACTCTTCCAAGTTCTTCATGGCTGGTGGGAAATCTTTCATATTCCAAGGCATAGTTAACTCCTCCTAAAAGAATAATTGATTTTACTACTATAACAAGTGTAATCTCAACTTGGTAAAAAGAAAAATCATCTGTTTCAATTTTTCCTGAGCTTGTTTTTTGCTCGTCAAGTAGAACTACTTAACAAAATCGTCAAAAAGGCTAGCAATCTGATAAAAATCATGGTAAGATAATCAAGTCTGAGAGTCATCTTAGAGGATTCTAGTATAAATGGGAGGGAAAATCATGCGCGTAAACATTACTTTAGAGTGTACTTCTTGTAAAGAACGTAACTACCTAACTAACAAAAACAAACGTAACAATCCTGATCGTTTGGAAAAGCAAAAATATTGCCCACGCGAACGTAAAGTTACTTTGCACCGCGAAACAAAATAATATGTCTAAAAAAGTTTGGGTCTGTACCCAAGCTTTTTTATTTTTAGTATAATCAAGTAGTAGATGAAAGGAGCGAGTCAAAATGTTTATTTCCATGTGGGCCCAAGACAAGAATGGATTGATCGGTAAAGATGGGTTATTGCCTTGGCGTTTGCCAAATGATATGCGTTTTTTCAGAGAACATACGGTGGATCGTTTATTAGTGATGGGGCGTAAAACATACGAAGGCATGGGCGACCTATCTCTTCCTTATCGCCACATCATCGTGTTGACTACCCAAGAAGATTTTGAGGTCAAAGAAAATGCAGAGGTCATGCATTCAATCGATGAATTATTGGCTTTTGCGGAGACTGTTTCAGAAGATATTTATGTTTCTGGTGGAAGTCGGATCTTTCAAGAATTATTGCCCCAGACTGGGATTATTTGGCGAACACTGATCGATGGTGAGTTTGATGGAGATACGTATATTGGAGAGATCGACTTTAGCGATTTTGAACTAGCAGAAGAACATATCGGTATCACGGATCAAGAAAACCATTATGCGCATCGCTTCCAAAAATGGGTAAGAAAGTAAGTTCTGATCATTGATGTATAAAATGAATGAGTGAAAGAAATAAAGGGAGATGTTCAAGATCATGGGAGCATCTTTTTTTGTCTTTTTTGTAGAGAAACAGCTAAGTCAAGTGAGGGTTGCTCCTTAATATTTAGCTGTTTTTTTGTGTTGTATAAAGAACATATAAAGAAATTTCTTGAATATTAACACTATCTTTATAGTCCTTTGTCTATGATGAAAACAAAGGAGAGGAAGAAAATGATCTTATTTTTAGGTTGTATCAGTATGATTTTGTTAGCTTATCTATTCTGGTTTTTATTTAAGGGGGAAGAGCAATGATGAGTGCAGTATTTCAAGGATTGTTTTTCTTTTTTATTCTACTTGTTTTAGCCGCACCTCTTGGGTGGTACATCAAGTTGATCATGACAGGGGAAACACCAAAATATGTACGTTTCATCCAACCAATCGAACGCTTTTTTTATCAATTGATTGGTCCTGAGAGTCAAAAGAAAATGACGGCGAAGCGCTATTTAGCGCATGTGTTGGGTGTTGGGATCTGTTCTTTGCTATTTTTAACGGGATTATTGATGGTCCAAGGTTGGCTTCCTGGCAATAATGGCGTGGAAAATCTGTCATTTGATTTAGCCGTGAATACAGCTGTTAGTTTTGTGACAAATACCAACTGGCAAGCTTACACGGGAGAATTGACACTTTCGAATACGACGCAAATGCTTGGTTTGACTGTTCAAAATTTCTTGTCAGCAGCTGTAGGTTTAGCAGTTCTTTGTGCATTGATCCGCGGCATCATCCAAAGGAAATCGAGCCAATTGGGTAATTTTTGGCAAGATCTAGTACGTAGTTTACTTTACATTTTTTTACCACTTTCATTAATTACTGCTGTACTTCTGATTTCCCAAGGCGTGGTTCAAACGTTTAGTCATGGGCTGTCTTACACTGGTCTATCAGGAGAATCTTTATGGTTGTATCTAGGACCTGTGGCCAGTCAAGTAGCTATCAAGCAATTAGGAACCAATGGTGGTGGATTTTTCGGTGCAAATTCCGCTCATCCATTTGAGAATCCGACGATCTTTTCTAATTTCATCGAGAATCTCGCCATCTTGTTGATACCTACAGCGTTGATTTTTGCGTTTGGTTATTGGGTCAAAGAATGGAAACAAGGTCGAACGATTTTGATCGTTTCGTTTGTTTTTCTTTTTGCAGCTTTTGTAGGTGTAGCAATTAGTGAATATCGTGGGCCCGCTTTTACGGATGTACTGGGTTCGCTGAATATGGAAGGAAAAGAAGTACGCTTTGGTGTAGGTTGGTCAAGTTTATGGGCTGTTAGCACAACAGCGGCATCGAATGGATCAGTCAATGCAATGTTGGACAGTTTTACGCCTCTCGGTGGTGGTATCCCGCTTTTCTTGATGCAATTAGGGGAGATCATCTTTGGTGGTGTGGGTAGTGGCTTGTATGGCATGTTGGCATTTCTGCTGTTGACGGTTTTTATTGCCGGTCTACTTGTTGGACGTACGCCAGAATATTTAGGCAAGAAAATCGAGGCTTTCGACATCAAGATGGCTAGTTTAGTGATTTTGACGCCTGTATTATTGACGTTGTTTGGTACGATGGCAGTTTCACTGCATCCTGATGTTTTAACTTGGTTGACCAATAAAGGGCCTCATGGATTTAGTGAGTTGCTTTATAATGTGACTTCTCTAGCAAATAATAATGGGAGTGCATTTGGTGGGTTGACGGCAGATACACCGTTTCTAAATCTTTTAGGAAGTGTCTTGATGTTGTGTTCTCGCTACATTCCAATCGTTGCTATTTTGTTCTTGGCTGAAAACATGGGAAGGAAGAAAACGATCGCGATCAATGATGGAACACTTTCAACAACGAATGGCACATTCATCTCCATGTTGATGATCGTTATCCTTGTTGTCGGAGCATTGAGCTTTTTACCAGCGTTGGCGTTAGGTCCGATCGCTGATCATTTTACCTTAAGTTAGAAGGAGCAAAATCAAATGAAAACTATTTATGTATGGGCAATCAAAGAAGCCTTTGTCAAATTAGACCCAAGACAACAAATCAAAAACCCAGTGATGTTCATGGTCTACATCGGAGCGATCTTAGCGACGATCCTTTGTTTTGAACAAACAACGGTGCCTTTATGGTTTAATATAACGATCACCTGTTTGTTATGGATCACCTTGTTGTTTGCAAATTTTGCCGAAGCAGTGGCAGAAGGTCGCGGAAAAGCGCAGGCAAATAGCTTGAAGCAAGCAAAAAAAGAAGTGATCACTTATAAGATCAATCGCTTAGAAGACATTGAAAACCAAGAATTTATTGAGATCAAATCTTCTGATCTCAAAAAGGGGGATCTGATTTATGTAGTATCGGGTCAACAAATTCCAGCGGATGGTGATGTAATCGAAGGAGCTGCTTCAGTGGATGAAAGTGCCATTACAGGGGAATCAGCACCAGTGATCCGTGAATCAGGGGGCGATCGAAGTGCCGTTACTGGTGGGACGACGGTGGTTTCTGATTACTTGGTGATCCGTGTGACATCCGAAAATGGACACTCCTTTTTAGATCAAATGATTTCGATGGTGGAAGGGACACAACGAAAGAAAACCCCGAATGAGATCGGGTTACAAATCTTTTTGATCACGTTAACGATCATCTTTTTAGCGGTCTCTGTTAGTTTAGTTCCTTTTACCGAATTCAGTAGTCAGCTGTCAGGTAAAGGGGCGCCGATTGCGACGATCGTTGTCATTGCTTTATTCGTATGTTTAGCGCCAACGACGATCGGTGCATTGATTTCATCGATCGGGATTGCTGGAATGAGTCGGTTAACGAAAGAGAACGTGATCGCAATGAGTGGTCGTGCCATCGAAGCAGCGGGAGATGTTGATGTATTACTGTTAGATAAAACAGGAACGATTACTTTAGGAAATCGTCGGGCAAGTGAGTTTTTACCGGTCAATGGCGTCACAGAACAACAATTAGCTGATGCAGCACAGCTCTCATCTTTGGCAGATGAGACGGCAGAAGGCCGCAGTATTGTCATTTTAGCTAAAGAAAAATTTGCTTTGCGAGAACGCATTTTTGAAAAATCTGAAGTGAAATTCATTGATTTTAGTGCGCAAACCCGCATGAGCGGCATGGATTATCGTGGCGATCAGATTCGTAAAGGTGCCGCAGATACGATCAAGAAATATGTGCAGGCACGTGGTGGACAGTATCCAGAAGAATGTGATCAAATCGTCGCAAAAGTTGCCCAAGCTGGCGGAACTCCTTTGGTGGTTGTAAAAAATGATCAAGTGATGGGAGTCATTTATCTCAAAGATATTGTAAAAAACGGCGTACAGGAAAACTTCGCAGATATGCGTAAAATGGGGATCAAAACTATCATGATCACAGGAGATAATCCTTTGACAGCAGCAGCGATTGCGGCTGAGGCGGGGGTCGACGACTTTCTCGCAGAAGCAACACCTGAAAATAAAATGGATCTTATTCGTGACTATCAAGAAAAAGGACATCTTGTAGCAATGACAGGTGATGGAACGAACGACGCGCCGGCATTAGCACAAGCAGATGTGGCAGTCGCGATGAATACAGGGACACAAGCAGCAAAAGAAGCGGGCAATATGATTGATTTAGATTCTAGTCCAACGAAGCTATTGAAGGTCGTACGTATCGGTAAACAATTATTGATGACTAGAGGTGCTTTGACCACGTTTAGTATTGCAAATGACGTCGCAAAATATTTTGCTGTGATCCCAGTCTTGTTTTATGGGATCTATCCCGAATTGGCCCAGTTGAATATCATGGCACTAGGTAGTCCTCTTACAGCGATTTTATCGGCTGTTATCTATAATGCAGTGATTATTGTCGCATTGATTCCTTTAGCGTTAAAAGGAGTCAAGTATACAGAAAAACCTGCCAGTCAAATTTTACGACACAATCTATTGGTCTATGGATTAGGCGGTTTAATTGCCCCATTCATATTCATCAAACTGATCGATCTCGCTTTGAGCTTTTTCTTGATATAAAAAGAAAGACATTTTGCAGAAAGAAGGAATTCACCTATGAAAAATATCCTTAGAGCACAGCTAAGTTTTTTATTCCTCAGCATCCTACTCCTTGGTGGGCTATACACCGTCGCTGTTACTGGTATCGGTCAACTTTTCTTTGCCCAGCAAGCCAATGGTAGTCAGAGAGTTGTTTCAGGGAAGGTGGTCGGCTCTTCGTTGATTGGACAATCCTTTCAACAGGCAGCTTATTTTAATGGAAGAGGGCAAGACGTGACCCAACTTTCACCAACCTCATCGGAGCAAAAGAAATTAGTAGAAGATAAAACAGAATTGGCACAACAAAGCGATCAAACTATGGAGATCCCAATCGATCTAGTCACAAACTCTGCAAGCGGTGTTGATCCGCATATCAGTTTGGCAGCCGCAGAAAGTCAAGTCTCTCGTATCGCTAAAGA
>Ga0256408_1001539_pt1 | contig 12448 bp, 10 predicted proteins | sample PhyAR1_FD_185998 | JGI IMG/M metagenome (GOLD analysis project Ga0256408, IMG submission 185998) | Leaf surface microbial communities from alfalfa plants in UC Gill Tract Community Farm, Albany, California, United States - DLSL A.R1 | ecosystem: Host-associated > Plants > Phyllosphere >...
GTGTGGCGGTGATAACCCCGCCGACCGCCGCGTGACTGATACCGAAATCCCGGGCCAGGGCGTCGAGGAGCGGCTGGGCGTAATAGACATTTGCCACGCTCAGGCCGCTGGCGATGGCGAAGAGCCACGCCAGGCTGGTTGATACACCCGTTCTCAGTTGCACATTCATGCTGTCAGCCTCTTTCGATTTGGTTTCATAATAAAACCATTTAGAGGTTAGGTCAGATGGTTTTAAAATGCAACCACATACTCAGGGTGAGGATTTTCCCCCTGGTGAACGCAGCGCTACCCGGCGAAAATCACGCCTGCTTGCCGGAGATACCAAACCCCGCTACACTCCTTTCATCCATCAACCCACTGAATATAAAAGGAGGCTAATTATGCTGTGCTGTGAAATCTTTGATATTTCACTTCACCTTGGCGATCGCGTCAGCTCAAGCGTTATCGGTTTCGTGCTGCGATAACTTTGGCTTGAGCGAAGACACCCAAGACTGAATCCCTTCTCTCGGGCTTACCGGGTTATCGTCAGCGATGTTTGACGAGGCATTTTCATGCCTGTAACTCTTGAGTAAGCAAATGAGCACATTACTGACTGCACTTTCTCTTCGTGTTGATACTGCCTTTGACACGCTGTTCAACGATCTCACCTTTAGCCTCAAAAAAGGCGACCGCATTGGTCTGCTGGGCGATAACGGCTGCGGCAAAAGTACCCTGCTGAAGATCCTCGATGGCACTGACACGCCCCTCTCCGGCACGGTAGCGCTGGCCGGGCACTGTCTGATGGCGCGGGTGGAGCAACATCTTCCTGAATCTGTTTATCCGTTGACCATGATCGACGCGGTTCTGGCGCAGCTGCCTGTGGCCGAGCGCGAAAGCCTGCGCTGGCGGGCAGAAACTCTGCTGGCGGGTATGGGGTTTACCCCGCAGGACACGGCCCTGCAATCGGCCACCCTCAGCGGCGGGCAGCACACCCGTCTGTTGCTGGCGCGGGCGTTGATAAACGAGCCGGATCTGTTGCTGCTGGATGAACCCAGTAACCACCTCGACCTGCCGACGCTGCTGTGGCTGGAGCAGTTTCTACAAAACTGGTCCGGCAGCTTTGTGCTGGTCTCGCACGACAGGCAGTTACTGGATGCCGTTACCAATGGCAGCTGGATCCTGCGGGACAAAACGTTGCACTACTTCGCCCTTCCCTGTACCCGCGCGCGTCAGGCGCTGGTAGAGAAAGACGAAAGCGACGCCCTGCGCCATAAAGCCGAGCAAAAGGAGATCGACCGGGTCACCGCCAGCGCAAAACGGCTGGCGACCTGGGGTAAGGTCTACGATAACGAAGATCTGGCCCGCAAAGCCAAACAGATGGAACGCCAGGTGGAGCGGCTGAAGGAGAGCCAGACGGCGCTGACCACCGGCAGTCCCTGGACTTTAACCCTGCGCGGCGATGCGCTGAGGGCCGACCGACTGCTGGAGATTGACGCGCTTGGCGTTCCGCCTGCACCCGGCCTTGCGCCACTGTTCGCGATAGAAAATGTCCGGCTTAAAAGCGGCGACCGGGTGGCGATTGTCGGGCGTAACGGCTGCGGCAAATCCTCCCTGATGCGGCTTATCTGGCAGCAATTCATCGCCCGGGAACTGCATGCGGGGCTGAAGATCCATCCGCGTGTGGCAATGGGGTATTACGACCAGACCCTGCATCAGCTGGCGGATGACGCCACGCTGATTGATGCCCTGGAGCCGTTCGCACCTAACCCGCAGGATCGCAAAATGGCGCTGATTTCTGCCGGGTTCGCCTGGGCGCGGCACGGGCAAAAGGTCAGTACGCTCAGCGGCGGGGAACGTTCACGGCTGCTGTTTATCGGCCTGACTCTGGCCCGCTTCAGCCTGCTGATGCTCGATGAACCGACCAACCATCTGGACATGGAAGGCAAAGAGGCACTGGCCGACACCTTGCAACAGTTCGAGGGCGGTGTGCTGCTGGTCAGCCATGACCGGCAGTTAATCAGTCAGAGCTGTAACCGCTTCTGGCTGATTGAAAATGGCCTGCTCAGCGAATGGCATGACGCCGACGCGGTGTTTGCCCGTCTTCGCGACGGCAATGGCCAGAGCACTCTCCCCGCGCCCGTTGCACAGGATGACGATCGGGCAAACCCCGCGGAAGATCTTTTGGAGCGGCTGGTGCTGCTGGAGAGGTTGCTGGAAGAAGATCGGCTGCGTAAGCCGAAACATCAGAAGCCGCAGCTTCAGGCACAGTGGCAGGAGGAGATTGCCGCGCTGACGGCGCAGCTGTAGGAAAATGCCCGGCGGGTAGCCGCCGCCGGGCATCTTGTTACTTCGGCTGATTCGTTTTCCAGGCATCCCATGCCTGTTTGATTTCCTGTTTAGCGGTGGCGGCATCGTTAAAGCCGTTCAGTTCCACCGATTTGCGCCCTTCCGGCAGCTGTTTGTAAACGCGGAAGAACGACTCCAGACGCTGCTGTTCAATCTTCGGCAGATCGCTCAGCTCTTTGATGTCGTCATAGGTCGGGTCAATTTTACTGGCTGGCACCGCCACGATTTTGTCGTCTTTTTCACCGCCGTCGATCATCTTCAGCACGCCAATGGCGCGCAGTTTAATCAGGGTGCCCGGTGCCATCGGGGCGCGGGTGTAGAAAATGACGTCCAGCGGATCGCCATCCCCCGCCAGAGACTGGGTCAGTGAGCCGTAGTTTGCCGGGTAGGCCACTGGCATCGACTGGAAGCGATCGGCCACGATAAAGCCGGTTTTGGCATCCGTTTCATACTTAATAATCCCGCCCGCCGGAATTTCGGTGACGGCGTAAAACTCTTCCGGGTTGTTATCAGGCTGTGGGAATTCGAGGATATTTTGCGCCTGCACAGAAGCTGACAGGAGGACGCTCACTGCGAGAAGTTTTTTTACCAGATGCATTGTCTTGTTAACTCTTCGGTTTTTAAGAAGACCACACCTTACGGGGCTGAAATGTCAGAATAATGACAAATTTCCTACAGAAATATTCCACCCTTAATCATCATGGTTATTGATATTTTCGGCAATCAATACACCTTAAATATCAAATAAATGAATAAATTGTATTGCAACAGACTTGCCAGACAGTTCAAAAACTTTAATCCTTAAGGGGTATGCCGTGCCCCATCAAGCGCCATACCTGCCTCGCAGATCCCTCATTATGAAAATGGAGAAACATATGAAAGCTGCTGTCGTGACCAAAGACCATCAGGTAGAAGTAACCGAGAGAACCCTGCGCCCGCTGAAGCACGGTGAAGCGCTGCTGAAGATGGAGTGCTGTGGCGTTTGCCACACCGATCTGCATGTGAAGAACGGCGATTTTGGTGATAAGACCGGGGTGATCCTCGGCCATGAAGGGATTGGCGTGGTCAAGGAGATCGGGCCGGGCGTGACCTCGCTGAAACCGGGCGATCGGGCAAGCGTAGCCTGGTTCTTCGAAGGCTGTGGCCACTGTGAATACTGTAACTCCGGCAATGAAACCCTGTGCCGCACCGTGAAAAACGCCGGCTATTCCGTGGACGGCGGTATGGCGGAAGAGTGCATTGTCACCGCCGATTACGCGGTAAAAGTGCCGGATGGACTGGAATCCGCCGCCGCCAGCAGCATCACCTGCGCCGGGGTGACCACCTACAAAGCGGTGAAAGTATCAGAGATCAAACCTGGCCAGTGGATTGCTATTTATGGCCTGGGCGGACTGGGTAACCTGGCCCTGCAATACGCCAAAAATGTCTTTAACGCGAAAGTGATCGCCGTTGACGTTAACGATGAACAGCTGAAACTGGCCTCAAGTATGGGGGCCGATCTGGTGGTTAACTCCCGCAGCGATGATGCCGCGAAATTTATTCAGGAAAAAACCGGTGGTGCCCACGCCGCGGTCGTGACGGCGGTGGCGAAAGTGGCCTTTAACTCTGCGGTAGATGCCGTTCGTGCCGGGGGCCGCGTGGTGGCGGTCGGTCTGCCGCCAGAAGCAATGAGTCTGGATATTCCGCGTCTGGTTTTGGACGGGATTCAGGTGGTGGGTTCGCTGGTGGGCACCCGTCAGGATCTGACCGAAGCCTTCCAGTTTGCCGCCGAAGGTAAGGTGGTGCCGAAAGTGGCGCTGCGTCCGCTGGGGGATATCAACGCCATCTTTAAAGAGATGGAGCAAGGCCAGATCCGCGGCCGCATGGTAATTGATTTCCGCTCATAAGTTGAACGCCCGGCGGCGCTGCGCTGTCGGGCCTACGCGTTCCGCCGATCCGCAATCCACTCCTGCACCTCAATCTGAAAAGTATCCGGCGCTTTACGGTACATTTTGCGCGCCAGGTCGAGGATCGTATGCCGCGCCAGCTCCTCTTCCATTCGCTGCTGGGCGCTGTCCATCACCGAGCGCACACCGCACGGCCCGTCGCAAACCCAGGCAGGCGGCGTTTCATCAAACACGGCCAGCCGCTGACGCACTTCCCGACACTCGAACATGTTCTTCTCGCCATCGATAGCATGCGCCACATCCAGCACGGTGATCAGTTCAGCAGGCCGGGCCAGACGAAAACCGCCGCCCTTTCCTTCGGTGCTGCTCACCAGCCCGGCGCGTGACAGACGTGTGAAGATCTTGCCCAGGTAGTCATAGGGAACGCCCTGCAAGGCCGCCATTTCTCTGACGCTCATCTCACGGTCGTTACCTTTCGCATCCACCATGGTCATCAGGCTATGAATGCCGTACTCCACACCGGAACTGTAAAAAGCCATGCTTAACTCCGAAATTATTATTCCAGGTCATTATAGCCGCGTTCCGCGACAGAAAGACAGCCGCAATCCTCTGTGCCCCTAACCTTCTGTTTTTACGACCCGCAGCAAACCAACTCAGAAAGAAGTTGTCGCAGTTAACTCCGACAAGTATAGTTGCAGTCACGTCAGCCACAGGGCCTGATGCGAAAAAGGATCGAAGATGAAGAAGCAAATTTTAATTGTAGGCAGCGGTTTTGCGGGTATGTGGGCAGCGGTGAGCGCCGCACGTCTGGCCGATTTAACGGGAAGTGACGACCTGCAGATCACCGTTCTGGCTCCCCGCCCGGAGTTGCGTATCCGCCCGCGCTTTTATGAAGAGCAGGTAGCAACCTTTGCCGCCCCGCTAAGCGATCTCTTTGCTGAACTGAATGTTCACTTTATTGCCGGAACCGCTGAACGTATTGACGCGAAACAGAAAAGCGTCTGGTATCGCGACAGCCAGGGCAACGTGACGCTGGTCGCTTACGACCGTCTGATTGTGGCAACAGGCAGTCAGACGCGCCGCCCGGCGATCCCTGGTCTGGCAGAATTTGCCTTTGATATCGACCAACTGGAATCCGCCCAACATTTCGAAAATCACCTTGATTCACTGGCGACACGCCCTTCGACGCCGGAACGTAATACCGTGGTGGTGTGCGGTGGCGGTTTCACCGGCATAGAACTGGCTACCGAACTCCCTGCGCGTCTGCGTACCCGTTTTGGTGATGATACACAGACAAAAGTTATCGTAGTTGAACGCGGATCGGTCATTGGCGGTCGTTACAGTGAAGAACTGCGTGGCACTATTGAAGAGGCAAGCCTCGCGCTGGGTGTGGAGTGGCGTCTGAACAGTGAAATCAGCGCCATCGATCCCCACGGCGTCACGCTTAAAAATGGCGAGCGCATTGCGGCCGCCACCGTTGTCTGGACGGCGGGCGTGGAAGCCCATCCCCTCAGCCAACAGATTGCGGGCGAGCGAGATCCCCAGGGGCGCTTAAAGGTCAACGAAAGCCTGCAAGTACCGGCGCACCCGGACGTGTATGCCACCGGGGATATGGCCCACGCCCACACTGACGACCGGGGCAATACGGCGCTCATGACCTGTCAGCACGCCATTCAGTTGGGCAAGTTTGCGGGACATAACGCCGCGGCCAGCCTGTTAGACGTGGCGCCTTATCCCTATCGCCAGGTGAACTATGTCACCTGTCTCGATTTGGGCGGCTGGGGCGCGGTCTACAGCGAAGGCTGGGATCAGAAGGTGAAATCCGTTCGCGATGACGCAAAGAAAATCAAAATCGCCATCACCAACGAGTTGATCTACCCACCTGCCGCCGACCGCGCCGTCGCTTTTGCCGCCGCCGATCCGCTGGCGAAATTTGTCTAGAGCCTGCTTACCGCGCCCCCCGGCGCGGTTTTTTTCAGGCTAGCGCCTGTACGTTAGCCTGTGTCCGGCGGGCTTTCAGATAACCGTAGATCAGAAGCGACGACATCGCGCAGAACGACAGTACCGCCGCAGGCAGGGTCACGTAACTCCAGCTAAAGCCAAGGGTAATCATTATCCCGCCAAAGTACGCCCCAATGGCGCTGCCGAGGTTAAAGGCCACCTGGCCCCCCGCTGCACCGAGCATCTCCCCACCCTGGGCATTTTGCAGAAGCAGGATCTGCAACGGGGCCGACAGCGCAAACAACCCGGCGCAGCAGATAAAGCCCATCACCAGCGAGGCCACAGGCAGCGCACCGAAGGCAAACAACAGCAGCAGCGACAAAACAATCACCAGATCGGTGAGTGCCGCAATTCGCAGCGGACTGTAGCGCCCGGAAAGTTTGCCGCTGAACAGGTTGCCCAGCACCATGCCGAGTCCCATTAACATCATGATCGCGGTCATCACCCCTTCGGAGAAGCCCGACACGTTAATCATGAAGGGTTTGACGAAGCTGAACCAGGCAAAGACTCCGGCGTTGCCGAACATGGTGGCAGCGAAGATAAACCAGGGTTCAGGCTTTTTCAGGAAGTGAAATTGCTCGCTCAGGCGAGTCTGGGATTTATCAAATGTCTGCGGCACCCAGAGGGCAATCGACACCATGACCAGCAGGTTAAACGCAGCAATCAGGAAGAAGGTATAACGCCAGCTGAACTCATGCCCAAGCCAGGTGCCGAGGGGCACACCCGCCAGGTTAGCCACCGTCATCCCGGCAATCATGCCAGCCACCGCCAGGGTAACCTTACCCGGCGGCGCGATACGCGAGAGGATAATGGTGCCGACGCCGAAAAACGCGCCGTGCGGAAAGCCAGATACCAGCCGCCCGATCGCCAGCATGGTGTACGACGTGGAGAAGGTAAAAATGGCGTTGCCGATGAGGCACAGCGTCACCAGGAACAGCAGGATCGACTTTAAAGAGAACTTCCCGGAAAAAATAGCGATGATCGGTGCCCCAATCACTACCCCAAAGGCATAAAACGAAATCATATTGCCGGCAGAAGGAATGGTGATGCCCACATCCCGTGCCAGCTCGGTTAACACGCCCATAATGCCAAATTCGGCCATGCCCAGGCCAAAGGTGCCAAGTGCTAACGAAAACACCGTCTTTTTCATACCGCGACCACTTGTTAAATAATTGCAACAGCCATTATCGACCAAACTGGTATGGTGAGCCAGTTCAAATCGCGCCGCTGGCCGATTCCTCCATCAATTCGGGCAGGCTGTGAATATTTTCCGCCAGGATGCTCAGGCCTGATTACACTTCAAAGTGTTATGTCTCACCGTACCATCAGAATCACCCCGTAAAGGAAGGCATCATGGCAGATAAAGATAAGAAGAAAAGCAAACCCGTTACGAAGATCGCGCCCCCCGCCCCGCTTAAGCGCACGGAGTACGAAAAAGAGTTGCACCGCCTGCATGTGGAGCTGGTTAAGTTGCAGCGGTGGGTGGTCAGCAAGGGCCTGAAAGTGTGCGTCGTCTTTGAAGGGCGCGACGGCGCCGGTAAAGGGGGTACCATCAAGGCCCTGACCGAACGCGTCAGCCCGCGTGTGTTCCGGGTAGTGGCGCTGCCAGCCCCGACCGAGAAAGAGAAAAGCCAGCTCTACTTCCAGCGCTATGTTCCACATCTGCCCTCCGCCGGGGAAATCGTCATCTTCGACCGCAGCTGGTACAACCGCGCGGGCGTCGAGCGCGTCATGGGATTTTGTACGGAAGAACAGGTAGAGAAGTTTCTGGACGGGGCACCTATCATCGAAAAGGCAATGGTCGATGCAGGCATTATCCTGATTAAATACTGGCTGGAAGTCACCCCCAAAGAGCAGGAGCGTCGCCTGCGCGACCGCATAAACGATGGGCGGAAAACCTGGAAACTGTCGCCAATGGACGTGAAATCCTTCAACCGCTGGGATGACTATACCAAGGCCCGTGATGCGATGTTTGCCGCCACCGACACCGCCTGGGCACCCTGGTTTGTTGCCCGTTCCGAGGATAAAAAGCGCGCGCGGCTGAATATTATCTCTCATCTCCTGTCCCAAATTCCCTATAAAGACCTGCCGGAAGAAGAGGTTAAATTACCGAAGCGTAAAATTGGCAAAGTTAAACCGACTGCTTACCCGTTCCGTTATATTGACGAGAAGTTCTGACCATTACCGCCCTCTTAATTATTTATTGCGAGGGCGGTTCAGCGTAATTTCACCTGATTTCATCCGATTGCTTTTATCTGGAAGCGTGCTCGCAATACCTCTATTACCAGGCGACCCGGTCGTGCTTTCAATATAACGGTTACCGTAATCCCCCGGAAAGAACATGAGAACACCTGACCTCCTATAAAACCCGCTCCGAATCCCTTCCCGGAGCGGGTACTGCACCCGCAGAGCCGCGTAAGCGCAGCGCCACCGGGTGTCACAAGCGACGAGATTACTTCATCCCTTCCCGACTCTCGTTCTGCGCTTCCAGACGCTCCACATCCCGATACCAGCGCGGGTGGTGTTTCTGCGCCCAGCGGCGGCTCACCTTCCCTTCGATCATCCCTTTAATCGAACCTTTGACCCAGAACGCCATATACATATGGATCAGAATGGCATGGATCAAAATAATGGCCGATGTCGCGTGGATCAGCAGACTGTAGCGCACGACCTGCATCGGGAAATAGTGGGCAAAATAGGGACGCCAGATAATCACCCCGGTCACCAGCAGCACGAAAATCATGCTCATGATGGTCCAGAACATCATTTTCTGTCCGGCGTTGTATTTCCCTACCTTCGCGACTTTGTGCTCGTTGCCTTTCAGTACCTCAACAATGCCCTTCAGCCACGGAATATCCTGCTTGTCCGGGATGTTGTGATGGACGAAACGCACGAACATAAACATCAGCGCCACGAAAATCAGCACCCCAAAGAACGGATGCAGAATGCGCCCCATCTGCGGTGTACCGAAGGTTTCGGTCAGCCATTGTAGCGTCGGGAAGAAGAACGAGATCCCGGATAAGGACACCAGGAAGAAGCAGATCACCACTGTCCAGTGACAGGCACGGTCAATAAACTTCGTGCGCACGATCATCTTTGACTTATTCATGGTGTTCCTCCTCGTCGTCATCCACCTCTTTGTTCGGCCCGATACCAATGTAGTGATAAATCAACCCGGCAAAGGTGGCGATAAAGCCTGCCGCGGAGAGCGGTTTAAGCGCCCCTTTCCACAGGTTAATGGACGTATCGATCGCCGGATCCTTCGGCAGATTGTGATACAGCTCCGGCTGGTCGTTGTGGTGCAGCACGTACATGACATGCGTCCCGCCCACCCCTTGCGGGTTGTAGACACCCGCGTTGGCATAGCCACGCGCTTTCAGCTTATCGACCCGCTGCTGGGCAACCTCCAGCATCTCCTTCTTGGTGCCAAAGTGAATGGCCCCGGTCGGACAGGTCTTCACGCAGGCTGGCTCCTGACCAACGCTGACGCGATCCACGCACAGGGTGCATTTGTAGACCCGGTTGTCCTCTTTATTGAGACGCGGCACGTTGAACGGACAGCCCGCGATGCAGTATCCGCAGCCGATGCAGTTATCCTGCTGGAAATCGACGATGCCGTTGGCGTACTGAATAATCGCCCCGGCTGATGGGCAGGCTTTCAGACAGCCCGGATCCTCGCAGTGCATACAGCCATCTTTGCGGATCAGCCACTCCAGCTTGCCGTTCTGATCGGTTTCGCTAAAGCGCATCACCGTCCAGGATTTGGCGCTCAGGTCCGCCGGGTTATCGTAAACCCCGACGCAGTGCCCCACCTCGTCGCGGATATCGTTCCACTCGGAACAGGCCACCTGGCAGGCTTTACAGCCCACGCAGGAGGAGACATCGATAAGCTTTGCCACTTCCGCTTTGTAATCCCGCGCACGAGGCGCGGGGGTAAAGCCGTTGGTGGCGGAGCGTTTGATGACGTCTTGTGTTTCCATCGACATTGATTCGCTCCTTATGCTTTCTCGATGTTGACCAGGAACGCCTTGTACTCTGGCGTTTGCGAGTTGGAATCCCCCACTGCAGGCGTCAGGGTGTTGGCGATATAACCTTTCTGCGCCACCCCTTCAAAGCCCCAGTGCAGCGGGATCCCGACGGTTTCCACCTGTTGGCCGTGAACGTTCAGGGCCTGCAGGCGACGGGTGACCACCGCCACGGCGCGAATAAACCCGCGCTGGCTGCTGACCTTGACACGATCGCCGTTAGCGATGCCTTTGGCCTTCGCCAGGGTCTCGCTGATCTCGACAAACTGTTCCGGCTGGGCGATGGCGTTCAGTCGCGCGTGTTTGGTCCAGGTATGGAAATGCTCGGTCAGGCGATAGGTCGTACCGACGTACGGGAACTTATCTTTCTTGCCCATGCGCACGGCATCTTCCTGGTAAACACGTACCACCGGACTGGAGACCACGTTCGGGTGCAGCGGGTTAGTGCCGAGCGGCGTTTCCATTGGCTCGTAGTGTTCCGGGAACGGCCCTTCCGCCAGCTTGTCGATGGCAAACAGACGTCCCAGCCCTTCCGGCTGCATGATAAACGGCCCGGTGTTGCTGCCCGGTGCGGCGGTGTTGAAGTCCGGGATATCGTTGCCAGCCCACTTCGTGCCGTTCCACTGGATCAGCATCCGTTTCGGGTCCCACGGCTTGCCGTTGATATCCGCCGACGCGCGGTTGTAAAGCACGCGACGGTTCAATGGCCACGCCCAGGCCCAGCCCAGCGTATTGCCCAGCCCTGACGGGTCGGCGTTATCGCGGTTAGCCATCTGGTTGCCCTGCTCGGTCCAGCTGCCGGTGTAGATCCAGCACGAGGATGCCGTGGTACCGTCATCACGCAGTTGGGCAAAGCTGCTCAGCAACTGGCCTTTCTTCGCGATGAGCACGCCATTGGCGTCATAGAGATCTGCCAGCGCATAGCCGTTGTTCTCTTTCGCCACCTCTTCCGATTCCGGGTGATCCGGCTGTTTGTAATCCCAGCTCATCCGCAGCAGCGGCTCAGCGCCTTTGCCGCCTTCCGTGCGGTACATCTCACGCAGACGATGGTAAATCCCCGCCAGGATCTCGCCGTCGTTACGCGCTTCGCCCGGCGCATCCTGTCCCTTCCAGTGCCACTGCAGCCAGCGGCCGGAGTTGGCGATGGAGCCATCCTCTTCGGCAAAACAGGTGGACGGCAGACGGAACACTTCGGTCTGAATCGAGGCGGTATTCACGTCATTCATCTCGCCGTGGTTCTGCCAGAAGTTAGAGGTTTCCGTCACCAGCGGATCGATCACCACCATGTACTTCAGCTTGCTGAGACTGGCGACAATCTTGTTCTTATCCGGGAACGACGCCACAGGGTTAAAGCCCTGGCAGATGTAACCTGTGACCTCGCCCTTCGCCATCATGTTGAAATACTTAATGACGTCGTAGGACTGATCCCATTTTGGCAGCCAGTTAAAGCCCCAGTCGTTCTCCTTCTGCGCCGCATCGCCATAGAAGGACTTCATCAGGCTGACGAAGAACTTCGGATAATTACTCCAGTAGTTCACCTGATCAGGCAGCGTCGCTTTTGGCGTGTTCGCCGTCATATAGCTTTGCAGATCCGTCTGTTTCTCGGACGGCAGCGTCAGGTAGCCGGTCAGGCTGGTCGACAGCAAGCCTAAGTCGGTTAAGCCCTGAATGTTGGAGTGCCCGCGCAGGGCGTTCACCCCGCCACCGGCCATGCCCATGTTGCCGAGCAGCAGCTGGATCATCGCCATGGTACGGATGTTCTGCGCCCCGACGGTGTGTTGCGTCCAGCCCAGCGCATACAGGAAGGTCGTGGTTCTGTCTGCTGCACTGGTGGAGGCCAGCACTTCGCACACTTTCAGGAAGTCGGCTTTCGGCGTTCCGCAAATATTTTCCACCACCTCCGGCGTATAGCGGGAGACGTGCTGTTTCAGCAGGTTCCACACGCAGCGTGGATCGGTGAGCGTGTCGTCGCGTTTCGCATAGCCATTTTCGTCGAACTGATAGTTCCAGGAAGACTTATCGTACTGGCGTTTTTCCGCGTCGTAGCCGCTGAACAGCCCGTCTTCAAAGGTAAAGTCTTCCCGCACCAGCAGATTGGCGTTGGTGTAATGCTTAACGTACTCAGCGTTAATTTTGTTGTTTTCAATCAGGTACAGCAGCACGCCGGAAAGGAACGTAATGTCCGTGCCGGAGCGGATTGGCGCATAGATG
>Ga0256408_1001561_pt1 | contig 12363 bp, 9 predicted proteins | sample PhyAR1_FD_185998 | JGI IMG/M metagenome (GOLD analysis project Ga0256408, IMG submission 185998) | Leaf surface microbial communities from alfalfa plants in UC Gill Tract Community Farm, Albany, California, United States - DLSL A.R1 | ecosystem: Host-associated > Plants > Phyllosphere >...
TTATTACCGATTTTACCTCACGCCTTAGAATTAGTGGTTAGCGGACAGGCAAAGCATCATCAGGAGACGAATGAAGGATGAAAATCATCCCTACAAATGAAGCCATTGCTTTGGCTCTTGCCCATGACATTACCTAAATTCAACCAACGAATGTATTTAAAGGTCTTTCATTTTTATGTTATAAGCCAAATCGTTTCATTATGTAACAATATGCTAAGTCGATTATGAGAACGAGCCCTTTGCTTTGTAAGGTATGGCTTGCATAGAAACTTGACTGAACCGAGCTATATTAGTTGACGCTTCAATAGGTTCAAACCTATTTGAAGCGTATTTGTTTGCTTAATCTCCAACTAAAAGACAGAAAGGTAGAACTGGCTTAAATAACAACTACTATTTTGTTTTTTTAAAAGCAAAGAATTATTTTCACTTGCCGTAACAAGTGATAAAAGGATGAAATACTTTTTAAAAGATTAGATAACGTTCTCTATCAAAATTATTTATTCACGTAAGGTTTAAATCTGGTGGGCGATTTTTTTCCGAGATCTTTTAGAAATGTATTACAGAAACTTATCACTTAAAATTGCTAATTTTCTTAGGGAATGCTTGTTTCAATTGGTCACCTTGTTGGTATGAACATCCGTTGAGGAAAAAATCCGAAACTATTCCATTTTAACAAGGAATTAAAATTATTGGAAAGTGTTATTTTTAGTTAGTCTAAAATACAAGTATAATGACCATTCATTTCGTTGCTTTGTTTTTTTTAAGAAAAAGAAATTGTTTACATTGACATATGATCATACATTCATTTATAATGAACTCATGAAAGATAATTCATATAAAAAAGTAAGAACTGGAGGAAACTTCAATGGAGAAGAAGTATCGACTTGAAGGACTAGACTGTGCGAACTGTGCTGTGAAAATTGAAGAATCAGTGGAGAAGATTCCGGGAGTCAAACAAGCTCAAGTAGATTTTATGACCACCAAACTGACTGTAAAAGTAGAATCAGATCAAGCCAAGCAAATAGAAACTCAAGCCAAAGAATTGATTGGTAAATTGGAGCCGGATATTGCAGTGATTTCTCTGGATCAAAAAAACACAGTACCAACGGAGAATGCCAGCCGGAACCAGCTTGTGCGAATCGTTCTTGCTTTATTCGTTTTTTTAGCACTTATTATGATTAAACCAACAGGAAATATTGCTTTTATCACTTATCTGCTGCTTTACGTGTTCATTGGCTATGACATTGTGAAACGTGCCGTAATGAATTGTTTACGGGGAGAGGTATTTGATGAAAACTTCTTGATGGCTGTTGCGACAATTGGGGCCTTTTTTATCGGTGAGTACCCAGAAGCGGTAGCTGTTATGCTGTTCTACCAAGTAGGCGAATGGTTCCAAAGTATGGCTGTTGGTCGTACGCGTAAATCTATTACCCAATTGATGAATATTCGTCCTGATTCAGCGAACTTGCTGATAGGCGATCAAGTGAAAGTAGTCGCTCCGGATACGATTGATATTGGTGAAATGATTCTTGTGCAACCGGGTGAAAAAGTTCCTTTAGATGGTCGAATCACAGAAGGCTCTAGCTTTGTTGATACCTCAGCTTTGACAGGTGAGTCCGTACCTAGAGCCGTGCAACCAGGGGATGACATTTTAAGTGGTTTTATTAATAAAAATGGTGCCTTAACAATAGAGGTCACCAAGCGTTTTAGTGATTCAACCGTCAGCAAAATTTTGGATTTAGTTGAAAATGCCAGTACGAAAAAAGCACCAACTGAAAACTTCATTACAAAATTTGCTCGTTACTATACGCCGATTGTAGTTGTTTTAGCAATATTGTTAGCAATCGTGCCACCTTTTATTTTCCCAGGTACTTCCTTTAGTGAATGGATTGCTCGAGCGTTGACTTTCCTAGTTATCTCTTGTCCGTGTGCATTGGTTATCTCGGTTCCTCTCAGCTTTTTCGGTGGTATCGGTGGTGCCAGTAAATTAGGTGTTTTAGTAAAAGGAAGCAACTACTTAGAACTTTTAGCTGAAACAAAAACGATGGTCTTTGATAAAACGGGGACCTTGACAAAGGGAAATTTTGTCGTACAAGAAATTAAAAGCTCAACGCTATCATCAGATGAACTATTGCAAATAACGGCACGTGCTGAACAATACTCAACCCATCCGATCGCAAGCTCCATACGTGAACGTTATGGCAAAGAAATTAAACCAGCTACGGAAATTGAGGAAATTGCTGGTCATGGAGTAAAAGCTGTGATAGATGGACAAACGGTACTTGTAGGGAACGCTAAATTGCTACAACAATTTTCAATTTCTCATCCAACTGTAACTGCAAGCGGCACGTTGTTATACGTAGCGATTGATCAAAAATTTGTTGGCTATCTGGTGATTGCCGATGAAGTGAAAGCAGACACCCAAACTGCGTTACGCTCTTTAAAAGCAAAAGGTGTTCAACAAACAATCATGTTAACCGGTGACAACCAACAAACCGCTACTGCAATTGCTGAAAAAATTGGAATCAACCAAGTCTATGCTGACTTGCTGCCAGACGGTAAAGTTGACCAATTGGAAACAATTATGCAACAAAAATCAAATAACGGCAAAGTCGCTTTTGTTGGCGATGGTATGAATGATGCTCCAGTTTTAGCTCGTGCGGATGTAGGTATCGCCATGGGCGGTTTAGGTAGCGATGCTGCGATTGAAGCCGCTGATGTGGTGATTATGAATGACCAACCAAGTTCTATTGCATCCGTAATTGAATTAGCACGAAAAACCTTGCGAATTGTGAAACAAAACATAACCTTCGCCATTGGCGTCAAAATTATTGTTTTACTTTTAGGAGCTGTCGGTTTGGCTTCTATGCAAGCCGCTGTTTTTGCCGACGTCGGTGTAACTGTTATTGCCGTTACCAATGCTATGCGTTGTTTGCAAGTAAAAAAATAGTGCAGATTTATTCAACGTCTCAGGATTATTGTTACTAGTAACGCAACGCCTGTAAAAAGATAGGGATCCCAAAGCAAAGTTCTAAGAACTTGCTGCGGCGGTCCTTCTTTTTCTTGCCGTTTTTCAGCGATCAAGTCTTTAAATTTTGCTGCTGGTAGCATATAATAAGGAAGAATTTGACTTGGAATGTACTACTCTATTTTCATTCGTGGTACAATGGGACATAACGGATTAATTACAGGAGGGAACACTGGTATGGCAGCAAAGGAAAAAACAAGATACAAAGCAGTGATTGCTGATCAGACGTATACAATTATCGGACAAGAAAGTAAACAACATATGGACCTAGTCACTAAAATCGTTAATGAACAATTGGCGGAAATTAAACACCTAGGACCACAAACAGATAACGAACAAGCCTCTGTTTTATTGGCAATTAACGCCGTTTCTGATCAATTAAAAAAACAAGAACAAGTACTGACACTTGAACAACAAGTTGCCGAACTTAAACAACGAACCATTAAAGTAATCGAACTAGAAAATCGGATTAAACGAATTGAAGCGATTGAAGAAGAAGCTCGTGATGTTTTGAAGAAAAACGGTCAAGAAGATGTCGAAATTCATAACCATATGGAAGCTCAACAAATCTTAAACGAAAATCGTAAGCAGCAAATTCAAAGTAAAAGTCTTCATGAGCAATAAGCTGAAAGGATGAAACAATGTTAACAATAATTATTTTATTTATTTTGGCTTATGGATTTTATACAGGAGCCAAGCGGGGCTTTGTTTTGCAAATTTTGTATTCCGTAGGATATTTCATCAGTTATCTGGTAGCCAGAATGTATTACAAGGACTTAGCCTCCCACTTGGAACTTTATGTACCTTATCCTTCTGTCACACCCAATAGCAAACTTGTTTTCTTTAACCAAGAACTGTCCTTGAATTTGGATCAGGCTTTTTATGCAGCAATAGCCTTTTTAATACTGTTATTTGCCGGTTGGTTAGTAGTACGCTTTTTGGCTATTTTCTTACGCGGTATCTCCTTTATTCCAATATTTAAACAAGTCAATTGGTTATTGGGCGGTTTATTAAGCGTAGTGATTTTGTATGTCGGCATCTTTTTAGTTTTAACGACTTTTTCGATGGTACCGATAGATAGCATTCAAAATCAATTCAGAAGCAGTGGGTTGGCTCGAATCATTGTTGAACATACTCCTATTTTAAGTAAACAAATCTTTCAATTATGGGTGCAACAAATCATAGGCTAAGAATACATTGTTGCCGTTGTTCAGCTGATAATTTCCAACGTTTTAGCAAATAACGGCAGCAATTTTATCAGGTAATGAACGAATTGTAGAAGAGTAGGTGAAAAAATGAATCAACGAATCTTAGCAACCTTGGAATTTCAGACGATTAAACAAATGCTTCGTCAAGTGATCGTTACTGCTCAAGGAGCAATCGAAGTTGACCAATTAGTCCCTGCGACCGATGCTGCAACCATTCAAGTTTGGTTAAATGAGACTGATGACGGACTCAAAGTGCAACGTTTAAGAGGCGGGATTCCGGTTCCTAAGTTGGAAAACATTCGGCCCCATATCAAACGGATTGAAATCGGCGCTGATTTAAACGGATTAGAGCTAGCTCAAGTTGGCCGCGTATTGTCAACTACTGCTGAATTACTCCATTTTTTTGAAGAGTTAAAAGAAGACGAAATCGATTTTCACCGATTATATAATTGGCTGTCTCAAATGGTGGTGTTACCTGAACTAAGCCAACGTTTAAAGGCCGCTCTTGATGAAGACGGTCATGTCACTGATGAAGCTTCGCCTGAATTAAAAGCGATTCGTCAAGCGATTCGTCGCAATGAAGCGACCATTCGCCAACAATTGGAAGAAATCGTGCGAGGAAAAAATGCCCGTTATTTAAGTGATGCGATCGTTACGATGCGTAATGAACGCTACGTGATCCCTGTCAAGCAAGAGTATAAGAGTATATTCGGAGGAGTCGTTCACGACCAAAGTGCTTCCGGACAAACTCTTTTTATCGAACCGAAGCAAATCGTGGAATCAAATAATCGTTTGCGCCAACAGCAAATTGCGGAGCGAAATGAAATTGCCCGAATTCTTTCTGAGTTGTCACAAGCGCTGGTTCCTCACCAAAAAGAAATCCTTCATAATGCTTACGTAATTGGCAAATTGGATTTTATTAATGCTAAAGCTCGTTTTGGTAAAGAATTAAACGCAACAGTGCCTAGCATCAGCACTGAAAATTATATTTTTTTCAAGCAAGCTCGTCATCCCTTGCTGGATCAAACTCATGCCGTACCCAATGACATTATGATGGGACAAGAGTTTCAGGCAGTGGTGATTACAGGCCCCAATACTGGTGGGAAAACCATTACTTTAAAAACTCTGGGTTTATTACAAATAATGGGCCAAGCCGGTTTGCCGCTACCTGTGGCTGAAGCAAGCCAAATGGGAATTTTTAATGAAATTTTTGCTGATATTGGTGATGAACAATCGATTGAACAGAGTTTAAGTACTTTTTCTTCTCACATGACCAATATTGTTGACGTGTTACGACAAGCGGATGCTAAGAGTTTAGTGCTCTTTGATGAACTGGGAGCTGGTACTGATCCACAAGAGGGAGCCGCATTAGCTATAGCGATTTTAGATGCTTTAGGCAGTAAAAATGCTTATGTGATGGCTACGACTCATTATCCGGAGTTAAAAGTGTATGGCTATAATCGTCCGGGAACCATTAATGCCAGTATGGAATTTAATATTGATACCTTAAGCCCTACCTATCGCTTGTTAATTGGTGTTCCTGGCCGGAGTAATGCCTTTGAGATCTCTAAACGCTTGGGCTTAGATTCAACGATTATTGAGGCGGCAAAACAAATTATGGACGGGGAAAGCCAAGACTTAAATGAAATGATTGCCGATTTGGAAAATCGTCGAAAAATGACGGAAACAGAATACTTAGAAGTTCTGCATTATGTGGAAGAAGCGCAATCGCTTCACGATGATTTAGAGATTGCTTATCAAAGTTTTCATGAAGAACGAGAAAAAGAGTTGGCCAAAGCGCGCCAGCAAGCCAATCAGCTAGTGACTGAGGCACAAGAGCAAGCCGATAAAATTATCGCTGAAATTCGCCAAATGCAACTTACTAGTGGTACTCATGGCGGAGTGAAAGAACACCAATTAATTGATGCCAAAGCTAAACTAGCCCAACTTCATCAAGAAGATGACGCCCTAGCTAAAAATAAAGTACTAAAAAAAGCGAAAGCACATAAACAATTAAAAGTCGGCGATGAAGTAGTAGTAACTACTTATGGCCAACGAGGCACTTTATTAAAAAAAGTTGCCAATAATCAATGGCAGGTTCAATTAGGCATTTTAAAAATGACCCTTCCAGAAACGGAGCTAACCCCAGCTGCGCCCCAAAAAGAAACGAAAGCGAAAGTCACAACCGTTCGCTCTGCTAATACTAGTCACGTAGCAACTCAGTTGGATTTACGCGGCAAACGTTACGAAGAAGCCCTCGCCGAAGTTGATCAATATTTGGATGCAGCTTTACTAGCCGGCTATCCGCAAGTGACCATCGTTCATGGCAAGGGAACCGGTGCTTTGCGTCAAGGAATTACAGATTATCTAAAACAGCATCGCAGCGTAAAAAGTTTTGCATTTGCGCCACAAAACCAAGGTGGAAATGGTGCGACAATTGTTAAGTTTACGTAAAGAAAACTTACTAAAGGTAAGCAGATAAATGGAATAAACCCTACGTAAGTGCTATACTAGGAACAACGTTAAATAAGTAGAGGAGGTTTGTGACAATGCCACAAGCAATAACTGATAAAGATTTTGCAGCTGAAACGGATGAAGGGCTTGTTTTGATCGATTTTTGGGCAACATGGTGTGGTCCATGTCGAATGCAAGCACCGATTTTGGAACAATTAGCTGAAGAATATGATGAAGATGAATTGAAAATTGTTAAAATGGACGTTGACGAAAATCCAGAAACACCGGCTTCTTTTGGAATTATGAGTATTCCTACCTTGTTGTTGAAAAAAGACGGCGAAGTCGTTGAAAAAGCAGTTGGAGTTCACTCAAAAGACCAGCTTAAAGCGATGATCAACAATTTTTTATAAACCTCTTAAGGCTGGAAAAAGCAACTAGTTGCTTTTCCAGTCTTTTTTTAAGGGAACATTCACTAAAAAGCGAGTAAACATGCTATAATAGAGTTCAGCTTTTTGCTAGAAAGGAAGTAAGTATGAACGAACGTATTAAGAATAAATTAGCGCTGCTTCCTGACCAGCCTGGATGTTATTTGATGAAAGATAAAAACGGCACTGTTATCTATGTAGGGAAAGCAAAAGTCTTGCGCAATCGAGTCCGTTCCTATTTCAGAGGCAGCCACGATACCAAAACAGAACGGTTAGTCAGTGAGATTGAGGATTTCGAATATATTGTCACGGAATCAAATATTGAGGCCTTGCTGTTAGAAATTAACTTGATTCACAAAAACGATCCGAAATATAACATCATGCTCAAAGATGATAAAAGTTATCCCTTTATTAAAATCACCAATGAAGATTATCCTCGGTTAGTGATTACTCGCAAGGTATTAAAAGATAAAGCCCATTACTTTGGTCCCTATCCTGATGTCAATGCGGCTAATGAAACGAAGCGATTGTTGGATCGACTGTTTCCGTTGCGAAAATGTTCGCCGTCGCAAAAAACACCGTGCTTATACTATCATCTAGGACAATGTCTTTGCCCGTATGCTTTTGATGTTGATCCGCAAGTATACAAAGACATGGTTGAAGAAATCAAACAGTTCTTAACTGGCGGACATACCGAAATTCAAGATCAGCTGAAAGGGGAAATGGAAGTGGCTGCTGCTAAGATGGAGTTTGAAAAAGCCGCTGAATATCGGGACCAAATCAAAGCCATCGAAACAGTTATGACCCGGCAAAAAATGACAAATGCCGATTTAATTAACCGAGATGTTTTCGGCTATGCAGTAGATAAAGGATGGATGTGTGTTCAAGTCTTCTTCGTCCGTCAAGGAAAATTGATTGAGCGTGACGTTTCTATTTTTCCCTTTTACAATGAAGCGGAAGAAGATTTCTTAACGTTTATCGGACAATTTTATCAAGAAAATGAACACTTTGTGCCGCAAGAAGTGTTGATTCCAGATACGATTGATCGTCTAAGCGTGGAAGCACTTCTCAACACTAAAGTCTTGCAGCCGCAGCGGGGAGAAAAGAAAAAATTGGTCTTATTAGCAAACAAAAACGCTGACGTTGCCTTACGGGAAAAATTTGACTTGATTGTTCGCAAACAAGAACGGACGGTGGGCGCTGTTGAAAAATTAGGTGCTGCGATGAAGATTCCTGCACCAATCAGAATTGAAGCCTTTGATAATTCCAATATCATGGGTACTAATCCTGTCTCTGCAATGGTAGTTTTCATTGACGGCAAACCCGCCAAAAAAGAATACCGTAAATATAAAATAAAAACAGTAAAAGGGCCCGATGATTATGCATCTATGCGGGAAGTAATCTATCGCCGCTATGCTCGTGTGTTAAAAGAAGGCTTGCCGCTTCCTGATTTAATCATCATTGATGGCGGCAAAGGCCAAGTAGATGTTGCCAAAGACGTCTTGGAAAACCAGCTGGGCTTAGATGTACCGATTGCCGGCTTAGCTAAAAATGACAAACACAAAACCAGTGAGCTGCTTTATGGTCCGACATTAGAGGTGGTACCACTAGCTCGTAATTCTCAAGAATTCTTTTTATTGCAGCGAATTCAAGACGAAGTCCATCGCTTTGCAATTACCTTTCACCGTCAACTTCGCAGCAAAAATAGCTTTGCTTCCAAACTGGATGAAATCGAAGGTCTAGGACCAAAACGCAAAAAAGCCTTATTGAAAGAATTCAAGTCCTTAAAAAAAATTACCGCTGCCAGCGTCGAAGCCTTGCAAAAAGCCGGTCTTCCAAAAAATGTAGCGGCTAATGTATATCAACACTTGCATACTACAGTCAAAACAAATGAATAATGTGACTAAAAAGCAGATATTGATTAATGGGAGGTTAACAATATCTGTTTTTTGCTGGTTTTTATAAAAGTTTATTGACAGTCATTCTTTAGCAAGATACGATAAGGCTAGCTTGTTTTTTGTAATAAAATGGTTTGCCTCCGAGTAACGAACAATGAAGCAGTTTTACACTGATGTGAACCAAAAGAAGGGGGAGTGGGAAAATGTTAGAAGTAAAACACCTAGTAAAAACATTTGGTGATTTTACAGCTGTCGATGATATTTCTTTTAAAATTCCAGATGGCAAAATATTAGGGTTGATCGGCCAAAACGGAGCAGGAAAAACAACGACTTTTCGCTTGATTTTAGACTTTTTAACCCAAGATAGTGGTAGTGTATTATGGAACGGCCAGCCACTGACTGAAAAGGATTACAATATCATTGGTTATTTACCAGAGGAGCGTGGATTGTATCCTAAAATTTCCATTCAAGATCAATTGTTATACTTTGCTGCGTTAAGAGGCAAAAGCAAACAAGAGATTGAACCAAAGATTGATGAATGGATGGAAAAGTTCAAAGTAAAAGGCAAAAAAACCGATAAAGTTAAGTCGCTGTCAAAAGGGAATCAGCAAAAAGTCCAGTTGATTGCCACGTTAATTCACGAGCCCAAGTTAATCATTTTGGATGAGCCTTTTAGCGGCCTGGATCCTGTTAATGCCGAATTGCTCAAAGATGGAATTATTGCTTTAAAAGATCAAGGTTCAGTTGTTATTTTCTCAAGTCACAATATGGACAATGTGGAAAAAATCTGTGATCATTTGGTGATGTTGAAAGATGGAAAAATGGTATTAGATGGCCCTGTTCATCAAATCCGTGAACAATTTGGACGTACTAAGGTCTTTTTGGAATCCAGTTTAACTCCGGAAGCTGTCTTAGCAATTCCAGGAGTGAAGCAAGCCAAATTACGCTCAGATGGCGTGGTTGAGATTACCTTAGCTGATCCGGCAGTCGGCAAAGAAATCTTTGCACAAGCGACAAGCTTCGGGTACATTCCCATGTTTAATCAACAGCCACCGACTCTTGAAGAAATTTTCAAATTGAAAGCAGGTGGGGATCATGAGTAAATTTTGGATTATTGCCAAGGATGTATACTTGAAAAATATTAAATCTATTTCCTTTGTCATTATGATTTTAGCACCATTTTTATTAATTGGTCTTGTTTATTTAGCTGGTTCATTAGCTAGTGGTTTTAGCAATGATTCAAAGATTGGCTTAGTTTCAGATAATCAGCAATTTATACGACAATTGGAACAAACGAAAAATGATGCATTTTCTTTTAAATCGATCACTTCAGAAAAAGAAGCCCAAAAACAACTAAAAGCTGAAAAAATTGACAGCTATATGGTTATCCATTCAACAGATGGGCAATTAGCTGCAAAACTATATGCTCAACGCTCTTTAGGGCAAACGACGGAAATGACGATTACACAACTCTTAAATCAATTGCAAACGTCCTTGAATGCGCAGAAACTACAATTGAATAGTGACCAGTTGGCTTCATTAAGACAACCAGCAAAATTCAGTAAAACCAAAATTAGCTTTGATAAAGATGGCAACATGCAAACTGGTCAAGACAACACCGGGGTACAAATCGCACTGGCAATGGGGCTGACTATTTTACTTTTTGTTATTATCACGAGTTATTCATCCATAATCGCTCAAGAAATTGCCTCTGAAAAAGGCACCCGCATCATGGAAGTGATTTTGTCCAGTACCAAAGCTCAGACTCACTTTTATGCGAAGTTAACCGGTGTGCTTTTTGTAGCCTTAACACAGATGGTGATCTATGGAGCTGCCTTGGTTATTGGCTATTCTCAATTGAAAAATATAGAAATGATTCAACAGTTATTAGAGGGAGTTTCCTTGTCTACACTCTTTGGTTCAACAATGATTTTAACGCTTCTGTTTTTTGTATTGGGCGTTTTAGTTTATTCGGTTCTCGCAGCTCTTTGTGGCTCCTTAGTATCCAAGCCAGAAGATACTGCCAAAGCTGTTCAGCCGATTATGTATGTAGGGTTAATCGGCTATATCATTGGTATCTCAATTGGTGCTAATGATCCCCAAAATATTGTAGTAAAAGTTACTTCCTTTATTCCGTTGATTTCGTCATACATCATGCCGGTTCGTTTAGCAACAGAGACAGCTTCGGTGATGGAGGCAGTTATTTCCTTAGTAATCTCCGTTATTTTCGGGATTTTGTTAACAATCTTTTCAGCTAAACTTTACAAATCCAATGTACTGGTATATAGCGAAGGCGGTATGCTAAAATCATTAAAACAATCGATTTCTATCATGAAAAATGAACAAAAGCATAAATAATCATGAAAGGAACAAAATCAATCGATTTTGTTCCTTTTTTGTTTCGATTTGTTATTTTTGTTTAATATAACAACAAGGTTGCACAGCTGTCTATTTTAATCTGTGCATGCTATAGCATTTATTGTTAAGGAGTATTAAGAAAGAGAGTAAATTGAATGGATGATAAGATAATAAAAATTTAGATTATCCAATCACACCGGTTCATTAATACAGAGGCGAGTATTTCAATTACTGTCGGTAGACTTCTCCTTTACAATTGTTTCGTACGAAATACCTGAAATAGCATCTCTAAGTATTAATTCTTAAGTTTTTTGGGAACTGTTCGTCGTTCAATAAGACGAACGGTTAATTTTTTTTCAGAAATTGCTGTTTGATTTAACTCATTATATAAGTAAATAAATGAATTTTCAGCTTGATGATTGATGGCGTAATCAACGGTAGTAATATGCATTAGTTCGCTCACATAACTGTTGTCAAAACCTATGACGGCGATGTCTTCCGGTACTGAAAAGTTCAAGTTTTCTAATTCTGAGATAAATTCTGCAGCGACATGGTCGTTATAAAAAGCAATCGCTGTTGGTTTTTCTGTTGCTTTTTGCCAGCGGCGGGCAATGTGGCGACCACTGTTTGTGGGGTAGTTGTCGTATATCAGCCATTCCGTTTTAAAGGGTAGCTTGTGATTTTGATAAAAATCATGGATGGCTTTTTCTCGTGCTTGGGTATTTAAATTTTCAGGATTGCCGAGGACGTGAGCAATTTTTTGGTAGCCTTGGCGTGTTAAATATTCTAACGAGCGGTAATAGCCTGGATAATGGTCAATATAAGAAGAATACACGTGGGGTGAATCAATTCGATGCCAAGTCGCTAAAGGACCATAAGCACTATAAGACTCGATTACTTGCCAGCTATTGGCACGGGTTAACAAGAAGACGGCATCTAACTGCTTATACTTCAGCTGATCTAATGCATCAAGTTCCTTTTGATGATCACCA
>Ga0256408_1001567_pt1 | contig 12302 bp, 13 predicted proteins | sample PhyAR1_FD_185998 | JGI IMG/M metagenome (GOLD analysis project Ga0256408, IMG submission 185998) | Leaf surface microbial communities from alfalfa plants in UC Gill Tract Community Farm, Albany, California, United States - DLSL A.R1 | ecosystem: Host-associated > Plants > Phyllosphere >...
TGACCTGCACGAGCTGCCATGGCCGCCCGTCGGGCTGCGGGCGCTGCGGCCCGGCGAGGGGCATTCCCCCTGGGGCTGAGGGCCTCAGTCCCAGAGCGCGCCCCGCACATCCGCCCTGGAGGTCGCCGCTAGGCTCGCGGGCATGCCCCTCGTCCTCGTCACCGGAGCCGCGCGCGCGAACTCGATCGGGGCGGGCATCGTCCCGCGGCTGCAGGCCGACGGCTGGGACGTGGTCACGAGCGAGCTGGGCACCGGCGACTACCCGTGCGACCTGTCCAGCCCCACCGAGCCCACCGCGCTGATCGAGCAGATCGCGGCCGAGCGCGGCCCGCTGTCGGCGATGGTGCTCAGCCACGCGCACGACATCGAGTCGGGCATCCTCGACACCACGGCCGAGAGCTTCGATCTGCACGTGGCCGTCAACGCCCGCGCCACGCTGCTGATGATCGCGGCCTTCGCGCGGCAGGTCGGCGCCGACGGCGGCGCGATCGTCGCCTTCACCAGCGACCACACCACGGGCAACCTGCCCTACGGATCCTCCAAGGGCGCGCTCGATCGCATCGTGATCTCGGCCGCGCGCGAGCTCGGCCCGCGCGGCATCTCGGCGAACGTGGTCAACCCCGGCCCCATCGACACCGGATGGATGGACGACGAGACGCGCGAGGCGCTCCTCGCCGCGCAGCCCCTCGGCCGCGCCGGCACCCCGCGCGACATCGCGGGCGTGACGTCGTTCCTGCTCTCGGAGGCGGGGCGCTGGGTGAGCGGCCAGCTGCTCCACGTCGACGGCGGCTTCAGCGCCCGGTTCTGACCTCTCGGGCGCTTCGCCCGCTGCCGGTGATCGTGGGGGAGCGGCGCGCCTAGAATCGTTGTATCCGCGCGCGTGTCCGTTCGCGCGCATGCTCATCCGATCCTCCCGACCATTGGAGCCACCGTGGCCGAACCCTCCCGCCTCGACAAGGTCATCAGCCTCGCCCGCCACCGCGGGTTCGTCTTCCAGGCGGGAGAGATCTACGGCGGATCCCGCTCGGCATGGGATTACGGCCCCCTGGGCACGGAGCTCAAGGAGAACATCCGCCGCCAGTGGTGGCAGACGTTCGTGCGCGGGCGCGGCGACATGGTCGGCCTCGACTCGTCGATCATCCTGCCCTCGAAGGTGTGGGAGGCCTCGGGCCACGTCGCCACCTTCAGCGACCCGCTGGTCGAGTGCCTGCAGTGCCACAAGCGTCACCGCGAGGATCACCTCATCGAGGCGTTCGCCGAGAAGAAGGGCCGCCAGCCCGAGAACGGCATGGCCGACATCGCCTGCCCCGACTGCGGCACCCGCGGCCAGTGGACCGAGCCGAAGTCCTTCTCGGGCCTCGTGAAGACGTTCCTCGGTGTCGTCGACGACGAGTCGTCGCTGTTCTACCTGCGCCCCGAGACGGCCCAGGGCATCTTCGTGAACTTCGCGAACGTGCTCACCGCCTCGCGCAAGAAGCCGCCGTTCGGCGTCGGCCAGGTCGGCAAGGCGTTCCGCAACGAGATCACGCCCGGCAACTTCATCTTCCGCACCCGCGAGTTCGAGCAGATGGAGATCGAGTTCTTCGTGCCGCCGGCCGAGGCCGCCGAGTGGTTCGAGCACTGGGTCGAGGCCTGCTGGGCCTGGTTCATCGACCTCGGCATCGACCCGCAGAACATGCGCAAGCTGGACATCCCCGACGGCGAGCGCGCGCACTACTCGGATCGCACGATCGACGTCGAGTACGACTTCGGCTTCCCGGGCAAGGGCTGGGGCGAGCTCATGGGCATCGCCAACCGCACCGACTTCGACCTGACGAACCACATCGAGGCCTCGGGCAGCAAGCTCGAGTACTTCGACCAGGCGTCGGGCGAGAAGTACGTGCCCTATGTCATCGAGCCCTCGTTCGGCCTCACCCGCTCGATGATGGCCTTCCTCATCGACGCGTACGAGGAGGAGGAGGTGCCCAACGCCAAGGGCGGCACCGACACCCGCACCGTGCTGCGCCTCGACCCGCGCCTGGCGCCGGTCAAGGTCGCCGTCCTGCCGCTCTCGCGCAACGAGCGCCTCTCGCCGCTGGCTCGCGAGGTCGCCGACGAGCTGCGCGCGCAGTGGAACGTCGACTTCGACGACGCCGGCGCCATCGGCCGCCGCTACCGTCGCCAGGACGAGATCGGCACGCCGCTGTGCGTCACGATCGACTTCGACTCGCTCGACGACCGTGCCGTCACGGTCCGCGACCGCGACACGATGGCCCAGGAGCGCGTGCCGCTCGAGGGCCTTCGCGCGTACCTCTCGGAGCGCCTCCGCGGCGCCTGACACGCGACACCGCGAGAGCCGGGCCCGCTGGGGTCCGGCTCTCGCTGTGTCTGGCCCTCGTGGGCTGCGGGTGGCGCTCCGCTCAGCTGGCCAGCACGCGCTCCAGCAGGTCGCGCGTCCGCTCGGCGATCTCGGGGAAGCTCGCCCCGGGCGCGCCCATCTCGGTGCCGATGTAGCGGAAGACGCCGCTGAGCAGGTGGGTGATCAGGATCGCCTCGTCGCGCCGGCGCGCGGCGGGTGCGGTCGGGGAGGCGTGCTCGAGGCGCAGCTCGATGATCTCCCGCAGCTCGTTCTCCATCGCCGTGATGCGCGCGATCTGGCGGCTCAGCAGCGTCGTCGAGCTGGCGATGACCTTCATCCGCTGCTCGATGTTGGGCGCGTCGCTCGGCGGGAGCGAGATCAGCGCGATGGCGTCGATCAGGATCGGCCCGGTCGAGATGACGAAGCGGCGCGCCGCGCGCTCGTCGATCCCGGGGTGCTCCTGTCCGAGGAGCGCGTCGTCCTTCGTCGGGAAGTGGTTGAAGAAGGTGCGCTGGCTGATGCCGGCGACCTCGCAGATCATGTCGACGGTGACCTGCGCGTAGCCGTGCTCGAGGACGAGCTCGAGCGCCGCGCGCTCGATGGCCGCGGTCGTGGCGGCCGCGCGTCCCGTGGGATGCGGCATCCGTGCTCCTTCGGGGCGTCGTCCTCGCGAGGCGAGAGCGCGGGGTCGCGCTCCTCCGACCCTACGACGGGGAGCTGACTGCAGATTATGCACGTATAGTTGCAGCGACTGCACATCACGACTTCAGCCAGGAGACCCATGTCCCCCTCCGTCGCAGATGCCCCGCTGCTGCTCACGCAGCGCAGGATCTGGATCATCTTCAGCGCCCTCATTGCGGGCATGCTGCTCTCGAGCCTCGACCAGACGATCGTCTCGACCGCCATGCCGACGATCGTGGGCCAGCTCGGCGGCGTCGAGCACCAGGTCTGGATCACCACGGCCTACCTGCTGGCGACGACCATCGTGATGCCGATCTACGGCAAGCTCGGCGATGTCTTCGGGCGCCGCTGGCTGTTCCTCATCGCGATCGGGCTGTTCACGCTCGCGTCCGTGGGCTGCGCCTTCGCCGGCGACTTCTGGTCGTTCGTGGTGTTCCGCGCGATGCAGGGGCTCGGAGGCGGAGGGCTGATGACCCTGTCGCAGGCGATCATCGCCGACGTCGTGCCCGCGAAGGACCGCGGCAAGTACATGGGCCCGATGGGCGCGGTCTTCGGCCTCTCGGCCGTGGCCGGCCCCCTCCTCGGCGGGTACTTCGTCGACCACCTCACCTGGCAGTGGGCGTTCTACATCAACATCCCTATCGGCATCATCGCCTTCGTGATCGGCGTGTTCGCCCTGACGCTGCCGACCCATCGCGCGAAGCACCGCATCGACGTGCTCGGCATCGTGCTGCTGTCGGCCGCGACGACCTGCCTCATCTTCTTCACCGACTTCGGCGGGGATGCCGCCGACCACGGCTGGGACTCGCCGGCCACGTGGGCCTGGGGCGCGGGCATGCTCATCGCGGCGGCGCTGTTCGTCTTCGTCGAGTCGCGCGCGACCGATCCGATCATCCCGCTCTCGCTGTTCCGCAACCGGATCTTCCTGAACACCACGGGCATCGGGTTCGTGCTCGGCATCGCGATGTTCGCCGCGATCGGGTTCATGCCGACCTTCCTGCAGATGGCGTCGGGCACCTCGGCCGCCGACTCGGGCCTGCTGATGATCCCGATGATGGTCGGGCTCATGGGCACCTCGATCGCGTCGGGCGTGGCCGTCTCGCGCACCGGGCGATACCGGGCCTACCCGATCCTCGGCATCGTGATCGCGATCGTGGCCCTGCTCGGGATGACCACGCTCGCCGCCGACACCCCGATCTGGCTGATCTGCGCGTACCTGTTCATCTTCGGCGCGGGCCTCGGTCTCGTGATGCAGATCATCGTCCTGGTGGCGCAGAACTCGGTGCCGCCGAACGAGATCGGCACGGCGACCAGCACGAACAACTACTTCCGCGAGGTGGGATCCTCGCTCGGGGTCGCCGTGTTCGGCACGCTGTTCACCACGCGCCTGACCGAGCGCCTCACCGACGTCTTCGCGGGCGCGGGCGCCTCTCCCGAGGCCGCGGCCGACGCGACGGCGTCGATCGACCCTGGGCTGCTGAGCACGCTGCCCGAGCCGGTGCGCGACGCCATCGTCACCGCCTACGCCGAGTCGCTGGCGCCCGTGTTCTGGTACATCATCCCGTTCATGGCCGTCGGCCTGCTGCTGGCGTTCTTCATCAAGCAGATCCCGCTGGTGGGCGACTCGGGCCTGGTGGCCCGGGGTGAGGCCATCGCGGGAGACGAGGCCGAGCGGCTCGAGGCGCAGCTGCGCCGCGCCTGACCTCCCCTGACGGCGGCCCGAGCCCTGCGGGGTCCGGGCCGCCGTGCTTTATATCGCTTAGGGGCCGAAGGGTTCGCCCGCCCCCATAAGCTGAGATCCCCGGGGAGGGGTGTCCTTTCCGCGCCCGAACGGATCCTCGATGTCGATGTCCCTCGCCTTCTCGCCCCTGTCGAATCGGGGTCCCCGTCTCTCCGACCTCGCTTTCGAGAGGATCGCCGAGGCGATCGTCGACGGCACCCTGGAACCCGGCGTCGTGCTGCGCGATCACGAGCTCGCCAGTCAGCTCGGCGTCTCGCGGATGCCGGTCCGCGAGGCCCTGCAGCGCCTCGAGCGCGCCGGCCTCGTCGAGACAGCGGCCTCGCGCTTCACCCGCGTCACGGTGTTCACCGACCGGCGGATCGCGGACGGCGTCGAGTACGCAGGGCTCCTGTACGGCGGCGGGGTGCAGATGGCGCTGCGCCGGATGGACGACGCGATGCACGAGCGGCTGATCGGCCTCGTCCAGGCCCTGTGCGATGCCACCTCCGACGAGGAGGTGTTCGACACCGGCCTCGCGGCGCTCGTCTTCGCCCTCGACCACACCGGCAACGAGGTCATGGACCGCCGCCGCGACGTGCACTATCTGCTCGCCCGCCTCAAGAACGTGGTGTCACCCGGGCAGTTCGCCGAGAGCTTCCGCGAACAGCGCGAGGCGCTGCGCGACGCCGTCGTCGCGCGCGATGCGGGCGCAGGGGAGACCGCCGTCCGCCGGATGCACGGGATCTGCTGAGACCGGGAGCGAGGGTCAGGCCCCTTCCGCGGCCCCCGGATCCCGCTGCTTCCGGGCCGCGGCCTTCGCCTCCCGCTTCGTCTCGCGCACAAGCGCCAGCGACTCGGGGCTCGTGATGTCGGCGACGGAGCGGTGCGCGCCCTCCTCGCCGTACGGCCCCGCCGCCTCGCGCCAGCCGGATCCCGTGAAGCCGCACTGCTTGCCGAGCAGGGCGAGGAAGATGCGCGCCTTCTGGTCTCCGAATCCGGGCAGGGCCTTCAGCCGCGCGAGCACCTCCGCGCCGTCGGGCTCGCCGCGGGTCCAGAGCGCGCGGGCGTCGCCGTCCCAGTCGTCCACCAGCGTGCGGCACAGGGTGCGCACGCGCTCCGCCATCGACCCGGGGAAGCGGTGCACGGCCGGCGTCTGGCGGAACACCTCGAGGAGCGCGTCGGGGTCGTAGTCGGCGATCGTCTCCGCGTCGACGGATCCGATCCGCTGCCGGATCTTCTCGGGGCCGGTGAAGGCGGTCTCCATCGCGATCTGCTGATCGAGGAGCATGCCGATCAGCAGGGCGAGCGGGTTGTCGGTGAGCAGCGCGTCGGCGTCGGCGTCGCCGGTGATCGAGAGGGCCATGGCTCCATCATCGCGCGCCGGGCGCGCATCCGCCCGGCCCCGGTGGGAGCGAGGGTGGGGCGTCAGCGCAGCGCGACGGCGCCGGTGACGGGGCAGGACACCTCGACCGGGGCGGGCTCGACGGTGCCGGCGGGCAGCGTCGGGCGGGCGTCGACGCCGAACAGCGTCTCGATCGCCGCGAAGACCTCCTCCGCGCGATCCTGCATCGCGTAGTCGGCGGCACGGGTCGTGGGGGTGTGCAGCAGCATGCCGACGAGGTGGCGCAGCGCCGCCTCCGACTCGGGGTGCCGCGCGATCTCGTTCTCGAGCAGGCCGAACGCGTGCTCGCGCAGCGCGATGATCGCCGGCTGCGCGCCGCGGCTGCGACGCACGTCGACGAAGCGCGCCGCCGCGTCCTTGACCATCGCGCGGGCGGCGTCGGTGGCCTGCAGCTCCTCGAGGGGCGCGTGCACGCGGATCGTCTCGAGGTCGAGCAGGGTGACACCGGGGACGTCGGCGACGGCCGCGTCGACGTTGCGGGGCAGGCCCAGGTCGATGACGAACAGCGGCTTCGCCAGACCGGCGATGGTGTCGGGGGTGACGACCGGCTCTTCCGAGTTCGTGCAGGTGATGAGGATGTCGCTCTGCGTCGCCGCGGCGACGAGGTCGGCGCGGGTGACGTGCGCGATGCCGTACTTCTCGCCGAACATCTTGCCGCGACCCGAGGTCGAGTAGACGGTGATGTCGGTGACGCCGCGGTCGCGCAGCGCGGCGATGGTCGCGGCGGCGTACATGCCGGTGCCGAACAGCAGCACCTTCTGCGTGGTCCAGTCGGCGAGGCGGCTGTCGGTCAGCTCGAGCGCGAGGCGCACGAGCGACCGGCCGGCGCGGCCGAGCGCCGTGGCGTTCTTCACGGCCTTCTGCGTCTCGGTGGCGCGCTGGAACATGCGCTCGAGGTCGCTGGTCGTGGTGCCCTGCTGGCGGGCGTCGGCGAGCGCACGGCGCACCTGGCCGCCGATCTCGCCCTCGCCGATGACGACCGACTCGAGGCCGGCCGCGACGGCGAACAGGTGCTCGGCGGCCTTGCCGTCGGTCTTGACGGCGTAGCGGCCGGCGAACTCGTCGGCGTCGAGGCCCGAGGCCTCGCGCATCGCCTCCGCGATCAGCGCGGCGCTGTCGGCCGACTCGGTCTCGACGTACGCCTCGATGCGGTTGCAGGTCGACAGCACCACCACACCCTCGACCGAGGGGGCGATGAGCGGCGCGATCTTGTCGGCGCCGGGCGCGGAGAGCTGCTCCAGGACGTCGAAGGGCGCAGTCTTATGACTCGCGGTGACACACAGCAGCACACAGGGATTCTACGCCGCGTCGAAGTGCGGGGTCTGAACCCCCGCTGGATGCCCGCGACGGATCCTTCGACGTCGAGATTCCGCGGATCCGGGCGATCCGCGCGATCCGTCGTCCCACGGTTTTCCGAGGGGGCGGCGTGGTGAGATGGATCCATGCCCGACGCCAACGCCCCGCTGCTGCGCGCTCTCCGCGGTGACCGCCCCGAGACCGCCCCGATCTGGTTCATGCGTCAGGCGGGTCGCTCGCTGCCGGAGTACCGCGAGCTGCGGGTCGGGACGCACATGCTCGACGCATGCCTGACGCCCGATCTGGCGGCCGAGATCACGCTGCAGCCGGTGCGCCGCCACGGCGTCGATGCGGGCATCTTCTTCAGCGACATCGTTGTGCCGCTGCGCCTGGCGGGAGTCGAGGTCGAGATCGAGCCCGGGCGCGGCCCGGTGTTCGCCTCGCCCATCCGCACGGCCTCCGACGTCGCGCGCATCACGGGCATCGACCCCGCCGAGGTCGCCGCCGCCGCCGAGCCCGTGCGCGAGGCCGTGCGCCTCACGGTCGCCGAGCTCGACCAGAGCGGCCGCCCGCTGATCGGCTTCGCCGGCGCCCCGTTCACCCTCGCCGCCTACCTCGTCGAGGGCGGCCCGTCCAAGGAGCACCTGCGCGCCCGCGCCATGATGCAGGCCGACCCCGAGTCGTGGCACCGCCTGGCCGGCTGGCTGTCGGGGGTCTCGCGCGCGTTCCTCGGCGCGCAGATCGAGGCGGGCGCCGCCGCCGTGCAGCTGTTCGACTCATGGGCGGGGTCGCTGCGGCCGGACGTGTACCGCGAGCACGTGCAGCCGCACTCGGCCGCGGCCGTGCGGGATCTGCCGGTCGACGTGATCCACTTCGGCGTGGGCACCGGCCCGTTCCTCGGCGACATGCGCCTGGACGGGGCGGCATCGGCCGTGGGTGTCGACTGGCGCCTGCCGCTGGATGAGGCCGCCGCGATCGTCGGGCCCGACGTCACGCTGCAGGGGAACATCGACCCGGCGCTGCTCGGCGCCCCGTGGGAGGTGCTCGAGGCGCACGTCCGCGACGTCGTCGAGCGGGGCCGCGCGGCGCGCGCCCACATCGTGAACCTGGGCCATGGCGTGCCGCCGGATGCGGATCCGGCCGTCCTGACCCGCATCGTCGAGCTCGTCCACTCGCTCTGAGGCGACGGGCGAGGCGGAGCAGGCGACGAGGGAGCGGGAAGAGATGCCGGTGGAAGAGCTGCACGAGAAGGCCGCGGCCACGCGTGTCGCCGTCGTCGGCGGGGGCATCGGCGGCCTCGTCGCCGCGCGAGAGTTCGCCAAGCTCGGCATGTCCGTCACGCTGCTCGAGGCGGGTGACGCCCTCGGCGGCGCGATCCGCGCGGGCGAGGTCGACGGCATCGGGCTCGACCTCGGCGCCGAGAGCTTCGCGACCCGCGGGGGCCACGTGCGCACCCTGGTCGACGAGCTCGGCCTCGCCGGCGCCGTCGTCGAGCCCCATCGCGGGGGAGCCTGGGTCGCCGGCCTGCCCGGCGGCAAGGCCGCGCCGCTGCCGCAGGGCGGCATCCTCGGCATCCCCGCGAACCCGTTCGCCGAGGACGTCGTGCGGGTCATCGGCTGGGGCGGCGCCTGGCGCGCGTACCTCGACCGCCTGCGCCCGCCGCTGACCATCGGCCACGCCGCCTCTCTCGGCAAGCTGGTGCGCTCGCGGCTCGGATCGGCGGTGCTCGACCGCCTCGTCGCCCCCGTCACGAGCGGGGTGTACTCGGCGCGGCCCGACGACATCGACCCGGACATCGCGGCCCCTGGCCTCAACGCGGCGCTCACTCGCGTCGGATCGCTCACCGGCGCGGTCGCCGAGCTGGTGGCGGCCCGCCCGGGCGGAGCGGCCGCCGGCAAGGCGCCCGGAGCGGCCGTGCTCGGGCTCGAGGGCGGCATGATCCGCCTGGTCGATGCGCTGGCCGCGTCGCTGCGCGAGCTCGGCGTCGAGATCCGCCTCGGCTCGCCGCTCTCGTCGCTGGCCCGCGAGGGATCCGGATGGGTGCTGTCGGCGGGCGAGCACCGCTTCGAGGCCGACGCCGTGCTCGTCGCCACCGAGGAGACCGCCGCGCGCCGCCTGCTGGCTCCGCACGTGGAGGGCCTCCCGCCCGAGGCCGCGGCCCCCGGGCCCGTGGTGCACGTCGTCACCCTGGTGCTCGACGCGCCCGCGCTCGACGACGCGCCCCGCGGCACGGGCGTGCTGACGGTGCCCGGGGCGTTCACGGCGAAGGCGCTGACGCACGCCACCGCGAAGTGGGGATGGGTGCGCGAGGCCGCGGCCGGACGCCACGTCGTGCGCGTGTCCTTCGGCGCCCAGGGCGAGCCCCCGGCGACCGACGGCCTGGCCGACCAGGCCGTCGCGGCCCTCGCCGTCGAGCAGGCGGCGCTGATGCTCGGCATCCCGCTCACCCGCGACCAGCTGCGGGGCTTCGCGATCGAGCGCTTCGCCCAGTCGCAGCCCGCCGCCACCATCGGGCTCCGCGAGGAGACCGCCCGCACCCGCGCGGCGATCCGCTCCGTGCCCGCGCTCGGCGCCGCCGGGGCGTGGCTCGCCGGCACCGGCCTGGCGCAGGTCGTGCCGGACGCGATCGCCGAGGCCGACCGCCTGCGGCGCGCGGTGCTCTTCCCCGAGGGGAAGACGTTCTAGCGGGCCTTCCTGCCCACCGCAACCGGGATGCCGTTTTCGGAATACGGCGCTAGCGTGGTCAGCACAACCATGGGATCGCGCTCGAGCGGTCCGAGGCGTATGCGTCAGCGACGTGAGGAGAAACCCATGCGGGGCAAGTTGGGACTCGTTATCGGCCTCGGGGCGGGCTACGTGCTGGGAAGCCGTGCCGGCCGTGAGCGCTACGAGCAGATCAAGACCCAGGCGCTCAAGGTCTGGAACCTCGACCCGGTGCAGGAGCAGGTCGGCAAGGTCAAGGACATCGCCACCTCCAGCGCGCTCGCGCTGCCGCGCACCGTCTGGAGCGCCGGCGTCGGCGTCTACAAGGCGGTCAGCCGGCAGCCCACGCCGGGCTCCAAGCTCGACGCCGGGCTGAAGGCCGCCAAGGAGTCCGCCGACGACGTGAAGAAGGCCGCCGAGGCCGACGTCTCGAAGGTGGCCGACTCCTGATGGCCGTGCGCTCGCCATTGCGCGATCGCGCCGACGACAGCCTGCTGACCCTCGCGCAGGACGTCCCGCAGCTGGTCAAGAACCTCGTCGTCGCCGAGTTCAACGCGATCAAGGGCTGGGCCGTCAAGACCGCCAAGGACGCGGGCATCGGCACGGGCCTGATGTTCGTGGCGCTGTTCTTCATCGCGTGGGTCGTCCCGATGTTCCTGGCCTTCCTCACCGCGCTGCTCTCGCTGTGGCTTCCGGTGTGGGCGGCCGCGCTCATCGTCATGGGAGTCGGGGTGATCCTCGCCATCGCCGCGGGCGCCGCCGGCCTGGTCTTCTACAAGAAGATCGGCAAGCGCGAGAGCCCGATCCAGGCCGCCAAGACCGACGTGCAGATCGTGAAGGATGTCGCGAATGAGTTCTGAGAGCGTGTACAGCAGCCAGACGCCGAACACCGTGGTGCCCAGCGGCATCACGGATCCGGTGGCCCTCGCCCGCGCCGAGCTCGCGGCCGCCCTGGCCGCCATCGAGTACAAGGCGAACATCCCCGCGCGCGCGTCCGAGAAGCTGCAGGAAGGCGTGGTCAAGGCCCGTGCCTTCGCCGAGCGCGAGCCCGTCCCGGCGCTCGCCGCCGCCGTCGGTGTCGCCCTCGCGGTCGGCACCGCGATCTGGGGGATCGCCCGCCTCATCGCGCGCTGATCCCGCCGCTCTTTCGACATCGAGAGGCCGCCCCGAAACGAGACCTCCTCGTGATCGGGGCGGTTTTGCCTTACCCGGACCCGGGGGGAGGATGGACCCATGGCTGACTCGCACCACAGCACTCCCGACGCGTCCGCAGAGACCGAGATCCTCGGCGACAACTACAGCCTCTGGGCGGTGTGGCGCCGCGACCCGGCCCGCCCTGTCGGAGCGGCCGACGACGTCGAGCTCGAGAACATCGTCACGTTCCTGGCGGAGGGCGGTGTGACCGTCCGCGGCTTCTACGACGTCTCCGGCCTGCGTGCCGACGCCGACCTCATGGTGTGGGTCCACGGGCCCGTCGCCGAGGACCTGCAGAAGGCGATCCGGCGCCTGCGTCGCACCAGCCTGCTGGCGAACCTGCTGCCGACCTGGAACGCCATGGCCGTCCACCGCGACGCCGAGTTCAACAAGCGTCACGTCCCCGGTTACATGCGCGGCATCCCCGCCAAGGGCTGGCTCACCATCTACCCCTTCGTGCGCAGCTACGAGTGGTACCTGCTGCCCGAGGAGGAGCGCAGCGCCATGCTGCGCGACCACGGCATGAAGGGCGCCGCCTTCCGCGACGTCACCGCGAACACCATGGCCTCGTTCGCCCTCGGCGACTACGAGTGGATGCTGCCGATGGAGGCCGACAAGCTCACCGACCTCGTCGACATGATGCGCGACCTGCGCTACACCGAGGCGCGCCGCCACGTGCGTGAGGAGGTCCCCTTCTTCACGGGCCGCCGCGTCGAGATCGCCGAGATCGCCGAGATCCTGTCGTGAGCTCGGCCGTCCCGATCCGCCTCGGCACGAGGCGCAGCGCGCTGGCGATGACCCAGTCAGGTCACGTCGCCCGCGCCCTCGAGGAGGTGTCGGGACGCCCCGTCGAGCTCGTCGAGATCGTCTCCGAGGGCGACACCAACCGCGGATCGCTGTCGCAGCTGGGCGGGACGGGCGTCTTCGCGACGCGCCTGCGCGAGTCGCTCCTGGCGGGCGAGTGCGAT
>Ga0256408_1001578_pt1 | contig 12233 bp, 11 predicted proteins | sample PhyAR1_FD_185998 | JGI IMG/M metagenome (GOLD analysis project Ga0256408, IMG submission 185998) | Leaf surface microbial communities from alfalfa plants in UC Gill Tract Community Farm, Albany, California, United States - DLSL A.R1 | ecosystem: Host-associated > Plants > Phyllosphere >...
AACAGCAATCCGAACTAGCTCAATTCAGTATCAAACAATCAGATGAACAACTTGTTTTCACGTATATTGATCGCAAAGGTAATATCAATCAACCGCTTCATACCGACTACTTAAATTATCGTATGAAATCGATTGAACGCAGGCATAAACACTTAGCACATGCAACACCTCATAAATTGAGGCACACTGGAGCAACTTTAGCTAGACAGTCTGGCATTTCTTTAGAGCAGATTTCAGAAGCGCTCACACATAGCGATACCACAATTACAAAAACTTATGTAAACACACCAAATATCATAAAAATGCCCGTTGGTGAGATTGCTTATCGCAAATTAGCTCAAAATGGTACTGTCTTGAATGGTGTCAATAGTGGTGTCAACAATGAAAAAAGACGTTTCACAAACAGTGTTGTGAAACGCCTGAATCGTTGATATATAAGAGATATTAACGTTTTGAAAACTGTGAAGCTTTACGAGCTTTCTTAAGACCTGGTTTTTTACGTTCAACCATACGTGCGTCACGTGTTAGTAAGCCTGCACGTTTTAGAGCTGAGCGGAAGTCTGGGTCTACTTGTAGCAATGCACGAGCGATTCCATGACGGATTGCTCCTGATTGTCCAGCGTAGCCACCACCATTTACGTTTACGATCACGTCATAAGCGCCTTTTGTTTCAGTTACGCCAAATGGTTGGTTGATCACTTCACGCAAGTCAGCGTGTGGAATATATTCTTCAACGTCTTTTTTATTTACAGTAATTTTTCCAGTTCCTGGTACTAAGCGTACGCGGGCAACTGCGTTTTTACGACGGCCTGTGCCGATATATTGAACTTGTGCCAATGAATTTCCCTCCTTAAATTAAGTTCGTGATATCTAATACTTCTGGTTTTTGTGCAGCGTGTGGATGTTCAGCTCCACCGTATACGTTCAATTTTGTAAATTGTTGACGTCCTAAAGTGTTTTTAGGAAGCATGCCCTTTACAGAAGTTTCGATAAGACGGCGAGAATTTTTGTCGCGTAATTCACCAGCAGTTACAGATTTTAATCCACCTGGATACATTGAATGACGGTAGTAAATTTTATCTGTTGCTTTTTTACCTGTTAATTTTACTTTATCAGCATTAATTACGATTACGAAATCTCCAGTGTCCACATGTGGTGTGAATGTTGGTTTATTTTTTCCACGTAGTACAGAAGCAACGATTGTTGATAGACGTCCCAAAGGAACATCGGTTGCATCTACTACGTACCATTTACGTTCTACTTCGCCAGTTTTGGCCATATATGTTGTACGCACGTTTCTTTCCTCCAATTTTCTTTTCGATGTTTGACATACACTTGAGTTTCCGGGGCTCATCGTGGGGCAAACAATACCATTTAACATAATACCTTTAATTGAGGATAAAGTCAATGGATTTTACAGGGTTTCCCACTTTTTCTAAGGCTTTTTTCTCAAGAAAAATTAAGTCCTTTTTCTCATTACATAACTAAGTAATTCTGCATAATAATTATTACGCAATCCCAGCGCAATTCTGCTAACGCCGAATAAATATGTTCTCTTCTTGTATTTTAAAACGGCAATCTACTGGCATTGCTTTCAATCCTTAAAGAGTTGCCATTAGCATATGACAAAGATTTATAAGAAGATAAGGAAAAGAATGAACGTTTGATAGCGATGAACCATTTTTAGCCAGCTTAAGGATTATAATCAGCATGTTAGCAACATTGACTGTAAAAACAGCCGCAATAGCTGTCATTATTAAAAAAAAATTTTTCATTATCAGTGAATTAGCCTAACTATCTTGCTAACAAAGGCTGCCCTTTTTGGAATTATCGGTAAACTTATTTTAGACTATATCAAAAGAGGGATATTTTAAGATATCCCTCTAGAAAATACCAAGTGCTTTCCTCTCTAATTGAACTGAATATTTTCAAGCTTTAATTACAAAAACGGTGGTTGCCAAATGCCCATCTTATAACGGAACTGACTTCAAATAAGTAAACGCAGCACTTAAACAGCGCAAAATAGGGTTTAACAAAAAACTGGTAAAAGCAGCAGTTGCTTTTACCAGTTCACTAATGTGCTATTAATAAGTTTTAGTACGTGAATTCGCATCAATACCAGGCGCTTTGCCAAGTTTTGCTTGTAACATCCAAATATTTTTTTCAATTTCAGTCTTATTAGCGATAAAGATGTCTTGGGTGCAATCATCGCCTTCTTCACCGGATACTTCGATACCTTTTTGGTAAAGGTTAGCCAAGTAGCGGTATCCTTCAACTAATTTTGCCATTCGTTCAGGAATCGTACGGTTCCAGTTGCCAATTTCATCTTCAATTCCGGTATGATCAGCAAATTCTTGTAAAGTAGAGTAAGGGGAGCCGTCCAAAGTAATTAAACGTTCTGAAACAACGTCTAATTGATCATTGATTTGATCCATGTACTCATCCATCTTTGGATGTAGCGTTAAAAATTCTTCACCGCGCATATACCAGTGTGTTTGGTGAATTACAACTGAAAATTGACTTAAGTCTGCAACTAGTTGGTTTAATACTTCTTTGGTTTGTTCAAATTTCATTAAAGATCATCCTCCTAAATTTATTTGTCCACAATAAAATTGTAATACGTTTGAGAGGAAAAGTACACTAAAATCGTTTCTTGTATTTAAAGTAGTTTTCTTTTTATAATTATTATAAATTAAAAGCAATTTTTTATAAAGTTGTTCTATCCAACCATTCTTTTAATGTGGCCAGCTGATAATAGCTGGTAGCTAGTTGTTGCTGCGTACTAATAAAAAGAGGATACATTTGCTGATAGACTACGCTATTTTTGTTGATGGGCATCGTGCATCCTTTTATGGTAATCTTACGGACAGCTTGTGTTAATGATTCAACAGAATTCAAAGCCTGCCAACCCAATAAGACAGCTCCAAGCGCCGAAGCTTCTGTACTTTCCGTAAACACTAAAGTTTTCCCCAAGACATCGGCCATTATTTGCGCAAAAACGGGTGAGCTTGAAACCCCCCCTGAAGCATAAATCTCGTCAATAGGCCCATTTAATTCTTCTAATCCTTGCAGAATCCGTTTGATATTAAAACAAATCCCTTCAATCACTGATCGAACCATAGTTGCTTCATTATGAATCCGACTTAAGCCTAAAAAACTCCCCGATGCTTGTGCTTCCCAAAGCGGTGCTCGCTCACCAAGTAAATAAGGCTGAAATAGCAAGCCCTGCGCTCCCGGTGCAACTTGAGCCACCTTACTCAATACGGCTGTGTAGGGATTTTCACCTGCTTTTATAGCTTGGGTTTGCTCTTTTTTCAAAAAATTTTGGCAAGCCCAATCAAAAATTCCAGCGCCATTACTCGTAGCACCACCGATCACCCAATGCCGGCGATCTAAAACATAACAAAATGTTTCCGCTGATGGATGAAGGTACGGCTGTGAAGCTATGTAACGCACAGCACCACTTGTACCGACTGTTAGGGTAGCTGTATCTACATCAATAGCACCTAACCCTAAGTTAGATAACGGACCATCTGCTCCGCCCAGTATGAAGCTTACTGTCGCAGGAAGCCCTAATTTTTGAGTCCACTCTAAATTAATTTGTGTATATCGAAAAGTAGGTGGTGCCAACTTTGGCAGTTGTGTTGGTGCTATATTTAATTCAGCTAAAGCAAACTCATCCCAAGTAAAATTATGAATATTAAAATATCCCGTTCCAGATGCGCTACTGTAATCTGTGCGATACTCGCCAAAAAAACGAAAAAAAAGATACTCCTTGACTCCGATAAATTTTACTGCTCGCTCATAAAGTGCTGGTTGCTCCTTTTTTAGCCAATTCAATTTATGGAAAGGGGCCATCGGGTGCATAGGAACTCCGGTCGCTTGATATAAATGCTGGCCTTTACTCGTATTTTTTAGCGCTTGCGCATATGAGGCAGCACGATTATCTGCCCAGGTAAGAACGCGCGTCAAAGGCTGATTATTTTCATCCATTAAAAGCAAGCTATGCATCGCACAAGCAAAGGAAACCAATTCAATTTCATAATTAGATAACCCGCCCGCCACTTGGCGAATACAAGTCACAACTGCTTGAAACAACACTTCGATCTCTTGTTCAGCCATTCCTGGAGCGGTTTGTAGCAAAGGGTAGCTAACATAAGCTGTAGTGAGAACTTTCCCTGATCGGTTAAATCCCACCGCTTTAGTTTGAGTTGTTCCAATATCAACACCAATTGCAGCTTTTTCCATCGTATCGCCTCTTTTTTATGGTTATTTTGTCATCTTAAGTAAAAAAACTCAAAGAAAAATTAGATACCCGCCTTTTTGGCGTACCTTAATTGTGAGGAGGTAATTTATGTTGATTGTTTTGCTGTTTATTTGTGGGAGCTGCCTTGGTTCGCTGCTTTGTTTAATTGCCGAAAGGCTGCCTACTTATCGTTCCTTGCTTGCTCCGAGATCTCACTGTTTGTCCTGTCAACAATCACTGCGTTTCTATGAGTTGATTCCAATCATTTCTATTGTAATACAAAAGTTTCAGTGTCGCTATTGCCATAATCGAATTCCGGTTAGTTATTTTGTTGCAGAAGTTTTCACTGGAGTTGTTACAGTCAATGTCTTTATTCACGGATATTCTCTAACAGCATTATATTATTGGTTGCTGATTATGAGTGGCTTTACTTTAGCATTAGCAGATTATTGGTTTTTTATCGTTGAAGGAAAAATTTTGTATCCAGCCTTTATGAGTATTTTTCTTTTACATGGTTACTTAAATCAACCATTTCATCTACTTTCCAGCTGTTTGTTATCTTCCCTTCTTCTTAGTGCCGTATATTTTTTTCCTGAAGCAATTGGTTTAGGCGATGTACTGTTAGTAGGGTTGTGGAGCTTTTTATTTGATTGGTCGGAAATGATGCTACTGTTATTTACTGCTAGTACCAGTGGACTTCTTTTTTTACAGCTGGCTTTTTTCTTACGACAAAAAATATGGAGAAAAATTCCTTTTGTTCCTTTTCTTTTTTTCGGCTTGCTCGTTTGTCTTTATCTACGTTAAAAAGCTGAAACACAAAAAACAGTGAAGCTCATAACCAGCGTTGAACGATGGTACTCCTTGGTTCATCAGATACGATATTCACTGTCTTCAAATTTTGGTTTTGTTCTAGTTATATACTTAAAACAACTATTATTCTCTTTGCTCTTTGTTTACTATTCGGCGTTAAAATTATTTACTGCCAATTTTTCCGTAAAAAGGATGCGCGACCAGAACCTTCTCGATAAAGGTTGTAGTGTACAGCATGTTTCTTATAGTAATCCTGATGATAATCCTCAGCTGGATAGAAGGGTTGTGCCGGTTCAATTTGGGTGACAACAGGCTGTGTAAAGCGGCCACTGGCTTGAAGCGCTGCTTTAGACTGTTCAGCAATCACTTTTTGTTCCGACGTTTTATAAAAAATTACCGGACGATAGGAATCGCCACGATCGGCAAATTGGCCTAAGGCGTCAGTTGGATCCGTTTGTTGCCAATAAATTTCCACTAATTGTTTATATGAAATAACTTTCGGATCGTAAGTAATCGCAACTGCTTCTGTATGGCCAGTAGTTCCCGTAGTAACTTGTTCATAAGTTGGATTTGGCACATGTCCGCCAGTATAGCCAGAAACAACGGAGTGTATGCCCGGCAGCGTGTCAAAAGGTTTTACCATACACCAGAAACAGCCACCAGCAAAGATCGCTTGTTCATATTGTTCTGTCATTGTTATTCCCCCTGTTCTAGCTTCATCATAACCAATTTTAGAGAATAAGCAATTACTGTGCTTGAAAGGATAGGGAAATACCAGTGGTAACAATTATTTTTTCATGATCATAGCAATTGCTTGTTCAACTTTCTTTTGTTGTTCTTCATTATCAGCTACTGGCTGTTCGAAACAATTACGCAAATTTTCTGCAACAATAAGGCCCATTGCTTTATCAATGCTGGACCGAACCGCACTTAGTTGCATCATCACATCAGCACAGTCTTTACCTTCGGTAATCATTCGTTGCACGCCACGTAATTGTCCTTCTGACCGTTTTAAGCGATCCATAATTTTTTTTTCACAATTTTTCATGAACAATCTCTCCTTTCCAAGTAGACATGCCGCCCATTACATTAGTAACAGCCAATTTTTCTTTATCAGCCAAATAGGCGCAGGCTTGTGCCGAACGACCGCCTGACTGGCAGACTATATAATAATTAGTTGCCTTATTTAAAGAGTTAGCGTTTTCCGTCAGTATACTGAGTGGGAGATTTTTTGCGCCAACGATATGACCATTATCATACTCATCTGCTTCACGAACATCGATAATCGCTATTGATTCACGTTTTGATTTTTGGTAAAATTCATCCATACTTATTGATTGATACATGTTACGATTTCCTCCGGTTTCACTATTTGATAAAGCGCAAAAGCACCATCTAAATTTTTCACTTTATAGCCAGCTTGTTTCAATATCCGTTCACCAATGTAGCTTCTTAACCCGCTGTGACAACTAATAATATAATTTTTTTCTTTATTCAATTCATTGAGACGTTCTCTTAATTGAGGCAGCGGGATCCAAAAGCTTTCTTTAAAGCGGCCTTGAGCAAGTTCGTCTTCGGTCCTAACATCTAGCAAAATGGTCCCTGTTGCTAAATAGTCTGACAGTTCATAGCATTGAATAGACTCACTAATACCTTCTACCAAATTCAAAACTGCATATCCAGCCAAGTTTACTATATCTTTGACCGAACCAAAAGGCGGTGCATAGGCGAACTCTAGCTCAGGCAAATCCGTTACAGTTATCCCGCCTTTGATCGCAGTAGCAAGAATATCAATTCGTTTATCAACGCCTTTTTCTCCAACGGCTTGTGCACCATATATTTTTCCAGTTTTCGGATGAAAAATCAACTTCAATAAAATCATAGTGGCCTTAGGATAATAACTTGCATGGTCCTTGCCGGAAATGTGAACGACTTCATAAGAGTGTCCTTTTACTTTCACTTGTTGTTCACTAAGTCCTGTCGCAGCAGCCGTCAGACGGAAAGTTCTAACGATCGCCGTACCGATACTGCCTTGATTTTTTCTTGGCAAGCCTGCGATCACATCGGCGACTTGTCGACCTTGACGATTTGCCGGCGAAGCTAGTGAAATCAAAGCATCTTCTTCAGTAATTTGTTGTTTTACTACGATAGCATCCCCCACAGCGTAGATATCCTTTTGGCTAGTTTCATATTATTCATTAACTAGAATACCACCTTGCAGGCCGAGCTCAATGTCAGCAGCTTTAGCTAACGAATTTTCTGGTTGAACACCAACAGACAAAATCACTAGGTCCGATTGTAATACTTGATCATTGTCTAACACTATTTTTTTGCCTTTTTCTTTAAAAGCCACAGCTGATGCGTTGGTCCATAGTGTTATGTCTTGCTCCTTTAGCTCTTTTTGGATAATAGCTGCCATTTCTTCATCAAAAGAAGGCAAGACATGGGAAGCTTTTTCAACGATTGTTACTCGAATGCCACGATGAGCAAGATTTTCAGCCATTTCTAAGCCGATAAAGCCAGCACCTATGATGGTAGCTGTTTGTGGCTGGTTGCTTTCAATTTGATTCATGATCACATCAGCATTAGGAACACTTCTTAAAGTGAATAATGTTTTTGCTGTATCTAGGCCTGGTATCACTGGCAAAACCGGTTTGGCTCCGGGTGCTAAAATCAATTTGTCATACCCCATCGTGTACTTTTCAATATCATTTTGAACAATTAATTGCTTTTGTTTGGGTTGAATGGCCACAACTTCACTGTTGGGATGGATATCAATATTAAAACGAGCTTTTAGTGCGGCTGGTGTTTGAACCAGCAATTCGTCACGTCTGCAATTTCTCCGGAAAGGTAATAAGGAAGGCCACAGTTGGCAAAAGAAACGTAAGGTCCTTTTTCAAAGACGATGATTTCTATATCTTCTCTTAGTCTTCTCAATCTCGTAGCAGCAGACATGCCACCGGCGACACCACCTATAATTAATACTTTTTCCAGCTTATTTTCCACCCTTCACAGGTCCAGACCAATGATTCATACCGCCTTTGATATTGATCGCTGAATACCCCATTTTTCTAAGTAGTTTTGTCGCTTGCTTGCTACGCATGCCAGATTGACAAATAACATACATCTCTTGCTCTTGCTTCCCTGAATAATTGGCCAGCTTATGTAAAGGAATATTTTTTGCAATTGGTATATGTTCCTTTGAGTATTCGTCTGTTTCCCGCACGTCAATAATTTGCGGTCGTTTCTTAATTAAGCCTTGCAATTCATCTGTAGATATACTGGGAACCTTGGACAAAAATAATTGTATTTCTTTCACTCCTTCTTTCTTATTACTCACCAAGTATATACCGCCAGGGGTATATGTTCAATAAATTTGCCTAGATGAAGATTTATAAAAAAGCTATCCAGCGAAAGTCCATTTAATCAATGGAAATTTATACAGCTCAATAACACGTAACCCATCTTGGGTTGTCAACTAGTATTAAGCTTACTAACACAGCAGAACATTCTTTATAAACTGAAAAAAGCAGGAAAGAGCCATCTTAAAGATGAATCTCACCTGCTTTAGCAGCCAGCTGCACAGAATTATTTTTGCGTAATTATACAGTGCTTATTATTTAACACACTGTTAATTATTAATGTTGTTTAATGCATCTTCAGCAGCCATTTGGGCTTCAATATCTGAAATACTATAAACATTTTCACTAGCTACGCCCACTTCTTTTGGTTCCATGTTACGGTAACGTGCCATACCCGTTCCGGCTGGGATGATCTTACCGATGATAACATTTTCTTTCAAACCAAGTAATGGATCTTTCTTACCACGAATTGCGGCATCCGTTAGCACACGAGTGGTTTCTTGGAAGGATGCAGCTGATAAGAAGCTGTTTGTTTCTAATGATGCTTTTGTAATTCCCAATAAAACGGGACGACTGGTTGCTGGAACGCCGCCAGAAACTAAAGTATCATAGTTGCGATCTTTAAATTCAGCGATATCTAACAAGGTACCTGGAAGAATTTCCGTATCACCTGGATCCATAACACGAACTTTGCGCAACATTTGACGCACCATTACTTCGATATGTTTGTCGCCGATTTCTACCCCTTGCATACGATAAACACGTTGTACTTCACGCAATAGATAATTTTCAACAGACAAAACATCACGGACTTGTAACAGTTGTTTAGGATCAATAGAACCTTCTGTTAGCGGCGCACCGCGGTGGATCGTATCGCCTTCGGCAACTTTCATACGAGCAGTGTAAGGAACCGTATACGTACGTGTATCTGTTTTCCCTTTAATTGTTACTTCTTTTTGACGAGTTGCTGGATCTTCAGAAATATCGATGACTTCACCAGTTACTTCGGTAATAACCGCTTGACCTTTCGGATTACGAGCTTCAAAAATTTCTTGAACACGAGGTAAACCTTGAGTGATATCGTCTCCGGCAACCCCACCGGTATGGAACGTACGCATGGTTAACTGAGTACCGGGCTCACCAATTGATTGAGCGGCAATTGTTCCTACAGCTTCACCAACTTCAACGTCAGAACCAGTTGCCAAGTTACGACCGTAACAATGTTTACATACACCGTGTTTGGTGTTACATGTGAATACAGAACGAATCGTTACTTTTTCAATACCAGCATCAACGATCTCTTTTGCGATGTCTTCACTGATTAGTTGATCCTCACCGATAATGACTTCTCCAGTTTCTGGATGAATAACAGATTTGCGTGTATAACGGCCCAATAGACGTTCTTCCAATGGCTCGATAATTTCATTTCCTTCACGGATCGCTTCGATTTCTAATCCGCGATCGGTACCACAATCGTCTTCGCGGATGATAACGTCTTGCGCAACATCAACTAAACGACGAGTTAAGTAACCTGAATCAGCTGTCTTCAAGGCGGTATCGGTCATTCCTTTACGAGCTCCGTGAGTAGAAATGAACATTTCCAAGACAGAAAGTCCTTCACGGAAGTTGGAGATGATCGGTAGTTCCATGATCCGGCCATTTGGTGCCGCCATCAAACCACGCATACCTGCCAGCTGTGTAAAGTTGGAAATATTACCACGAGCTCCAGAGTCAGACATCATAAAGATTGGATTTCTGGCATCCATGCTTTCGATCAATTTTTGTTGGATTTCATCTTTAGCAGCATTCCAAACACCGATAACCCGTTCATACCGTTCATCGTCTGTAATCAAGCCACGACGGAATTGTTTTGTAATTGTAGCGACTTGTTTGTGGGCATCTTCAATGATTGCTTGTTTTTCATGGAGAACCATGATGTCGGCAATTCCCACGGTCATTCCTGCATGAGTAGAATGTTTATATCCTAAGTCTTTCATACGGTCAAGCATCTTAGAAGTTTCAGTAATATGGAATCTCTTGAAGACTTCAGCGATGATGTTCCCTAAGTTTTTCTTCTTAAATGGTAAAACTAATTCTTGTGCTTTGATATGAGCTGGAATGTCAGTCCCTGCTTCCACAAAGTATTTGTCTGGCGTTTGAATCGTTAAGTTATAATCAGTCGGTTCATTCAAGTAAGGGAATTCTGTTGGCATAATTTCATTGAAGATGATTTTACCAACAGTTGTAATTAAAATCCGTTCCTTTTGCCAATCAGTAAATGGTTTGTCACCTAACAACGTAGTTTGAACACCGATCCGTGAATGCAAATGTACATAACCGTTACGCCATGCCAATACTGCTTCGTTCATGTCACGGAAGATCATACCTTCGCCTTCGCGATCTGCTTCTTCCATTGTTAAGTAGTAGTTACCTAAAACCATATCTTGTGATGGTGTAACAACTGGTTTTCCATCTTTCGGGTTCAAGATGTTTTGAGCAGCCAGCATCAACATTCGTGCTTCTGCTTGTGCTTCTTCATTCAACGGTACATGAACAGCCATTTGGTCACCATCAAAGTCGGCATTGTAGGCTTCACACACAAGTGGATGCAAGCGGATAGCACGACCTTCAACAAGAACAGGTTCAAAAGCTTGGATTCCCAGTCTGTGCAACGTAGGTGCCCGATTAAGTAACACAGGATGTTCTTGGATTACTTCTTCTAGGATATCCCAAACTTCGTCTTCACCGCGTTCAATTTTACGTTTGGCATTTTTAATATTTGTGGCAATTTCACGTTGAACCAATTCACGCATTACAAATGGTTTAAATAGTTCAATAGCCATTTCTTTTGGTAGACCACACTGATACATTTTCAAAAATGGTCCTACGACGATAACGGAACGTCCGGAATAATCGACACGTTTACCTAGCAAGTTTTGACGGAAACGACCTTGTTTCCCTTTCAACATATGAGAAAGAGATTTTAATGGACGGTTACCAGGACCAGTTACTGGACGGCCACGGCGACCGTTATCAATTAAAGCATCTACCGCTTCTTGCAGCATCCGTTTTTCGTTTTGAACAATAATGCTTGGTGCATTTAAATCTAATAGACGTTTCAAACGGTTATTACGGTTAATAACACGACGGTATAAGTCATTCAAGTCACTTGTAGCAAAACGTCCACCTTCTAATTGAACCATTGGGCGCAAATCTGGTGGGATGACTGGAATAACGTCCATAACCATCCAACTTGGTTGGTTGCCAGAAGAACGGAAGGCTTCCAAGATGTCTAAGCGGCGGATGGCACGTGTTCTTTTTTGTCCTTGTGCTGTTTTTAATTCTTCTTTTAATTCAGCAACTTCGCTGTCTAAATCAACGTTGTCCAATAATTGTTTAACTGCTTCAGCACCCATTGCTGCTTGAAATGCTTGTCCGTATTGGTCTCGTTTTTCACGGTATTCACGTTCAGTTAAAAGTTGTTTCTTTTCAAGTGTAGTATCTCCTGGTTCAACAACTACGTAAGAAGCAAAGTAAATAATTTCTTCTAATGCACGAGGGCTCATATCTAGGACTAAGCCCATTCGAGATGGAATTCCTTTAAAGTACCAAATGTGTGAGACTGGAGCAGCTAACTCAATGTGTCCCATTCGTTCACGACGAACTTTTGAACGAGTAACTTCTACTCCGCATCGGTCACAAACGATACCTTTGTAACGAATACGTTTATATTTTCCACAAGCACATTCCCAATCTTTTGTCGGACCAAAAATGCGTTCACAGAATAATCCTTCACGTTCTGGTTTCAACGTGCG
>Ga0256408_1001583_pt1 | contig 12210 bp, 8 predicted proteins | sample PhyAR1_FD_185998 | JGI IMG/M metagenome (GOLD analysis project Ga0256408, IMG submission 185998) | Leaf surface microbial communities from alfalfa plants in UC Gill Tract Community Farm, Albany, California, United States - DLSL A.R1 | ecosystem: Host-associated > Plants > Phyllosphere >...
ATCATAAAGCGCCAGTTTCTGTCCGAGCAACGCCCCGATAATACCGGAAAGCACATCGCCCATGCCGCCGCTCGCCATGCCCGCATTGCCGGCATCAATAATACCTGCCATTCCGCTTTCACTGGCAACGACGGTGCCAGCGCCTTTCAGCACCACCACACCACCGTAACGTTTTACCAGACGCTGGGCAGAATGTAAGCGATCGCTTTCAATTTCTGCAACGCTGCAGTTAAGCAGACGCGCGGCCTCGCCGGGGTGCGGCGTCAGGATGCGATTGTGACGTTTATCCGGGTTGATTGCCAGAAGGTTCAGCGCGTCAGCGTCCCAAAGCATGGCGTGCCGAAAGTTCTCGACCTTGCGTAACGCCTCTTTACCCCAGGACGCTTGTCCCAGACCGGGGCCAATTACGACCACATCGGCCCACTGCAGGCTGTCGTCCAGCGCCTCAGCGGTCAGTTCGTGCACCATCAGCTCAGGCCGGGCGGTGACGATCGGGGCAATATTTTCGCGGCGGGTCAGGACGCGCACCAGCCCTGCCCCCGTTCGCAGCGCCGCTTCGCCGGTCATGCGGATAGCCCCTGCGGTGCCGTGGTCGCCGCCGATGATCACCAGTCGGCCGTGATCGCCCTTATGGGAGGTAGGACGACGCGGAGGTAGCCATTGCGCCAGTTGCGAAGCATCAAAGCGGCTGATGGGCGTCTCTTGTCCGGCAAGCCAGCCTTCCAGCCCGAGGGCGTTATGGTGCAGTTCCCCGACGACATCACGCGCTTTCCCGGTCAACAGGCCGGGCTTGAGGGCAACAAAGGTCACCGTATGGTCAGCGTGAATGACGTCGCCGGGCGTGGTGCCCGTCTGGGCGTTCAGCCCGGAGGGCACATCCAGCGCAACGATGGGGGCCGGGTGGTGGTTAGCGTGCACGATTAATCTGGCAATCTCATTGCGTGGCGCACTGCGTAATCCCGTTCCCAGCAGGCCGTCGACGATCAGATCGACCTCTTCGGGCCAGGCCGTATCTGCGGCGTGGATCACCCCCGCCGCCTCCAGCCAGGTTTCCCGCGCTTTAGCTGCCTCTTCGGGAAGCGGTTTGTCGCTCTCCTGCGCCAGCAGCGTCACGGTTATACCGGCGGCCAGCGCCAGGCGTGCGACGACATAACCATCGCCACCGTTGTTGCCATGGCCGCACAGGATCAGCCAGTGTCTGGCCTGCGGATACGCCCTGCGGGCAACGGCAAACGCTGCCTCACCCGCGCGCTGCATCAGTTCATAAAGCGTCATACCAATGCTGTCTGCCGCCTCTTGTTCGACGCGACGTAGCGCCTCCGCGGGCCAGACAGAATGTGGTATACTTGCGGGGTTTTTCTTCACAGTATGGTCCGTCATGTCACAGCCCCTCGATCTCAATCAGTTAGCGCAAAACATTAAACAGTGGGGCGCTGAGCTTGGTTTTCAACACGTGGGTATCACCGATACCGATCTCTCTGCCAGTGAGCCAAAACTCCAGGCATGGCTGGATAATCAATACCACGGCGAGATGGAGTGGATGGCGCGTCACGGCATGATGCGCGCCCGCCCGCATGAACTGCTGCCGGGAACGCTGCGCGTGATCAGTGTGCGGATGAACTACCTTCCCGCCCGGGCCGCTTTTGCCAGCACGCTAAAAGACCCCACGCTGGGATACGTCAGCCGTTATGCCCTGGGGCGTGATTATCATAAATTGTTGCGTAACCGGCTCAAAAAGCTGGGGGAAATGATCCAGCAGCAATGCGCCACGCTGAATTTTAGACCCTTTGTCGATTCCGCGCCTGTTCTTGAGCGGCCCCTGGCTGAAAAAGCGGGACTTGGCTGGACAGGTAAGCACTCACTTATCCTCAGCCGCGACGCCGGTTCCTTTTTCTTCCTGGGCGAGCTACTGATTGATCTCCCCCTGCCGGTGGATAAGCCGGTTGAAGATGGCTGTGGGCGCTGTGTCGCCTGCATGACTATCTGCCCTACCGGCGCCATCGTAGAGCCTTACACCGTCGATGCCCGCCGCTGCATCTCCTATCTGACCATTGAACTTGAAGGGGCGATCCCGGAAAAGTTCAGGCCGTTAATCGGCAATCGCATTTATGGCTGCGATGACTGCCAGCTGATCTGCCCGTGGAACCGTTATTCACAGTTAACGGAAGAGGACGACTTCAGCCCGCGCAAGGCCCTGCACGCTCCGCCGCTCATTGAGCTGTTTGGCTGGAGTGAAGCCTGGTTTCTGAAGGTAACAGAGGGATCGGCTATTCGCCGTATCGGGCACCTGCGCTGGCTGCGTAATATCGCCGTGGCGCTGGGAAATGCTCCCTGGGACGAAGCCAATATTCGGGCACTGGAAAGTCGCCGAGGTGAGCACCCACTTCTTGATGAACACATAGAATGGGCGGTTGCGCAGCAAATCGCCAGGCGAAACGCCTGTGCTGTAGAGGTGCAATTACCGCAGAAAAACAGGCTGGTCCGGGTGGTCGAAAAAGGGCTGCCGCGGGATGCATGATGTTTCCACAGCCTGTGAATAAAATTTAAAAGCCAGAAACCATCTGGGCCAGGCTATTGGTCAAGTGATCGGCTTAACATTTTGAAATGATATTTTCTCTATAATTTTCAATAAATTATAAAGTTACTATTCATCAGGCGAAGTATTTGGCTATTCGCAGAAAATTAACAAAGCTGTGGATAAGTCTGTTAAGAAGAGTTTGTCAGAAATGAAACAAGTCATCCCCGGCGGGGCTTGCCGCGGTGGATATCTGGAAGGGGAGAAAAAATTTGGAGCGGGAAACGAGACTCGAACTCGCGACCCCGACCTTGGCAAGGTCGTGCTCTACCAACTGAGCTATTCCCGCTTAATCTTTGTCTTTCACGCTGCTGCTTTGTTGCAACCTGAAAGTCTGCGATTTTGGTGGTGTGTATCTTGCGATACTTTTCAAATTTTGGAGCGGGAAACGAGACTCGAACTCGCGACCCCGACCTTGGCAAGGTCGTGCTCTACCAACTGAGCTATTCCCGCTTAATCTTCGTCTTTCACGTTGCTGCTTTGTTGCAACCTGAAAGCCTGCGATTGGTGGTCTTACTGCACAGCGAACAGATTTGGAGCGGGAAACGAGACTCGAACTCGCGACCCCGACCTTGGCAAGGTCGTGCTCTACCAACTGAGCTATTCCCGCAAAATCTGTGCTGTCGTAACGATGAATTCTCTGTCGTTACGGGAGGCGCATTATACGAGAAATCCTTTCTGCTGCAACCCCCCCAAAAGCGTTTTTTTATAAATTTAATTCAAGTGCTGCAATATTCGTCACATTGCGCATTTTTAAATCGTTATAGCGGTTTAGCCCCGGCAACTGCAGCACCGCCGGGGTTCTCGCTTACAGTTTAATGAAATGTTCGCGGTAATACGCCAGTTCTGCCACCGACTCACGGATATCGTCCATGGCCTGATGCGTCCCCTGCTTCTTAAAGCCATCCAGCATTTCCGGCTTCCAGCGGCGCGCCAGCTCTTTCAGGGTACTGACATCGAGATAGCGGTAGTGGAAATAGGCTTCCAGCTCCGGCATGTACTTAAACAGGAAACGGCGATCCTGGCCGATGCTGTTACCACAAATCGGTGACTTACCCTGCGGTACCCACTGTTTGAGGAACTCAAGGGTAGCCAGCTCGGCTTCGCGGTCGCCCTGGGTGCTGGCTTTCACGCGATCCACCAGGCCGCTGCCGGTGTGGGTACGTACGTTCCAGTCATCCATCAGTGCCAGCTGCTCATCGGACTGATGCACGGCAATGGTTGGCCCTTCCGCCAGCACATTCAGGTTCGCATCGGTTACCAGTGTGGCGATCTCAATAATGCGATCGCGCTCGGGATCCAGCCCGGTCATCTCCAGATCAATCCAAATCAGATTGTTTTCATCTGCACTCATGTTATTTTCCACCCTTCTCGTATAACCGGCCGTGGCAGGTTAACTAGTATTAATTAGTGTGTATCATAGAGGTTTTGCCCAATATGGGCGACCAGGAGCCAGCACGATTGAGTAAAAATAAACTCTCCAAAGGGCAGCAGCGCCGCGTGAAAGCCAATCACCAGCGCCGTCTTAAAACCACTTCGGAGAAGGTCGATTACGACGACAACCTGTTTGGCGAACCCGCTGAAGGCGTAGTGATTAGCCGCTTCGGTATGCATGCTGATGTGGAATCGGGTGATGGCGAGGTTCACCGCTGCAATATTCGCCGCACCATCCGCTCGCTGGTAACCGGTGACCGCGTGGTCTGGCGTCCGGGTAAAGCTGCAGCAGAAGGCGTGACGGTGAAAGGCATCGTTGAAGCCGTGCATGAACGCACGTCGGTTCTGACGCGCCCGGACTTCTACGACGGCGTAAAACCCATAGCCGCCAATATCGATCAGATCGTCATTGTCTCGGCGATCCTGCCCGAGCTGTCGCTGAATATTATCGACCGTTATCTCGTCGCTTGTGAAACCCTGCAAGTAGAGCCGCTGATTGTCCTGAACAAAATCGATCTGCTCGACAGCGAAGGCATGGACTTCGTTAATGAGCAAATGGATATCTATCGCAAAATTGGCTATCGCGTGCTGATGGTCTCGAGCCGGACGCAGAATGGCCTACAGCCGCTCGAAGAGGCTTTAACCGATCGCATCAGCATTTTTGCCGGTCAGTCCGGCGTGGGTAAATCCAGCCTGCTGAATAACCTGCTCGGTCTACAACAAGAGATCCTGACTAACGATGTCTCTGACAACTCCGGTCTGGGTCAGCACACCACCACTGCCTCACGTCTGTATCACTTCCCGCACGGCGGCGATGTTATCGACTCCCCGGGGGTGCGTGAATTTGGTCTGTGGCATCTCGAACCCGATCAGATCTTTAACGGCTTTGTCGAATTCCTCGACTATTTAGGCGCGTGTAAATACCGTGACTGTAAGCACGATAATGACCCTGGCTGCGCCATTCGTGCCGCGGTCGAAAACGGTGAAATTGCGGAAACCCGTTTTGCCAACTATCACCATATTCTCGACAGCATGGCGCAGGTAAAAACGCGTAAAAGCTTTTCTGAATCTGATGACTGACAACTAAGCTAAGCGTCGCTAAAATCGTCCCCTTTTTTCAGGTTCCGGCTGTCTGACAGCCGGATCAGGAACGACAAAACAATGGCCTGGAGGCTACCTTGTTAAACTCATTTAAACTTTCGCTTCAATACATTCTGCCAAAACTGTGGCTCACTCGCCTGGCGGGCTGGGGCGCGAGCAAACGAGCGGGCTGGCTGACCAAGCTGGTAATCGATCTGTTCGTGAAATACTACAAGGTCGATATGCGTGAAGCGCAGAAGCCGGATACCGCCAGCTACCGCACCTTTAACGATTTCTTCGTGCGCCCACTGCGCGATGAAGTGCGTCCGCTGAATACCGACCCGAACGTGCTGGTGATGCCTGCTGACGGCGTGATCAGCCAGTTGGGCGCGATCGAAAACGACAAGATCCTGCAGGCTAAGGGCCATAACTACAGCCTGGAAGCTTTGCTGGCAGGTAACTACCTGATGGCGGATCTGTTCCGCAATGGTTCCTTTGCCACCACTTACCTGTCGCCACGCGACTATCACCGCGTGCATATGCCGTGCAACGGTATTCTGCGTGAAATGATCTACGTCCCGGGCGATCTGTTCTCGGTGAACCATCTGACCGCGCAAAATGTCCCGAACCTTTTTGCCCGTAACGAGCGCGTTATCTGCCTGTTCGACACCGAGTTTGGCCCGATGGCGCAGATTCTGGTGGGTGCCACCATTGTCGGCAGCATTGAAACCGTCTGGGCGGGCACCATTACGCCACCGCGCGAAGGCGTGATTAAACGCTGGACCTGGCCTGAGGGTGAAAGCGAAGGCTCCGTGGCGCTGCTGAAGGGCCAGGAGATGGGTCGCTTCAAGCTTGGCTCCACGGTGATCAACCTGTTTGCCCCAGGTAAAGTGAAGCTGGTAGAGCAGCTCGAAAGCCTGTCCGTAACCAAACTCGGCCAGCCGCTGGCGGTTTCGACGGAGCCTTTCGTCACAACGGACGCAGAGCCTGCCCCGCTGTCAGACGAAGAGATCGCCGCTGAACTCGAAGCCAGCCCGCTGGTTGATGACAAAAAAGACGCAAGCTAAGCAAAGGTAAACTGACGTGCGCCTGATTATCACTTTGCTGATGGCCTGGTGCCTCAGTACGGGGGCGTACGCCGCGAACGCCCCTGACAGTAAACAAATATCACAGGAACTCGAGCAGGCGAAGGCGGCAAAGCCAGCCCAGCCAGAAACCGTTGAGGCGCTCGAGGCTGCGCTGAACGCGCTTGAGGAGCGTAAAGCCTCCCTTGAGCGCGCCGCGCAGTATCAGCAGGTCATCGATAACTTCCCCAAACTTTCACAAACCTTGCGTGCGCAGCTGAGCGATATCCGTGAAGAGCCGCGCCAGGTGCCTGCGGGCATGAACTCTGACACCCTGAATCAGGAGATCCTGCAGGTCAGCAGCCAGTTACTGGAAAAAACCCGCCAGGCGCAGCAGGAGCAGGAGCGCGCCCGCGATATTGCGGACTCCCTGAACCAGCTACCTCAGCAGCAAACCGATGCCCGCCGTCAGCTCAATGAGGTAGAACGCCGGGCCGGAGCGCAAACCGGCGCTAACGCCCTCAGCCAGGCTCAAAATCTCGGCCTACAGGCGGAATCTGCCAGGTTAAAAGCCAGGGTAGATGAACTGGAGCTGGCACAGCTTTCGGCCAACAATCGCCAGGAGCTGGCGCGTATGCGCTCTGAGCTGGCGAAAAAACAGGGCGAGCAGCTGGATGCTTATCTCCAGGCGCTGCGCAATCAACTCAACAGCCAGCGCCAGCGCGAAGCCGAGCGGGCGCTGGAAAGCACTGAACTGCTGGCGGAAAACAGCGAGAACCTGCCCGCCGGTATCGTCCAGCAGTTTAAGGTTAACCGCGAGCTTTCTGCCGCGCTCAACCAGCAGGCGCAGCGCATGGATCTGGTGGCTTCCCAGCAACGCCAGGCCACCAATCAAACGCTACAGGTACGTCAGGCGCTGAATACGCTGCGCGAGCAGTCGCAGTGGCTTGGCTCATCGAACCTGCTTGGTGAAGCCCTGCGCGCCCAGGTTGCCCGTCTTCCTGAAATGCCAAAACCCCAGCAGCTTGATACCGAAATGGCGCAACTGCGTGTGCAGCGTCTGCGCTTTGAAGATCTGCTGAATAAGCAGCCGCAGCTGCGCCAGATCCACCAGCCGGACGGCAAGCCGCTCACCGCCGAGCAAAACCGCATTCTGGAAGCCCAGCTACGCACCCAGCGCGAGCTGTTGAACTCCCTGTTACAGGGGGGCGATACGCTGCTGCTCGAGCTGACCAAACTGAAAGTCTCAAATAGCCAGCTGGAAGATGCGTTAAAAGAGGTCAACGAGGCCACTCACCGCTATCTGTTCTGGACCTCGGACGTACGCCCGATCACCTTCTCCTGGCCGCTTGATATTGTTCAGGATCTGCGGCGGTTGATTTCGCTGGATACCTTCAGCCAGCTTGGTAAAGCCAGCGTGATGATGCTCACCAGCAAGGAGACGATTTTCCCGCTGCTTGGCGCATTAATTCTGGTTGGGTTCAGTATTTACTCCCGCCGTCACTTCACCCGCTTCCTCGACCGCTCCAGCGCGCGCGTCGGTAAGGTGACCCAGGACCATTTCTGGCTCACGCTGCGTACGGTCTTCTGGTCGATTCTGGTGGCCTCGCCGCTTCCGGTATTGTGGATGACCCTGGGTTATGGCCTGCGTGAAGCCTGGCCTTACCCGCTGGCGGTGGCGATTGGCTTTGGAGTAACGGCCACCGTGCCGCTGCTGTGGGTCGTGATGATCTGCGCCACCTTCGCCCGGCCGAATGGCCTGTTTGTCGCCCACTTTGGCTGGCCGCGTCACCGCGTGGCGCGGGCGATGCGCTACTACCTGATGAGCATCGGGCTGATTGTGCCGCTGATCATGGCGCTGATTATGTTTGATAATCTGAACGACAGGGAGTTTTCCGGCTCGTTCGGCCGTCTGTGTTTCATCCTGATTTGCGGTGCGCTGGCGGTGGTCACGCTGAGTCTGAAGAGAGCCGGGATCCCGCTCTATCTCGATAAAGAGGGCAGCGGCGATAACATGGTCAACCATATGCTGTGGAATTTGCTGCTCAGCGCCCCGCTGGCGGCGATTCTGGCGGCAGCCGTCGGCTATCTGGCCACTGCCCAGGCGCTGCTGGCGCGTCTTGAAACCTCGGTAGCAATCTGGTTCCTGCTGCTGGTGGTCTATCACGTTATTCGCCGCTGGATGCTGATTCAGCGTCGTCGTCTGGCCTTCGACCGGGCGAAAAACCGTCGTGCCGAAATTCTCGCCCAACGTGCGCGCGGCGAAGAAGAGCCAGCCCATATGCTCAGCACGGAAGGAACGGTGGAGGTCGATGAAACGGAGCTGGATCTGGATGCCATCAGTACCCAGTCCCTGCGCCTGGTCCGTTCCATTCTGATGCTGATCGCGCTGCTGTCCGTCATTGTGCTGTGGTCGGAAATCCATTCAGCGTTTGGCTTCCTGGAAAACATTACCCTCTGGGATGTGACCTCGACGGTTCAGGGCGTGGAAAGCCTGGAGCCGATTACGCTCGGCGCGGTACTGATCGCCATTCTGGTGTTCATCATCACCACCCAGCTAATCCGTAACTTCCCGGCGCTGCTGGAGCTGGCCCTGTTGCAGCATCTGGATCTCACCCCGGGCACCGGATACGCCATTACCACCATCACCAAATACCTGCTGATGGTGTTTGGCGGGCTGGTGGGCTTCTCGATGATCGGCATCGAGTGGTCGAAGTTGCAGTGGCTGGTAGCCGCGCTCGGTGTCGGGCTTGGGTTTGGCTTGCAGGAGATCTTCGCCAACTTTATCTCAGGCCTGATTATCCTGTTTGAAAAGCCGATCCGTATTGGCGATACCGTGACGATCCGCGATCTGACCGGCAGCATTACGAAGATTAATACCCGCGCCACCACGATCAGCGACTGGGATCGCAAAGAGATTATCGTTCCTAACAAGGCGTTTATCACCGAGCAGTTTATCAACTGGTCGCTGTCGGACTCCGTGACGCGTGTGGTACTGACCGTACCGGCACCGTCAGATGCCAACAGCGAAGAGGTGACGCAAATTCTCTATACCGCAGCCGAGCGCTGTTCGCTGGTGATCAGCACGCCGGAACCGGAAGTATTCCTGGTGGATTTACAACAGGGGATCCAGATTTTCGAGCTGCGTATCTATGCGGCCGAAATGGGTCATCGCATGCCGCTGCGTCATGAGATCCACCAGCTGATTCTGGCGGGCTTCCGTGAACACGGTATCGACATGCCATTCCCACCGTTCCAGATGCGACTGGAAACCCTGGACGGACGTAAGACGGGAAGAACATTAACGTCAGCGGCGAAGACACGCCCGGCGGGAAGTTTGTAAAAATAAAAGCCAGCCGCATCAGTGGCTGGCTTTTTTGCCTGCGATTTTACCCAAGACAAAACTGGTACCTGAAAACAAATCGCCATAACCAGATGCCTGCGATAAGTATTGTTATAAGGTACAGAAATCCGTGATGGGCTTTTTTTATCAAAAAAGCATAAAGCGCAGGTAAAAAAATCGGGAACGTAATGAGCATTCCGAAACCGCGGATATCATCATTCTCGACATACGCCATCAGGTCACAGATGTTTTTGATGTTCTCTTCTCCAATCCACCATTCCTTATCCTGTGTTGAGAAGATAACAGTGACGATAATCGATAAGCACAGCCAGATGATCCCAAGCGTAAATATTTTATAGCTCACTTAAATACCTTCTAAGATGGCCATGATTGCGCTTTTTTTCTCAATTATGTGTCTCACCGTATACTCGTGAAGAGTGGCCCACGGGCTGGTGAATGGAAGCAATGCGATTACCCGCACTTCTTTGGGTACCTCTGTTATACCGTGAGCCTGCCAGAATGATTTTTCATCTGCCAGATTATCGGTTCGGATACCCGGATTGGCATAAGAGGTTAAATCGCGTAAATAAAATTCACCCCCCTACTCCCCGCACACTTTCAGGCAGTAGGGGAATAGCGAACTCAGTCAGCCACCCAAATCGGTGATGGCGCTACGCGGCGACGGTAATTCTCGTATATCCCCATCGCCATCAGCGAGAAGAAGATCGGGCCGCCGACCATCCACAGCGCGCTGTTCCAGTCGTTGGCCTCAATAACCGGCTGGATCACGGTGAAAATATTTGCAAAGGCTACCACCAGCACGACGACGGTCGTTGCCAGCAGCGTGGCGGCGCGGGTTTTGAAAATCACGAACGGACGTTCCAGATCCTGCTTCGCCTTAAAGAACGGGAACGCCAGAGTCAGGAAAAGATAGGGCAGCGTCATTGATACGTTCGCCATCAGGGTCAGCTTGTTATAAAACGCAGAAGCAGTATCCCCTCCGAACGACACCAGAAGAATAAACACACAGACCAGCAGACACTGCATCCACATGGCATTCGCAGGCATGCCTGCCGTGTTGAGTTGCGTCATGCGGGTCGGCCACAGCGCTTTTGGTGTTCCCTGGATAATCGCTTTTAGCGGCGAATAGATCAGCGTGAAGAAAGCACCGGTATAGGCGAGGAACATTGACAGGCCGGTGATACGCGCAAACCAGACGCCCATCGTCGTGGCCGCATCCGGCGTCAGCTGCATTGCCTGCCCGAGCGTCATCCCCAGGCTTTTCATCAGCACGTAAGTAATATTGCCAAGGTTAGTGGTGTCGTTGCTTAATACCTGCTGCCAGTTGGTGCTCACCCCCCAGAGGAAAATCGCCAGCGAGTAGCCGACAGAGATAACCATCGCCGCGAAGATGATCCCTTTGGCAAAGTTCTTTTCCGGGTTTTCGGTTTTATCGACCAGGCCGCCCACGGCTTCAATACCGCCGTAGGCAAAGATCGCAAACACCACAAAGGAGAGCATCGCGAGGCCGGACTGATAGCTCGGGTTAGGTGACGAAACGAAATTCACCTCCTGCGCAAAATGGCCGCCGTTGAGGCACAAAATCGCGATGCTCACCAATAGCAGGACCAGGTTCAGACACATGACTGAAATACCGCCCACGGCGGTTATGCGTGCGATTTTGTTGATGCCTTTCGATGCCACCAGCGTTACCAGCATCATCCAGCAGACCGCGAGAATCCCGACGACCTGCGTGGAGCTAAGTCCAGCCAAAGACCAGACCTGCGTTTTATCTGCTCCAAAGAGAAACGTCGAGAAGGGTACCCACACCTTGGCGGCCGTACTGACCATCCAGACCACGTAGGAAGAGAACCACATAAACGTGCCGATAAACGCGTAGCGCGGCCCGATACTGTTGTTCATCCACGAGTAAATCCCGCCCTCTTCCTTGCGATAAGCGGACCCCATCTCCGCCATCATTAGCGCAAACGGAATAAAGAAGAACAGAGCAGAGACGATATAAAACGGCGTCGCGCTGTAGCCCATCAGGTAAAACGCCGAGGGGCTATTGGCAAAACCAAACACTGACGTAAAGATCATCAGGATGAGACCGGTCAGGGTCATCTTTTTCATTGAGTGGGACATAGAACCATCCAAAGCGAAAATAAACTGCGCGGATGGTAGCAGATGACCAGATGAACAGTGTGGCTATTCAGGGCAAATTAGGAAAATAGCCTGCGTTACGCGGCACTGGAAGTTATTGATGTTACTAATAATTAATGAGGAATTTATTGCCCGGGAGGGAAGCATACCGGGCAGAGATGCGTACCGCCCGGTATTTTATTACGCGCGATCGACCGTAAATGCAATCACGTCGCCAAGCTGCTCTGCGCCAAGCGCCAGCATCACCAGACGATCAACCCCCAGCGCCACGCCGGAGCAGTCCGGCAAGCCGGCTTTTAACGCGCCCAACAGATTGTGATCGATAGGCTGCTGCGGCAGGCCGCGCGCGGCACGCTTGCGATTATCCTGGTCAAAACGCTGCTGCTGTTCACGGGCGTCGGTCAGTTCATGGAAACCATTCGCCAGTTCAATACCTTTAAAGTACACCTCGAAACGCTCCGCCACGCGGTGATCTTCGGTACTGATCTGCGCCAGTGACGCCTGGCTTGCCGGGAAGTGATAGACAAAGGTCGGACGATCTTTGCCAATCT
>Ga0256408_1001588_pt1 | contig 12200 bp, 12 predicted proteins | sample PhyAR1_FD_185998 | JGI IMG/M metagenome (GOLD analysis project Ga0256408, IMG submission 185998) | Leaf surface microbial communities from alfalfa plants in UC Gill Tract Community Farm, Albany, California, United States - DLSL A.R1 | ecosystem: Host-associated > Plants > Phyllosphere >...
GTAAATACTTGGACGAATGCCACGAAATTGCGTCAATAAAACACCTAATACGTGTTCAGCAATGGCGATGCTATGAATGCCGCTGGCGTTCGATAATAAAACCCCCTTTTTTTGTAAGGAATCGAAATCAAAAGAGTCAACACCGGCCGAAATTGTCTGAATCCATTTTAATTGACTAGTGTCAGAAGCAAGTAGTCGTTTTCCCAACTCCTGATTCCAGCCTAACATGATTTCGATGGCTGCTTCATCGAAGTTTACTTGTGTGGATGTTTCTGCTACAACTAAATGTTCTGGAGCCGCTGCTTGGATTGATTGAATCTGGGCTTCATTTAAAGGTTCTTCCAAATAAATAATTGGTTGCTTCATCAAAATCCCTCCTAATCTTGTTTATTGTAACAAAAAACATTGAAAAACAAAAAAAGATTGAACGCAACATAACGTCCAATCTTTCTGTTAACTACAGCTTTTCTTTAAGCCGTTGGTGGATAGCGTTCTTCTTTTTTTATGGCGATAAAGAAAAAGAACAAGCTTAATAGGATCATTAGATAGCCAGTGTCTAGCGCAGGAGTGAAGAAATGGAGAAGACTGCTGATAATCGCCGGAACCGTCCCGCAATAGGTAATAATTTTTAAACAATCGAGGAAGCGCAAGCGATAAAAGCGTGTTTTGGCGTATAAAGATGCTCCCAGGGTTGCAATTAATAAATCAACAATTAAATTGATAAATACAGGATACAAAGAAACTAAAAAAATCAGTCCTTTCGTCCACCAAGGGATCGCAGCCTTATTTAAGGCTTGCTTGATTGTTTTTGCGTTTATGCCGTCTAGCGTACCGTTCTTATAAGGGAGCAGTAGCTGATTTGTACCTAATGTTGATTCGGTCACACCAGAATTAGGTAGAGCAACAACCAACTCATTTTGTAAAAAGGCGACTCCCAGCATATCTCCGATCAGATCGTTGTGAATATCTCTCACATCACGCTTTCCATCCGGATCAAAAGTAAAGACAATCGAATTCGTCTGATAAATGAAACCAGCATTTTTAGCAGTCGTTGTTAGTTTGCCTTTTTCGATGGAGAAATCCGGCAGCTTTTGTGCAATTTTTTGTCCATCCATTTTAATGTCATGTAAGACAGCAAAAACTTGTCTGGCAATAGGTAAGGCTAGAATAGCACTTAAAAATATAGTGTAAAAAATAACCTTCCAAAGAGGCATTTTTTTGGCTTGATGTAAATCAGAAACTGAAAGAAAAGCTTTTTTAAATAATTGAAAAGTAGTCATTGTTTTCTCCTAACTAAATCGTTGTACGTAATAATTCTAGCGGAGTTGGTGTCTAAACACAAGCTTCGTTGTCATTTCAATTAATTTTTTGCAGGCAACTACTTTGAAGTAATGGCTCAACTCTAGTATAATAGAATTTGTATGAAATAAGTATCATTCAAAACTAGGAGGTTATTTTTACTATGACGTACACTTTACCTGAATTACCTTATGCTTATGATGCACTGGAACCTTATATTGACGTAGAAACCATGCACTTACACCATGACAAACACCACAACACATACGTGACGAATTTAAATGCTGCAATTGAAAAACATCCGGAATTCGGCGAAAAAACAGTTGAAGCTTTAATCTCTGACCTGGATGCCATTCCTGAAGATATTCGCACAGCAGTGCGCAACAATGGCGGCGGCCATGCCAACCATACATTTTTCTGGGAAATTATGGCGCCAAACGCTGGCGGACAACCGACCGGGGACATCAAAGTAGCTATTGACGAAGCATTCGGTAGCTTTGACGATATGAAAGCAGCCTTTAAAACAGCTGCCACTGGTCGCTTCGGCTCAGGCTGGGCTTGGTTAGTAATTAACAACGGCAAACTTGAAATTACTTCAACGGCTAATCAAGACTCTCCTTTGATGGAAGGAAAAACACCAGTTTTAGGTCTGGATGTGTGGGAACATGCTTACTATTTGAAATACAAAAACGTTCGTCCTGACTACATTGAAGCATTTTGGAATGTTGTAAACTGGGACAAAGTGAATGAATACTTTGCAGCAGCAAAATAATCAATCATCAACAATTAAACAGCTAAGTAAAAACGGGTCTAGAGACTAAGTGAAAACATGATGGATTTAGAGGTTTTTATTTAAGCAAAATTTAGTGGAAAACAGTAAAAAAACTGTTTTCCTTTTTTAGTTTATGGCATACTTATTTATGTAAACATTGAATCAGACCAAAAAATGAGGGGCGCTTAATTATGGAAATACAGATGCAAAAAGTACATGGTTCGGAAAATAATTTTTTCTTAATTGATGAAACACAGCTGCCAAGATTGCTGACTAAGAATGAAATTGATCAATTACGTAGCCGCTTGTGCGATCGGGAAAGGGGGCTTTTAACTGGTGCAGATGGCTTATTGTTGGTTGAACCAGTAAACAAAGGTACATCAAAAGCGAAGATGCGAGTCATTAACAGTGACGGCAGTGAAGCCAGTATGTGTGGCAACGGCTTAAGAACAGTTGCTCGTTATTTGTCTGAGCGGGATCATGAACCTTACTTTACCGTGGAAACGATGTTCGCTGATTTAAAAGTGCGCAAGGCCGCTGATTTAGCGCCTAAAATTGCCACTTATCAAGTTGAAATTTCACCGGTAAGTTTCGATGCAGCTTCAATTCCTATGACTACTGAACGTGAAACCATTATTGATGAAATCATTCCCGAATTGTCTGCCACCATTCATTTTACAATTGTGGCCGTGCCTAATCCGCATCTAATTGCTTTTGTTAATCATGAAACGTTAAACAGCCAGGAATTTGAACGGATTGCAACCTATGTTAATAGGAAGAACTCGTTGTTTCCTGATGGGATAAATGTGAGCTTCGTCGAAGTTTTGGGAACTAATGAACTATTTGTGCGGACGTTTGAACGAGGTGTCGGCTTTACTAGCGCTTGTGGGACGGCAATGTGTGCCAGCAGCTTGATGTATACTTTATTAAAAGACGGGAACTTTTATGAAAGTATTACGGTGAAAAATACCGGTGGAATGGTAAAAACGGTCGTTCATGAAGATAACGAAGGCAGCTACTGGATGGAACTGATTGGCAATGCCACTGTTACTCATAAAATACAAGGCTCCTTATCTTCCTTTCTAGAAGGTGCCTTTGAAGCAGTGACCGTTGAAACTACCGGTGAAGCAGCTGACTATCGTCAATTTGTCGCAGCTATTCATGTATAACGAAAAAAATCAGCCGAATTTGTTATTTTTAACAAAGATCAACTGCTTGTTATTCATTTGTAACATACTAAAAAATTTTTTCTTTCTTTTCTTGATAACATAAGTTTATACTTTTTTTAATAAAAAAGTAAGAAATATTTACATGAAACGGTTACTATTTTACAGTTGTGTTAAGTTCTTGTTCCAAATTATAAAATTTATTGCTACAAAAAGTGAATTGTGCGAAAATAAAACACGTGAATATTCTTGGATAAAATAGAGGAAGTGTCTTATGAACCGATGGAAGAAAGTAGTATTAGGCGTTTTGGGAATTATTTTATTTGTCGTAGCAGGAGTATGTGCTTATGGCATTAAAATTTATTCAGACGCAAATGCTACTGTGGATGGTGTCTTTGAATCAGTCAATAGAACCTTGACAAAAAGAAAGTCAGCCGTTAACATTGATGCACAAGAACCGTTTTCTGTGCTGTTGATGGGGATAGATACCGGTGATTTAGGACGTACCGAACAAGGTCGTTCTGATACAACGATGGTTGTTACAATCAACCCTAAAGAAAAGAAATCGACTATGATAAGTTTAGATCGAGATATTTTAACTTCTATCGTAGGCAATGACACTGATGATAAACTAAATCATGCATATGCCTTTGGTGGGGCTAAGATGGCCATTGATACAGTTGAGAATCTTTTAGATATACCAATTGATCATTATGTTTCCATCAATATGAAAGGTCTAAAAGATTTAATAGATGCTGTCGGTGGAATCGAAGTCGACAATCAGCTTGGAGAATTTACCTTAGATGGAATAACCGTGCCAGCCGGTAAAATTAAGCTGGATGGGAATACCGGATTAGCTTATGCCAGAATGCGTAAGGAAGATCCAGAAGGTGACGTTGGCCGCCAGCGTCGTCAACGAGAAGTTGTCGAAAAAATTGTGAAAAAAGTAGTTAGTTTAGACGGAATAACCAAGTATCGCAAAATTCTAGACGCCGTCAAAGAAAATGTCAAAACGGACTTAACTTGGGACGATATGATTGACATTCAATCGAAATATCTCTCTTCATTCCAAAAGATTGAGTCAGAACAATTACAAGGCTCTAATGCAAGTATCGCTGAGATTTACTACCAAATACTTGATCCGGAAAGCCTGTTTAAGGTTCAAACTAAATTACGCAAACAATTAGGATTGACAGAAAATTCTTCTGAGCGAGATAAAGATCTTGCGTTTTATAACAAGTATAGCTATTCTATTACCGATGGTACGGCAAAACAGTACGGTACTTCTAATTATAGTGACGCAGCTGCTAATAGCTACACAGATCCAAATGCTGCTTATACTGATCCTAATGGAACCGGAGAAGGACAATATACGGAACAAGCCGGCGCTTATTAGTGAATATTGCCAAAAGAACGTGAATAGCTTACAAATAATCTTGGTTCGTTACTGTTTTGCTAAACACTGAACGGTCACAAAGAGAGCTAAAGCCCAATTTGTTTCTGCTCTAGTCGTGAACAGCTAAATGGATAAGGATAAGCAAGGCACCTTCTTGTTCTCGACTCTCGTAGTAGCATTTAAAGTAATATGTTCATTATGTTTTTTTAAAGCTGAGCAAGCGTTGCTCAGCTTTTTTTGTTTTTCTGTAGCTTTCTATTAAAGAATATGCTATAATTGGACTATACCAAAAAGAAGTCAAAGGAGCTAAGAGAAATGAAAGTTATTCGAGTAGCCAATGCAGAAGAAGGCGGCAAAAAAGCCTTTGAATTAATCAAAGAAGGAATGAATAATGGTGCCAAAGTTTTGGGATTAGCAACTGGCAGCACCCCAGAAACTTTATATAAAGAAATGACCACTAGCAATTTGGATTTTTCAGAATTAGTTTCCATCAACCTTGATGAATATGTAGGATTAGGCGACAACGATGCTCAAAGTTATCGCTATTTTATGAACCACCAACTCTTCGACAAAAAACCGTTTAAAGAAACGTTTGTGCCGAATGGTAAAGCAGATGATTTAGCTGCTGAATGCCAACGATATGAAGACATTGTTAACAGTCATCCAATCGATATTCAAATTTTGGGAATTGGGCAAAACGGCCATATTGGTTTTAACGAGCCAGGTACACCTTTGGATAGCATGACACATGTTGTACAGTTAACTGAATCTACAATCAATGCGAACAAACGTTACTTTAATAAGGTAGAAGATGTCCCAACAGAAGCAGTTTCTATGGGAATCGGTTCAATCATGAAAGGAAAAAAAATGATTTTAATGGCTTATGGCGAAGCAAAAGCAGACGCTATCTATGGTATGATTAACGGACCAGTTTCTGTGGATTTACCAGCTAGTGCTTTACAAAATCATTCTGACGTAGTAGTCATCGTTGATGACGCAGCTGCCAGCAAATTATAATAACAAAGATGTGAACGTGGATGAAAGTCAAGGAACTCCAAAAGGCTAACTTTTTGAGGTGTAATCTGACTTTCATTTCACGTTTTTTTGTTATAAATTAGAGAATTTATTAGTATGTAGAGTGATTGCTGCTCCATTAGTAGTATTTTGCAACCCTAGCTGAATGTTGTTTTTTTGTTTGGGAACCAATTTTATTTAAAATGAGTTAAAATGGAATTGTAATCGTGAAATTTGCTGTTATTTAGTACGAACAACGAGCAAATCGTAACTGAAGGAGGGAAATAGATGGAACATGTACGCTTAACTATCGTAGAAATCATCGTCCGACTATCTTTAGCCATGGTTATCGGTGGGGTGATTGGCTACGAGCGACAATATAAAAATCGACCAGCTGGCTTGCGCACTCATATTTTAGTTTGCATGGGCGCTACCATTATTGCGCTGATCCAAGACCAAATCGCCTTTGAAGCGTTGCGGGATGCTATTAATAACCCAGACTTAACGGGGGTAGTTCGTTCCGATCAAGCTCGTTTGATTGCCCAAGTGGTCAGCGGTATCGGCTTTTTAGGTGCAGGTACGATTATCGTGACGAAACAATCGGTGACTGGGCTAACAACGGCGGCGTCTTTATGGGCAGTAGCCGGCTTAGGTATTGCAACTGGGATGGGCTATTATGCCATTGCTATAACTAGTTTCGTCGGTGTATTCTTTGCATTAACTTTGGTGAAAAAGATTATCCGTGTCCCATCAACAAAGAAATTAGAAATTCGCTACATCCATAAAAAAGAAACGAAAGAATTTATCAATGACTACTTTGAAAAACGGAATATTGAAATTTATGACGTAAACTTCGATGTTACGTTAAATGAAGACATACGAATTTACAAAAATGTCTACACAATTGATTTGCCGCCTAAGTTAACCTATGCGGAAGTGATCGAAGAACTTTCTGCTCATAAAAATGTGACCAATATCCATTTAGTCAATCTTGCCTCATAAATGAATTAGAAAGCAATGCAAAAATAGCTGGAGCAAAACAATATTCGTTTTGCTCCAGCTACTACTTAGGAAAAACGGTGGCTAAACGTCAGGCGCTGTGGTCATTTCATAAAATCTGCTCAAGTTATAAAGTAAAGTGCCAGTCTTTTCTTTCAATTGCTCGTACCTTAACGACTTTTGGCCCAACCTCTTGGTGTCTTTCCTGATTTTTAACACTATGTTAGATGTGGCTGTGGGACGCACGTCAGCCAGGCTGTTTACGACTGTCAAACTTGACTTAAGTATTGTGCCTATAATTCAGCTCTTTTAAAAAGCCAAAAAGCAAATAAACTGAAGGTAGCCGGACCTAGTAATAGCGTTGAAGCATTTAGATAATCACCCACTCTTAAAGGCTCATAAATTTGAAAGCCAATTGCGAAAAAGATACAACAACAAACACTTAGACTAAAACCTACATTGATACTATATGGCTCAATTAATAATTGCTCTGGCGGAACAACTTTCTTTTTTAAAAAGAAAGGAAAGCTGCTTGCGACAATTAAATAAGGAATGGCTCGAGCAACATTTGTCATATAAGTTAATTGATTGTATAAATTTGCTAAAAAAGGCTGATTCCACGCTAAGAAAAGAATAGTCAAGGCAACTAAACTAGCTTGAAGCCAAAGTGCTCTGACTGGCATCTGTTGGCGGTTCAATTGTAGCCAGCGAGTTGGCCAAATAGCAGTCGGTGTTCCCTTAAGTAGACTTTTTAAAGGACCGTATAAGATGGAAGATAATAAACTAAGGTAAGCTGCCAACATCGTAAACGCAGTATAACGAATGTAAATTTGCTCAATAAAGCCAGTTGTTTTAGGTGATAAATCCAAAAAACTGCTAAGTTGACGGGCAGAGCTGCCCATCAGATGATACATTAAATTACCTAGATGTGTGTCTTTTAACTGGCGTAAACTATCAAGATTCATCGCACCACTCCATAAGAGGATGCCACTAAAATAAAGCAAAGCAATCATTCCTGTACTATAAATAACTGCTTTAGGAAATCGCTGCCTGCTGTCCTTCGTTCTATCAGCTAAACTCGCAACTGTATCCAAACCGCCGAACGCCGTGATGGAAAAGATAAAAAAAGGCAGCTGAGTGAAAAAGTGTTCTCCGCTTCCGGCAAAAAATGTCGGAGCTGCAAAACTATTTTTAAGGTTGGCCCAAAATTGATCCGGCTGTAAATGAATCACCAGTAAGTTATTAACTAGTGAAAGAAAAAACAACCCAGCCATTGCCCAGCTGCTGATTTTTAAAAACGATACAATCGTTTGAAACCCCCGACTAATTAGAAACGTCATTAATAAAACCGCGGCTATAGCAAAAATAGACAGCCAGAACTGAGTCGGTAACTGCAACCAACGGAGCTGACTGGACACGTCTTGACCACAGAATAAAATGGATATGGGAATCAATAACTTCATAAAAAGACTAACCATCCAAGTGAAATAACTACAGTACCACAAAAAGACAGTCACAAATGCAGCTTGAGGCGATAATGAGTCTTTCAGCCAATCGTATATTGTGCCGGATTTATGCCCATACTGACGTGTGTATTGTGCCACAATTAAGGCATAAGGAATAAAATAACCGAAGGCGCTGATCAATAACCAAGGCAAGGATTTACTACCCATCATATAAAAGGCTGACGTCAAACTAGAGAAAGAAAAAACAGTTGTTGTAATAATCAAAATCAAAGAATTTAATGAGAGATTTTTTTTCAAGCTTCTATGCACCTCCAAGAATCGCTGCTATTATATTAGTGATAAATGTAACAAAGTACAAGTACCGTAGAAAAATATAGGGAATTGGAGTAGTTTCAATGAATGAAATCCAACGCTGGTTACTGACGATGCAACATTTTTTAACTGGTGACTTTATCGGAATTGCCATGAACGTGGCGTCGGCTAATCAACCTAAAGAAATCAGATGGCTGTATGCCATTGGCAACTTAAATGAGAGCTACCAAACGATTCGATTGCAGGTGAATCATGGAGTAGCAGGGATTGTCTGGAAAACGGCTCGTTTGCAAATCGACGAAAGAATTGACGGCTATCCACAAAAAATGATCGACTATCCGATTGCTCGGCTTGAAAAATTAATGTCTGTAGTAGCAGCGCCTGTCATCTCTCAGAAACAAGTCAGCGCAGTCTTACTGTTAGGTATGCGAACGCCGTATAAGTTTACGGAAAAAGAACTGCGACGTCTTTTGATAGCAGCTGCACAATTAGCCCCAAAAATTGAGGAGTATCAAAATGATTGAATTCCCGGAGGAATTATTTGCTGTTTTAGAAAGCCCCTTATGGTTGTTAGATCAACAACAATCAATAAAGAGCAAAAGTCAAGGTGCTTTAAGAATTGAACAAAGCTATCAGCTGGATATTCATCGAATTATTGCTGTCAGCCAAGGAGAAAGCTGTGCTCGGCATCCGGAGGCCTTTATTTGTGCGGATTGTGCTTTAAATCGACATGTTTCACCAGCCGGTTTTCCTTTTGTTCTTCGGCGCCATGATGGTGTTGAAGTAGAATTTTGGGGACAGTGGTACCAAAAAGATTCGCAGTCTTTGCTGCAAATAACTTTGCAACAACCGGTACTCGCCCCTGCCCAATCGATGTTTGGTTATTTAAATGATGCCAGAGAGGCTGAAAGAAAGAAAATTGCCCAAGATTTGCATGATGGTGTGGCACAAAGTATTTATAGCTTAATGTTGGAAACGCGTATGCTAAAGTGGTTAACCAAAGAGCAACAATCAGCTCAAGTAAAAACAATCGATCAACATTTTGCTGAAATTTTAAGAGATGTTAAAAATATAGCTGGTGAACTACGCCCAATGACTTTAGACGAATTTGGCTTAGTACCGGCTTTGGAACAATTTATTGAGCGAACATATCAAATGACCGGTTTCGAAATTGACATGACCGTTTCCAGACATCAGCAGCCGCTAAAAGAAAGCGTCCGTGTAGCAATCTACCGAATGATTCAAGAAGCTGTGACCAATGCCATGAAATATTCAGGTACTAACGTGGTAGAATTAAGGTTGGATTTTGGCGAAAGTTTGGAAGTAACTATTCAAGATGAAGGAATAGGCTTTGACGATTCAGCGGACAAATTAGGATTTGGTCTTAGGAACATGAAGGAACGGGCAGCAGCCATTGCTGGCAAGTTTTATATTACCTCCAAACCAAATCAGGGAACGACTTTGTCAATTAGCGTTCCTCTAATAGAACACCAAAAAGGTTGTAAAGAAGGGAAAGAAAATGAATATCTTAGTCGCTGATGATCATGTTATGATCCGCAATGCCTTGGCTTTTTTGCTGAACACTCATCCGGAAATGCATGTTACAGCTGATGCGGCAGACGGCAATGAAGTATTTATAAAGGTTGAGAATCAACCTATTGATCTGGTACTGATGGATATTAGCATGCCGCCCGGAGAAAATGGCTTGCAAACCACGAAACGCTTAAAAGAGGCTTTTCCAGATATCAAAGTAGTACTCTTAACCATGTACGATGAGCGTTCCTATGTAAGAGGAGCTCTTGAAGCACAAGCAGATGGGTTCATTTTAAAAACTGCTGATGATGAGCAGCAATTTACTTGTTTACAGAAGGTCTATCAGGGCTATCGTTATTATGACGGGTATACTGAAGCTATGTTAAGTAAGATCTTCTTAGAAAAGGAAGATCCACTTTACGGCAGTTTATCCAAACGGGAGAAAGAAATTCTGCCTTTAATTGCATTAGGTTATAATAACAAACAAGTCGCTGAAAAATTATGTATCTCTGTGAAAACTGTAGAAGTACACAAAGCAAATATCCGCAAAAAGCTAAAATTGGATAGCTACGCCAAATTATTACGCTATAGCTTGAAACACCATCTAATTGATTTTTAAAGGAGTGAGCGTTGTTGAAAGGAATTATTTTTGTCTTACATGGTCGTCGGACTGGTTCTGTTGGAGTGAACTTGCAGCTGATTGATTCTATTTGCCAAGCTATAAAATTACCTGCGAGCCTAGGCTTGTTAGAAGGAAACCAACACACCTTGGAACAAGCTGTGGAAGAATTACAGCAGCAAAATGTGAGCGCTATTATTTTTGTGCCGGTTTTGCTTTTTCCAGCAACGCATGTCCAAAAAGACTTGCCTCATCGTGTTAAAAACTGCTTGAAAGATCAGTTGCCTTATCAAATATTAGCGCCGTTAGGAACAACACAAGCGGTCGAAGACTTTTTGGTCATGCAAAGCCGACGAACTGCCAAGAAAACAATTTTGTTAATTGCTCATGGAACGCCCCATGATGAAGCTTCGTATCAACAGTTGGAACAAATTGCAAAAAAGGTGGCGCAAAGAACGGCTAAGACGATTATACCGACCCAGTATTTAGGCAGTCATCCTTATCAGCGTGTTTTAAAAAATCAGCCGGCTTGTGGGATTCAGCGTTTGTTTTTGACAGAAGGCGCAATCGCCAACAAAATCAAAGCTGAAATTGTCGCTATTCGTGGCAATCAGGATGATTTTTTAGCTACTTTGGAGAATTCTGCTGAATTAAAACAAGCTATTTTAGAAAGACTGGAGCAAAGTGATGTATCCGATTTCAATTGATGTCAAACGGTTAGCGGTTTTGGTAGTGGGCGGTGGTAAGATTGCGACTCGTAAAGTAAAAGATCTAGTTGCAGCTGGCGGCAGACCGACTATTATCGCACCAGAAATTACAGAACAGTTAGCCAAACTCATTTGGCAACGAGACCTTGAGTGGAAAAATAGACCTTATCAAACCGGCGATGTTAAAGCGTATCATCTAATTTTTATCTGTACAAATCAAGCGGTAGTCAATCAATCAGTGGCGGCTGAAATTGAGCCCTATCAATTAGTCAATGATACCACCAAGCCAGCACGCAGCAATTTCTTCAATATGTCATTGATCAAAGCACGAGATTATGGCCTTGCAGTGACTACGTTTGGCGCCAACCCGAGAAAAAGTGTGGAGCTTAAAAAAACGTTGCAACAGTGGCTTCAAAATAACAACCATTGAAGTTTTTTTCATCATTTTTAATATATAGGGCATTCCCCTATATCAATTTCTACCTAAATCTCTTATTGTGATGTAGTGAACAAAGTCTTGTGAATGAGGTGGAAGTATGAAAGAACGATTGGTTGTAATTGGCAACGGGATGGCTGGTATTCGGACAGTAGAAGAAATACTGAATCGGGACGACCAGCGTTATGAAATTACAATTATTGGGAAAGAGCCTTATCCCAATTATAATCGGATTATGTTATCCAATGTTTTACAGAATAAAATGACGGTTGATGAAATTATCACTAATCCTTTTGAATGGTACCAAGAAAATGGTCTTACCTTGCTCCATCAAGAAGAGGCTGTTGCTATCGAGCCTCAGGCAAAAGTTGTTCGGACGCGAACTGGGGTAACGGTACCCTTTGATCGATTAATTATCGCTGCCGGCTCGCATCCTTTTATACTGCCGATTCCAGGAGCAGATAAAGCCGGTGTCCTTGCT
>Ga0256408_1001596_pt1 | contig 12176 bp, 8 predicted proteins | sample PhyAR1_FD_185998 | JGI IMG/M metagenome (GOLD analysis project Ga0256408, IMG submission 185998) | Leaf surface microbial communities from alfalfa plants in UC Gill Tract Community Farm, Albany, California, United States - DLSL A.R1 | ecosystem: Host-associated > Plants > Phyllosphere >...
AACGACTGAATCACTTGCCCGCCATCGAGATAGACGCGCTGTACGTTCTGCGCTGTCAGGTCATTAAGCACGTCCTTTGGCGTTAGGCGTGAGAACTGCACTTTGCCCTTCAGCGCCTCGGGCACCGGGGTATCGGCCAGCTGTCGGGAGAGCACCAGCACGGGGCGGTCATAAGGCCATTCCTTGAAGGTCAGCACTTTCTCGTAGCTCCCCCGGCCCATCACAATCCACTCTTTGTCCGCAATGAACGCTGTATAGCCATGATCTTCTGTCGGATCATCGCGCTGCAACAGCCAGTCGATATCGCCATCCTGTCGGGCAATGTAACCATCAAGACTGACCGCGATAAAAACATGTGTGCTAACCATCCGCTGCTCCGTATTCAGGTTGCCTGTCGCCAGTTAAGTGTAGTGATGTTTGCAATTTCGTCATTAAACCACGTCACGCCTGTTTATTCGTTTGCCTGCCCGACGATTGCTTTATTGCCTGAGTTAAGAAAAGAGGAGGGCAATGCTACAGACAAGGGCTCGTCTCCGGGCCGTGTTAAGCGGCTCACTGGTTGTTCTGGCATACAGTATTCCCGGCGGCTGGCTGATTTTTGTTGTCGGGCACGCGGTCTTTATCCAGTTAAGGGACGACTTTTTGCTCAGCGGCGTACTGCTGTTACGTCTGCGGCTAAGCGAGCTCTGGTTCTGCCTGATTGACGGGCGTTTGATCCAGACGATCCCAATGACTTGGCTCCGGCCGGGAGTGGCTCAGCCTGTTTCCGCTCTTTTGAATACTGTCGCTGGTGGCCGAATATTATTCTGGTCCGCGCATACACAAGAGACGTGGCCTCTGCATCTGCAACATCCCCGATTCTTGCTTTCCATTACCGGGGCTGTGCTGGTGGGGCAGCTTAAGCGCGAGTATCACTTTCTGTCGTAGGCGGGGAGGCTGGTGAGTTCTCGTTCTGGTGCGCGGTGTTACGTTGTATGTGTGGATCGTCCTGTCTACGATCGGGATGTATCAGGCGACAGCATCACCGGAGACACCACGCGCTCAGCTGATAAGCGTTGCGCTTCTGGCTCCGGTGACGCTGCTGTATAACCCTCATGGTTCCCGGCTGTTTAGCAGGAGAATTCGCGACTTGCTACTGCCCCAAAATCCGCTCCAGCGTGGCACCTGTCGCCAGAATCTGCGCATCGCAGCCTGGCAAGCCGTCTATCTCCAGCCCCACAGGTAGCCCGCTGGTGGCACCAAACCCGACCGGCAGGGTCAGTCCCGGCAGTCGTGCATTGCTGCCAGGATCCACATTGCGGATCAAACGGGCAAAGTTTTCTGTTGAACTCACCTCATCATTCGCCAGCGGGGCGACGACCGGCGAGGTGGGGAAAATCAGCGCGTCGAGATGATGGTCGCTAAAGGTCTGTTCATATAGGGCGAGTAACCGCCCGAGCCCCTGCGAAATCGCCTCCTGATACAGCGGCGGCAGCGGGATGGGATCCCCGTTACTGTCCGGGATCAGCGCCGGTACAATCCCGTGCTCAAAGATGGCGCGGACATCCGGGCTGGCGATGTGCGCCACGATATCCTCCAGCGTCAGCCCGGTTTCGTGCGCCTGCAGATAATCAATCAAATCGTGTTTGCCCTCGTGCATCACCACCGGGAAGGAGACGGCGGCGTTGGCCTCTTCAAGCCCGGGCATATCCACACTAACCAGCGTGACCCCGGCAGCGCGCAGCCTGTCGACCGCGGCGTGGGCCAGTTGGCTGACCTCTTCATCCAGCGCTTGCCAGAAATAGTGCGCAATTCCGAGGCGAAGGGTCCCGGCGGGTTTAGGGGCTAACACGTCGCCACCGGCTATCAGGCGGTCGAGCAGGGCAATGTCTGCCACGTTGCGGGCCATCGGGCCTGCGGTATCCCGGGTGTGGGAGATGGGGGTGATCCCTATCTGCGAATAGCGCCCGGTGGTGGGGCGAAAACCGACGCAGCCATTCAGGGCGCAGGGCTGGCGCACCGATGCCCCGGTATCTGTGCCAATTGCCACCGGAGCCATCCCGGCAGCTACGGCCACCGCGCTGCCCGACGAGGAGCCGCCCGCAATGCGGCTGACATCGTGGGCGTTGCGCACGCCCTTAATCGCAGGCGTGTGATACGCCGCGTTATAACCGGTGACGCCGAAGGCCAGCTCATGCATGTTGCATTTGCCAATAATAATCGCGCCCGCATCGATAAGACGTTGGATCACCGGGGCGGTGGTGTTGGGCACGAAATTTTTCAGCGCAGGCGTACCCGCCGTATTGGGCAAACCGGCGACGTGAATATTGTCTTTCACCGCGACGGGAACGCCACCCAGCGGCAAGGGGGCACCGCCGTCCGAGAGGTGTTGATCCCATGCTCTGGCTTGGGCCAGCGCCTGTTCCGCATTGACCGTAATAAAGGCGTTGAGGTTCTCATGGGCATTGATGCGGGCTAAGCAGGCGCGAACCAGGGCTTCGCTCGTTATCTTTCGTTCGTTGATGAGCTGCGCCGCTTCGGCGGCGGAGAGGGTATCCAGAGGTGCAGGGGTTGCGGGTGTTATTATTTTCATGGGCTGTTTCCTGGCTGTAGGTATCCGCAACATTTAGGCAAATCCCAAACGCGCCCGCCATCCTCAGGATTGAGGAGGCATTAATGCCGGAACCGTGAGGCCAGCTCCGTGCGGTTGGCGCAATCCAGCTTTTTGAGCGCGTGATTGAGATGAGTGCGAACGGTGGTGAAGCTGATGTTCAGCAGTCGGGCGACCTCTTTATCCCCCAGGCCTTTACTGACCAGATTGACAACCTCCTGCTCGCGGGCAGTTAAAGTCGGTGACGCGTCATCTTTGGGTAAGGCTCTGGCAAACCAGGGTTCCAGCAACTGCAGCAGCGCGATCTCGCGTTGCCCGAACGGCGGGGCACCTTTGGCCCGCCAGATGCGCAGATCGCCCACGTCTTCACCTTCACGTATAAAGTAGACATTCACCCCGTGATGCATCCCGCAGGGTTTCAGGAAGTGCTGGTAAAAGGGCGTTTTGTATAATTCGCGGGCTGGCATCACCTCATCAACCAGTGTCGGGCGCTGTTTCGCGCGCAGAAGTGGGGTGATGGGATCGATATATTGCCAGGTGCTGGCATGCTCGCGCATCGCTTTGTCGTCAATGTTCCAGCTGACGCCATGGCGTGAGGTGTTAGAGAGGGAAGACCAGATGCAGGATGCCGCAAAATCGGCCTGTAACAAGGCGCAGACATTTTCCAGCGTCTCCTGACGCAGGGTGCGGCTGCCCTGACCCGAGCCGAGTTGCCACAGGATGTGTGAGAAGAGATGAAGCTCGTGGGGGGTTAATGGAGTCTCCATATCTGATCTTCTCCCGATGGTGTTGTGTAAGTGAGTGTAGAACAGACCAGGCGCAGCGGCAGAATTGTCTGTAGTTACAACATACAATAAACTTACACGAATAAGATACCTCAACATTGTGCCCGTTTGTCTTGGTTCTACAACGATTGGAGGGCCGATCGTCGCCGTTTGCGAACAATACGTTAGCGCAAACGGCGACAGCTGAACAGTTAATGATTTAGCCGTCAGGAAACAGAATGCCGGTAGGCCGATCCGCGGACTTTCTCGACCGCTACTTTCCCGGCGATAAACGCATGGTCTGAATTGTAGTATTCCCATTCGCTGTAACGTCCGGCCAGCGTGATGCCATGCAGCAGCAGCCATTTGCGGATCGTTTCCACGTTCTCCTTCCTGTTCTGATCGTAGATCACGTAGGCATACGGGATATCTATCTGATTGGCGGTGATAATCTCATCGTCTGCCGAAATGATCCCGCATTCGATGCACTCCTTAATGCAACGGTCGATTAACGCCTGGCCGTCAACCGGCAGCGGCTTATCCGGTGAATAACTGATTTCGCAGGTCAGGCCGCAACCGTCCGGCGGGCTGCAGAAGGGGCTGGCATTACCCTGGACGAATATGCGGTGGAAGATGGTTTTACCGGCGTAGTAGATCCAGTGTTTGTCAGTCAGGTTGTCGCGGCCAATCCCCAGGTTCACGCAGCGAACGGAGACGTGGCGCAGGCCTTTCGCCGCTTTACGGACCTCAGGCGGCACTTCATCGCCCATAAGACGAATCAGTTCCGGCAGCACAAGGGTGCTGATCATCCGTTCATAACGGTATTGCCGTCCATCTGCGAGGGCAACAATGCGCTGATTGGCATATATTTTACTCACTTCAGCCCCGGTCTCGATCCGGCCTTTAATGTGCGGCAGGAACCCGTTCATCAGCGCCTGGAAACCGCCCTGTAACGGATACCCGAAGCGGGCGTTAGGCCCCATCGGTTTTGCGGTCTCATTCAGGGCGCCGTCGATAATTTGCTCCAGGTCGGGCAGGGGAACGCGGCCTCCCAGCCAGGACGTCTCCATCTCCGACAGCGGCACCGTCCACAATTTTTTATTGTAGGGGATGGCAAAGTGCCGGGCGATCCCTTTGCCCCAGGTCTCATAGATAAAGGCTTCAAAGCTGTCTTTTCGCGGCATTTTTTCTGCCGCGTCTGAACTGATGTAGTCCGGCACCGCGCCATCGGCACAGCAGTCGTGGTGATGTTTACCCTGAGCGGTTTTCTCTGTACAGGTCGTCATGCTTTGAACATCAGACCCTGTCCCGTAGCGCGCCTCGATGGCACCCAGAATGCACTCTTTGACGATTGTGGCAGGCAGTCCGTAAAGCGATCCCTGGAACGGATAGCGTGTATAAACACCGTCGGTATAAACCCAGGCTTCGCGGATCTGCCAGTGAATATTGTCACCCAGCAACGTCTTGTACAGTGCCAGCACGTCTTCGTCTGCGGAAAACATAATGTGGCCTGCATAATCGAAGGTAAATCCTTTGTCCTGAATGGAGCGACAAAGCCCGCCGACCGTGGTATTGCGCTCAAGTAACGTTGCGCCTTCGCCATAGTGATAGGCTGCGCTCAGCCCGGTTGGCCCGGCGCCGAGGATCAAACACTCCTCAACTTCGCTATGGGCAAGTTTTGGTGGAACCAGCCGTAAAACCGGCTCGGAAGAGGCCTCGTCAGAGGGGCTATCCCCGGGCGCGACCGACCCGGCGGAGGCATCCAGATAGCGTGAAAACGCGCTCTCAATCAGCGCATGCATGCTCTGCACGGTTTTATCCCACGAGGTGCTGGCCACAATGCTCTGCATTGTCTGCTGCTGCGCTTTTCGGGTCTCTTCCGGCAGCGCCAGGGCCTGTTCACAGGCGGCAATAAAGGCGGCGTGATCCTGGGCGACGGCAACAACGTGGCTATAAGGTTTTTCGACATCGGCAATGGCGGTGCTGACCACCGGCAGCTGCGCGGCCATGTACTCCAGCACCTTTGTCGGGCTAATGAATCGTGTGGATTCATTCAGCGCGAAAGGCATCAGGCACACATCCCAGCCGGCAAGAAACTGTGGCAGGGCCTGATAAGGCTGCATGCCGCAATAATGAATGTTGCTGCGTTGGGGCAGGGTTGCGGGATCGATCTTCACTACCGGGCCGACCATCACGATTTGCCACTCCGGATGCGAGTCCGCCAGGGCGGCAATCAGTGATAAATCCATGCGTTCATCAATGACGCCGTAGTACCCCAGCCGTGGATGAGGAATGTCGTCCTGCAGCGGGTGATGATTCCCCCGATCCAGCGCCTGTTCAAAATGAACCGCATCGACGCTACTGGCAAAACAGTGAATATTCGGGTGACGGCCTTTTCTGGCCTCATACAGGCTGGGGCCACCGGTAAAGACAATATCTGCCCGTGTCAGCAGGGCAGACTCGCGCTGCAACAGCTGGCGAGGCGCTTTCTCAAAGGCGGCAAGTTCATCCATGCAGTCATAGATGACGATCGCAGGGGTAAAGACTTTTAACAGCGGCAGCGCCATCGGCGTGTAGAACCAGACCACAGGGGTTTCGTCCGGCTCCCGTAGCTCTGTCAGGAGCGTTTCCAGAAAAGCTATCTGCTCGTCATGGAATCCGGGCGCTGTTGATGGCGTGTGGGGCTGCACTACCGTGACGTTCGGAGCGGGCCGGGAGAGTTTCAGCTCCGGTTTATCCGCTGAATAGAGCGGCTCTTCGATAAAGACGATGTGATAGTGCTGGGCAAGACGTGTCATCAGATGCTGTGGACGCTGAAAGACAAAGTCCCAGCGCAGGTGACTAAATACATATATTTTATTCATATCTGATTCCTCTGTGCCGGTGAAGGTCAAAGCGCCGGATGGCCGTTGAAAATGTTCCAGCCGCGCCTGGGTTTGCTTAAGGGCATGTGCATAAACGGTATTCAGATGTCGTGCTTTATCGGGCGCGATGTCCCATAAACCGCAGTGATGCCAGACAGCGTTATTTTCCCAGTCGGGGCGATCAATAATGGGATAAAGGCATATCCCGGTCAGCTCAACGCCTGCCAGCTGAGCCTGAGCGACTTCAGAGGCGACGTCGTTAATCCAGGCGCCACGTCCACTGCCAACATGGCTTGTTTCGGCAAGCAGAATAGGGCGGTGATAGCGTTCATAAAGCTCCTGTAACATCGTATGTAATCGTCGTCGGCGGCCATCACCAAGATGCCAGGCGAGGCGCTGGTTGTTTCCCGTCATCCATTGGTTGTCGTGGTAATAATTGGCCCCAATCAGATCCAGATAGCGTGGATGGCCCCCCAGTTCCGGCTCCAGCCGTCCTGCTAACATGTCCCACGCCTGAAACTGCGCAGTGCGCAACGCCTCAGTTTCCTGTTCGACCGTTGGGTCGTTATCGGGAGAAATCAGATGGATAATGGGATCGCAGTGCAACATTCTGGCGCGGGGATCGGCAGCCCATATAGCGTCGCAGGCCGCTATCGCGGCACGAACCAGCTGCCGTTTGATTTGCATGCCGTCCATGTCTTGCCCAAGGGAGGCGGGAAACAGACCTACCGCGATCCCCCAGGCGGTGAAGGAGATTTCATTGATCGGGGAATAGACCGGCGGCTCCTGATACCAGGGGCGTAAAAAAGCCGCCAGCGCGCCGCACAGACGGGCGAAACGCGTTACAAATTCATCTGAGAAAAAATCGGTATCGTCCGGCCAGCCGTAATGGCAAATTGTCCAGCAAATCTGGACGCCATTCTCCTTTGCTGACACCATTTTTGCGGCCACGGCGCTAAAGTCGTAACCACCTGATTTATCAGCGAGTCTCCAGCCAACACTCTCTCTTACCGTGGCAATGTTAAAGAGGCTAAGCGCCCTGTAATCCTCGAGATGTCTGCTGCCGTGGCCCGTAATATCATCCATTGAAAGGGCATGACCCTGCCGTGTAACAAAATCTGCACCCTCAAACCCCGCCTGCCAGAATGAGTTGAAAATCGGCATCTCACTGCTCCCGTATGGATAGTATTTCTCAATAAAAAAACAAACCAGCATGGTTTTAAAAAGGAGAAATAAATAAGCACTTCTATGGGTCAAATCCTGGTAAAATAACCTGGCCTTCACTCATATTTAGATCGTATTCAGGCATGCCTACCCCCTCGCCGTATTTCATTAAAGGCTAAACAGAGTCAAAAAAAAACCACCCGGAAGTACCAGGTTTGTTTTAACATCCCTTGCAAAAATAAAGGCGAACCAGATCTACTGTTCTCTTATCTTTAAATGATAGACGGGAACCCTGATGAGCAGCGGGTTCTTTTCATGGAGCACCTGCTTCGCTTTGCTAAAAAATCATTAAAATCATCGGGAGGTAAGGGTGTTTTTTTTACGCAATACGCTTCGTTTAAGCGAAATTATTTTATATTGGACGCATAAATTACCCGAAGCCGCTACGTTAGTTAGCCGCAAAACAGGTTTACAGACTGTAATTAACGAACCGGGAGCTTGTTTTATATTTCGGATTATATTTGGGCTGTTCTTCATTAACGCGGGAATATTAAATCGCGCACCTTTAAAATGTATTAAATAGATGTCACTAAAATAATTTATTCTGTAGTTACAACATACAATGCCATTCTTTTATCTATTACCTCAACATCGTGCACATTAACACAGTCTGGCAAAACAAGATGGCGAGGACGATTATCCGTTAAAGGGGATAATTTGCACTTATCCCCTGTAGGGGGTATTCTCATTTTATCCCCTATAGGGGATTTCTCTAAAATATCCGCTATGGGGGATAAACATGAAAGTTACATCGGCAGACGCACTGGCTCAGGCTGTCCGGGATCAGCGTAAGGTCAATAAGTTAACCCAAACGGCAACGGCTGAACAGGTGGGGATTAAACAAACCACGGTATCGGAATTCGAGAACAAACCAGGCTCTACCAAACTGGAAACCTTGTTCAAAATCCTCTCGGCGCTGGATCTGGAGCTGCACGTGGTGAAACGAGGCGGCACGTTGCCGGATAACAATGCCTGGAAGAAGGAGTGGTAAGCGATGCGCGCACAACGACTGACTGTTGCGATGAATGGCGACGTAGTGGGGACGCTGCATCGTGACGGCAGCGGGGCAATGTCCTTCCAGTATGCCCCGGAGTGGCTGGCCGAGCCGGGTTCGCGCGCAATTTCGCTCTCTTTACCACTACAGCACGGCAGGATCAGAGGCGCGCAGGTCTTTAATTTCTTCAGTAATCTGCTGCCTGACTCCGAAGCGATTATTGCCCGCATGCAGGCCCGATTCCAGGTTGAAACCGCTCATCCCTTTGATCTGCTGGCCAGTGTCGGGCGTGACTGTGTGGGCGCCATTCAGCTCTATCCGCCGGGACAGGAGATCCCCCCGGTAACCGATATCGTGGCCGAACCGCTGGATGACGATCAGATTGCCGCGCTGCTCGACGGGTATCAGATGGCACCGCTGGGGATGACCGAGGAGGATGCTGACTTTCGCATTTCGCTGGCTGGCGCGCAGGAGAAAACGGCGCTGCTGTGGTACCAGGCGCGCTGGCAGCGGCCCCAGGGTAGCACCCCAACCAGTCATATCTTTAAGCTGCCGATCGGCAGAATAGAACAAAACAATATCGACCTGAGCGAAAGTTGTGAAAACGAATGGCTGTGTTTGCGCATTGCCAAAGCCTTTGGTTTCCCAGTGGCACAGGCGGAGATGGCAACCTTTGGCCGCAAGAAAGTGCTGATTATCGAGCGTTTCGACCGTCGTTGGTCCAGCAGCGGGTGGCTGATGCGTCTGCCGCAGGAAGATTTTTGCCAGGCCCTGGGCGTGTCGCCAGCGCTGAAATATGAATCTCACGGTGGTCCCGGGATTGCCGACGCCATGAAGCTGCTGCTCGGTTCCCGCCTGGCGGGGCAGGATCGCGAGCTGTTCTTTAAGGCGCAGATCCTGTTCTGGATGCTGGCCGCCATTGATGGTCACGGGAAGAATTTCAGCCTGTTTATCGAGGCGGATTCCGCCTTTCGCATGGCCCCGCTGTACGACGTGATTTCCGCGTTTCCGCTGTTCGACGCAGGGGGGATCCCGGTCAAAAAAGCGAAGATGGCGATGGCGTTACAGGGCAAGAACCGGCAGTACCATTTTGCGATGATCCAACCGCGACACTTTATCAGCACCGCTGCTTTTGCAGGTTATTCCCAGGAGGCCGCTCGCCGTTTGCTGGCCGAGATGGCGGAGCGAACAGACGACGTGATTGCCTCCGTCAGGGCAGAATTGTCACCGGATTTCCCCGCGCAGGTCAGTGAGGCCATTTTTAAGGGTTTAGCCAGCCAGGCGGCAAGAATAGGGCGGTTCGTGAGTTAAGGGGTTGTTAATTGCGCAATATAACCGGTCTTCAATACTAAAAATGGTAGGTGGTTGAGAATTCTTTACAATTGTAAATGATATTTATTTTCATTATCATTTTTCTTTACGTAAGCAACTGTAAAGAATAATGACATGAAAACTACCTCTGCCGGAAAGAACAAAACCCTGTGTGCGCTTGCCGTTTGCCTGGCGGTGCAATCTGGTTCGCTATTCGCGAAAGAATTTACCGAAAAGGATTTCGTTGTACAGTCGCTTGGACATGGCGTTTATGAGCTGGCCTATGATAACGCCCAGAAAGCCCTCTATGCGGCATCCGCGCCCTCTTTTGATAAAGACAAAACGGCCGGGCTGGTCTTCCAGCTGTCGGCACCCACGCTGAAAATTGAACACCAGATCCCGACAGAACGCCGCACATTTGCCGTCGCGCTGGATCAGGAGCAGCACATTCTTTATCTGGGCAACGCTCTGGAAGGGTCGGTCACGCTGCTTAATACGCGCAACAACGACGTCATCAAAACCATTCAACTGAGCGACAATGCCGATCCGGATAAGAAAGCCCACGTTCGTGAAGTGGTGCTGGATAAGAAGCACCAGCGTCTGTATGTGTCGGGGATTGGTCGTAAAGATAAAGGCTTGCTCTGGGTAGTGGATACGCAGAAGCAAGAGCTTGTACACACCCTCCAGAAGCTGGAGCCTGTAGGTTTTGCGGTGGATGAAGCGGGCGATAAAGTTTACGTCGTCTCCGGTACCGGGGAGCTGATCACCCTTGATGGCAAAACGTCGCAGCCGCTGAGCCGCGTGAAGGTCGATCCTGCCGACCCGGAACATTACTTCCTCAACATCGCCCTGAACACCGCGAAAGGGGTGGGTTATATCGCTGACACAAACACCCGCGATGTGCTGGTTGTGCAGCTGGATTCCGGCAAGCTCCTGCACCGTGTCCCGACGCCTAACTCCGTCGGCGTGCTCTATAACCCTGCACGGGAAGAAGTCTATGTCACGCATCGCAACGATCGCCAGATTAGCGTGATCGACGCGACCAGCAACCGCCTGAAACACACCGTTAAAACCGCGGCGATGCCAAACAGTCTGGCGCTTTCTGCCGATGCCAACACGCTCTATGCCAGCGTGAAGCAGGATGAAAAAGCCAATAAAGCTGACTACGTGCTCAAGATTGATTTAACCCAGTTCTAAGGATCCCGTTGTGATAAAGCAAACACGCATGGCCGTGGCGGTCTCGCTCGCTATGGCTAACCTGCCGCTGGCCGTTGTCGCCGCAGAAACGACCACCGCAAACGAAGATGAACTGGTGGTGACCGCGACCGGTTTTAGCCAGGAACGCCGCGAAGCACCGGCGACAATTTCGGTGGTGAATGAAAAGGAGCTGAACACCCGCTCGAATCAGAACGTCACCGAAGCGCTGCGCGAGATGCCAGGTGTCCTGGTGGGTAACGGTCACGGCAGCCTGGCAACGGGCGATGTCCAGATGCGCGGGATGGATTCCACCTATACCTCGTACATGGTGAACGGCATCAAACAGGCGACCCGTGAATCTCGCCCTTATGGACACCATATCGGCACCGAAGCGGCCTTCATGCCGCCGCTGGCCGCCATCGAGCGGATCGAAGTGATCCGCGGGCCGATGTCTTCGCTCTATGGTTCTGACTCCATCGGTGGCGTGGTCAACGTTATTACCAAAAAGGCCTATAACCTGGAGAAATGGACCGGGGTTCTGGAGGATAACTACTTCCTGCAGGAGAAGAGCGAATACGGCAATACCAACCAGACCAATGCCTTTGTGATGGGGCCGGTGATCCCGGGCAAGCTCGGGGTGAGCGTGGCCGCGGATTATCTCGATCGTCGTGACGATGACAGCATCAACGATGAGCGTTTTGTGAAGCATCAGTCCGGCAATCTGGATGCGACCATCTCCATGTCGCCGACCGATACTCAGCTCTGGGATCTGAATGCTACCAAAGGCAACCAGGAGAAGACCCATAACGATAAGCAATGGTACTGGGGCTTTGACCGCGATGCGGCATCACTGTCGCAACACGCCTGGTATGGCGACGATCTGCTGGAAGTGAAAAACTTCATCAGCTACGAAAAAGCCAAAACCGAGTACCGCGTTCCGGGAATGTCTTCGCAGTTTATTACTCAGAAAAACTACGAAGCCAACAGCGCCAACACCTTTACGCTGGGCGATCACAAGCTGACGTTGGGCGTGAACTTTACGCGTAACGAGCTGGATGATGAGTTCGGCATCAAAGATAAGGAAGCGCCGGGCGTAACGCCGGTCAGCGAAATTACACGCGACGGCTGGGCGGTGTTTGCTGAAGATGCCTGGATGATTGTTCCGGACTTTACGCTGACCACCTCAGCGCGTCTGGATCATGACAGCTACTTTGGTTACCACGTCACGCCTA
>Ga0256408_1001606_pt1 | contig 12119 bp, 12 predicted proteins | sample PhyAR1_FD_185998 | JGI IMG/M metagenome (GOLD analysis project Ga0256408, IMG submission 185998) | Leaf surface microbial communities from alfalfa plants in UC Gill Tract Community Farm, Albany, California, United States - DLSL A.R1 | ecosystem: Host-associated > Plants > Phyllosphere >...
GAGATGATGCCAGAAATCTGACTACATTGTACCAAAACCCGGTGAATACTCCGTACATGACTAAATATGAAAACCAAGTCCGCCAAGCACTGGATCAAGGAGAAACTATTCGCTATCGTGTTACTCCTATCTATAAAGGTCAAGAGCCGTTATGTACAGAAATCCGCATTGAGGCTAAAGGCATAAATACGAACAGTAAAATAAATTTTAGCGTTATTATTTACAACGAAAGCTAGGTGAGTAAATTGACTAGATTGCAACAACTTTTATATCAGACTCAAGCTGTTACTCCTTCACAATTCTTGCAGCTTTTGGACCAAGCCAATATTCAAGATATTGATGGCTATTTGCTTTTTACTGGCCAAACAGGTTGTAAACAGTGGTTAGAAAACGTAGATTACTTGGCATCTTCCCAAACTGTATCAAGAGAATTGATCGAAAAATGGCAGACCGAAGGTGATTTCCAATTTATAGGCCAAACCATTGATGGAGATTATCTTGTTGCTACAAAGGTTTGGGTTCGAGTAATTCCTGTTTCTTTATATCAGAGTGACATAGAAAAATATCAACTAAATTTAGCTGATTTTTTTCTACGTTATTTAGATGGAGAACTGCCTTCTCAAATTCTAAGCATGCCGTAAATTTGACTTTGCCCTTTCTTTTTATAAAATAGTTCAACAAAAGTTGATTATAGTAAACCATAGATGAATAGTATTTTTGTCTTATAAAGAAACTTCTAAATGAAAAGTAAAACAAAGGTATATTCAATTAAAGCCAACGCTTTAAAATTATATTAAGTAGTTATCCTATTATCGAATCAAACAGTATCTTTAGTAGCAGAGTTTAATGGAATTCTGGTAATTTAAATAAAAAAAGGCTGGAATAGAAGTGTTAAACGCTAAAAAATGAGAGAAAATCCACGGAAATTTTTTAAAGTTTTTATGAATTTCTGCTGTTTCCGATAGCGTTACTTCTGTTCCGGCCATTTATTTGATTTTAGTGTGTATGTGTGGTAAAAGTCTTTTTCTTTTAAATCCACTTATTTTTAATTCAGCTCACAATCGCAAGCCTTTTCTTCTATTCCTTTGACTAACGAAAGGCTTTGACTTTATCCATGAATTCTTTAACCCGCCTTTGATCAACATGATTTTCAAATACACCTTCTTTTTTGAAGGTCGTTCCTACAACTGCACCATCAGCAATTACCAACTGTTCCTCTACATTGCTCAAGCGGACACCTGTATTAGCAAACACAACCGTTTCAGGCACTGTTTCTTTTACTAATTTCAAGGTTGCCGTATCTGTTTTACTACCGGCCGTTAAGCCTGACACACATAAAGCGTCTGGGCGATTATTAAAAACTGTTGATTTTGCAATACTTACTACATCACGTTCTCCTAAATAAGCGGCAGCTTCCGGAACAATGTTAAAGAGCAATTTCACATTGTCAGCACCAATTCGCTTTTGGTGACGGATAGTTTCACCAACGTTGGTATTCCATATACCAAAATCAGAACCATAAACACCAGTAAAAATCTCTCTCACAAATAAAGCATCAACTGCTTTGGCCAAGTCCAAGGACTTCTTCGCATCCCAAAGTACGTTCACACCATATGGAATTTTAATGATTGATTTTAATTCACCAATGATACGTGCCATTGCTGCTACGGTTTCTGTCTTTACATCCGTTAAATACGGTAATGAAAATTCATTTGAAAACATTACCGCATCAACTCCACCTTCTTGTAATGCCAAGAAATCTGCTTTAGCATGTTCCAAAATCTTATCCATACCGCCGTTTTCATCATAATAAGGGTCCCCAAGTAGAGCATCCAAGTGGCACATTGCAATTACCGCTTTTTCCGTACCAATAATTTCTTTTAACCAAGTCATATTTTTCCCTCGCTTTTTATAAGTATTTTTGTATTTCCACAAATGTTTTGAGTTCAGCATCTGCGTTTGTTGTATCTTGTTCAATCACTGAACCTTTATAGCCGACTACAAATACACCTGAGCTTTTTGCTGCTTTGATTCCGTTAACCGAATCTTCCACGATAAGCGTCTCCTCTTTGGGTATACCTAAGAGTTCCACTGTTTTGTTGAAGATTTCCGGGTCTGGCTTGGAATTGCTAACTTGTTCTCCAGTGACAAGTAGGTCAAAGTACTCTAATATACCAATTCTTCGACAGACATTTTCCACATAGTTTTTTAAGGAAGAAGAAGCAATGGCCAATTTATATCCCTGATTCTTTAAACTGTCTAAAAAATCGATCAACCCAGACATTGGCTGTAACTCAACTGCCGCCATTTCTCTTTCTTGATATTCATCTTGTTTTTGTATCAACTCTTCAATTGAAACTTGATTGAGTTCGAATTTACGTTGCAAAGCTTCAGCTATTTCATATGCTTTCATGCCAACTACAAATTTTACTTCATCAATCGTTGTTTCAATGCCTAGTGTTTTTAAATATTTTAACAAGCTATTGAGATAGAGAATCTCACTATCAACCAATACACCGTCGCAGTCAAAAATAACAGCTTTTTTCATTTTTATCCCCCTAAAATACACCGATTAAAGAACCGACAATAGCTATAATAAACAAACCGAGCATCACTTTAGATATACTTACTCCTTTACGTAAGTAGTAAAGGCTTGTCATTACAGCTATGACACTGAGCATTCCTGGTAAAATGGAATTCAATAAATCTTGAATGACAACTTCTGAATCTCCCGCATCAATTTTGAGAGAGGTCTCAATTTGAACACTATTCACCATCATCGCTCCAGCAATGGACATGCCAAGAATTGACAAGCTATCTGTTAATTTACGCATGATACTATTATCAGTAATTTTAGACAAGACATTGCGTCCCAAGCGATAGCCTTGACTAAACGTAAATACGCCAATTCCTAGTAAATAAATTGAAAAGAATATCAGAAAAATTAAGGGACCTGCTACTTGTCCTTTCAACGTCATATCTACACCAATAGAAAGCAGCACTGTTTTGATTAAGCCTTGAGTAATTGTATCACCAATTCCGGCAACCGGCCCCATTAAGCCAATCTTAATGCTACTGATTGTCTCTGGCTCCACCGCACCACCGTTAGCATATTCTTCTTCCATTGAACAAATTAACCCCGGGATAAAAGCCCCCCAGTTCGCTTCGGTATTAAAAAAACTCATATGTCGCTTTAATGCAGCTCGCTTTTCTTCTTTAGTAGTATATAAACGATTAATGATTGGTACCATTGAATGGGCAAACCCTAATGACATCAGACGTTCATAACTTAGACAAGATTCAGCGGTTACTTCCCAAAGTAGAAAGCAACGTATTAAATCAATTTTTTTTATCTTTTTTACAGATACTGTTTCTGCAGATGTGGTTTCTGACATTTTACTCCTCCTCATTGGTTAGTTTATAAAAGTTTAAGTTCCAATAAAGTAAGGCAAAGGCGCCACCTAAAATAGAACAAGCAATAATATCGAATTTCATGTAAGCGACTGCTAAATAAGTAATCATTGCAAATGAAATAAATTTAGTATTATAAACCGTTTTAAACATCAAGGCGATTCCTAAAGCAGGCAAAATCATTCCGATTGCTTCAAGCGCTCGATTGACAAATGCGGGCATCATTTTCATAAAGCTTTCCAGATACTGGGCGCCAAAAAATACCGCTAAAAATGCTGGTATACCGTAAAAAACAAAGGTAACCAGTTGAGGTAAAAGCCAATTATAAATCCAAATACGTTGTGTTTCACCTTTTTCCGCATATTTATCACCCATATGAACGAAAAAAACATTTATAGTCATACAAGCATTACGAGCGACTAAACCGATCGCTCCTAACGACACTGCAATAGTGACAGCAACTTGCGGGGATTGTCGGGAAACAATAGCAACACCAGTAGCAATAATCCCAGCATAGCATTTATCATAAGCAGATACTCCCCCTACTTCAACCTGTCCCATGTATAGTAACTGGACTGTTGCTCCAATCATTGCTCCAGCTTGCCAATCACCTAACAGTAAGCCAGTAATTGCTCCACTTACTAAAGGAGCAGCACGAATACTCCATTCAAAAAATTCAATAAACCACCCGCCGTTCATGGTAGCCCAAATCGCAACTAAAACCGCACTCATCATTTTTTGATCCTCCTTTTCTTCCTAAAAAACTTATGGAACAATTCGAAAATAGTTTATATTTGCTATTTAAGCTCTTCAATTTTGCGATAGTAACTCAATAAAATCTGTTTTTTTATCATTTGGAATCACTTGAACATATACATCAATACCATTTTCCACTAGATCTTTGAGAACCTCTTCCTCTTCTTCACTGATAGAAATATTTTTATAGAGGGAACGGCGTTGATCATTAGCTCCCATTCCGCCGACATTTAGTAAACGGAGCTGAACGCCTGCATCAAAAATTTTTTGAGCTACTTTTGGCGTTTTTACTAAAATCATAATATTTTCTTTACTTTCATCATACTGATGAATTTTTTCAGCTAAACCTTGAGTTCCGGTGATCTCTAACTGAACAGAAGAAGGCGCTACCATTTTCATAACATTTTTAAGAAATTCATCTTCGGCGGCAATATCATCGATCACCCAAATCCGATTTGTTTTATATTCTTTTATCCATGCAGTTACAACTTGACCATGTATTAAGCGATCATCGATTCGAATAAAATTAATCATCTCTTTCTCCTTTAATTATATTTGTAGGAAATCCTTTTTGCTTTTAATTCCTTCCTGACCAACTCTTTGGGCAATTTCTGTCATTTCTTGCAATGAAGCTGTATCTGGTTGTGCCAGAATATCCAATAGCATAGGTAAGTTTACACCGGTTACAAAAGAAACTCGCTCGTCCTCTAAAAGTGAAATTAAAGTATTAAAAGGCGTACCTCCTAATAAGTCCACCATTACGAGCACACCATGTTCTATATATTGCTCCACTATTTCTTTAAGATTTTGCTGATATATAGAAAGATTCATCCCAGCTTTTAAACAAATCACATGTAAATGGGCTTGTTCTCCTATAATCATTTTACTGGTTTCTGCTAAGCTTTCTGCTAAAAAGCCGTGAGTCGCAATAACAAGTTGCGGTCGGTTTGTCATTTTCCCCCTCCTTTCTAAATTTTGATACAGCTTTCATTTTTATATTAAGCAAGTTTCGTGCCAACAAAAAAAAGAGCCGCTCTACTTACGTTTAAGAATGCTTAAAAAAAAGTGTCACATGTACTTCCCACATTGTGACACTTTTGGCTAAAACTATTTTTCTAGTAAAATATCAATTAAATAAGCAATTTCCGTATTTGGAATATCTATGTTATAAAAAGATGCAATTGGTTTGAAAGCTGTCCGAATATCCTCAAATAACCTTTGTTGTTTCAGATAGTAATCTTCAAGATTCGGGTAGGACAAATAGTCTTTACTTACCATTAAGCGCTCTATCATAAAAGCCGTATGAATAATTAATTTAAGCCACAAGCTTTGCGAAAAATTTGAGATTGGCTCTTGTATTTTTTCTAGCGCAGTTACAACTAGCTTTAACAGATGCTTAGGCTCAATGGTTTGAATTTTTTGCAGTATTGTTTCAAATGATAATTCTTTGGCTATTACTTGACGGATTGCTGCAGCTTCTGTCTTAGAACAAGCTAAGCCTAAGTAATCCAAAATCTGGAAGAATCCTTTACCACTTAAAAACTGATCCAAAGAAATAAATGGTATATCTAACAATGTTTCTTCAGAAAGAGTTCCCACTACTGCCATTACTTGTTCAGGCAGTTTCCCTTGGAATTCAATAAAAGAAAAATAATCCAGTGCTTCTACTATAATTTCAGGTTGATGAAGTTCCATAAAGCATTGTTTTAATAAAGATTGTAATTTTCTAGAGGTTCCTAAGCCCGACATACAAACCGTCCAAATAATTTTTGGCCCTGTCGGCAATTCACCCTTATAAAAATCAGTTGTAATAGCTGTTTGAAAGTTACTATTTTGAATAATATCAGCTAACGGCTCTTCGAAAAAAAGGAGTTTACGGCTGACCTCCAATAACATCAACAGATTAAAGCCGGAAATCATTCCAACTGCTAAACGCTTATGGTATTTTTCCCAAATTTCAATTGGTAATTGTTCTAGTGAACCCATATCCATCAGAAGCAAGATGCCTTTACTTGGTTTGGTTTGATCAATTAATTCAAAAAGTTTTTCCTTAATTGCTGCTAAGGAAATATCAAGAGGCATGTCAATTCCATCAATCCAATGATTATCTAAAAGTTGATTAGCAGTTTGCGCAATTGAAGTTGCCGTCTGATTTCCATGACATAATAATATAATTTGATATTGTTTGGGAATAACTTCTGCATTTTTTGTTAACAAAAACATCGCAATTAACACTGCTTCCGCTTCTGAAAATGGTAAATGGTAAAACTTACAAACTTTGCGTAAATAACAAGAAGCTAATTGGAATTCTTCAGGATGTTGATCTCTAATTTTGGTTATCGTCGGGTGATAAAGTGACTGTTTCTCATTTTTACGCTCAATAAAAGCCTTAGTGTGCAATGCTAATCCTAACCAGACATTTTGATTAAATTTTTTTCCTAAATTTTTCTCTGCTTGATTAATTAATGACTCTGTTTCAATAAGCAATTGTTCGGGAACTAATTTACTTAAATCAATTTTTAATTTCAACCCCTTTTGTGATTCATGAAGTAACCGAGCAAAATAATTTTCAATTTCTTGGTTAATTAATGCTTCTACTTTTGTAATGGGATAGCCGGCTTCATTGTAGGCAGACATTTGACTCTGCAAGCGCCCGTAGAAACCGCTATCATTTTGAGCATTAAGTTGTGGCGAAGAGGCTTTAGTTGTCACTAATAAATCCACATTGACATACGGATTCTCCAAGCCTTGATAAATTTCTAAAATACCTTGATTGAAGATACCACAAGCAACTCGATCCAGATAAGCTTCACTAAGAGTTAATTGCTGCTGGTTCTTTTCTAATGAATCTACAAAGGCTTTAGCACAAAGCAGTTTAATCAGTTCCTTTAGCTCACCGATGTTACCGGAAAACTCAGTGAACAATAACCGATTAAACAAATTTCGATTTATAAAAATCGGCTGTCCGACTCGAGAGGCTTCTTCTTGAACAAACTGCTTGATTAGTTCATAACGGTCTTTAAGATTCCGCTTTTCAAGAGAGGGCAATTCAATTGTTATAGGAATTCTTCTTAAAAAAGTTTGTAAAAGATAAGCTTTTTGTTCGTCAGTAGTGGCGCAAATAATTCGAACGTCACTTTTTTGACTGGTTTCAGATTCTCCAAACCTCCGATAATAGCCACTATCCATGAGTGAAAATAAGATTTCTTGTCCTTCTGCAGAGAGATTATGTACCTCATCTAAAAAAAGATAACCGCCTTCAGCTTTGGCTACCAGCCCTGCTTTATCTTGAATCGCACCGGTAAAACTTCCCTTAGCATACCCAAACAATTGACTAACCAAAAGTTGCTGATTTTCCGCATAATCAGCACAGTTTAACATGACAAAAGGAGCATTTTCTTTGATCATTCCTTTGTGTCGGGCAAATTCATACATTAACTTTGCAAAATAGGTTTTGCCGACACCTGTTTTGCCAATGATTAATGTGTACAAACCTTTAGGAGGATATAAGACAGCTGCTTTTGCTAATTCAATTTGGCTGATAATACTCGAAGCGCCACTTAATTTCGCTTCAAAAAATGCCGAGTCAGTTGAAAAAGCGTCGGATGGCAAGCTATCTCCTATAAAGCGAAACAAGACCGGTTTGCCGCTAATTTTTTCTGCTTGATTTTCTTCAACGAGACGATTCAGTTCAGAACTGACCGTATTACGGCGCATATTTAAATAGTCAGCTATTTTTTGGGCGGAAAAGCCTGCCACTGACGGATCCTGCCACGTCCATCGCTGCAGTATTTGGGCGATTCGCTGCTTTCTAAGCATAGATTCACTTCCTTTTTAATTATTCTCAATGAATTTTGACACCACATATACAACCTGATTCATGTGTATAGTTTACTTTTCTTAATTATCATATATATTTACAATCATTAAAGCAATAGTCAATATTATTTTCTGAACATCTCACTTTTCACCTACAGTGTCCTCTATAATACAAAAAAGTAAAAACTTGTTAAAGTCTTCCCTTTTCTGTTGGATAAGAAGAAAAAGTCAACCTTGCACAAGTTTTTACAATTATTATTAATATAAAAGATTAGGCTTGATAACGACATTGGCCATTTAAGTACGTAGCAGCTAATTCCATATCAGGGTTTAAGACGATAAAATCAGCATCACGGCCTTTGGCAATCATGCCGCAGTTGTCGTCAATTTTACAGCTGATTGCTGGTATTAACGTTGCCATCATAATCGCTTGAGCTGGCGTAGCAATCCCCCAGTCTACAACATTTTTAATGGCTTCTTTTAATTTTAAGATACTGCCAGCAAGATTTCCTGATTCTAAGCGAGCGGTGCCTTCAGCGACAACTACCGGGAATTCCCCTAAATTGTAGTGACCGTCTGGCATGCCGCCTGCCATCATACAGTCAGTAATCAAAGCGATATGATCATGACCAGCCTTTTCCATTAAGATTTCAGCAGCATTGGGATGCACATGGTGACCATCACAAATTAGTTCAGAAAAAACATGTTGCAAGGACAATAACGCCCCTACCATGCCGGGTTCACGATGATTTAAGCCTCTCATACCATTATACGCATGGACGAAAACACTTGCTCCGGCTTCAACTGCTGCTCCGGCTTCTTCTAAAGTAGCATTGCTATGACCTAAAGCCACAACTACGCCTTCTTCTGTCACCGCTTTGACAAATTCTTGAACGCCTTGGCGTTCAGGCGCTAAAGCAATCTTTTTAATTAAGCCACCAGAAGCGGTTTGCCACTCATGAAAGACTTCCAAATCTGGATCGCCAAAATAAATCGGATTTTGAGCACCTTTATGCTCTTCTGTGAAGAAAGGACCTTCAAAATATATTCCTTGAATTTTCGCTCCAGGTACTTCTTGGTAGACTGTTCCAATGGTTTGCGCCACATCTTTTAAGTGCTCTTTACTAGAAGTTAGCGTTGTTGGTAAAAAAGAAGTAACACCGCAGGAAAGTAACCCTTCTGACATCACCTTCAGACCTTCGGCATCATTATCCATTACATCATGATTTAAGTAACCATGAATATGCGTGTCCACTAAGCCAGGAGCAATCCATTTACCAGCTTCTTGAATGATCTTCACGTCGCCTTGAGGTGTCTGAGTGGTGTACTCCCCAAAAATTCCGTCAGTAATTTCTAAATAACCCGGTCCTTTTACTTCGCTTTTTAAAAAGAACTTATCAGCAAAGATAAATGTTTTCATCTTCATCCTTCTTTCTTTATTTTACTACTATAAAAGTACTCTTAAAACCAGCGTAAGTCAAGAAATGGTGTAGACCTTTTCAGTTTTCTATGAGAATTTTAAATTTTGCCGCTTTCAATATCGTTCAATTTTTGGGCCAGCATATAAAATTCCTGCGCTTCAAAATGGCGTTGTTGTTGACAGAGCAATTCGTATTTGAGCGTAAACAATTCGGCTAAATAATAAAAACTTGTTTTATCCCGAGCCCACTGAATCCCTTGATTTATATAAGTTTCAGCGTTTTGACTTTGACCATTTTTCCATAAAAAATAAGCGTAGTTGTAAAAGATTTTCGTTAATTCGGCGTTGACCCGTTCTTTCGGCAATTCTTTAAAATAAAACAAACTAAGACGTAAATAATGTTGAGCTTGTTCAATTTTACCTAAGTAGCCATATACACTACCTAGACAACTCATTACTTGAATTTCCAGATCAGAAATATTTAATTTCTCCGCTTTGTAAGTATATGCCAAGCCCTTTTGAAGACTGGCGGCGGCTTTTTCATAGTCCTGATTTAGATGAAGTTGGCAACTACCAAGGTAATAATAATAACGCTGCCAATCGGTGTCTAAATATAAATGTTTTTCAACATTGGCTGCTTGCAAGTAGGTGAATAACTCTTGGTACATCTTATGCCGAAAATAATATGCCATCTTTTCAAAAGAACAAGAGACACACTGTACATCTTCTGATTCCAATTGTAAAATTTGGTCAATTGTAACGCCTAAACGAGCACAGAGCTTTTGCATTACGACGACATTAGGTAATTCTTCGTCATGTTCAATTCTACTGAGCACACTTTGTGAACAAATATCTTCTGATAACATTTTTTGTGTTAATTTTCGCTTTTTTCTAATTTCTTTAATGACAGTTCCAAAAGTGGCCATGTTCACCAGCTCCTAAGTATTCCTTATAATTTTGCCTTGTAGATAGTATCATATTTAACTTAATTTTTTTATAAATATGCAAATTTGCATTATATTTTTATTGTACTTTATTGCATAATATACTGCAAGAACATCGCTAGACAATTGTATCATAGCTTTGTTCATTTTTTAATATAAGGAGTGTTATTCAATGGAAGATGAAAGGAAAGTTACGTTCATTTGGGACAAAATTTGCTATTCTGGGTTGATTGAGAAAGAATACGAAAATTCTTATCTCGTCGTTGTAACTAATCCCAGCCCTGACATGGAAGAAAAATATACCACACGGATGGTTATCAGCAAAAAGGTTTGCGAACCGGCATAAGCATCCTCACAGTCGATTGGACTATTTTCGTATAAAAAAGTTGTTGGAAGTTGAATGGTAGAACGAAATTAGTTGCTCGTCCTAGCAAAAAGAAGAAAACACACAGCAAAAAGTTGTGCGTTTTCTTCTTTTTTATTTTTGGCGGTAAGTTGTCAAAAATTCCTCCATTTTCGTCGTCATCGTTTTTAAATCATCTAATTTAGGCAAATAGACAATACGAAAATGATCAGGCTGCGTCCAGTTGAAGCCGCCCCCATGAACTAGTAATATATGATGCTTGTGCAAAAAGTCCAAGACAAATTTTTCATCGTCATAGATTTTAAATTTTTTTATGTCAATTTTCGGGAAAATGTAAAAAGCTGCTTTCGGTTTTACCGCAGACAAACCTGGAATAGCATTGATTGCTTGATAAATATATTCTCGTTGCTCATAAATACGTCCGCCAGGCAACAGCAATTCATCGACGCTTTGGTAACCACCTAATGCTGTTTGAATAATCTGTTGAGACAAAACATTGGAACATAAGCGCATGGAAGCCAACATGTTCAACCCTTCAATATAACCGGCTACGCCGCTTTTATTACCGCTTAAAACCATCCAGCCACAACGAAATCCGGCTACGCGATGTGATTTGGATAAGCCGTTTAACGTCACGACAAATAAATCAGGCGCTAATGTCGCAATAGGAATATGCGTTAAACCGTCCATTACTAAACGATCGTAAATTTCATCGGAATAAATAATTAATTCATTTTGGCGTGCCACTTCGACAATTTCTTGTAACAATTCTTTTGAATACAAGGCTCCGGTAGGATTATTCGGATTGATGATCACAATGGCTTTGGTATTTGATGTAATTTTTGCTTTAATATCATTAATATCTGGAAACCACTCTGCATGTTCATCACACATATAATGAACTGGCGTGCCGCCAGCCAAAGAAACAGAGGCAGTCCACAATGGATAATCCGGCATTGGGACAAGAACTTCGTCGCCGTTATTCAATAAGCCTTGCATACACATTGTAATCAACTCACTCACACCGTTACCGGTATAAATATCATTGATTGTTACGTTGGGAAATTGTTTTAACTGACAATATTGTTCAATGGCTTTGCGAGCTGAAAAGATCCCTTTCGAATCAGAATAGCCTTCTGAATTTCTGACATTGGCGATCATATCACGAACCACTTCATTTGGTGCGTCAAAACCAAAAGGAGCAGGATTTCCCGTATTCAGTTTTAAAATGTTGATGCCTGCTTCTTGCATACGTTCAGCTTCTTCTAAAACCGGTCCCCGTACGTCATAGCTAACATTGTCTAATTTATTGGACTTTTCAAAATTTCTCATACCTATCCCTCGTTTTCACAATTTATATCTTTAAATGTTACGCTTCCTATTTTGAAAAAGCAATAAAAAATTG
>Ga0256408_1001618_pt1 | contig 12062 bp, 8 predicted proteins | sample PhyAR1_FD_185998 | JGI IMG/M metagenome (GOLD analysis project Ga0256408, IMG submission 185998) | Leaf surface microbial communities from alfalfa plants in UC Gill Tract Community Farm, Albany, California, United States - DLSL A.R1 | ecosystem: Host-associated > Plants > Phyllosphere >...
TACCTGTCCCGGTTCCCGCGGCACCGCGTGCTGATCCTGCTCGCAGCGCTGCTGCTGGTCGGCAACCTGCTCACCGTCATCGCCCCCACCTTCGAGACGGTCGCGGTGGCCCGGCTCATCGCGGGGCTCCCGCACGGGGCGTACTTCGGCATCGCGGCGGTCGTCGCCGGCGAGCTGCTCGGCCCGGGCAACCGCGCCAAGGGCATCGCGTTCGTGATGAGCGGTCTCACCATCGCCAACGTGGTGGGCGTGCCGCTCGGCACCTGGCTCGGCCAGGTCGCGGGCTGGCGCATCTCGTACGCGGTGGTCGTGGGCGTGTTCGCGCTCGCCGTCCTGCTGATCGCGCTCATCGTGCCGTCGATGCCCGCCGACGGATCGGGCTCGTTCCGTCACGAGCTCGGGATCTTCCGCGTGGGCCAGGTGTGGCTCGCGCTCGGCTTCGGGGCCATCGGCTTCGGGTCGTTCTTCGCGATCTACAGCTACATCGCGCCGATCATGACCGACGTCGCCGGCGCCCCCGAGTGGGCGGTGCCGTTCGCGCTGGTGGCCACGGGCCTCGGCATGACGGTCGGCAACCTCGTCGGCGGTGTGGTCGCCGACCGCAACCTGCCGCGCGCGCTGATCGCCGCGTTCGTGCTGCTGGCGATCGGATCCGGGGTGGTCGGCATCGCCGCGCAGCACCCGGTGACGCTGGTGATCGCGATGCTGCTGTTCGGCGCCATCAGCGCGCTCGCCGGCCCGGCGATCCAGAGCCGCCTGATGGACAAGTCCGAGGGGCGCGTCAGCATCGCCAGCGCGCTCAACCACTCGGGCATGAACATCGGCAACAGCCTCGGCGCCGCCCTGGGCGGCGGGGCGATCGCACTGGGATGGGGCTACATCGCGCCGGCGTGGCTCGGTGTCGTCCTCGCCCTGCTCGGCGTCGGCCTTGTGCTGCTGAGCCTCTCGCTCGAGAAGCGCAGGGTGCCGGTCGCGGCCTAGCGGGTGCCCCAGTTGTAGAGCTGCTTGGCGAGCTTGAGGTAGACGAGGGTCTCGGTCGAGAGCACTCCGTCGATCGTGCGGATGTGCGTGTTGAGCAGCTCGATGAGCTCGTCGTCGTCCTCGCACACCACCTCGGCGATGATGTCGAAGGACCCCGCGGTCAGCACCACGTAGATCACGAACGGCAGCGCGTTCAGCGCCTCCGCGACGATCCGGGTGTCCCCCGAGACCTTCATGCCGATCATCGCCTGGCGGGCGAAGCCCATCTGCACGGGGTCGGTCACGGCGACGATCTGCATGGCTCCCGACTCGGTGAGCCGCTGCACCCGCTGGCGCACGGCCGCCTCGCTGAGGCCGACGGCCTTCGCGATCTCCGAGTAGGGGCGCCGCCCGTCCTCCTGGAGCAGCTCGATGATCGCCTTCGAGGTGTCATCGAGGGCCATTGCGGTGCGTCGGGCTGCCATGGGACGATTCTGCCACCATGTCGCTCGATTCTGCGGAATCCGTCGAATCATCATCCGGATCCTTCGGAATCCGTTGTTCAGGCGTTGCCTAAGTCGCGAAATGTGTCGTAGGCTCCCCCGCATGACCGCTTCGACCGACCACATCGCCGTGGACATCCTGCCGGGAGGGCCCGCCCTGCCGCAGGAGCGCCGCCTCGTCACCGCCATCCCCGGCCCGCGCTCGCAGGAGCTGCTCGAGCGCAAGGCCGCGGCCGTCCCCGTCGGCATCGGCCACACGGTGCCGATCCACGCGGTCGCCGCCGGCGGCGGTGTCGTCGTCGACGCCGACGGCAACTCGCTCATCGACCTCGGATCCGGCATCGCCGTCACCACGGTCGGCAACAGCCACCCGAAGGTCGTCGAGGCCGTGCAGCGCCAGGTGGCCTCCTTCACGCACACCTGCTTCATGGTGTCGCCGTACGAGTCGTACGTCGCCGTCGCCGAGGCCCTCAACCGCCTCACCCCCGGCGACCACGAGAAGAAGTCGGCCCTGTTCAACTCGGGCGCCGAGGCCGTCGAGAACGCGATCAAGATCGCGCGCAAGCACACCGGTCGCCAGGCCGTTGTGGCCTTCGACCACGGCTACCACGGCCGCACCAACCTGACGATGGCGCTCACCGCCAAGACCATGCCGTACAAGCACGGCTTCGGCCCGTTCGCCCCCGAGGTCTACCGCGCCCCGCTGTCCTACCCCTTCCGCGACGGGCTGTCGGGCGCCGAGGCGGCCAAGCGCGCGATCACCATGATCGAGAAGCAGATCGGCGGCGACCAGGTCGCGGCCATCATCATCGAGCCCATCCAGGGCGAGGGCGGCTTCATCGTGCCGGCCGACGGCTTCCTGCCGGCGCTGGTCGAGTGGTGCCGCGCCAACGGCGTCGTCTTCATCGCTGACGAGGTGCAGACCGGCTTCGGCCGCACGGGACGTATGTTCGCCAGCGAGCACTTCGGCATCGTCCCCGACCTCATCACCACCGCGAAGGGCATCGCCGCGGGGCTTCCCCTCGCCGCGGTCACCGGCCGCGCCGAGATCATGGACGCCGCCCACCCGGGCGGCCTCGGCGGCACCTACGGCGGAAACCCCATCGCCTGCGCGGCGGCTCTGGCGGCGATCGACGCCTACGAGACCGAGGACCTCCCGGCCCGCGCCACCGCGATGGGATCCGTCATCGTCGACCGCTTCACCGAGGCGCAGCGCGGCGACGCCCGCATCGGCGACGTCCGCGGGCTCGGCGCGATGGTCGCGGTCGAGTTCGTCGACCCCGCCACCGGCGAGCCCGACGCCGCGCTCACCTCGGCCGTGGCGAAGGCCGCCATCGCGCAGGGCGTGATCGTGCTCACCTGCGGCACGTTCGGCAACGTGATCCGCTTCCTGCCTCCGCTCGCCCTCGGCGACGAGCTGCTGAACGAGGCCCTCGACATCGTGACCGCCGCGCTCGCGGCCGCATGAACCGATCCGGATCAAGGAGCATCAGAATGACCGAGATCACCCGTGACGTCGTCATCGTCGGCGCCGGCCCCTCCGGGCTCACCGCCGCGACCCGCCTGAAGGCCGCTGGCCTCACCGTCGCCGTCCTCGAGGCGCGCGACCGCGTGGGCGGCCGCACCTGGACCGACGACATCGACGGCGCCACCCTCGAGATCGGCGGGCAGTGGGTCTCGCCGGATCAGGAGGGGCTGCTCGAGATGCTCGAGGAGCTCGGCCTCGAGACCTTCGACCGCTACCGTGAGGGCGACAGCCTCTACATCACGAAGTCGGGCGAGCTCACCCGCTTCACGGGCGACATCTTCCCGGTGGCCCCCGAGACAGAGGCCGAGCTCGTCCGCCTCATCGAGAAGCTCGACGCGATGGCGGCCGAGATGGACCCGGACCGCCCGTGGGAGCACCCGCGGGCCCAGGAGCTCGACACCGTCTCGTTCGAGGCCTGGCTGGCCAACGAGACGCAGGATCAGGAGGCGCGCGACAACATCGCGCTCTTCATCGGCCCCGCCATGCTCACCAAGCCCGCCCACGCGTTCTCGACGCTGCAGGCGCTGCTGATGGCCTCCAGTGCGGGAAGCTTCACGAACCTCGTCGACTCGGACTTCATCCTCGACAAGCGCATCATCGGCGGCATGCAGGAGGTCTCGAAGCGCCTCGCGGCCGCCGTGGGAGACGACCTGTTCCTCTCCAGCCCCGTGCGCCGGATCGAGCACGGCCCCGAGGGCGTGGTCGTCCACGCCGACGGCGGCCTCCAGGTGAGCGCGAAGCGCGTGGTGCTCGCCCACGCCCCCGTGCTCTACAGCCGCATCTCGTTCGAGCCGCCGCTGCCGCGCCGCCAGCACCAGCTGCACCAGCACCTGTCGATGGGCTTCGTCATCAAGGTGCACGCCGTCTACGACCGTCCGTTCTGGCGCGAGCAGGGCCTGTCGGGCACCGTGTTCAGCCCGTACCAGCTGTGCCACGAGGCGTACGACAACACCAATCACGAGGACGAGCGCGGCACCCTCGTGGCCTTCGTCTCGGACCTCAACGCCGACGGCGTCTTCGAGCTGTCCGCCGAGGAGCGCAAGGAGCGGATCCTCGACTCGCTCGCCGCCTACTTCGGGCCCGAGGCGAAGAATCCCGTCGTCTACTACGAGAGCGACTGGGGCTCGGAGGAGTGGACGCGCGGCGCCTACGCCGCGAGCTTCGACCTCGGCGGCCTGCACCGCTACGGCGCCGAGGTGCGCACCCCCGTCGGCCCGATCCACTTCTCCTGCAGCGACATCGCCGGAGCCGGCTACCAGCACGTCGACGGCGCGATCCGCATGGGAAAGCTCACCGCCGACCAGCTGATCGCCGACCTGACCTGACCTCACCCGATCCACCCATCCGACTTCGACACCGGAGACCGATAACCCGACCCGCGGCGTCCCGACCGCGACCCCTGAGCTCCACCCGAACACCCAAGGACCTCTTATGACCACCACTCCTCGAGGAAGCGGAGTGACCTCCGCCGACGACGACATGACCGTCCAGGCCGGCAAGCCCGGCCTCATCACCCAGGTCATCTCGAACAAGGGCCTCGCCGTCGGCGCGGTCGGCCTGTTCGGCGCCACCGTCATCGGCGTCTCGACCGTGGCCCCGGCGTACACCTCGACCGCCTCGATCGGCCTCGCGGCCGCCGAGGTCGGCACGCACGTTCCCGCCGTGATCCTGCTCGGGCTGGTGCCGATGCTGCTGGTCGCCCTCGGCTACCGCGAGCTCAACCGCGACATGCCGGACTCGGGCACCACCTTCACGTGGGCCACGCGCGCCTTCGGCCCCTGGGTCGGCTGGATGGCCTCGTGGGGTCTCGTGATCGCGACGATCCTGGTGCTCTCGAACCTCGCGGCCGTGGCGGTCGACTTCCTGTTCCTGCTCATCTCGCAGCTGGCGGGCAACCCCGACATCGCCGACCTCACCTACAACCCGTTCATCAACGTCGGCGTGGTGCTGGTGTTCATGGTGGGGGCGACCTACCTGTCGTACCGCGACATGCGCGAGTCGAAGATCTTCCAGACCGTGCTCGTGACCTTCCAGGTCGCGGTGCTTCTGCTGTTCGTGTTCCTCGCGATCGGCGAAGCGGCCTCGGGCAACGCGCCCCACGCGATCCCGTTCGACTTCGACTGGTTCAACCCCTTCGCGATCACCGACTTCGGCGCCGTCGTGGCGGGCCTGTCGGTGTCGATCTTCATCTTCTGGGGCTGGGACGTCACGCTCACGATGAACGAGGAGACGACGGACCCCAACCGCACGCCCGGTCGTGCGGCGGCGCTCACGGTGTTCATCGTCGGCGCGCTGTATCTGCTCCTCGCGGTGGCGTCGGTGATGTTCGCCGGCGTGACGGAGGAGCCGGGCGGCCTGCTGAACGAGGACGTGGTCGAGAACGTGTTCTTCGGCCTCGCCGACTCGGTCATGGGGCCGTGGGCCTTCCTCATCTCGCTCGCCGTGCTGGTCAGCTCGGCCGCGTCGCTGCAGTCGACGATCATCGGCCCCGCGCGCACCCTCCTGGCCATGGGCCACTACGGCGCGATGCCCAAGGCCTTCGACTCGGTCAACCCGAAGCACAAGACGCCGGTCTTCGCGATCATCGTCTCGACCGCGGTGGCGAGCCTGTTCTACATCGTGATGCGCTTCGTCAGCGAGAACGTGCTGTGGGACACCATCCTCACCCTCGGCATGATGATCTGCTTCTACTACGGCCTCACTGCGTTCGCCTGCGTCTGGTACTTCCGCAAGCAGTGGACCGACTCGGCCGGCGCGTTCTTCACGCGCTTCCTCGCCCCGCTCATCGGCGGCGTCACGCTGCTGGTGATGTTCGTCCTGACGCTGAAGGACTCCTTCGACCCGGCCTACGGATCGGGCGCGAACATCGGCGGCGTCGGCATCGTCGGCATCCTGGGTGTCTTCATCCTGCTGCTGGGTGTGGCGATCATGATCGCGATGGCGATCCGCAAGCCGGAGTTCTTCCGTGGGCAGATCCTGCCCGTCCAGTCCCCCGAGAGTGAGAAGGCGATCCGATGACCTACGCCGTTGTGAACCCCGCCACCGGCGAGACGCTGGCCGAGTACCCCGAGGCCACCGACGCGCAGATCCAGGACGCGCTCGCCGCGGCGCACGAGGGCTTCCTCGCCTGGCGGCAGACCCCCGTCGCCGAGCGCGCCGCCGTGGTGCGGCGCGTGGCCGAGCTGCACCGCGAGCGCCGCGACGAGCTCGCCGCGGCGATCGTGCGCGAGATGGGCAAGCCCCTCGAGGCCGCGCTCGGCGAGGTCGACTTCGCCGCCGACATCGTCGAGTACTACGCCGGCAACGCCGAGGTCGTGACCGCGGATCAGCCGATTGACGTGCTGGGGGAGGGCACCGCCGTTGTGCGGCGCTCGCCCCTGGGCGTGCTGCTCGGGATCATGCCGTGGAACTTCCCCGCCTACCAGGTGGCCCGCTTCGCGGCCCCGAACCTCGTGATCGGCAACACGATCATCCTGAAGCACGCCCCGCAGTGCCCCGAGTCGTCGGCGATCCTCGAGCGGATCTACGCCGAGGCGGGCCTGCCCGCCGGCGGCTACGTGAACGTGTACGCCACGAACGAGCAGGCGGCGACGATCATCGCCGACCCGCGTGTGCAGGGCGTCTCGGTCACGGGCTCGGAGCGCGCCGGCGCGGCGGTCGCCGCCCTCGCCGGGCAGCACCTCAAGAAGGTGGCGCTCGAGCTCGGCGGATCGGATCCGTTCCTGCTGCTGTCGACGGACGACCTGGACACAGCGGCGCAGAACGCGGTGGACGCGCGCCTGGACAACACCGGGCAGTCGTGCAACGGCGCCAAGCGCTTCATCGTGATCGACGAGCTGTACGACGAGTTCCTCGCGCTGTTCGTCGAGAAGATGGCCGCGGCGAAGGTGGGCGACCCGCTGGCCGAGGACACGGTGCTCGGCCCGCTCTCGTCGCTCGCCGCCGCCGAGCGCCTGCAGGAGCAGGTGGATCGCGCGGTCGCACAGGGGGCGCAGCTCGCCACGGGCGGCACCCGCGACGGCGCCTTCTTCCCGGCGACCGTGCTGACGGGCGTCACGCCCGAGATGGACGTCTACCGCGAGGAGCTGTTCGGCCCCGCGGGCGTCGTCTACCGCGCCGCCGACGAGGCAGACGCCGTGCGCATCGCCAACGACACCTCGTTCGGCCTGGGCTCGTACGTGTACACGACCGATCCGGGGCAGGCAAGCCGGGTGGCCGACGCGCTCGAGGCGGGCATGGTCTATGTGAACTGCGTGCTCGCCGACAGCCCCGAGCTGCCCTTCGGCGGCGTCAAGCGCAGCGGCACCTCGCGCGAGTTGGGGCTGCTGGCCGCCGACGAGTTCGTCAACAAGAAGCTCATCCGCGTCGTCTGACGCGCCGTTCTGGAGGATCCATCGACGTGAGTGATCGAGAGAAGGCCCTGCTCGGGCAGATCCCGACGCAGCTGTTCATCGGCGGCGAGTGGAGGGACGCGGCCTCGGGCAAGACGTTCGAGGTGCGGGATCCGTCCACGAACGCCGTGATCGCGCACGTCGCCGATGCGTCGCCCGAGGACGGGATCCGGGCGCTCGATGCGGCCGTCGCCGCGCAGGACGCGTGGGCGGCGACCTCGCCGCGGGAGCGCAGCGACATCCTGCGCCGGGTCTTCGACCTGGTGCGCGAGCGCGCCGACGACGTGGCCCTGCTGATGACGCTCGAGATGGGCAAGCCCCTCGCCGAGGCGAAGGGCGAGGTGACCTACGGCAACGAGTTCAACCGGTGGTTCAGCGAGGAGGCCGTGCGCATCGCCGGCCGATACGGCTCGAACCCCGAGGGCACCGGCCGCATCGTCGTCTCGCAGCGGCCGGTCGGCCCCTGCTTCTTCATCACGCCGTGGAACTTCCCGCTCGCGATGGCCACACGCAAGATCGCGCCGGCCCTCGCCGCGGGCTGCACCGTGGTGATCAAGCCGGCCGAGCTGACGCCGCTGACCACCCTGCTGTTCACGCAGCTGCTCGCCGAGGCGGGCCTTCCCGCGGGGGTCGTCAACGTCGTCACGACCAGCTCGTCGGGTGCGCTGTCCGAGCCGATCATCGCCGACAAGCGGCTGCGCAAGCTGTCGTTCACCGGATCGACCCCGGTCGGCCGCAAGCTCATCGCCCAGGCCGCCGAGGGTGTGCTGCGGGTGTCGATGGAGCTGGGCGGCAACGCGCCGTTCGTCGTGTTCGACGACGCGGATCTCGACGCGGCCGTCGATGGCGCCATGCTCGCGAAGTTCCGCAACATCGGCCAGGCCTGCACGGCGGCGAACCGCTTCATCGTGCACGAGTCGATCGCCGACGAGTTCTCGCGTCGTGTCACCGAGCGGGTCTCCGGGATGACCGTGGGCCGCGGCACGGAGGAGGGGGTGCAGATCGGCCCGCTCATCGACGACAGGGCGGTCGCGAAGGCCTCCGACCTGGTCGCCGACGCCCTGGGCCGGGGTGCGCGCCTGCGCACCGGCGGCGAGGTGCTCGACGGCCCCGGCACGTTCTTCGCGCCGACCGTGGTCGACGGCGTGGTGCCGGGCAGCGCGATCCTGCGCGAGGAGATCTTCGGCCCGGTGCTCGCGATCTCGACGTTCTCGACGGAGGACGAGGCGGTCGCCCTGGCCAACGACACCGAGTACGGCCTGGTCTCGTACGTCTACACGCAGGATCTGCAGCGCGGTCACCGGATGATCGAGCGTCTGGACACCGGGATGATGGGCCTGAACGCCGGCGTCATCTCGAACGCGGCCGCCCCCTTCGGCGGCGTGAAGCAGTCGGGCATCGGCCGCGAGGGCGGCGCCGAGGGCATCCACGAGTACCTCTCGACGAAGTACACGTTCGTTCCGAACTGAGGGACGGCGCCGGCGACCCGAACGCCGGCGCTGCCCCGATCGTCGCTCGTGGTCGCGAAACGCCGCGCCTCCCGTGGGAGGCGCGGCGTTTTGCGACGTGGAGGCGGCTACGCCCCGAGCGGGGGCGTGAGCGGCGGGGCCGTGCGGCGGTCGCCGGTCGCCTCGAAGGCCGCGGCGAGGGCGAGGAGGGCGGCGTCGTCGTAGGCGCGGCCGGCGAAGGTGAGGCCCACCGGCATGGCCGTGTCGGGCATCGTGCCCATGGGCACCGTGACCGTGGGCACGCCCAGGTGGCGGATGGCGAGGTTGCCGTTGGCCACCCAGACCCCGTTGCGCCAGCCGATGTCGGCCGATGCGGGGTTCACGTCCATGTCGGCGGGGGCGACGTCGGCCATCGCGGGGAAGGCGACGGCGTCGAGGCCGAGGCCGTCCATCCACTGCTCCAGGTCGATCCGGCGCGTCTGCTCGAGGCCGGCCAGGCCACAGGTCAGGTCGGCGAAGTCGTCGAGCCGCGTTCCGGGGTGCGCGCGCACCCACGCCGGGTACTCGGCGATGTCGTCGTCGAAGCCCGTGTACCGGTCGGGGAGGGCGCCGGGCGGGGGAGGGAAGATCGCGGATCCGTCCACGGCGGCGAGCGAGGCGAGATCCGGGTCGCCGTTGGCGGCGAGGAAGTCGTCCCACGCCCAGGCCGACAGGTCGAGGATCTCGCGGTCGAGGAAGGCCGCAGGCACCAGTCCCCGGGTGCGGATGGTGGGGGCCCCCGGGCGGTCGCCCTCGTAGTTCGTCACGAGGGGGAAGTCGACCTCGACCACCTCGGCCCCCGCCGCCTCCAGATCGCGCCGCGCGGCGGCCCACAGCGCCAGGATCGACGGCCGCGTCTCGATGCGCTGCCCGGTGGGCCCGCCGATGCCGCCGTCCGGGCGGGTGCCCGCGTCGGGGTCGGTGCCGACGTACATCCGCGGCACGCCGATCCGCCTGCCCGCAAGCGAGGCCCCGGCCAGCGCCGGGTACGACGCCGGTCGCTCGTATCGCGGCAGCGGCACCCACGGCTGCGCGCGCCAGAAGTCGCCGCGGGTGCGGGCGTCGTCCGCGACGATCACGTCCAGAAGCGCGAGCAGGTCGGCCATCGTGCGCGTGTGCGGCACCACAACGTCCATGGTGGGCACCAGCGGCCAGTTGCCGCGCACCGAGATCACCCCGCGCGAGGGCGTGTAGGCGCACAGCGCATTGTGCGAGGCCGGGGCGCGGCCGCTCGACCAGGTCTCCTCGCCGAGGCCGAATGCTCCGAGGCTCGCGGCGGTCGCGGTGCCGGAGCCGTTGGAGGATCCGGATCCGAATGCGCTGGTCAGGTAGGCGGGGTTGTACGGCGACTCGGCCCGGCCGTAGAGCCCGCGCTGCATGCCGCCGTTGGCCATGGGGGGCATGTTGGTGAGCCCCAGGCAGATCGCGCCGGCCGCGCGCAGGCGCTCGATCGCGAACGCGTCGCGCTGGGCCACGAGGCCCGCGAACGCCGGGCTGCCCGCGGCGGCGGTGAGGCCGCGCACGAGGTAGCTGTCCTTGGCGGTGTAGGGGATGCCGTCGAGCGGGCCGAGCGTCTCCCCGCGGGCGCGCCGCGCATCCGACTCGGCGGCCTCGGCGAGGGCCTGCGGGTTGCGCACGACCACCGAGTTCAGGGCGCCGTCGTAGGCGTCGATGCGGGCGAGGTAGGCGCCGACCAGCTCGACGGCCGTCGCGCGGCCGTCGGCGAGGGCGCTCTGCAGGTCGGCGATCGACGCCTCGTGGACCTCGATCATCGACCGACCGCCGGCTGCTGCTGCGTGATGCAGTGGATGCCCCCGCCGCGCGCGAAGACCTCGCGCGCGTCGACCGTCACGACCTCGCGCCCCGGGTAGGCGTCGGCGAGGATCGCCGCCGCGCGGGCATCGGCCAGGGGCTCGCCGAAGCCGCAGGCGATCACCCCGCCGTTGACGACGAGGTGGTTGACGTAGCTCCAGTCGACGGGCCCGTGGGCGTCGGTGAGCGTGGCCGGGGCCGGCAGGTCGATGATCTCGAAGGCGCGGCCGGCGGCGTCCGTCTGCGTGACGAGGATCTCGCGCAGCTCGCGGGTGACGGCGTGATCCGGGTGCGAGGCGTCGCCCTGGTGGTGCAGCAGCATCCGCCCGGGCGAGGGGAGGGTGGCGACGATGTCGACGTGGCCGTTGGTGCCGAGGTCGTCGTAGTCGCGCGTGAGACCCCGCGGCAGCCACACGGCGTGCGCCGTGCCGAGGGTGCGCGCGAGCTCGGCCTCGACGCGCTGCCGGTCGGCGAAGGGGTTGCGGCGCGGATCGAGCTGGACGGTGTCGGTCAGCAGCACGGTGCCCTCGCCGTCGACGTGGAAGCCGCCGCCCTCGTTCACCAGCAGCGAGGGGACGACCTCGGCGCCGACGTGCTCGGCGATCAGGCGGGCGTGCGCCGCCGACTTCTGCCACTCGGCCCAGTCGGGGGCTCCCCAGCCGTTGAAGATCCAGTCGACGGCGCCGAGGCGCTCGCCGTCGGTGACGAAGGTCGGCCCGTGGTCGCGCATCCAGAACTCGTCGACGGGCGCCTCGATGAGCTCGATCTCGGAGGAGAGGATCCGGCGGGCGCGCGCCGTCTCGGACGGATCGACGAGCATCGTCACCGGCTCGAACGCGGCGGTGGCGTGGGCGACGGCGGCCCAGGTCGCGTAGCCGGCCTCGCGCTCGGCGTCGGTCGCGCCGAGCGTGACACCCTCGCGCGGAAAGGCCATCCACGTCCGCTCGTGCGGAGCGCTCTCGGCCGGCATGTGCCACGACATCGGGTCTCCCATTCTTATTGATCACCTGATCAATAAGTCGACCGTAACCGGTACGCTGGGGGAGTGTCAACGCCGCGCCCCCGCGCCCCGCGCCGCTCGCCCGACGAGCGCCGCGCGGCGATCGCCGATGCCGCCCGGGTCGTCGCGCTGACCGAGGGGCTCGGCGCGGTGACCCTCCGGGCCGTCGCCGCCCGTGCGGGCGTCGCCCCCGCTCTGGTGGCCCACTACGCCGACGGCGGCATGGACGCGCTGGTCGCCGATGCCTTCACCGGGATCGTCGCCGCCGAGCTGGGGGAGGTCGCCGCGCTCGTCGCGGCGGAGCCCGACCCCCGCGGGGCGCTCACCGCGATGATGCGCACCCTCAGCGGCGGCGCGCGCGACGAGGTCACCGCCATCTGG
>Ga0256408_1001619_pt1 | contig 12059 bp, 8 predicted proteins | sample PhyAR1_FD_185998 | JGI IMG/M metagenome (GOLD analysis project Ga0256408, IMG submission 185998) | Leaf surface microbial communities from alfalfa plants in UC Gill Tract Community Farm, Albany, California, United States - DLSL A.R1 | ecosystem: Host-associated > Plants > Phyllosphere >...
AGTTTGAGCGAACCTTAATTATTGTTGATGAAGGCGCCAGTGTTCATTACGTAGAAGGCTGTACTGCACCGACTTATTCCAGCAATAGTTTACATGCAGCAATCGTAGAAATTTTTACTAGAAAAGATGCCTATTGCCGTTATACTACCATTCAAAACTGGTCAGATAACGTCTACAATCTAGTAACAAAACGTGCTAAAGCTTACGAAGGTGCAACCGTCGAATGGATTGACGGAAACTTAGGAGCTAAAACTACCATGAAATACCCAAGCGTTTATTTAGATGGCAAAGGCGCCCGTGGTACTATGCTGTCAATCGCATTTGCCGGTGCCAACCAAATTCAAGATACCGGTGCTAAAATGATTCACAACGCACCGAATACTTCCAGCTCCATTGTGTCAAAATCAATTTCAAAAGACGGTGGTGAAGTAAATTATCGGGGACAGGTAACTTTTGGTAAAGAAAGTACCGGCTCCATTTCCCATATTGAGTGCGATACAATCATCATGGATGAACGATCTAAATCCGATACCATCCCATTTAATGAAATTCACAACAGCCAAGTATCTCTAGAACATGAAGCTAAAGTTTCAAAAATCTCAGAAGAACAACTCTACTACCTAATGAGCCGCGGCCTCACTGAAAGTGAAGCCACCGAAATGATCGTCATGGGCTTTGTTGAACCATTCACTAAAGAATTACCGATGGAATACGCGGTTGAGTTGAATCGGTTGATTAGTTATGAGATGGAAGGCAGTGTTGGTTAAACCTGTTATAGGAGCTAGAACCCTTCTTTTGGAGATGATTTTTGTAAGAATGGTTATCCTTTTTTTAGCAGCTTTTTCTTCTCTATTGTAAGTCAACGATGAGGTGTATTAATTACAATGCTAGGCAAAAGATAGATATTCTATAGGCGGCATGAAGGACTTATAAATAGTAGCTATTAAAAATGATCAAAAAATGCTAATAAAAAAGGACTTGTCATTCCAAGTTATTGACTTTGTATTTTACCAAAGATTTTTTAAACGTTTGATTTCTGGTTGCCATATGGTTTCCATAAATGAAAAACGTGGTGGGATATTAATCATTTTTGCTATCATTCAAGCGATAGAACTGGGTAGTAAGAAATACAAGGAAGGGAAGCAGAGATTCTCACAGTCAAAAAAAGAAAATTATGGGGGGACCAGCGTTAGTTTGTATAGAAACATCAATTAGTAAAAATAAGTGGTATTTTCTTTTGATAGGATAAATAGCGCTGGTTTATTACTGGTATGTTAACTTCTAGAATCAATAAATTTCTTTTTTGTAGAGTAAGGAGCGGGTCGGCTTATTCAAGTTAAAAAATACTGCAAAACTTAAGCTGGAAGTAGTTAAGATTATTTCTGGCAAATAGCCTTTCACCAATAAAATAGCTCACACTTACAGTTTCAGAGAGGAATATATAAAATCGAATGGTACTATGAGTAGTCTAATGGATTGGTGTTTAAAATATTGAGCACATATAGCTTAAGAATTGAGGTACTGCTAGAAAACAACTTGTGATTGTCAGTTTAGGGGAGGAAAAAGATGGTACTATTAAAAAAGGAGTCGAGATTTTTTCTGGGCTCCTTTTACAATTGCTTAATATGCTTTAAAAAGTGTTGGTAATCGTCTTGCTCCAAGATGGCTTGCTGAATATCTTCACGTTCCATTAATTTTAATAGTATGCTGTATATTTCTTCTATATCTTCATACACTTCTTTGCTGATGGCTAGAAGAAAAACAAATTTAACCTGCTCGCCGTTCCCCCAATCTACGCCGTTGGGAAGTATTGCTACAGATACAGCTGATCGTTTAGCTAATAGCGACATGGGGTGAGGCAGTGCTAGACACTCGTTGATATTGGTTTGGTTAATTGCTTCCCGATGCATAATACTGTCATGAAAGTTCTCTGGAACAAAGCCTTTCTGAAATAATTGCCGAGTCATTTTCTTTAGTAGAACCTCTTTATCGTCAATATTTTCATGAAGATAAAATTCTTCCCGAAATAGAGTATAAATTTCACCGTTTGCTTCATTCAAATGTTCTATGAAGGGTTCGATTTTAATGATTTCTTGGTCTAATTTAGTCATGTTGATGTAGATATGAGGGATAGTCAAAGGCTCTAACAAGACCGTAGTGATGATAAAATCAACAGTGGCAAGATTGCGGTATTGCAGCTCTACATATGAAAGACGATCAACTACCTCAATTGTTTCCTGATAGTATTTCTTGATCTTAGCTTCGATGATCCGACTCATGGCACGTCCAGTTCCGCAGACGAGTATCGCACGATATTTTCGATGAGTGCTGATGGAATTTCTCTCCATTGCGCCTGCGATGTGTAAGGCAATATAGCCGACTTCATCTTGAGAAAAATATAAGCCATGTTTTTGGCCAACTAATTCTAAATGAGTGAGACATAAATCGTACGCTTGTGGGAAAGACTTTTGAATGGTAGCTAATAACGGGTTATCGCGCCGGGCTTCCATTAGGTTCATATTAATGAAGCCTTCTATATGAGAAGTCAGGTCTTCAATTAATATTTTATCTTCAATCCAATTAAAATTCGCCGTGCGTTTAAGTGCATGCAATAATTCGTCTACAACTAAGCGAGCTACCTTAACAGAAGAATGACTGATGGAAGCTGTTTCAACTAAACGTGGAGCATTCACGGCTAGATAGTAAGTAAAATAGTCCTTCTCGCCACTAGTAAGATGGATATTAAATGCTTGGTCGATCTCACTTAAAAACTGGCATAGTGCATTTTGAGCTTGTTGCTTTAAGGCCGGCACCTGCAAAGGCATTTCGCTTATCTCATGTCCTGCTAAAAAGCGGCTGATTGCTAGGGCAAAATGAGAGAGAATGTTTTTATGATAATAATCTGAATCTAATAATGCCAAAGGTGCGAGATAGTTAAGCTCTAGTTCCTTTAAAACATCCAAGTCAATCGTATCAAATAGTGCCAGCTCCATTTCAGTAAAACCAATCAAATATTCCTGCAAGTCTTTTTCAATTAACAAATCACTAATTGCCTGACGTTTCGCAAATTCGTTTCCTAAAATTTCAAAGCCGATATTTGGCCGATTAATGATTTTTAATTGATAGGTTAATAAATGGTCCCGGGCACTTTTCAAATAGGAATAAAAGGTATTTTTACTAATGAAAAGTTGGTCTAAAAAATCGTCTAAGGATAAAGGGCTTTCATTCTTAAATAAAAGAAAGAGTAAATATGTCTGACGTTCTTCGCTAGTTGCTAACAAGGAGTTCATGGAAGACATACTTTCTACCCACCAGGTATTGAATTGTTCTTTAGAATGAATCGTTAGCAAATAACCTTTTCCTCGAACAAGAGTGACTGTAGCTCCAACATTGCTTAATAGATCATTCAGATTTGCGATGTCTGTCCGCACCGTTCGCTCAGAAATTGCAAAGCTTTTAGCTAATTCCTTAATTGGAAAAGGCATGGTTTGTTTAACTAGCAGTTCTAATAGGTCATCTAATCGTTGATAAGTAAGCTTTGACACTTGGTTCACCTCCGGACTTGACTTAATTATACAATATACAAGAAACGATTAGAATGGTGTATGGGTCCTACAGTTTTCCAAAAAAGTTGGAAGTCTTTTTGGAAAATAGATTACTAACTAATTGCCAAATTAATCGGAAAATGAAAGTGTTTACACAAAGCTCTTTAGCTCGTAAATTAGACGTATAAAACGATGCCAGTTTTATTTGCTACGTTTGCAGCTTAATAAAATGGTGTGCTTTCGAAGGATACTAAATTTTTTCCAATATGTAACATCCTACGAATGAATTAGCTAATCTTTAGCAGGCGGGCACTTGTTTTATGAATCAACAAATAAATGCCAAAACTACTAGAAAGGAGCCTCCGGTATGGACTTTAAAGAATCAAATATTCTTTTGGATGTAGTGGCCGCTACAAAAGAAGAATTATTTGAAGTTATTGCAAATTATGCCTATGAATTAGGCTATGTTACAGATGCGGCTGACATTTGTCGAGCGTTTAATGAACGGGAAGCAGAATGTTCCACTGGCTTGCAGGATGGTTTTGCAATTCCTCATGCAAAAGCAACGACGATTGTGGAGCCAACAGTTTTATTTGTTCGTTTGAAGCATGGCATTGAATGGGAGACCTTCGATGATTCTGAAGTAAAAACTGTTTTTGCTTTAATGGTTCCTAAGCAAGACGAAGGTACAGTCCATTTAGAAATGTTAAGCCGCTTAGCGACGGCTTTGTTAGAAGCTGAATTTATTCAGAAAATTCAACAATCAGATAGTCAAGCAACATTGGTTGAATTAATAAAAAAAGAAATGATTGGAGAGCGAATGATATGAAAATCGTAGGAATTTCTGCTTGTCCGGCAGGATTAGCACACACACCAATGGCAGCTAAAGCATTAGAAAAAGCCGGCGTAAAATTGGGGTATGACGTCAAGATAGAACAACAAGGAGCTTTAGGGCAAGTCAACGAGATTACCGCAGCAGAAGCAAACGAGGCCGATTTTTTACTGTTGGCAACGGATCAAAAAGTTGTTGGAATGGAACGTTTTGAGGGAAAACCGCAGCTTCGAGTAAATATCAATGCCTGCATTAAAGCACCGGAAGCTGTTTTGAAAAAATGTGTCGCTGCTGTTCAACAAAGACAGGCAGATTAAAGAAAAGAGGCAATTGTGATGAAAAAAATACTAGCAGATTTCAAAGGTCACCTAATGAGCGGGATCAGTTTTATCTTGCCGTTAATTATTGGTGCATCCCTAGTTGTTGCAATTCCCAAAATGATTGCTCTTGGTATGGGGATAACTAGTTTAGATCCATATGCAAAAGCAGAAGGCTTCAGGCACTCACTTTATTTGATTGAACAGGTTGGTTGGACCGGTATTGGCCTGATTAATACGGTGTTAGCTGGATTTATTGCCTATTCGATTGGTGACAAAGCCGCATTAGGCGCTGGGTTTATTGGCGGAGCAGTGGCAACTAGTACTAATGCCGGCTTCTTAGGCGCTGTCATCGCTGGTTTCTTAGCTGGCTACTTAGTAAAATGGATGAAAGAAAAAATTAAATTACCGGAGTCATTCTCAGGTGTTATGCCATTAGTCATCTTGCCGTTTATTGCAACCTTATCGGTAGCCATCGTGATGGGTGCCTTGCTATCTGTTCCGCTGGCCTGGATCAATACTAGTCTAGTTGATTGGATCCGCAATATGATCGAAAACAATGTGAACAAGATCTTGCTTGCTATGATTATGGGAGCGATGATCGGTTCTGATTTAGGGGGACCAGTGAATAAAGCTGCTTGGATGGCCGGAAATGTGTTATTAACAGAAGGCGTTTATTTACCAGCTATTATCGTGAATGTCGCAATTTGTGCGGTACCATTTGGGTATGCGCTAGCAACTTTATTTCATAAAAAACGTTTCAACAAAGAATTATTGGATGCTGGACGCAATAATTTTGTAATGGGTTTTATAGGAATTACAGAAGGAGCGATTCCATTTACTTTAGTGAATCCGCTGCGCTTAGTTCCAATCAATATGCTTGGCGGTGCGATTGCTTCTGGATTAGGTGTTGCGCTTGGAATGTATGCCAAAATGCCGCCAGTTGGAGGAATTTATGGGTTCTTCACAGTTGGCAACGGCTGGGCATACTTGGTTGGTTTATTTGTCGGTGCTGCCTTTATCGGATTTATTGCTCCATTATTCGTCAACTTCAATAAACAAGAAGAATCATCAGAAGAGATTGAATTAGAAGACATCGATATCACTTTCGAAAACGAATAAGGTAAAAAAATAATAGGTACTGGCGATAAAAATCGTTGAGTACCTATTTTATTCAAAATGAGAGGAGCTTTTCAATGAAAAAAACTGTACACGTGGTCCCTCACACTCATTGGGACCGAGAATGGTATTTTACGACTAGCCGTTCAAAAATCTATTTAATTCATGACCTGAAAAAAGTCTTGGAACAACTGGAAAAGGATAATCCTTACAACAGTTTTGTTTTAGATGGACAAGCGTCTTTGTTAGATGACTATCTAAAATGGCGTCCACAAGATAGAGACAGGATAAAAAAGCTTGTCAAACAAGGCAAGCTGATAATTGGTCCTTGGTATACCCAAACCGATCAACTGGTGATTTCAGGAGAAAGTATTGTCCGCAACATGTTTTATGGCATGAAAACTTGTGAAGCATTCGGCGCTTATATGAATGTGGGCTATGTTCCGGATTCTTTTGGACAAGCAGCCAGTATGCCGCAAATTTATCGTGAGTTTGGTATTTGTGATACAATGTTTTGGCGAGGTGTGAGTGATGATGATGTAAGGCATACAGAGTATAAATGGCGTGGGGAAGATGGTTCGGTAGTCAATGTCTATCAAATCCCAAGCGGTTATTATATTGGCGGGGCAATTCCTGAAACGGAAGCAAATTTAGCTGAATTCTTACATGAAGAACCATTTAAGACTACTTGGAGTCGCAGCTCCACCGATCAGGTCTATTTTCCCAATGGTTTCGATCAAGCACCGGTACGGGAGAATTTACCGAAACTGATTGAGCAAATGAATGAGCTTTACCAAGATGAATATGAACTACAGTTTTCGACAATTGAAAACTATATCGCTGCTGTTAAAGAACGTCACCCGGACTTAGAAGAAATTGCTGGAGAGCTGACTAACGGTAAATTAATGCGTATTCACAAGACGATTTTTTCTTCCCGTTCCGACATAAAAGCAATGAACACTAAAATTCAACATTATCTAGTGAATGTGATGGAGCCAATCTTAACGATGGCATTGCAATTAGGCTTTGAATATCCGGTAGAAACAGTTAAAGAAATCTGGAAGCTAATGTTTGAGAACGCAGCACATGACTCCATCGGCTCTTGTGTATCGGATACGACTAATGAAGATGTCTATTTACGCTATAAGCAAGCCCGTGATCTTTCTATAAATTTAGTAGAATTGACGCTACGTCAAATTTCAATGGCGATTAATAACCCACAGGCGCAAGCAATCACCCTCACTTTGTTCAATACCTTTGAAACTGAGCGTGATGGTGTGATTGAAGCACAAGTCTATTTGCCACAAAAAGAATTCGCACTTCTTGATCAATCAGGGAATTGTTTGTCATATACGGTTTTAGAATGGATTGATCAAACAGAATATGTCTTGAATCAAGGCAATGTGTTGAACCCGGTGAAAGAAATCTACTTGCCAGTAAAAGTCTACAAAGCCAGAATCGCTATCGAAACCACCAAGATACCAAGTAGCGGTTATACCCAACTGACAATTGATTTAAAAGGTGATAGCAGTGTAGCGATACAAAAGCGGTCAAGCAATATGATTGAAAATGAGTTTTATCAAATGACAATTAACATGAACGGTTCGCTAGATATTTTAGATAAAACCAATGGTGTTCTCTACAAAGATCAAGGCATCATTGAGGAAAATGGCGATGCTGGCGATTCATTCAACTACTCTCCACCAGTGAAGGATTGGGTGATTTCATCAGCTGATTTTGAACCGATCATCACGGTTCGGCAATCGGATATTTATCAGTCAATACGTTTGGAATTCTTATTAAAAGTACCGAAGAATCTAACACAACGAGCTGAGCAGAAAGCATCAGTAGAGTTACCGATCGTTCTTGAAGTTGTTTTAAAGAAAAAGTCGCCTATCATTGATTTTAAACTAACCGTTGAAAATCAACAGGTGGATAGCCACCGGGTTTGTGTGTTATTTGATACTCATATCGCTTCGAAATTTTCCATCGCTGATCAGCAATTTGGTACGCTGCAGCGTCCGGTCGTCTTCGAAAAAGAAATGGCTCTTTGGAAAACGAATAAGGAGCAATGGAATGAACAGCCTATTGCAATCGAGACTTGTCAATCTTTTGCTAGTCTTTTTGATGAAGCTCGTGGTGTTGCGGTCATGCCAAAAGGGGTACGGGAATATGAGATTATTGGTGAGCAATTTGATACGATTCGCTTAACAATTTTCCGAACCTATGGTTTTATGGGGAAAGAGAATCTGTTGTATCGTCCTGGCCGTGCTTCCGGGGAGTCGGTAATTGCTACTCCAGATGCACAATGCCATAAAACGATGAGTTTTGATTTTTCGGTGGCTTATTTTGCCGAAGGATTTGACCAAGCAAATGTGGCTCAATTGGCGAAGCAAGCGGTAACGCCCATTACAGTTTATCAATATGCCGATTTTTTAAATTCTCGTTTGATTTTTACCTTGGAAGCTGTAGCACAAACGTTGCCTGCAAGCTATAGCTTACTTAAAATAAAAGGTAATTTAACCTTAAGTGCTCTGAAAAAAGCAGAAGAACGACCAGGCTATATCTTGCGTCTTTATAATGGCTTAGTAAGGGGGACAGGACATGCAGCAATTACATTCAATCATCCCATTAAGGTTGCGGAAAAAGTTGACTTGAAAGAGAAAATAAAGGAACCACTGTCAATAAAAAATGATACAATAGAGCTTGAAAATGTCGGGCATGCGAAATTTGTGACCTTGTATGTGGAATGAATCTAAATGATTGTAGGTGAAGTTTAATGGAAAAGTTATTTGGCGGAATCGAAGCCGGTGGCACAAAATTTATTTGCTCTGTAGGAAATAGTGCTTTGGAAATCGTTGAGTGTGTCAGCTATCCGACGACTACACCAGAAGAAACAATGACCTCAGTAATCGGCTTCTTCAAGAAATACGCAACTTCATTGGCTAGCATTGGCATTGGTTCGTTTGGTCCCATCGATATTCATCGAGAGTCAAAAACCTATGGCTACATCACTTCTACGCCTAAACTAGCATGGCAGAATTATGATTTTGTCGGTATGATGAAAAATGAATTTGCTGTACCAATTGCTTGGACGACTGACGTGAACGCTGCTTGTTATGGCGAATATGTGAAAGGTCGCGGCAATGGTGTTAATAGTGTCGTATATTATACGATCGGTACAGGTATCGGCGGTGGTGCTTTGTACAAAGGCAATTTCGTTGAAGGCTTTAGCCACCCAGAAATGGGACATGTGCTGGTAAGTCGAAATTCGGAAGATGATTTTGAAGGTAATTGTCCTTTCCACGGCCAGTGTTTGGAAGGCATGGCCGCAGGTCCAGCTATTGAAAAACGGTTAGGACGTAAAGGCCAAGAATTAAGTGCAGACGATCCTTATTGGGAGATCGAAGCGGATTACATCGCTCAATGTGCCTATAACACGACCTTGATGTTCTCGCCGGATGTGATCATTTTTGGCGGTGGCGTGATGCAACAAGAGCACTTAGTTCAGAAAGTTCGTACCCGATTCAAAGAGCTAGTGAATGACTATGTGAAAACGCCTGAACTTGAAAAGTATATCGTAACGCCTGAATTAGGTAATAATGCTGGAACAATTGGGTGTTTAGCCTTAGCACGAGAAGCAACATTAAGTTTTCAATAAAAAGTATTTATTCTCTAAAGCAAACTCGAAACGTTAGATAAAACTTTAACGTTTCGAGTTTGCTTGTTAATTTAGCAGCTTATTGCATGTAAAAATGAATAAGAAAAAATCGTATGGTCATAATACTATGAGTGTCTTGTGGTGCTATTTGAGGACTTATCCACCAGTTTTGGCTAATTGCTACTTTTATTTTACAAAGGGGGATAGCTTTTCTCATCCATGTTCTTTTGTTATTTTAATCCGGATTAAGCAGTGGGGTTTATTTATTCAATTCTTTGATAAGTAAGTGATAGATGACTCCAATGCTTTCGTAATAAGAACTTGAAATGATATATCGGCTCCGTTTCTTTTACATTATTACCAATGTCTTAAAGGAGCTAGAACAAAACGACGTCATTATACGAGAAATAGATCCGTAATTTTTAACTAAAGTTAAATATAATCTAATTTCAAAAAGAAGAAAGCTTAATTTCTACACTTAGAAATTATCTGCACTTAAAGTGAACTGAACCCCCTGACAGTGTAAATTATTACACCCTGGATCGTGATTCAAAGTCAGGTCTTACTACCGTCTCTGTTTGTTTATAGACAAATAATATTTGGGCTGTCCAAAGGCATTGGGTAAGTAATATTAAGAAAACCCGTGGAGATTTTTATAGGATTAGCGAAAATATAGTTTTGTTTTGCTAACGGAGTAAATTTACTTTTACATCAGTTTAAGATAAAACAAAGAAATAGCTAACTTAAAGAATGTGAGACAAAAGTAAGGAATACTCTTCCTTTATACACTAAAACGAATAAATGATGTAATAGAAGGAATTCTATAGGGAAATAAGCTGAGATTCACAAAAATTTAAAAAGCAAGTTTTGTAAATTCCCTCTTATTTTTTAGATTTAATACTTCTCCTCCAACTCCTTTTTTATTTAAAACTATTTACTAAAGAGCACTATAATTAGTGGTAATGTATACGTAAGTATTTTTTCAACACAAGCTTACTTTACAGTTTTGTTCATAGCTTTTGGCTCTGTTTTCTCCTGGCAACTGGGTTATTTACAGTGCCAGGAGAATTTCTCGCTCTCATTCTTTCATTCAATCAACCTGAACAACTTTTATCCCGGTATTTTTGATTTTCTTTAAGAGTTTTGGTGAACAGAAATTATCTGTGATCAGATAATCAAAAATAGCTACATCTGCAATTTTGAATTTTGAAGTCAAGCCGATTTTTCGATGATCAGCAACTAAAATTTTGCATTTTACTGTCTTGTTAATCATCACTTCATTAATGGTGGATTCATTCAATATTTTTGTCGTAACGCCATTTTCTACACTGACCCCACTACAACCAATCACACAAATATCCGCATTCATTGAAGCAATCGTACTTAGAGCAATATCTCCCACTAAGGTTTCTTTAGGAAAACGCATCTCTCCTCCCGTTAAAATGTAACTACAATTGTTTTTGTGGGGAGAAGCAGTGACTTTTACATTATTAGTGACGACAGTCAGATGATTGGAATGAATAAAATCCAACGTTTTCAGGGCTGTTGAACTTGAATTAATGAAAATCGTGTCATAGTCACTGATGTATTTACTAGCCGTTCTGGCAATTGCTCGTTTAATTCGTTCAGGACCAGACTGATCAAAATCAGTTTTGTTTTCATAGTTATAGGAGCAATAACCGTACTGACGATTGATATCATTTTTTTCTTCCAATAAAAGTAGATCTCTGCGAATTGTACTAACTGATACACCTAATGAATCTGCTAACTCAAGCGTTGTCATTTGCTTTGTTTGCTGGAGCAGCTCCAAAATATTCTGTTGGCGTTTTTCAATGTTGACCAGTGAATTTTTCATTGTGTTCCCTCCGAATTAAGATGTGAAAGTTTAAAATAATAAGATTGAATAAGATATTCGTTTAAAATTTTTTAACCGTTTACATTGTACTGAAGAAATCAACTAAATGGCGTAAAAAATCATATAAAGGATAGAAAGTCATATAAAAGGGTTTTCATAAGCTTGAATCCCCTTTAAGATTTAAGTGTCAATTCTATTAAAATCTATGGGAGGAGCAATCGTTATGAGTAAAAATATCAATGAAATAACTAAAGAAAGTTGGCTGTTAAGCACGTTTCCTGAGTGGGGTACTTACTTGAATGAAGAAATTGAAACGGAGAAAGTGAAAGCGGGCACTTTTGCCATGTGGTGGTTAGGCTGTACTGGAATTTGGTTAAAGAGTCATGAAGGAACCAATATTTTATGTGATTTATGGTGTGGTACTGGAAAACGAAGCCATGGAACCGGATTGATGAAAAAAGGACATCAGATGATGCGGATGAGTGGTGTGCAAAAAATGCAACCGAATCTCCGCACACAGCCGTTTGTAATTGATCCCTTTGAAATAAAAAATGTTCATGCTTTGGTAGTCACACATATCCATTCCGATCATTTAGATATTAATACGGCAGCAGCCGTGCATCAAAATTGTCCACAAGCAAAATTTATTGGACCGAAAGAAGTCATAAATACATGGCTGAAATGGGGTATTCCTGAAGAAAAGACCATTATGGTCAAACCGGGAGATGAA
>Ga0256408_1001620_pt1 | contig 12058 bp, 9 predicted proteins | sample PhyAR1_FD_185998 | JGI IMG/M metagenome (GOLD analysis project Ga0256408, IMG submission 185998) | Leaf surface microbial communities from alfalfa plants in UC Gill Tract Community Farm, Albany, California, United States - DLSL A.R1 | ecosystem: Host-associated > Plants > Phyllosphere >...
CTAATAAGTGGGTAAATAGAACAGCAATGGTGACTTTCTCTCGCTATTTTCCGTTCAGTGGTGGTCATTCCATTTTCTTTTTCGAGCGTAGAGTATTCAAACGCGCATTTCGTTACTGTGAGAGATCGCGCAAATTGTTACGGTTTTATGAATGTGATGCTGATTTTGAGCGGTTAGTTAATTTTTTGAAACCAAAAATCACATACATCTAGTGATAATGATCACAAAAATGGTGAAATACGCGCTAATCACTTTCGTTTTGTGCGCGTATTTGCTCCTTATCAAACAATTTCTGTGTGGGTTATGTCTTAATAAGCACAACTATTTATCAGTACATTCATTGTTGTGATTAAGGTCGGGAGCCACACATGCTACAAAGCCCAGCGACACAAGAGACTGATGTCATCATCATCGGGGGCGGTGCGACCGGTGCAGGGATTGCACGTGACTGCGCACGCCGTGGCCTGCGTTGTATTTTATTGGAGCGCCACGATATTGCGACGGGCGCAACGGGGCGCAATCACGGCCTTTTGCACAGCGGTGCGCGTTATGCGGTAACCGACGGCGAATCCGCGCGTGAATGTATTGAAGAAAACAAAATTCTTAAGCGCATTGCTCGTCACTGCGTTGAACGCTCAGATGGCCTGTTTATCACGCTTCCTGAAGATGATTTAGGTTTTCAATCTGGCTTTATCGAGGCCTGTCAAAAAGCGGGTATTGATGCGCAGGCCATCGATCCTAAAGAGGCGCTACGTCTGGAGCCTGCGGCTAACCCCGCTCTGATTGGCGCAGTACGCGTGCCTGATGGCACCGTTGATCCCTTCCGTCTCACCGCCGCCAATATGTTGGATGCGCGTGAGCATGGCGCACAGGTGCTGACCTATCACGAAGTGAGCGGATTATTACGCCACGGCGATCGCATCACCGGCGTGCGCGTTATCGACCATAAATCGCGTGAAAGTTATGAAATTCATGCACAAATCGTGGTGAATGCCGCGGGGATTTGGGGTCAGCACATTGCTGAGTATGCCGATTTACGGGTACGCATGTTCCCAGCCAAAGGCGCGCTGTTGATCCTTGGACATCGCATCAACAATATGGTGATCAACCGCTGTCGCAAGCCCGCTGATGCCGATATTTTGGTGCCGGGCGATACCATTTCGCTGATCGGCACCACCTCAACGCACATCGATTACGATCAGATCGACAACATGATCGTGACGCCGGAAGAAGTCGATATCTTGATCCGTGAGGGCGAGAAGCTTTCGCCTAAATTAGCGAGAACGCGAATTTTGCGCGCCTATGCGGGCGTGCGTCCGTTGGTTGCCAGCGACGACGATCCCAGCGGGCGTAACGTGAGCCGCGGCATTGTGCTGCTCGATCATGCGGTTCGTGATGGTCTGGAAGGCTTTATCACCATTACCGGCGGCAAGCTGATGACCTATCGCCTGATGGCGGAATGGGCGACGGATAAAGTCTGCGAGAAACTCGGTATTACAACCGCGTGTACCACCGCAACCGAGGCGCTGCCTGGATCTCAACATTCGGCTGAAGAAACGCTGCGTAAGGTGATCTCGTTACCTGCCACGATCAGAGGTTCGGCGGTGTATCGCCATGGCGATCGCGCCGATCGTATGCTGGCGGGCGATCGTCTGAGCAGCAGTTTGGTATGTGAATGTGAAGCCGTAACCGCCGGTGAAGTGCGCTATGCGGTTGATTCTCTGACGGTGAATAATCTGGTGGATTTGCGCCGACGTACCCGTGTGGGCATGGGCACCTGTCAGGGCGAGCTTTGCGCCTGCCGCGCCGCGGGTCTGCTTAATCGTTTTAAAGTTACCACGCCGAAGCAATCTATCGATCAGCTCTCTCATTTCCTGAATGAACGTTGGAAAGGCGTGCGCCCAATAGCATGGGGCGACGCGCTGCGCGAAAGCGAATTTACGGCTTGGGTTTATCAAGGTTTATGCGGCATGGAAGCACCCGCGCAGAATCAGGGCGCTCAGGAGAATGACAATGAAATTTGACACGGTAATGATTGGCGGCGGCTTGGCTGGGCTATTGTGCGGTATTCGATTAGCTGAGGCCGGGCAAAAATGCGCCATTGTGAGTTCGGGTCAAAGCGCGCTGCATTTTTCTTCTGGCTCGCTGGATCTGTTATGCCATCTGCCTGACGGCAGCGCCGTAGAGCAACCGCTGGCCGCGTTGGAATCTTTGGCGGCTCAGGCTCCGCAGCATCCTTATAGCTTAATGGGGCATGATGCCGTGGTGCGTTATGCCGCGGAATCGGAGCGTTTGCTGGAACGCAGCGGGCTGGCATTAGTGGGAAGCTGTCAACAAAACCATTTACGCGTCACGCCGTTGGGAACGCGCAGAGCAACGTGGCTGAGCCCAAACGAAGTGCCGGTGAGCGCACTGGATCAGCCGCTGCCGTGGGAACGCGTGCTGGTTGCCGGTATTGAAGGATTCCTCGATTTCCAGCCGCACCTCGTGGCGAATTCGTTGGCCGAGCAGGGCATAGAAACCAAAATCGCGGAGCTCACGCTGCCCGCGTTAGATCGTTTACGCAATAACCCAAGTGAATTCCGCGCGGTGAATATTGCGCGCGTGTTGGATTTACCTGATAACCAACAGCTGTTGATTGACGAACTTAACCGTCTTGCCCAGCAGGTGGATGCCATCATCATGCCTGCCTGTGTTGGCATGGAACAAGCTGACGCATTAGAACATCTGCGCTCACGAGTCAGAGTGCCGTTATTACTGTTGCCAACGCTGCCGCCATCGGTGCTGGGAATGCGTTTGCATCATCTGCTTCGCCGCCGTTTTCAGGCGCTGGGCGGCGTGATTATGCCCGGTGATGCGGTGTTAAGAGCCGATCTGGAAGAGGGCCAACAAGCGAGAATTTATACGCGTAACCACACTGACATTCCTTTGCGGGCGAAAAACGTGGTTCTGGCGAGCGGTAGTTTCTTCAGTAATGGACTTAAGGCTGATTTCAACGGCGTGACTGAACCTGTGTTTGGCTTAGACGTTATCAGCGAGAACGAGCGGGCTAACTGGAGCACTGAAAATATGTTCACGCCTCAGCCGTATTTGCAGTTTGGTGTGAGCACCGATGAGCAACTGCGCCCAACAGTAGGTGGCAAAGTCGTGAGTAATCTACGGGTGATTGGTGCTGTTCTGGGGGGATACGATCCTATTCAGCAAGGCTGCGGTGCCGGTGTATCAATGCTAACGGCGCTGCATGCGGCGGAACAAATTTTGGCAAAAGCGGAGGGCGCGCTATGAACCTGCTCGCAGATAACAGCTTCGAAAACTGCATTAAATGCACGGTGTGCACCACCTATTGTCCGGTCGCGAAGGTTAACCCGAATTATCCAGGGCCAAAACAGGCTGGGCCAGACGGTGAACGTCTGCGTTTGAAAGATCCTCTGCTTTATGATGATGCGTTGAAATACTGTACCAACTGTAAACGCTGTGAGGTTGCTTGCCCATCAGACGTAAAAATTGGCGATATTATTCAACGTGCTAAAGCGAATTATAGCCAGCATAAACCGACGCTGCGTGATGCGATTCTCAGCCATACCGATCTGATGGGGACGCTATCAACGCCGTTCGCGCCGATTGTGAATATGACTACCGGTCTGAAACCAGTGCGCAAGCTGTTGGATAAAGCGCTGAAGATCGACCATCGCCGTGAGTTGCCAAAATATTCGCTGGGGACATTCCGTCATTGGTACAAAAAACAGGCCGCAGAACAGGCTAAATTCGCCGAACAGGTCGCGTTCTTCCACGGCTGTTTCGTTAACTATAACCATCCGCAGCTCGGCAAAGACTTGGTGAGCGTGTTTAACGCGATGGGTATTGGCGTGCAGCTGTTGAAGCGCGAAAAATGCTGCGGCGTACCGCTGATTGCGAATGGATTTATTGAACAGGCGAAAAAACAGGCTCGCGTTAACGCCGAGTCTTTGACCGACGCCGTGATTGGCAAAGGCATTCCGGTGGTTGCCACGTCTTCAACCTGCGCATTTACCATCCGTGATGAATATCCGCACGTGCTGGATGTGGATACCACACAGGTGCGTGAACACGTTGAGCTGGCAACGCGCTATCTCTACCGCTTATTAGACGGTGGACGTGAGTTAAAGCTGAAATCGACGCCGATGAAGATCGCGTACCACACGCCGTGTCATATGGAAAAAATGGGCTGGACGCCGTATACGCTGGCGCTGTTGCAAATGATCCCCGGCGTAGAGCTGACGGTTCTGGACTCCCAATGCTGTGGTATTGCGGGAACTTATGGCTTCAAGAAAGAGAACTACGAGACATCGCAGGGAATTGGTGCGGGGTTATTCCGCCAGATCGAAGAGAGCGGGGTGGATCTGGTGGTAACGGATTGCGAAACCTGTAAGTGGCAGATTGAGATGTCGACGAGTAAGAAATGTGAGCATCCGATTTCGTTGCTGGCGCGGGCGTTGGGGTAAGGTTTCGTCCACCAGTCGTCTGTACTGTATATGTTAGATAAGTGAAGGTTTCGTCCGCCAGTGAGAAAATGTGCTCCCATGAGACTAATGTCGTAGGCGTCCGATGAGAGCCCCGTTGCGCGGGGGCTCTCAACTCGCGCGCTTTTATCCGAGATGCCATCTCCGCGACGGGTCGGCATGCGCCATCCCTGGCGCCTCCTCCCCTAGTGGAAACATCCTGTTTCCACTGCTCTTACTGCCTAAAATTAAACAAGAAATCAGATAGAGTTTTGTCTTTTGTCTTTTGTCTTTTGTCTTTTTTCTTTTGGTGTTTTCCGGCACGTTGTTCTTCAGCTGAATGGAGGAATGTAGGCTAGGATTTGCCGACTGGACGTCGGCAAAAGAACGACGGAGGCATGGATGCCGATTGTCGTTCGTTCCGTTAAAGCCGGAATGACGCAATGAAGGAACCCGCGTAGCGGGCTGGAGAACGGTGCCAAGCCCGGATGCAAGGCGGCGGCGATTGAGCCACCTTGCTCGGACGCCAGCACTATGCCTATGTGAAACTCGGTATATTCGGCGGACGAAACCTTTAACTGTTCTAAGAGAGGCTGGCGAACGAAACCCTCCACTGATCCAACATATACAGTACAGGCGTACGAAACCTTTCACTGTTTTAACATACGCTGGCGTATGAAACCTTTCACTGTCTAGACCGCTGCCATTCTCCTCCCCCTCCCTCATCCCCCACCACAAATCTTGTGATCAATACCTAGTTTCGGGAACGTTCCCGTTCCATAAAGCCGTCATAGTGACTACGCTTTATGCAACTCAGTTTTTATGGATCGAAAGTATGGCGCCGATCCACGTTACTCTGAAATCAGAACGACTCTACAGGTACTCAATATGAGCAAGGTAAAACAAGATCAGGTTGATCGGCTGATCGCACTGGTGGGCGGGCGTGAAAATATTGCTACCGTCAGTCATTGCCTTACCCGACTGCGGTTTGTACTGAACGATCCGGCGCTGGCTGCGCCTAAAAAGATTGAAGAATTACCGATGGTGAAGGGCTGTTTCACCAATGCAGGGCAGTTTCAGGTTGTCATTGGCACGGACGTGGGCGATTGGTATCAGGCGCTGATTAGCACGGCACACGTCGATGCCAGTAACAAAGAGCAGGCCAAGAAGGCCGCTCGTCAGAATATGAGCTGGTGGGAAATTGCGATTTCGCATTTCGCCGAGATCTTCTTCCCGTTGCTGCCTGCGTTAATCAGCGGTGGTTTGATCCTCGGTTTCCGTAATGTGATCGGCGATATTCCGTTGGTGGGTGGAGAGCCGTTGACGGCATTACATCCGGCGTGGAAAACGGTTTATGACTTCCTGTGGCTACTGGGCGAAGCGATATTCTTCTATCTGCCGGTAGGTATTTGCTGGTCAACGGTGAAGAAGATGGGCGGTACGCCGATCCTCGGTATCGTGCTGGGGATTACGTTGGTTTCTCCACAGCTGATGAATTCGTACATGCTGGGCCAGCAGTTGCCTGAAGTATGGAATTTTGGCTGGTTCACGATTGAAAAAGTCGGCTACCAAGCGCAGGTGATTCCATCCGTGATGGCGGGTTTAGCCTTGGGTTGGATTGAGACTCGCTTAAAACGCCTGATCCCCGATTATCTGTATCTGGTCGTCGTACCGGTGACGTCACTGCTTCTGGCGGTGTTCTTGGCGCACACCCTGATTGGCCCGTTTGGTCGCATGATTGGCGACGGCGTTGCATGGGCTGTGAAAGCGGTGATGACTGGCAGTTTTGCTCCGATTGGCGCGGCGCTGTTTGGCTTCTTGTATGCACCGTTGGTGGTTACCGGCGTGCATCAGACAACGCTAGCGATCGATATGCAGATGGTGCAAAGCATGGGGGGAACGCCGGTATGGCCGATTATCGCGCTGTCGAATATTGCTCAAGCCTCTGCCGTGTTGGCGATTATTTTCATTAGCCGGAAAGCTAACGAACGTGAAATTTCGGTGCCTGCGGCGATTTCTGCCTACCTCGGCGTTACCGAGCCTGCGATGTACGGTATCAACCTTAAATATCGTTTCCCGATGCTGTGCGCCATGATTGGCGGTGCCTGTGCCGGATTGATTTGCGGTTTGTTTGGCGTGATGGCTAACGGCATCGGCGTGGGTGGATTGCCGGGTATCCTTTCAATTCAACCGAAATTCTGGGGAATTTATGCCGTGGCGATGGTGGTTGCGATTGTGGTGCCTCTTGCCCTGACTATTTTGATTTATAAGCGCAAACAGAAACGCGGCGAGTTGCCGGTATAACGAATGAATACGGCTGCGAGTCTCGTGGCCGTAGAGTGAAAATAGGAATATGACGATGAGCGAAACAGTGCCGTGGTGGCAAAACGGTGTGATTTATCAAATCTACCCGAAAAGTTTTCAAGACAGTACCGGCAGCGGCACAGGCGATCTCAACGGGATTATTCAGCGTCTGGATTATCTGCAAAAGCTTGGCGTGAGCGCACTGTGGCTGACGCCGGTCTATCCGTCGCCGCAGATTGATAATGGCTATGACGTTGCTGATTACTGCGCTATCAATCCTGATTACGGAACGATGGCTGATTTTGAGCGTTTGGTTGATGAAGCTCATCAGCGTGGAATGCGTATCGTAATGGACATGGTGTTTAACCATACGTCGACTCAGCACCCATGGTTTGTTGCGGCGCAGGATCCTAACCACGAGAAGCATAATTTTTATATCTGGCGTGACGGCGAAGCGCAGGCGTTGCCGAATAACTGGCGCTCGAAGTTTGGTGGCAACGCGTGGCAATGGTCTGAAAGCGCAGAGAAATATTATCTGCATTTGTTCGCACCGCAGCAGGCAGATCTCAACTGGGAACATCCGCAGGTGCGTGAAGCACTGAAAGCCGTGTGTCATTTCTGGGCGGACAAAGGCGTTGATGGTTTGCGTTTAGACGTGATCAATCTGGTGTCTAAGCAGCAGGATTTCCCAGACGATCTACAGGGTGACGGGCGTCGTTTTTATACAGATGGCCCGCGTATTCATGAGTTTCTCAGCGAATTTGGCCGTGATGTCTTTAAGCCTCGGGGCTTGATGACCGTTGGTGAAATGTCATCGACGCAGCTTGAACATTGTCAGCGCTATGCGGCGCTAGACGGCAGCGAGCTTTCGATGACGTTTAATTTCCATCATTTGAAGGTGGATTATCCCGGTGGGGAAAAATGGACGCTGGCGAAGCCGGACTACGTTGAGTTGAAAAAGATTTTTGCCTATTGGCAGCAGGGAATGCACAACCGAGCGTGGAACGCGCTGTTCTGGTGTAACCACGATCAGCCGCGCATTGTGTCGCGTTTTGGTGATGAAGGTGAATGGCGCAGCCTGTCGGCAAAAATGCTGGCAATGGTGCTGCATGGTATGCAAGGCACGCCGTATATCTATCAGGGCGAAGAGCTAGGTATGACTAATCCGGGCTTTACCGATATCGAGCAGTATCGCGATGTTGAAAGCCTGAATATGTTCCGAGAGCTCAGCGAACAGGGGCGAGACAGCGCTGAGCTGTTAGCGATTCTGGCGACTAAATCACGCGATAACAGCCGCACCCCAATGCAGTGGAATGCGAGTCCAAATGCGGGCTTTACGCAGGGAACACCGTGGATAGAACCTGCCGACAACTATACCGAGATCAACGCTCAGGCGGCGGTCGCCGATGAAACGTCGGTGTATTACTGCTACCAGTCGTTGATTAAGCTGCGCAAGCAATTGCCGCTGCTGACCCACGGCGATTATGAGGATTTGCTGCCGAGCCATCCGGCGCAATGGTGCTACCGTCGTAGCTATCAGGGGAAAAGCCTATATGTATTGGCCAACCTAAGCGCGCAAACGCAGACGCTGGAGATAAGCGGCGAGTTGCCGAAACAGGGGCGTGTGCTGATGAGTAACTATCCTCAGCAAGGCGCAGTTCCTCAGTCGCTGCGGCCATATGAAAGTATTTATTGGCTTGTAGACACATAATTGTCTGACGTGAATCCCCCTGAGTTGGGGGATTTTTGTTGGCGGCAATCCTCATTAAATTGTGGTTGGCACCTCGTTTCGGATGTTCCTGTTTCTTTATACTAAAACGATGTTTCAAAATAATTTAAGAGAAATGTCGAGGAATGTATGATCACTGGAAATGTTAATCATCTAGAACTATTGCCTTATTTACCTGCTCAGCTCAAGCAGGCGATTCACCATGTTATGGCGAATTTCAATGCGGATTCTGCGCTAGGCAAGTTTGATGTGGATGGCGAAAATCAGTTCGTGATGATTTTTAACGATTCAACCTCTCCAGCGGAAGAGCGCCGTCAGGAATTGCACGGTAAATATTTGGATATCCAAATTGTTTTAGCCGGGCAGGAAAAAATGGTCTTTAGCAATTTAGCCGCGCCGCAAGGCAGCGCTGAATGGCTTGAGGGTAAAGACATCGCCTTTTTACCTTTGACGCAGCAGGGCTTAGAAGAGAAAAGCTTTATCATGAATGCAGGTGATTTCGTAGTGTTCTATCCCGGTGAATTACATAAGCCCATGTGCGCCGTGGGTGAGAATGCACCGGTTAAAAAAGCGGTCGTGAAGATTTTGGTTAAGTGATGTGGTGCCAATAGATCGGTGATTCATCGCAGTCTGCGCGACTGCGATGATTACGTCTTGCAGAAACTCTCACCGCAGCGTGTATTTGTCGATATTGGTCAGAAAACCACGGATCCGCTCATCCCCATGTTTGAACAGTGAAACAATTTCCTGCACCGCTTTGCCATTGCGGTCTTTGCTCCAGGCGAGCGACAAAGGCGAGGGCTGGCGTTTGTTGTCGACTTCCCGCGTGAGTAACTGGCCGCGATCGATAAAAGGCTGGCAAATATTCTTAGGTAAAAAACCCACGCCGAGCCCGTCAAGATGGCACTCGAGCTTGGTCTGCATATCTGGCACTTTAATTTCTTTTTGCCCAGATAAAAGCCAAGCCACGCGTTTGGTTAAGTTCCGCGACGTGTCTTCGATATTGATGGCTGGATAGCCGCGTAATAGCGTGTTGGTTAAGGGCGTCGTGCTGGCGGCTAAGGGATGATGGGGGCAAGCACAAAGACCCAGCTTACTTCGCCGAAGGGGAGAGTGCGTATCGAGTTGGAAAGTGATTCGGAGCCGGTCACGCCAATCGCAAGTTGGAAATCATCATAAAGCATCGCATCCCAGACACCCATGTAGACCTGACGTGAAAGTTGAAACTGGGTGAAAGGAAAACGATGATTGAGCCATGTCAGCAGTTTCGCCGCCGATGCTGCGTTATAAAGCAGGTTATTGACCACGATATTAACCTGTCGTTCTACACCGTCGTTGACCTGACTGAGTTCATCGGGCATGGCGTCGATCCAGCTTAGCCACTGATGGCAGCGCTCCAGTAAATGAACGCCAGCTGGCGTGAGACTGACGGTGCGCGTGGTGCGCAGGAACAATTGTGTTCCCAAGTTTTCTTCCAGGGTTTTAATACGATAGCTGATGGCCGCGGGCGTTTTATGTAGATATTCCGCCGCCTTAGAGAAGCTGCGTGTTTCAGCGACTCGAATAAACGTGCGGAGCGTCTCTTGATCAAACATCGTATTCAACCCTCCGTTGATAAGCATGTTGCCAGCGCAGAGTGAGAACCATTCCCAATAAAGTATCCGCCCCCGAAGTATGTCCATGCCGCAGGACGCTTTCAAGCGACCTTTCTGTAGCCTGTGAGCCACGTGCAAGTCGGCGTAGCAGAGAGTGTATTGTGGTGCTGAAATAACCCCGTTTTGCGTAGTAAAGATAGCTGGCACTGACGCTGGTGGTTAAAGCTATCAGTAGCTTGTCGCTGGGAAGCAGTGAAGGGCGCAGCGCCGTCTGTGACGTGGCGTGAAGAATGGCCATCATGCCAACGAGCATGTCATCGCCGCTGGGGGTTAAACCGGGTCCTAAACCAATAATAGAACGCCAGTCTGGGGCGAAGCCCTGCACCCAGCGAGAAAGTTGCTGGGTGAAAATAGTGGAGTATGGTGATGACGAATCAGTGGCCTGATTGAGCTGTCCACATAGCCCGGTGAGCACGCTATGGCGCGAAAGGTATTTTTCAAAGCGCTGTGGCGCAATGGAAAGCTTCTCGGATATGCGTAAATGTAGCGTGCGTCGTGGTTTGAGCAACTGAATATGCGGGGTAAATAGCCCACCGTTAATCGCCGTCAAACGAGTACCGGGGACTAAATAATGGCTTAGCTGGTCAAAGTCAGCGCGGCGTATGAGCCATCCCATCGGGCTAATCCCGTGGCCATAACGATGCAAGGTTAATAGCTGATTGGATGCATTGCGCAGATTAATGGCGTGATTAAATCGATTTTCGCATACCCAGACCCCGTGTATTGGCGGCAGGCAGTCACTGGCGGCTAAAGGAGAGCAAATCATTATCCGTTCTCCTAAGGGGTGAAGGGGAGAAAGCGCCTACGGTGAGTCAGGCGCTTGGTGTGTTATGCATCAATAGTTATGCGTGAATATTCATCGCTTCAGCCAGCGCTTCTAACGCTTGTTCAAAGCAAGGCAGCGGTGCTCGTACGGTGCCTGCGCCGACTTGACCAATACCCGCTTCGCGGTGGGCAATACCGGTATTGATGAGCGGCGTGATCCCCGTTTCGACGACGCGACGGATATCCAGACCTAAACAGGCACCTTGGAAATTCCATGATGGGATCTGCAGCAGCGGATTATGTTGCAGATAGATTTCGCTCATTTCCTCCGAAGTTTCTTGAGCCGCATCCATGCCACCGGCGCCGACAAAACGGGTTACGCCAGGTGCCGCAATCATCGCCGCACCGCCAATGCCGAAGGTTTCCGTAATGGCGCTATCACCGATGTCTGGGTTGGCATCATCTTGGCTAAAGCCGGTAAAGAACAGCCCTTGTGGCGTATTCACCGGAGCCGTAAACCAGCGATCGCCCAGCCCGCTGACGCGAATGCCGAAGTCTCGGCCATTACGTGTCATGGCTGTCACGATGGAACCGGCTTTAATCTCTGCGGCGGCATCCATCACCGCTTTGCAATAGGCCATCGCGAGGTTCAAGAAGAACTGGTCGGTTACGCTGAGGAACTGTAATACTTCGCCCAAGCGTGCTTTATCGTCATTCTGTAGCGCAATTTTAGGTGCCAGCGTGCGCATCAGCAGCGCTGAAGCGGCAATATTACGCTGGTGGAATTCATCTCCCATGGTGATGGCCTGAGCCATCAGTGCGCTAAGATCGATGCCGTTTTCCGTTTCGCTGAGCGCTTGCTGCAATACTGGTGCTAAGGTGTCGCGCATCCAGCACAGGCGGCGCTGGACGTCTTCGCCGTAGGCACCGAAACGCATGACCTTGCCAATACCTTCGTTCAAATTGCAGTAGGCGCTGTTGCCGTGGACGTGATTTTTAACTTCAAGTACCGGCATATTGGCCGAAGTGATCCCGCCCATAGGGCCAACGGCGTTAACGTGATGGCAAGGAATAAAGGTGATCTCACCCGTTTCCAACAGCGCATGCGCCTGTTGTTCATTCTGAGC
>Ga0256408_1001621_pt1 | contig 12052 bp, 12 predicted proteins | sample PhyAR1_FD_185998 | JGI IMG/M metagenome (GOLD analysis project Ga0256408, IMG submission 185998) | Leaf surface microbial communities from alfalfa plants in UC Gill Tract Community Farm, Albany, California, United States - DLSL A.R1 | ecosystem: Host-associated > Plants > Phyllosphere >...
CGATGTACGCTAAATCAGCCGCGTCTGCTGCCCTATTTTTGCTTCCTAGGATTTCATCAGCATGAGGAAATTCAACAGGGCCTCGTTGACCCACTCGGGCTGCTCAAGCGTGCAAATATGCCCGGCATTAGGCACAACCAGTTGCTTACAATTCAACATTTCAGCCATGAGATAACCTTCTAGTGGCGGTCTTGGCACATCTTGTTCACCGGTGATCACCAGTGCAGGCATCTCAAGTTCTTCAAGCAACGGACAGTTATCACCACGTCCAAATATCATACGGCCAAGCGGCACAATGCTTTGGCGTAAAACGGATTCTGGCATTTTCCGTAAATGCTCAGCCAATGCGTCCACTAACTGGGGCTGCGGTTCACGGCGGAAGAACATCGGCGCGATTTGTTCAATTAACACTGCAGGTACTTTTCCCGCTGCATCAATTGCATTTAGCATCGCATCATATTTCTTGAATGTGACTTCAGGCTCCAATCCCACAAAGGTATCCATTAGTACCAGCGCACGCACGCGTTCGGGAACCATTGCAGCAAGCTCCACTCCCCACATTCCGCCAACAGACAGCCCAATCACAGCAAATTCATTGATGTCCAATGCATCCATAAGCGCTAAGTGATCGCTAGCTAAATCTTTCAGGGAACGTCGTGATTCCGGCAGCGGATCTGATTTCCCATGCCCCCATAAATCGGGCGCAATAACACGAAAATGCTGGCTCAACGCTTCGATTTGTGGTGCCCACATGTTAGCGTCAAACATATAACTATGGCCAAGAAGCAGAGCAAAACCTTCACCGCGATCGATATAGTGCATTTGACGGTCGTTTACTTGGATAAAAGGCATTGGGGATCCTTGCGAATAGAAGAAAAATACAAAAGACCTATGCCGTAAGCGAATCACGCTCACAAGCATAGGTCTTAAAATCTACGGATGAATACCGGCTAATGCCAGAATAAAGGCATATTCTAACGCAATATCTTCATAGGCTTTGAAGCGCCCTGATTTACCACCATGCCCAGCATCCATATCGGTGTAAAGCAGAAGCTGGTTGTCATCCGTTTTCATCTCACGCAGCTTTGCCACCCATTTCGCAGGCTCCCAGTATTGCACTTGAGAATCATGTAGCCCAGTGGTCACCAGCATATGCGGATAATCCTGCGCCTTCACTTGATCATAAGGGCTATATTGCTTGATGTAGTGATAATACTCAGCATCATTAGGATTACCCCATTCATCATATTCACCCGTAGTTAACGGGATAGACTCATCGAGCATCGTCGTCACAACATCCACAAATGGCACCTGAGCCACGATACCGTGATACAAATGAGGAGCCTGATTGACAACCGCCCCCATAAGCAATCCGCCCGCGCTGCCTCCCATAGCGTAAACCTGTTTAGCATCCGCATATTTTTCATCAATAAGATGCTGGGTAACGCGAATAAAATCGCTAAAGGTATTTTGTTTGTGAAGCAGCTTGCCATCCTCATACCACTGCTGTCCGAGATCTGCGCCTCCGCGAATATGGGCAAGGGCAAATACAAAACCACGATCAAGCAAGCTTAAGCGACTAATGCTGAAGGCAGGATCCATGCTGCTTCCATAGGAACCATAGCCATAGACCAATACGGGATTATGTCCTGCACGGAAGAGATCCTGTCGATAAACAATGGAAACCGGCACTTTCACGCCGTCGTGAGCAGTCACCCACAACCGCTCACTGCGATAAGCGCTTGCGTCAAAGTTTTTGACTTCTTGCTGCTTAAGCAACGTGCGCTCATCGGTATCCATATTAATCTGGAATACAGAACTTGGCGTAGTCATTGAAGAATAACCATAGCGTAACAGCGCGGTATCAGGCTCTGGATTAAACGAAAGCCACGTCATATAAGTGGGATCGTCGAAACGAATATGCTTCTCTATACCGGTTTGCCAATTTATCTGACGTAGGTTGGTTAATCCCTGTTCACGCTCTTCAACCACCAGCCAATCTTTAAATAGGCTAAAACCTTCGAGCATGACATCGTCACGCGCGGCGATAATTGTTTGCCAGGTCTGTTCCTGACTTTCGGTAGATTGATAAAGACCGAAATTTTTCCCATCTTTGTTAGACCGGATATAAAAGGTTTCGCGATAATGATCCAAGCTATATTCGTGGTCGCGGCGACGCGCTGAAAATATCTCTGGATAAGCGTTAGTATCGTCAGCATCCAACATCAAGATTTCAGAGGTTGTGGTGCTCGAAATATGAATCAGAATATATTTGTTAGAGATGGTCTTCTCTAAACCAACGTAGAAAGTGTCGTCAGACTCTTCATAGATCAGTTGGTCTTCAGCAACAGATGTCCCTAAACGATGACGATAAACCTGATAAGGCAGCAAGGTCTGTGGATGTTTGCGTACGTAATAGAGCGTAGTGGAGTCATTCGTCCACTCAAAGTGCCCTGCCGTATTTTCCAGAACTTCGTCATACCAGCTATGATCGCTCAAGCGTTTAATGCGAATATCATATTGGCGGCGTGAGAGAAAATCCTCAGCGATAGCCATCAATTTATTGTTAGGGCTAACTTCAAGACCGCCCAGAGCGTAGAAATCATGTCCCTGAGCGCGCTCATTGCTGTCAACGAGCAACTCCCAGTCGCTGTTATCTGCTGCATCAGCCTTTTGCCTGACATACAGCGCATATTCCTGTTCAGGTTTATATCGCGACTGATATCGGTAGCCGTTACGTTGATAAGGCACAGATTCATCTTCTTGAGGAATACGCTCAACCATTTCATTAAATAGTTGCTCGCGAAGTTTCTCTTCACCACGCAGACTGGCTTGAGTGTACGCATTCTCAGCGTCAAGATAATTCAGAACCGCTTCATTGCTGCGTTCATCGTCACGCAGCCAATAATAATTATCGATTCGTGTATCGCCATGCATTTCCATGACGTGCGGGTGTCTTGCTGCAATCGGTGCTTTATTCATTGTTTACACTTACCGCCTGTAATCTGATGCATCGTAACTTAATCGCGCGAGTCCCGTGATTAACTCATTGAAGGACATTGTTTAACGCTTATAGTCGATAGGAGATAACTCATCCCTCTCTACATTATTATACGACCTGCGGATCTCGGTAAGCTGTTTACATACAATAAAAAAGTTTTTTTCATTCATGGGGCTAAAAAGATAGTAGCCTTGTAGCGCTGGGCAACCTAACGCCTCCAAGGCTTTAAACTGCTCTTCTGTTTCAACATGCTCCGCCACCACCTTCATATTTAAGGCATTAGCAATCAAAATAAGGTGCTCTACCAACATACAGGCATCGGGATTTTGCATCGCATGGATCAAATCACCGGGAATTTTTATCTGCGTTAACGGCAAATCAGGAATGATGGAAAGCAATTGATAATTATCACCAAAATGATCGACCGATAAACCGCAACCTAAGGCGCGTAGTTTGCGCAATTCCGTCATAATGAGTTGATCGCTAAACAAATCATTATCACCTAGCAGTTCAATGACTAATCTATTTGCCGGAATACCATAGCGCAGTAAAACATTACCGATCTGCTCAGTAAATTCTGTTGAGTAAAGTTGCGCTAGCGGTAAATTGAATGACAATATTAAATCAGGGGTTATTTCACGATGTATACGCTGCAGTAATTGGCAAACATTATCCACAATCCAAAGACTCAACGCAGGCATCAACCCAAAACGTTCTAATGAATCCAAAAAATCATAGGGCAAAAGAGTCCCTTGCTGAGGATGCCGCCAACGAACGAGGGCTTCAGCACCTAATAGGGTGCCATTAATATTGCATTGTGCCTGGTAGTCTAAATAAAACTCATGCTCAGTGAAGGCTGATTGCAACGCTGTTTGCAATGCCATCTCTAATTCCAAAGGAGAAACATCCTGGTCTAAAACACCCAAAACATTATAGTGCTTATTATTCATTTTGTTATCTAATTATTAATAAAATGATGCTTGATTTAACTGCATTCAGATTAGAATTTGCTAATCTCAAAACACTTAAATTACTATCCTGAAGAAATAGTAAGTATTTCCTATAACTTACCTACGGGTTTGCATATTAAAATAGCGTTCCAAAACATCTGGCATCACATGAGTAGTAAAACACACTTCCGTACGTGAAGATCTTCACGTCTATGACATAATGAGATAAACGGCACGAAACAATCCCTGACAATATCTCAATAAGTCTTAGATTTCAAAAAGATAAGCTTTGGTGTAAAACTATTTTACATTATATTTCCGCAAGTAAGAAACACGTAATTTAGCACTTTTATCCTAATAAACAAAATTTTTAGACCATGATGCCAAGTTAACTCAAACTCTTAGCTTAAGATTTGTTTAATCTTAAAAACTATAGTCAAAAATGTTTCTTTGCGCTTTGAATTTTAAAATTCAGAGTTCAAGACATTAAGGTAAGAATTTAATAAACATTAGATTTATAACTAAGATTAATACATAGGGGATGTGTGGTTTTTCCTAAAAGGAAATTTTAAAACCTCTTTACCTTTAATAAAGAGGTTTTAAATGACACAAAAGAAATTTTATTCTGGGTGAGAATATTCGAGCTTGCCGGTTTTACAATCAACGTTAACGGTATAGTTTTTGTCGACTTTTGTGCCGCGCACAGTCAACTGAAGCACCCAGTCATTTCCCTTTTGAGTAATCTGATCCTGACTCACCCATACGACTGGCGTACTCGTCCCCAACAATGCTTTATCGTCAGCCCAACGCGGAATTCGATTTTGTAAAAAATCGTTCTTCACCATCGTAGAGAGTTGCGCTGCCGTGGTTTGCTCACAGTTAGCAATTTTAACCACGCGCTGTTCACTTTGCTGAGCCTGAGCCACACCAGCAGAAAGTGCCAACGCTAATCCAGCCACACCTAACGTAATTTTGTTCATTTTCAATCCTCATTTAGCTTTGGCGCAGAGAGCCTGCTGCCGATGGCTATTCCATGATATGAACGCACGCTCTGTGTGTCTGAACACGACAAAGCGCGCTAACGCATGTGGAAACTAATCACATACAGTTCATTAAGCCCTGGATAAATCTCACTGATAACCTGCTTCAGCTCGTCCAGTGTCATATTCTCTTGTGCCGCATGAAGCTCCGTCAGTTCACTCATCAATACTGGAGTTACACTCTCAACTTCGATAGTGCAGAAATAAACCCCATCTTCGTAGCGGCTCACTTTGAGCAACTCTCCTCGCTCAAAGTGGGATTCGCTACTATCACGGATAGTGATGGTTTTCTTACCTGACAAAATATCAGCTTCAAAACGACGGTAAAATGTTATCTCACGTTTCATTCTAGATCCAGAAAAGTAAATAATATGTGAACTAAAACACTAGGCGGCGTTATCAATCGCAACTTTTACCTTTTTAGGCGTATTTTTTTCTTCATCGCCCGCTTTGATCGACTCCAGAGAGTTGCCGCGCAGCAGCAAAGAAAGCTGATCTTTATGTTCTGCGAGATAAAAACTGAGCGACTCTAAAACGCCGTCCTCCAGGCCAACAGGAGAATCCGCCAGCCAATCACTCAAATTATCAGCCAGATCCAGCATCTTATCGTAAGCATCGGCTTCTTTTTTACTGGCAAAGGTCATTTTTTCTACTCCATCACGAACGACCACGTACTGAATTTCAACGCTCATAAACCACTCCACAATACTGTATATAATATCAGTATATTTATTTTTATCTTTTTCTGCAAAATTGACAACGATTTAAAAATAATTTTTAAAAATAATAGAACATCGCCACACGCTGAATAAGCCCTGCACTGCGCTCATCCAGTAAGGCGCGTTCTAAAAATGGAAATTGCTCATCTCCCACCAGCGTAAAACCAACTTTCTGATAAAAAGGCGCATTCCAAGGTAAATCCAGAAATGTTGTCAGACCTACCCCGCAAAAGCCACGCTGGCGAGCAGCGACTAATGCATGATCAACTAAATAGTGCCCAATCCCGCGCTGGCTAAACGCAGGTAGTACATTCACCTCAGCTAAATGAGCAAATTCGCCGATAATTTCGAGCACAGCAAAGCCAATGGGTTTCTCATTGCGAATAGCAACCCACAGGTTTTGTGTATGTTGGGCCTGCAATAAGCGCTCAGCGGATAGCGTTGCATTGCGCAGTGATTCTGGGAGTCGGTCAGCAGGAAACTGTGCGGCGGCGAGACGTTCCACTTCGGCTAACATCGCGAGATGTTGCGGTTCCGCATGCTGGAAGGTTATGTTTTCATTAGTCATTGCTTTGTTCTATCCATTCTGAGGCTAAAATGCAAAAAACCCGCACTCGGCGGGTTTTGTCAGCATGATAGTATCAGCTTAATTACAGCGCAATAACATCAGCCGCAGACGGGCCACGTGGGCTGTCCTGAATGGCGAATTCTACCTGCTGGCCTTCAGCCAGAGTTTTGAAGCCGTCACTCTTGATGGCAGAGAAATGGACGAATACATCTTTGGAACCATCAGCTGGAGTGATGAAGCCAAATCCTTTGCTTTCGTTGAACCATTTAACGTGACCAGTTTTCTTGCTCATTTAACTTTCCTTTACTTAAAATTACTTGCCGTTAGGCATGGTAGACCTGCTCACCAACATTGACCAGCCGAGTTTCATCCTAATCTTCGGTTAATTAAACGCCCATTTAAATATGAACAAAAATATAATCCGAAACCTTTAGCGATCAAAAATGACATGGTTACGTCAGCATTTCAGGCGTCAGTATTAACGCATAGTTTTATGCTCAGCGCAAATATTTCGTGGCTGATAGGCTTGTTTAAAAATACTGTACGTACAGTTCGTTTTATTTCTATATATTGACAAATATTAGCTGATATAATAATCGGCAACTAAAAAATAAACTGTTATTAATCAACACAGTAAAAAACTCAAAACGCTTACATTATTTTTTATTAATACGCAAAAACATTCATAAATAAAATAGCGACACACATCACAAATACAACTTCTCTGTCGATAAAATAAACGAACGCGTACCGAAATTGTATTCCGAAATAATACGATGTGTCGCTGTCATCTTTTTATTACACGAATATATAACGAACTAAGGATCCGCAATCAAAACTGCCGATCCTTTTCATTATCAGCGAGGAACTCGAACTCCACCTTCTACGCCTTTTGGGCTCAGAAGCACTTGCCAAAGTTGAATGTTTCTGGCACGAAAAGCGCCTGCACACGCATTCAGGTAATAAGTGAACATGCGGTAGAAACGATCGCTATAGTTGTCTTTAATTTCCGGCCAGCTTTTTTGGAAGGCCTCAAACCAAGCCATCAATGTACGGTCATAATCGACGCCAAAATTATGCCAATCTTCCAGCACAAACAAATCTTCACTTTTTGAAGCAATATGCGCCACGGATGGCAAACAGCCATTCGGGAAAATGTACTTATTGATCCAAGGGTCAACATTCAAGTCAGTTTGATTAGAGCCGATGGTGTGGAGCAGGAAAAGCCCATCAGGTTTCAGATTACGAGCGACCACTTCAAAATAGGTACGGTAGTTTTTCGGGCCTACATGCTCAAACATGCCAACAGAAACAATTCGGTCAAATTTATCATTTAAGTCGCGATAATCTTGCAGCAGAATTTCAACATCTAAGCCAGCACAACGTTCCTGCGCCATTTTTTGCTGCTCAGCGGAAATGGTCACACCTTTCACCGACACCCCGTACTCTTTGGCCGCAAATTGCGACAATCCCCCCCAGCCACAGCCAATATCCAGTAGGGTCATTCCCGGCTTTAACTGCAGTTTTTCACAGATCATCCGCAATTTTGCCTGCTGAGCCTGCTCCAGCGTTTCAGCATCTTTCCAATAAGCGCAGGAATATTGCATATACGGATCGAGCATTCGACTAAACAGGTCGTTCCCCAGATCGTAGTGCTCTTTCCCCACGATCCATGCCCGCTTCCGGGTCTGATAATTAAAAATGCGAGCCGACGCAATGCGTACAATATCACTGAAATGTTTTGGCAAATGCGTATCAAGCTCAGCAGCTAGGATCAGTTGGAAAAAGATATCTAAACGATCGCACTCCCACCAACCGTCCATATAGCTCTCGCCAAGCCCTAAAGAGCCCTCTTGCAGCACGCGATGAAAGAACTCTGGATTTTTAACTCGAATATCCTGCGCCCGAGTCCCATTGATGGTAATTCCGGCCTGACTAAGCATTTCCTCTGCAATTCTATACCAGTGGTTTTCTTTTATTTCTGTCTCAACAACACACGACGAACTCATAGTTCACTTTCCCCTATACCGCACCGCGCCAACCCTCCTGCCGCACGGTTATTGCTGTTTTAAATAGTTCAAGATTCAGTACTGAGAAGGTTTCCAATCCCGCCAGTAACTATATTTATCATACAATTAAGTTTTAGTTAATCAACTGGCCATCAACAGATTGCACTTATCATCGCACTTTTCTGCCTTGTTCCGATATCAATTGCCCGTCACAAACATATTTCATTGATTTGCTACACAGATAATTAGCTATCTAGACGTTGTGAATTAAGCCAAGCACTCTTATTTGCCTTCTTATTTACTGCTAATTCGCTCAGCTTCTTCTTTATTTTTACGCTGTAAATAAAATCGAGTTGCTGACACGCAAACGTTTTCGTATATACTGCAACCGATTTTTGCCAGCTCATAGGATGATGATTATGTTGTCGATTGGAACTGCACTCCGCCCACACGCCACTCGCGTTATGCTGTTAGGGTCCGGTGAATTAGGTAAAGAAGTGGCTATCGAATGCCAGCGTTTAGGCATTGAGGTTATCGCCGTTGACCGCTATGCCGACGCGCCCGCCATGCAGGTTGCCCACCATAGCTATACCATAAACATGCTAGACGCGGAGGCCCTTAAAGAGCTGGTCGAGCGTGAACGTCCAGATTTTATCGTGCCAGAAATCGAAGCTATCGCCACATCTATGCTGGTTACCTTAGAGAATGATGGGCAAAAAGTCGTTCCTTGTGCGCGAGCGACTCAGCTCACCATGAATCGCGAAGGTATCCGCCGGTTGGCTGCTGAAACGCTGGAATTGCCAACATCGTCCTATCGTTTTGCCGAGACAGAAGCTGAATTCAACGCTGCTACGCAAGAAATCAGTCTACCGTGCATCATCAAACCCGTGATGAGTTCATCCGGCAAAGGCCAAAGCCTAATTCGCCATGCCGATGAAATGGCCAGCGCATGGCAACATGCCCAGTCTGGTGGCCGATCCGGTCAGGGGAAAGTGATTGTCGAAGGTCTGGTGAAATTTGATTTTGAGATAACTTTACTTACCGTTAATGCCTGTGATGGATTGCATTTCTGCGCGCCAATTGGCCATCGTCAACAAGACGGTGACTACCGTGAATCATGGCAGCCTCAGGCGATGAGCGACATCGCGCTCGCGAAGGCTCAGGAGATCGCAGGTAAAGTCGTCACGGCTCTGGGTGGCTATGGACTGTTTGGCGTTGAATTATTTGTTTGCGGTGATGATGTTATTTTCAGCGAAGTCTCTCCACGGCCACACGATACCGGGATGGTGACGCTGGTTTCTCAGGATCTGTCAGAGTTTGCACTGCACGTACGTGCATTTCTTGGTTTACCTATCGGTCATATTCGCCAATTTGGCCCTAGCGCCTCTGCGGTGATCCTGCCACGTTTGCATAGCAACGACGTTGTCTTCGGAAACGTCAAACAGGCACTGAAGCCACAAACGCAGTTAAGACTGTTTGGCAAACCAGAAATCGATGGCACCCGCCGTTTAGGCGTTGCGCTAGCGTATGAAGAGACGGTTGATAAAGCGATTGCACTTGCCAAGCAAGTCAGTGGTTGTGTGGTAGTGAAAGGATAAAACATCAGGGCGCGGAAACCTCTCCGCGCCGCTTCATTACTGACTATTCTTCGTTTTGACTTTCGTTTTCGTTTTCATCTTCATCATCAAATGAGACTTTGATATGGTCGCCAGTATGATTAGCACGGATTTCCGCTGCGACTAAAGCAATGGCTTCGCCGCTGCTCATCCCCTGCTCCATCAGTTTGTGAATGCGATCGGCAGCCTCTTGCTGTTCTGTATGTGATAACGCTGGCATTCCGCTGTTCATCAATAACTCCTGCTGCTGAATGGTAATACGGGGGCAAGAGTATAGCCGCAAACCGTGCTCAAGCCTAGATAATGCAGGGGCATTTATCCGCGAATCTTGCCTGTAATTTATGATAGTCTTACCTTTGTCATATCAACATCGACGTTGAACCAAAATATCTGCATACCTATAAAAGTGATCTCTCGTCCATGACTGCCATTACCTCTTCACCTGCTGCACTGTCACGCATTGATTTAGACTATACACAAGATGCCCTGCTGCATTATTTCGCGCCGCTCGCGCAGCAACCTTGGGCTATGCTGCTGTATTCAGGCGGCGCTAATCATCCCCATAATCGGTTTGATATTTTAGTCGCCCAGCCTTTGCTCACCCTGACCACCCGAGGACAACAAACCGTCATAGCAGAAAACGGTCATGTTCGTTATAGCGAGCAAGACCCGCTGCGCTTGGTTCAAGCAGAATTATCGCGTTTGCTTCCAAGGATGTCAGAACAGGCCGATACCCCATTTTGCGGTGGCGTCGTCGGCCTATGGGGCTACGATCTTGGGCGGCGTTTTGAAAACTTGCCCGAACAGGCCGATGCCGATTTATCAACGCCTGACATGGCAGTGGGAATTTATGATTGGGCATTGATTGCTGATCATCAATTAAAACGCTTAACCCTACTCGTTCATGGCAACGCCCAAGCGCGCCTCGCATGGCTGAATGCGCAGGTGGCAACGCCTCAGTCTTCTCGCTTTCAGTTAACCTCCTCCTGGCATGCCAATTTAACCCAGGAAGAATATAGCCAGCGATTTGCCCGCATTCACGACTATCTGCATGCAGGTGATTGCTATCAGATTAATTTGACCCAGCGTTTTAGCGCAGACTATCTAGGCGATGAATGGCAAGCCTTTTTACGTTTGAATGAGCACAACAAAGCACCGTTTTCGGCGTTTTTGCGCTTACCTGAAAGTGCCATTTTGAGCGTGTCTCCTGAGCGTTTTTTGCAGCTTGAACAAAAAAATATCTCAACGCGCCCCATTAAAGGTACGCTGCCGCGCTTAGCCGACCCTAGTGCCGATAAATTACAGGCTAAAAAACTGGCGAGCTCACGTAAAGATCAGGCTGAAAACCTGATGATTGTCGATCTCATGCGTAATGATGTCGGCCGCGTTGCTCAGGCAGGTAGCGTGCGCGTTCCAGAGCTGTTTGTTGTGGAACCCTTTCCTGCAGTGCATCATCTGGTTAGCACGATCACCGCAACGCTGCCGAATAATCTGGATGCGACCGATCTACTACGCGCGTGTTTCCCCGGTGGTTCAATCACTGGAGCACCTAAGATTCGCGCCATGCAGATAATTGAAGAACTGGAACCTCAGCGGCGTAATGCCTACTGTGGCAGCATTGGCTACATAAGCAGCTGTGGAAATATGGATACCAGTATCACCATACGTACATTGTTAGCGGAGAATGGCAAAATACACTGCTGGGCCGGAGGTGGCATTGTTGCTGACAGTCAGGTCGATGCGGAATACCAAGAAACCTTCGACAAAGTTGGGAAAATATTGCCGATCCTTGGCGACGTCGAGGTATCAGCATGATGCGGCTTTCTCCTGAACTCAGCGAGTTTGTGGCGCGCTTCCAGCTGCAGGCTCCCATCCAAACGAACGAAGGCCATAATCTGCGCCAAGCCGCTGTTCTGATCCCCATCGTTAATCGCCCGCAGCCGACGCTGTTGTTAACGCAGCGCTCAAGCCATCTGCGTAAACATGCCGGACAGGTTGCATTTCCAGGAGGTGCCGCTGATACCACCGACGACTCTTTGATTGCGACGGCGTTACGCGAAGCTCAGGAAGAGATCGCGCTACCTCCCGAGAGCGTTCACATTCTCGGACAGCTACCGGCGGTAGATAGCATCACTGGTTTTCGGGTCAC
>Ga0256408_1001622_pt1 | contig 12048 bp, 11 predicted proteins | sample PhyAR1_FD_185998 | JGI IMG/M metagenome (GOLD analysis project Ga0256408, IMG submission 185998) | Leaf surface microbial communities from alfalfa plants in UC Gill Tract Community Farm, Albany, California, United States - DLSL A.R1 | ecosystem: Host-associated > Plants > Phyllosphere >...
TATTGCTATTGTTATAGGCACACATGGTTGGGCTGCAGAGCAGTTACTTAAAACCGCAGAAATGCTTTTAGGCGAACAGGAAAACGTCGGCTGGATCGATTTCGTTCCCGGTGAAAACGCCGAGACATTGATAGAAAAATACACGGCTCAACTGTCCAGACTGGATACCAGCAGCGGCGTATTGTTCCTTGTTGACACATGGGGAGGCAGCCCGTTTAACGCCGCCAGCCGCATTGTGGTCGATAAAGAGCAGTATGAGGTGGTCGCCGGGGTCAATATTCCGATGCTGGTTGAAACCCTGATGGCACGCGACGATAACCCAACCTTTGACGAGCTGGTTGCGCTGGCGGTCGAAACGGGCCGCGAAGGCGTGAAAGCGCTGAAAGCGAAACCGGTTGAGGTAGCAAAAGCCGCACCCGTTGCCGCCGCAGCGGCTGCGAAACCCGCCGCCTCGCAAAAGCCGATGGGTCCGAACGATTACATGCAGATTGGCCTGGCACGTATTGACGACCGTTTGATTCATGGTCAGGTTGCGACCCGCTGGACCAAAGAGACCAACGTGCAGCGCATCATCGTGGTCAGCGATGAAGTGGCCGCCGATACGGTCCGTAAAACCCTCCTCACCCAGGTAGCGCCGCCGGGCGTGACCGCCCACGTGGTGGACGTTGCCAAAATGATCCGCGTTTATAACAACCCGAAATATGCGGGTGAACGCATCATGCTGCTGTTTACCAATCCGACAGACGTTGAACGCGTTGTCGAAGGCGGCGTGAACATTACGTCCGTCAACATTGGTGGTATGGCGTTCCGTCAGGGTAAAACCCAGGTGAACAATGCGATTTCAGTCGATGAGAAAGATATCGAAGCCTTTAAAAAACTCAATGCCCGCGGTATTGAGCTTGAGGCTCGTAAAGTTTCCACCGATCAGAAACTGAAAATGATGGATTTGATCGGCAAAGTCGGGAAATAACCCTGCGCTGATTTTCACATAAAGCTTATGTCATAGGAGAAGTACAATGGAGATTACCACTCTTCAGATTGTGCTGGTGTTCGTCGTCGCTTGTATAGCGGGTATGGAATCCGTACTTGATGAATTTCAGTTTCACCGTCCGCTGGTTGCCTGTACGTTAATCGGTGCCGTTCTCGGGGATATGAAAACCGGTATCATCATCGGTGGTACCCTGGAAATGATCGCCCTCGGCTGGATGAACATCGGTGCCGCCGTGGCCCCGGATGCGGCGCTTGCCTCCATCATCTCTACCGTTCTGGTTATTGCCGGCCATCAAAACATCGGTGCCGGTATCGCGCTGGCTATTCCACTGGCAGCTGCAGGTCAGGTTCTGACCATCATCGTGCGTACCATCACCGTTGCGTTCCAGCATGCGGCTGACAAGGCAGCGGAGAATGGCAACCTGACGGCGCTCTCCTGGATCCACGTCTCGTCCCTGTTCCTGCAGGCGATGCGTATTGCTATCCCGGCGGTCATCGTGGCGATCTCTGTCGGCACCAGTGAAGTGCAGAGCATGCTGAACGCTATTCCAGAGGTGGTTACCGGCGGTCTGAACATTGCGGGTGGCATGATCGTGGTGGTGGGTTATGCGATGGTCATCAACATGATGCGCGCAGGCTACCTGATGCCGTTCTTCTACCTCGGCTTTGTTACCGCGGCATTTACCAACTTCAACCTGGTTGCACTGGGCGTGATTGGTGCGGTAATGGCTATCCTCTACATCCAGCTCAGCCCGAAATATAACCGCGTAGCCGGTGGTGCACAGGTTGCTGGTAATAACGATCTCGATAACGAACTGGACTAGCAGGTGAGCGACATGGTTGATATGACTAAAACTACCCCTCAGAAAAAACTGACTCCAGGGGATATTCGTGGCGTGTTCATCCGTTCAAACCTGTTCCAGGGTTCATGGAACTTCGAACGTATGCAGGCGCTGGGCTTCTGCTTCTCGATGGTGCCGGCGATCAAACGTCTGTACCCGGAAAACAACGACGCGCGTCGTCAGGCGATTAAGCGTCACCTGGAATTCTTCAACACCCACCCTTACGTCGCGGCCCCGGTACTGGGCGTAACGCTGGCGATGGAAGAGCAGCGTGCGAACGGCGCCGAGATCGACGATGGTGCCATCAACGGTATCAAAGTGGGTCTGATGGGGCCGCTGGCAGGCGTTGGTGACCCGATCTTCTGGGGGACTGTACGTCCGGTCTTTGCAGCGCTGGGTGCGGGTATTGCCATGAGCGGTAGCCTGCTTGGTCCTCTGCTGTTCTTTATCCTGTTCAACGTGGTACGTCTGGCGACCCGTTACTACGGCGTGGCGTACGGCTACCGTAAGGGCGTGGATATCGTTCAGGATATGGGCGGCGGCTTCCTGCAAAAACTGACCGAGGGGGCGTCAATCCTCGGCCTGTTTGTCATGGGGGCGTTGGTGAACAAGTGGACGCACGTCAATATTCCGCTGGTGGTGTCCACCATCACCGGCCAGGATGGCCAGACGCGCGTGACCACGGTACAAACCATCCTTGACCAACTGATGCCGGGCCTGGTGCCGCTGCTGTTGACCTTCGCCTGTATGTGGCTGCTGCGCAAGAAGGTGAATGCGCTGTGGATCATCGTCGGCTTCTTCGTTATCGGTATCGTGGGTTACGCTATCGGTCTGCTGGGTCTGTAAGTTTTTGCTGAATACACCGGGGGCAAGTATGCCCCCGTTTTTTTATCTGGAGGATGAATGACGGTCACGGACATCGTACTGGTTGTCTTTATTGCTGCCCTTCTGGCGTATGCCATTTACGACGAATTGATCATGCCCCGCCGCAACGGTACGACCTTGCTCACGATCCCTCTGCTGCGTCGCGGCCGCGTTGATGGTGTCATCTTTGCTGGCCTGCTGATGATCCTGATTTATAACAACGTGATGGGCCAGGGTGCTTTATTAACCACATGGTTATTATGTGCACTGGCATTAATGGCCTTTTATCTGTTCTGGATGCGGGTGCCGAAAATAATCTTCAAACCTGCTGGGTTCTTTTTCGCCAATGTCTGGATAGAATATAACCGCATTAAAGAGATGAATTTATCAGAAGACGGCGTACTGGTGATGCAATTAGAGCAGCGACGCCTGCTTATCCGGGTAAAGAATATCGACGATCTCGAGAAGATATATCACTTACTCGTTAAAACTCAATGAGTTAAAATAATAGCCTTGGCTATATTTGGATGTGGGTTTTACCCTGCCTTATAGCCAAAGCTATATTTCTTTTGTGAATACACGCCATATTCTTAACGTTATTTTCACATCCACATCCAAATGAAAATCGTTATCATCGAATAGAACGAATAATACTTTCCGGTTGTTGTTTTAACTTCTCAAAATATGTTAAGGTTGCGCCCGTCGTTGGGGAGTAGCCGATTTCCGGTATGCCGGAAATGTACGTGTCAACATACTCGTTGCAAAACGTGGCACGTACGGATTGTTTCTGCGTCAGGCAGAGGGATCAGGCGAGACCATAGACGCATCAACTGCTGTTTACTGGGGGCAGTGATGTGTCATATGGATATTCCCGGTCTGGACGCGCTGATGAACCTCTCTGCAACACTTCTTCTGGCCTTTGGTATGTCTATGGATGCTTTTGCCGCCTCCATGGGGAAAGGCGCCACGCTCCACAAACCCAAATTCTCTGAAGCCCTGCGTACCGGCCTTATCTTCGGCGCTATCGAAACCCTGACGCCGCTGATCGGCTGGGGTCTGGGGATGCTTGCCAGCCAGTTCGTGCTGGAATGGAACCACTGGATCGCCTTTATCCTGCTGACTTTCCTCGGCGGTCGTATGGTTATCGAAGGTATTCGCAATGATGTCGGTGACGACGAGCCGGTTCAGCGTCACGGCTTCTGGCTGCTGGTCACCACGGCGATCGCCACCAGCCTTGATGCAATGGCGGTAGGCGTCGGGCTGGCGTTCCTGCAGGTGAACATCATTGCTACCGCGCTGGCAATTGGTTGCGCGACCTTAATCATGTCCACCCTGGGGATGATGGTCGGCCGGTTTATCGGCCCGCTGTTAGGCAAACGCGCCGAGATCCTCGGCGGTATCGTGTTAATCGGTATTGGCGTGCAGATTATGTGGAGCCACTTCGCCGGTTAACCGACGCGCTGCCAGCAGTGGATGCTAAAATCTGTCTGGCAGCTGAAAAGTTCCTGTTTTGCCAGCGTCTCCCACACTTCTGGTTTTGCCCGCCATGCGAACGGCGTCATCTGTAACAGCGCCACTGCCTCAGTTCCGCTCAGGGACATGTTATAAGCCAGCGATTGCTCCTCCCGAAGTACAAAGCCTGCCAGTTGCTCCGAGTGCGGCGCATGCAGCAGAACCTCATTGTAAATCAGCCCTTTCAGCTCCATCAGATGACGCGGACCAGGCGTAACGGTGATCACCCAGCCCTCCTCTTTCACTACCCGGGCTAACTCTTCGCCTTTGCAGGGGGCGTAGATGCGGATCACTGCATCCATACTGCTCTCTTCAAACGGCAGACGGTGGCTGGATGCCACGCAAAAGGTGGCCTGCGAATAGCGTTTGGCTGCAGCGCGGATGGCGGATTTTGAGACATCCAGCCCGAAGGTCGACGCGCCTTTTTCCCGGGCGGTGTCGGCAAAGGCGGCGGTGTAATACCCTTCCCCACAGCCAATATCGAGAATTGATGTCGCCCCTGCAGGCAATAACGCCGCAAGCTTCCCGGCAACTTCGTCGCGCAAAGGCTGATAATGACCCGCATCGAGAAAGGCTCTGCGCGCCTGCATCATCTCTGCGCTGTCGCCCGGATCGCGCGAACGCTTATGCTGTACCGGCAGCAGATTGACATAGCCCTCTTTCGCCATATCGTACCGATGCCCTTGTGGGCAGGCGTAACTTTTATCCGTATGCGCCAGCGGCGCGTGGCAAAGAGGACAGCAGAATGTCATGGGAACTCCGGGCAATCATAAAGGGCGAAAGTGTACCGCTAATCGCCCCGCTGTAAAACGCCTTGCTTAACGCATTACGATGAGATGGCTGGAATCGGCCGGTAATCCATCAGGTTTGATGTTTTCGATGCGCAGCACGTCACCCATAATCTGGCTGAACACGGGCGCGGAGACCGCCCCGCCATAATAGGCCCCGTTTTGTGGATCGTTAATGACCACCGCCAGGGCGAAGACAGGCCGGCTGGCTGGTGCAACACCGGCGGTATAGGCCACATATTTATCAACATAGTTGCCGCGGTCATCGATTTTCTTCGCGGTGCCGGTTTTCACCGCTACGCGGTAATCACGCACTGCTGCCTTAACCCCGCCGCCGCCAGGCAAGGCCACGCTCTCCATCATGTGCTCCACCTCCTGCACAATAGATGCTGGCATCACCTGCGTGCCGATCACCGGCGGATCAATACGAGTAATGGAGAGTGGACGTTCCAGGCCATTGCCGCCAATGGTGGCATAGACATGCGCCAGCTGAAGCGGAGTTACCATCAGGCCATAGCCAAACGCAAAGGTAGCGCGATCGAGCTGGCTCCAGAATTTACGCTCAGGCAGCAGGCCGCTGCTCTCCCCTGTTAATCCAAGGCCGGTAGAGCGACCAAAACCAAACCCATGATAGGTGTCCAGCAGACGCTGGATCGGCATTGCCAGTGAGAGGCGGGACACGCCGGTATCGCTCGATTTTTGCAGGATGCCGGTTAGCGTCAGTTCCGGGTAGTAACCGACGTCGCGAATGCGGTGTCCGGCCAGAGTGTAGGGATGGGTGTCGATAACGCTATCTGGCTGCACCAGCCCTTGCTGTAACGCGGTCATCAGCACCAGTGGCTTGACGGTGGAACCAGGTTCAAAGGTGTCGCTGATGGCGCGATTACGAAAATCATTCAGCGTGGCACCGTCACGGTTATTGGGATTGAAATCCGGGAAGTTGGCCATAGCGAGGATCTCCCCGGTCTGGATATTGATCAGCACCGCCGCGCCCGATTCCGCTTTGTTCCACGCCACGGCATTGTCCAGCGCATCTTCGGTGATAGTTTGCAGCCGCTCGTCAATACTCAACTGAATATTATGGGCCGGTACGGGCGGAACTTCGGTAATATTCTCAATCACATGACCGTAGCGATCTTCGCGGACGCGTCGCAGACCGGGCTTACCGGTCAACTGCGCATTAAAGCTTTTCTCTATTCCTTCAATACCCTGCCCGTCGATATTGGTAAAGCCGATAAGGTTGGCCGCCACGTGCCCGGCCGGGTAGAAGCGCCGGGACTCATCGCGCAGGCTGATACCCGGCAGATGGAGCTTATCGATCCACTGGGCCTGGGCAGGATCCACCTGGCGAGCCAGATAGATAAAACGCCCCTGCGGATTGCTGTTGATTCGCGCGGCAAGGTTGGGAAGGGACAAATGCAGCGCACTGGCTAACGCATGCCAGCGATTATCAAATCCGACCCCACCTTTCGCCAGCACCGTTTTCGGATCGGCCCACACCGCCTGCACCGGCACGCTCACTGCCAACGGCCGCCCCGCCCTGTCGACTATCATTCCTCTCGGAGCGTTAATCGCGACTTCCCGCAGGGAGCGCATATCCTCCTGCTTAACGAGGGGATCCGGTTTCACAATCTGCAGCCAGGCGACGCGCCCGAGCAGGAAAACCAGGCTGCCAAAAATGGCGACACACAGAAGGGCAAAACGTAACGGGGTGAAGTTTGCTGCGGGATTGACGGGTTTCTTTTTCACCAGAACTCCAGGGCTGAATAACAACGCCCTGATTTAACGGCAAATTTGCGTCCTGATGGGGAAAACAATGCTAATACTCTCGCAGCTTTGCAACAAACTGCAAACAGAGACGCAGGTGGTAACACTTTGAAAAAATTGCATTAAAAAGCCCCGCACAAGCGAGGCTTTATCTCTGCAACTGAAACGTCGAAACGCTTCAGACAAGGCAGGGGTTCGATCAGATAGCGGTTACGTTAACAGCAGCCGGACCTTTCTGGCCGTCCTGAATTTCGAACTCAACGTTCTGGCCTTCAGCCAGAGTTTTGAAGCCGTTACCCTGGATTGCAGAGAAGTGTACGAACACATCTTTGCTGCCGTCAGCAGGAGTAATGAAACCAAAACCTTTAGACTCGTTGAACCACTTAACTTGACCTTTAATCTTTGCCATTTGCAAAATTCCTTTGAATGTTTTCTTAGCCCGTGGGCATTCACTGAGATAAAACTGAGACATTACTGCATGAGGCACTAATATAAGGTTCGGCAGAGAAGCGGTATTCAACGACAACGTGTTTACTCAGGACTTCTTTACTGAAAATGCCACACATAAACAGAACTGTACCTCGTTTGACCCAAACCGTGTTATCACATACAACTTAAATAATGGCAAGCCATTTTTAAACGTGTCTCGATCAGCCGCACAAATTGGGGGACTGATTTGCCACAATCTGCACAGTAATGCACTTACGTGTATACAGAGCCTGTTTGTTGCGCGATCAGTAACCGTCAGGGGAGACGCTGTTATCAAAGACTTTTTTACCTTAGACCAATAACTTCAGATCGTCCAGCAAGCGAAGCTGATTTCGTGACAGGGTTATTTCCGTTAGAACAATTGGTAAGAAGTTATGCTGTTTTAATCGCAACGGCAGAGATTTGTTTCCTTGCTTAAAACAGCCCTGGGCGCTTCGCTTGTTTAACTTATATACATCGCAACGTTGTTCGTCGCTATGCACCAAAATAATGATATTTTTATGAACCTGCCTCAAAAAATGCAATCAAAACGTTTCGATTAAATTAAAATATGATCCGCGTCGGTTTAATACGGAATAAGTACTATCTGAACTCGTAATAGTTTATATGGATAAATATTGACCAATGCGCAAGGGCTGAAAGTTATCGTCCGGCAGCGACAACGCCCTCAGGGTCTGAGACAGCTCTCTGACCGGTTCATCCAGTGACTCATCCGTCAGCTCAAACACGCCCCAGTGGATGGGGATCGCCCGCGGCATGCCCAGCTGTTGCCAGAGCGCCACCGCTGCCTGCGGATCCATATGATGAATCGACATGAACCAGCGTGGTGCATAGGCACCAATGGGTATCGCGATGGTATCCAGTTTTCCCAGCCGCTGGGGGATAGTCAGCAGATCTGGGGTGTAGCCCGTATCGCCGCTGAACCAGAAGCGCTGGTTTTGCCCTTCAAAGACCCACCCACACCAGAGCGAGCGGTTGCGATCCCACAGGGTTCGCATGCTCCAGTGCTGCGCCGGAACGGCGGTGAACACCATTCCTTCGAAGACATAGCTTTGCCACCAGTCCAGCTCGACAACCTGTTTTGCCCCACGACGACGACACCATTCTCCCAGGCCTAAGGGCACAAAAAAGGTGAGCTGCGGAAAACGTCGCACCAGCTGGCGTACCGTAGCGGCGTCAAGATGATCATAATGGTTATGGGAAATCACAAGCGCATCCAGCGGTGGGAGCGCCGCAACGCTCATCACCGACGGCGTTTTTCTGGCAGGTCCGGCAAAGGGGACCGGGGAAGCGCGGCGGGAAAAGACCGGATCGGTGAGAATGTATTTCCCGTTCAGGCGTAGCAGCAAGCTGGCATGTCCCAGCCACCAGACGCCGTCCTCTTCATGGGTATTCAGGGTGACAGGTTGCCACCACTGGCGGATAAAATGCTCATAGCCCTGTTCGGGCGGCTTTGGCAGGCGGGCGGCTTTTCGCTCTTTCTGCCAGCGTTCGACATCGCCAGGCTGGTGCTCAGCGCCATCGACATTGCGAAAACCCTGCGGGGTATGATGCGCGAGGGAGGCGTTATACCAGGGATTGCTCCAGGCCATACTCACCTCCCCTGACTGGTTAGCGTTCAGCTACCAGACGAATAAAGTCATCGTCCTGGCTATTAGCCGTCTCTTCTGCCGCTTTTGGTGCTACTTTCTCTTCCGGTTCATTGGCTTCGCACAGGCGGCGCAGCAGCGCGTTCTGTCGTTTCTGCAAATCGACCAGCGTTTCAAGCAGTTCAATTTGCTCATTGGTACGGGAGCTTGCACGGTTGATAAAAAACCACAACACCAGCCCCACCACCAGCAATAGCACCGAGATCGCCAGAGATGCCACACTCAGCATCCCGGAATTCACTAACTCACCCATTTCACCCCCCAATAAAAACGCTCATATTACCACTCGCGTTCAGGAAGGAAATCATTTGCGAGAAAAATGCCCGTTACCACGGGATAAACTTATTCACAGAACAAATACCGCTAAAAAACTGTACGTCCTGGTCACACATCACATTGATGGTCTGCGTCCAGAGCAACACACAGGCCAGCAATACCAGCACCAGAATCACCCAGCGTATTTTTTTCACTCCACTCTCCGTCCATAACTGCCTGATGCCAGGTTATCATGCGCAACTTAAACCATGCCTAACTGTACCGTGAAGACGAGCCTTTCGGAATCATAGGCTTGTTAACGCAAATGTATCGGTTACGCTATGGGGCAGTCATTAAAAAAATGAGGCAATAATGCGCTTTTTTATTCGTACACTGATCGTTATAGCCCTGATCTGGACGGGTTTACTGCTGGCGGGTTATGGCGTGCTGATGGGCAGTAAAGAAAATGCGGGCGGACTGGGTATCCAGTGCAAGTACCTTACCGCGCGCGGATTCAGTACAGCACAATACATTCATTCTGACAGCGGCATTATCGGCCTCACTCGCTGCCCATTGCTGCGAAAGAGCGAGATAGTGGTCGATAACGGCTAATTCCGCACATAAAAAACGCTGCCCAAGGGCAGCGTTTTTTTATACCGGAAAACTCAGAACGGATAGTCGTTGTAACCCATCTGCTCAGAAATTTTTCGCGCCGCCGTGTGCAGCATTTCCACATATTCGTGCAGATGCTCTTCAGAGAAACGCAGCGTCGGGAAGGAGATGCTCAGGCCAGCAATCACCACACCGAAGCGGTCAAATACCGGCACGCCGATGCAGCGTAAGCCCTCTTCCTGCTCCTGGTTATCTTCGCCATAACCCTGCTCACGCACCTTATCCAGCACCTCTAACAGCTCATCGGTAGTGGTGATGGTGCGTTCAGTGCTGCGTTTATACTCGACGTTCTCGAGGATCTGCTTCACTTCTTCACGGTCGCGCCAGGCCAGCAGAACTTTACCGATAGCGGTACTGTAGAGCGGATTGCGGCGACCAATGCGTGAATACATGCGCAGGTTGTACATAGAATCAATCTTATGGATGTAGACAATGCTGTCTTCGTCCAGCGCACCGAGGTGCACCGTCTCTTTCGTCAGACGAGAGAGTTCACGCATCTGAATATCAGCGCTACGGATCAGATCGACGTTCTGCAGCGCGCGTGCGCCCAGTTCGAATAGCTTCAGGGTCAGGGAGTATTTTTCAGACTCACCTTCCTGTGCAACATAACCCAGTGATTTCATGGTCTGCAAAAAGCGGTAAACGGTGCTTTTTGACATCATCACACGCTGGGACAGCTCAGTAATACCAATTTCGCGCTCTTCGCCAAGCGCCTGCAAGATGCCGAACACCTTTAACACAGAAGAAACAGAATCTGGCTGTTTATCCAAATCCGCGATTGCCATTAATCACCTCAACGCAAGTGTTTTATAAAATTTAGAACCGGTTTTTATTATAAATTCGCAGTGGCATTGCTGCAATCAATCCTGGCTTACCTGGTTACAAATCTGCGACATATAACCGAAATAACAGTGATAATATCGTTACCCTGTTAATAATAACCTGTATTGCTCATTCATTCTCATGACACTTACCCCCAAAGATGGGCTGCCGTTACCGCAGCGCTATGGTGCAATTGCGACCATTATCATCGGTATTTCCATGGCCGTGCTGGATGGCGCGATCGCGAACGTCGCTCTGCCGACCATCGCCAGCGACCTAAATGCCTCGCCTGCCAGTTCGATCTGGATCGTCAACGCCTACCAGATAGCTATTGTCATCTCCCTACTGTCGTTCTCGTTTCTGGGCGACATGTTTGGCTACCGCAGAGTGTATCAGTGCGGACTGGTGGTCTTTACCCTGACCTCGCTGTTCTGCGCCCTTTCCGACACCTTGCACACCCTGACGCTGGCGCGCATCATCCAGGGGTTTGGCGGCGCGGCGCTGATGAGCGTTAATACCGCGCTGATCCGGCTTATCTATCCGCAGCGGCATCTGGGCCGGGGAATGGGCATCAACTCCTTTATAGTCGCGGTATCATCGGCGGCTGGCCCGACAATCGCCGCAGCGATCCTGTCGGTGGCTTCCTGGCAGTGGCTGTTCTTAATCAACGTTCCGTTGGGTATCGTGGCGCTTGTGTTCGCCCTGCGTTACTTACCCGCCAACGGCCCGAAAAGCAGCATGCCTAAATTCGATCTGCCAAGCGCGGTAATGAACGCCCTCACCTTTGGTCTGCTGATCACCGCTCTGAGCGGTTTCGCCCAGGGGCAGTCGCTGCCGTTGATCGCGGGCGAGGTCGTGGCGCTGCTGGTGGTGGGCTTCTTCTTCGTGCGTCGTCAGCTGGCGCTACCGGTACCGTTGCTGCCGGTGGATCTGCTGCGCATTCCCCTCTTCTCCCTCTCCATTGGCACCTCGATATGCTCTTTCTGCGCGCAGATGCTGGCCCTGGTCTCGCTGCCCTTTTTCCTGCAGAGCGTTATTGGCCGCTCTGAAGTGGAAACCGGTCTCCTGTTAACGCCCTGGCCGCTGGCGACCATGGTAATGGCGCCGCTGGCTGGTTATCTGATTGAACGGGTTCACGCGGGATTGCTGGGTGCGCTGGGGATGGTAGTGATGGCGGCGGGTCTGTTCGCCCTCGCCCTGCTCCCGGCGGCTCCGCACGATCTGGATATCATCTGGCGAATGATCTTGTGCGGGGCGGGCTTTGGTCTGTTCCAGTCTCCGAACAACCATACGATTATTACTGCCGCCCCGCCTCATCGCAGCGGCGGAGCCAGCGGGATGCTGGGTACGGCGCGCCTGCTGGGACAAAGCACCGGCGCGGCGCTGGTGGCCTTACTG
>Ga0256408_1001631_pt1 | contig 12011 bp, 24 predicted proteins | sample PhyAR1_FD_185998 | JGI IMG/M metagenome (GOLD analysis project Ga0256408, IMG submission 185998) | Leaf surface microbial communities from alfalfa plants in UC Gill Tract Community Farm, Albany, California, United States - DLSL A.R1 | ecosystem: Host-associated > Plants > Phyllosphere >...
GAACAAGTGAAGGCCAAAACAACAGGACATACTGAAGCAGTAGAAATCTTGTATGATCCTGAATTGATCTCATACGAAGCATTACTTGAGCTTTATTGGCAACAAACGGACCCTACAGACGCTTTTGTTCTGTTGTAATAGTTTTTATATGTTGATTTAGCGCCTTTTTGGCGCTTTTTTTCGTCTTTTGACTACCCCTTTGACTACCATTTTATAAATCCATATATTTTAAAAATTTCTCTGCACTTTCTTTTTCTGCTTCTTTTGTGACATGAGTATATATTTCCAGTGTTGTGTTTATATTAGTATGACCTAATCTTTCTTGAACTTGTTTGATACTTGCTCCAGCTTCGAATAACAGAGAGGCGTGAGTATGTCTAAAACCATGCGGGGTGATATTATATTGTGGATATTTTCTTAATGTTTCATTCAGAAATGCATTATGAATGAGATTGTTGCTGTTACTAGAAAATATCAATTGTTTTTTGTCTGATTTGATTGGTATTCCACGAGAAAGCAAGAGTTTCTTTTGTTCTAATTTCCATTGTTTCAAGATAGATATAGTAGAATTATCTACAGATATTTTTCTTGTGGATTTATTTGTTTTGGTAGATGTGATATAAGGACTACCATTCAAATAATATCCTGTCTTATTAATTGATATGGTTTGGCTAGTAAAATCTATATCATTCCATGTTAGAGCAACAAGTTCTCCTTTTCTGAGTCCTGTATAAGCTAGAACATGAAACATTGTGAAAATACTGAGTGTTTCTTGTTGCTTTACTAAAGTTAAAAAATCTTTTAATTGGTAACGATCTAGAAAATTTTCTTTCTCGACTTTTTTATGTCTCGTTTTTCTAGGGATCAAAATATTATCCATTGGATTTGATGAAATGAGATTGATTGATATGGCATAAGTAAAAATCTTTTTAGTGTAACTTCTAAGACGAGTAGGGGAATTTTCTTCATTCCATTCATTTACTATTTTTTGGCAGATTGCTGTATTTATTTTATTGATTCTCAAGTGACCAAATTTTGGTAATATCTGATTATTAAATAGATATCTAACTCTTTGAACGCTCGATTCTTTCACAGTATGTTTATAGTTAGCGAACCATAATTCATAAACATCTTTAAACGTGCTATAATCTTGTTTGGATAAACTATTGGATTCTATTTCTAATTGAAGCTGAGCTAATGCAAGCTTAGCTTCTTTTTGTGTTTTAAATCCTCGTCTTGTGGTGCGCTTCTTTTTTCCAGTTAATGGATCAATACCCAAATACGCTTGAAACATATAGGCTTTAGATCCATCTGCTTTAACATACTTCTGTATAACCGCCATTGTATGACCTCCTATAGTTTGATATACTATTTTAGGCAACTTGCCCCGAAAGCGGGGTGAATGTCCATGGAACAACTTATCGTGTTAGTTGTCGCGCCAATCTTTGTGGCTCTAGTCAATACGCTAGTTTCTCATTGGTTAGATGAGAAAGACGACAACTGAAAGCAAGTTGCTTTCTAACCCACACGCTTGTCACTCCACAACAAGTGCAAAGAAAAGCCCAACCTACTGAGAATAGGTTGGGCTTTTGTGATGTCCGTAGACAACTTATCGTGTTCCACAACCCAATTATACCACATTTGATTTTTTATGTCATTATTCTCTATAATGCTCTAAATATTGTCTATCTTTTCTTTAACATTTCTCTTAACTAGATAACCAACTAAACCGAATAAGAATATCCAGCCAATAAGATTACCTAAAACTTTAATTGGATACATAGAACCTTTACTTTTTTTCATCTTTTTTCTCCTTTCAGAATGAGTAATGAATTATATTGTTTTTTAATTTGTGTGCTTCATTAAATCAAATACAATATCTTGATTTTATTCATTTAAATTTTGTATAGCGTAATCTGCTTCTTCTGCGGTAAATTTCTCACCATGTTCAGATGTTAACTGGTCTCTGATTGCTTCTGGAGACATTGCCATTTGTTCTTGATAGTCTTTTGCTTTTTTTAAAGCATTAGCATTATAATCAGCCTGTAGATTGTCAATAGCATATTGAGCAGCTTCGGCAGAGTATTTTTCACCATACTCAGATGTAAGTTGATCATAAATGCCTGCTTTAGACATGTACATCGTTTTAGAATAAGACTCAGCTTTTCTTAATGCTGTCTTATATTCTGTTGGCACATTATCCTCTTGTTTAATTTCGCTGGTCGTTTTATCAGCTGATGCGTTTTCATTATTGGAACTACCGAGAGCTCCACTAAAGCTAATTATAAGGATAACGACTAAAACCCAAAACCACACTCTTTGATAAAAAGGTCTCTTAACCTTATACATCTTTCCGTCTGATCCCATTACTTTTTTTCCCATTTATTTATTCCTTCTTTCTAAAAATATTTTGAAGCTAAACTAAAAACTCCATAAGAGTTAATAACATTGTCAAATTTTTACGAAACTAAGATAATATTGATTGAAGTAAACTGAAATTATTTAACTCTTAATTCTTGACCCGGATATAGGAGATAATTATTTGGGTCCATCCCGTTTAGTGAAAATAATTGGTCAACAGTGATACCGGCACGTTCTGCAATTTGTCTGGGACCTTCACCGCTTTGTACTACTGTTGTAGTTTCTGACGGTGTTTCCTGATTTACAGGATCAGCAAGTTCTGAATCCTGGGGACTAGCACTGTTTGTAATTGGTTTGTTTTCTTGATTGGAAAAATAAGCTAAATATTCGCCGATAATCTTCTGTGACTCAGTAGTATAAACATCAGTTAGTTTTGTTGCCCAACTTTCGTAGGTTGAATAATCATCAGAAAGTAAATAATGTAGATCAGACATTTTGCCGACACCTTCATTTGAAATTATCGCTAGTCTTTCAACTTTGTTATTTGAGATTGCGGCTAGACCATCTATGCCACTTGTATTATTTACTGATTCGTTTTTAAATTCTTGGATCAAACCGGGTGTAGCGCTTTGTATTTTTGTTGTGTATTCATCCAGTATATTTTGATAAGTTGTTGAACCATGTGACTCATTTGAGGATGTGGATACTGCAGGCTCGCTGGTAGTGGTCTCTACGCTTTGTTCAGTGTTTTTTTCAGTACTCTGTTGTGATCCAACATTAGAGCTTAATTCAGTTGAATTTATATCGGTGCTAGTTATATCTTTTTTATCTTCAGAACTTGAGTTATTATTGCAACTAGCTAAAAATATAAGGAAGCTTAAAAGAATAAGCTTGAAAATTTTTTGTTTCATTATTTCACCTCATTTCTTAATGTATGTTTGTATTAAAGTTCACAATCGATGGGAAGACCCTGTTAAAACAAGGTCTCTATTACATTACTACTTTACCGACAATTCTAAAATCATCATGTTCCGTAACGACAATATCTTCATACTTTTTATTGAAGGATTCCAAACGAGCAATATTGTTTTCAAACCATACTCTTTTTAATAGCCCTTCGCCATTCAAAATGACAACTGCTACAGTCCCTGAGTGAACACCGTGTACAACATTAATAAACACATAGGTACCATCTAAGAAACTAGGTTCCATAGAATCTCCGTTGACAAGCAAACAAAAGTCAGCTTCTGGCGGAATAACAGATGCTGGCAATGGTATATATTCTGGCTTTTCCTCTTGTAAAGCTTCTCCTAATCCTGCTCCTGCAAAACCGAAACAGGGAAAATCAGTGATTTTTTGAGCTTTTCTTTTCCGATTTCTATAAGCCTCAAGTTCTGAGATATTGGTGTTGTTATCATTTTCTTGTTCTTCAAGTTCATCAACCGCAAAATTGTAGACCTTTGCTTGTCTCGATTGTTCAAGTTGATTGTAGATTGTTTCTATTTTGTTTTGCATAGATAGTTCGCCTACAAAAATTCTGGCATCAACATTAAACACTCTAGCTATTTCAGGTAATTTCTCTATTTTCGGACTTCGTTCGCCAGATCTCCAACGAGAAACAGTAGTCCTATTAACACCAACAATTTCTCCCAATGTTTCATTTGACATATCAAAACTTGTCATTAATTCGTCTAATGTCTTTGAAAACACACTCATTTTATCACCTCCTCATTAAGTATAACTTAATTCTAAGGTATTCGTTCCAAAAATGCAACAAAAACATAACTTTAATAGAAAAGAATTATTTTTATGTTTTTTTTATAAAAAATAAGCGAAAACTCTTGCGTTCCAAAAATGCACGTGGTATATTATTGGCATAGGAGGTGTTCCAAAAATGCACATAAGATTATATAAAGAACGAAAAGAAGCCAACCTAAACCAGGCAGAAATGGGAGCGGTAATAGGCGTGACTGCTCAACAATACGGAAAGAGAGAACTGGGTAAAATGTCCATCTCACTAGAAGAAGCTAGCAAATTTGCTGGAAAATTAAATATCCCTATTTCTGAATTGTTCCCAGAATATTTTTTTACCGTTTCTGTTCCAAAAATGCACAAAGAAGAGAGGGTGAAGTGATAATGCAAAAGTTTGAAAACAACCTATTTCAATTAGAAGTGAAAACCGAGAATGGCGAATCACTGTTTGATGTTGAGACAGTAGCAAGGAGTTTAGGCATTACACAGATTGCAAAGAGTGGTAACGAAGTTGTCCGTTGGGAACGAGTAAATAAATACTTGAAATTATCATCCCCACAAGTGGGGACGGGGGATTTTATCCCTGAACCAATGGTTTACAAATTAGCGTTTAAAGCAAACAATACTTTAGCAGAAAAATTCCAAGATTGGTTAGCGACAGAAGTGTTGCCAGCAATCAGAAAGCATGGCATGTATGCCACAGATGAACTGCTTGAAAATCCAGATTTGTTAATTGAAGTAGCTACGAAGTTAAAAGAAGAGAAGACCCTTCGCTTAGTAGCTGAGCAACGAGTAAACGAGTTACAACCAAAGGCAGATTACTATGATAGCATTTTAAAAAATAAAAGCCTTATGACAATCAGTATAATAGCAAAAAATTATGGTATGAGCGCAACTAAAATGAATAATCTTCTACATGAATTGGGTGTCCAATATCGCCAAGGAAAAGCTTGGTTACTATACCGTAAACATCAAGACAAGGGATACACCCATACAGAGATGATCCCAGTACAGGGGAGCGATACTTTAAAGCCTAGCACCAAGTGGACGCAGAAAGGGCATATTTTTATCTATCAGCTTCTGAAGAATGACGGGATACTTCCTTTGATTGAACAAAAAACAACAGCATAGGAGGTCTACAGATGCCAACTATTGAAGTGACAGAAAATGAAAAAATGATTTTATATGGATTGAGAGAGATGTTTGCTGAAAATAGTAAAAAACAATTAGAAAAAGTTGAAGAACTTTATTTTGCAAAATCTAAACAAACGCTCTTTACCAAAAAAGAACTTGCAGAGAAATGGGGATGTACAGTTGTTACAGTAGGCACCTATTTGAACGCAAGTGGTGTGGAACCTGTTGACAAATCAGGAAGAAAGTTTCTGTTCGATCTTAATCAAGCAGAAGAAGCGAAGCGAGATTACACTAAAAGAACTCTTGTTAAACACAAGTTGGAAACACGAGCGCGAGCAATGTAATCCATTAATAACTAGCTGTACAAGTAGATAAGGAGGAATCAAAATGAAAGACAGCATAAAGAAATACGAGGGATTTTTGAAGGAAAAAGGAATACAGGAAGAAAAAAATACACCAGCAATTATGTCTGCCATGAAACAAGCGATTGGGGAAATTTTAATTGATAGCGAAAAAATGAAAGGAAGAAAAATGATGGATAACGAAAAAGGTATTTTAATCACGATGAAAATTGGAGAGAACGAAATGAAAGGTTTTGTTTCCAAGGTTTCAGATAAAGAAGTTTCAAACGAAGAATCACTTGAATTTTACAACTCAACGTTTGAAGGTTATGAACAGCGATTAAGCCTTGTAGCGAGTCGAGTATATATCAAGTTGGAAAAGATGTTTAAAAAAGAGGAAATCCACACGATTGCAGAAATACTCAAAGTTTTAGCTAATGCTCCATCTTTTTCTGAATCGTAAACCGAAAACAACAGTAATTACGACTGGAATGCAGATGGAGAACTAAACAGAAAGGCTGGTATTTAAAAAATGGATAAGAAAGAAGAGTATTTAAAAAAGTTTCAGCGACAACAGGACCTTAATGAATTTGGATTTAACGAAGAAATTGCGGAAATCGGAAAAGACATTGTGGATTTATTGAAAAATAGAGACCTAACGTACGAGGAAGCATACGCAAGTCTCCAGTTCGCTTACAACGACTTGAAATATAAATCAAACTTTATTTCGATAAGCGAGGAAGATGGAGAGTCTTTAATTAGCAAAAATGAAAAGCCTACTAATGAAAAAAAGGGCATTGAGGATGTGCTTAAGGGAGTTGATGGAAATTTTGTGTTCGGTGGGATCGAATATGATCCAGCAACAGGTGAAGGAGCTTTGGAAAAAATGGAAAGTAAAGAGAAAGTCGAAATTACAGTGAACTCGCAAGTCGATACATTTGAAAAATCAAAAGAACTCCTAGCCGACCTAGAAGTTCTAAATGAAAAGTATGACATTGTAGCCACTGTCACTGTTAATAAAGAAGTTGATTGCGATTTTACCATAGCACAAAAATTTTAATTACTGATTTAACCAATGGTGATACTCTTCCAAGAGCCTAAGCGACATGTAAAAGGATACGCCTGCAATTTCTTGATGATTATCTTTTCTTTCTAAATTTTTTCTACCTTTTTGGAAATCATCATTAGCTTTAGTAGCGATTTCAAATCGTTTTTCGGAATTAAGAGTTGCAATAAAATCTTCAAATTGTTTCGTGTCGTCCACCCTCCTTATCAATTATTTCAGCCGACCACTGACTGATAAGGAAATTATACCAAAAATAACCCCACACGGAAGGAGGGGCTTAATATGACAGTAATCTATGTACTTATTTTAATCTTACAAATAGTCAATTTAGCTATGTTGATTAAAATTCATAGGAGGTAATTTGATGGCATACACAGTACAACAAGAACACCAAATTCTCAATCTTATTAGGCTACGTAGAAAAGAATTACAAGATGATCGTGCAGCGCTTAGAAAAGCCGATGAGCTTTCAGATAGACAAGCAGAGCTGATTGCGATGGAGCTTGAAGATTTACGAATGTTAGAAATTAAAAATAGGGAGATAAGACTATGAAAAAGACAGACACGCTTTTTATCGGAGTCATCTTAGGTTTACTCGTACTAGTAGCACACTACAGTGTAGTGGGAGGAAGTATTTTCGCAAGTTTAATGGTTTTGATAAACCTATTAGATTCGAAGGAAAGGAGAACGTATGGATCGAAAAGAAGCTTTGAAGAAAGGAAAAATGATTGCTGATAGATGGTGGTATGACAATAAGTCAACTATTTTAAGCAAACAGGTGATCAATAAACAAAAGAAATGGCAGGAGATCAAATGAAACTAAGACAAAAAATAAAAGAGTATCTATTTTATAGACATGTTTTTTATTGTCCGGATTGTCGCTACACATTACGTCTCAACAATAAGTTACTACAACAGTGTCAACCATGGGATGGACCTTATTGTCCAAAGTGTGGAGAAAAAATACAAAAAAAGTGACTCAGCCGTCCAAAGCAATGAGTCACAAAGAAAATATATCTAAGGAGATTTTAGCATATGAATAATGAACTTTCCACTTTAGATCAATATTTAACTAATCCTGATTGGGGTAGACCGACTATTAATGAAGTGGAGGATGTAGCAGATGAAGACTAGTGAAGAAACAAATGAGATTTATAAAGGGCTATATCAATTGAAAGGTAAGCTACAACAACCTAAATTCGATGCCTCTGTAAACTATGGAACAAAAAATGGTGGGGAAATGAAATTTGAGTACGCAACACTTAAATCTATTGAATCCGCTATAAGAAATGCTGCTCAAGAGTCTAATAGCGGGATTGATTTTGGTCAAGATGTAGTTACAAGTGATAACCATGTTGCAGTAACAACGTGCGTTTATCATTCAAGCGGTCAATACATTCTATATGGTCCTTTAGGCTTTCCATGTAATACAAAAAATCCACAATCTTTAGGTAGTGTAATTACTTATGCAAAAAGGTATTCGCTGGCTAGCTCATTTGGAGTTGTCGCAGATGGGGATGATGACGCCAAAATTGGTGCTGATGAGAATGAAAAGATTCAGAATGACAATGATTTAGATTCTGAGTTTAAACAGATATTTGATGATTATGTTCATCGAATCGCTCAGTTAACTAATCAAGAAAAAGAATTCATAATTGCTACAACGCTAGAAAGAAGCGGTTTTAGTAGCTTTAAACAAATCGACAGAAATTCCTATTCGAAAATCATTGGATTTCTTAAACGCTATGCATTGAAAGCAGAGCAGAAGAAAAAAGAATCGGAAAATCACAATAAACCATCTTGGGAGGATTTATAAATGAGCAATGAACTATCAACAGAAGTCATCTTTGATGTTAATTATCAACCAAGTGTAATTGAAATTATCAATGAAGATCAACTAGCGAATTTAATCAATGCAACTGTTAAGCGTTTTGAAAATTTGATTTTTAAAGAAGAGGATATTGCAGATGCTAAGAAAGCAAGAGCGGAACTAAATCGAATTTTTGATTTGATCGATTCGAAAAGAAAAGAAGTGAAGAAGGAATTTAGTGAACCTCTTACTACATTTGAAAATCAAATCAAAATCTACAGTGATGAGATCAAACTAGCATCTAAAGGTATTGCTGACCAAATCAAAGAATTTGAAGCTAAAACAAAGGAAGAACGAAAAACAATTGTTTTGGCATTCATCAAAAAACAAGCAAGTAAGGCTGAGATTGAACCTAATGAAATCAGCCTCCAAAGTAATTGGCTGAATGCTTCAAGTTTTACAGCCAAAAACAATTTAACGAAAAAAATTGAAGAAGAAATAATTGTTGAATGCGCAGCAATAAAACAAGAAAAAGAAAACTATGAACAGCAAAAATCGTTGGTTGAAAGCTATGTAAAAGCTTATGGTCTTGAGCCAATGGCTTGGATCTCTTTAATTGATGAAGGACTAACTGCAGCACAGATTTTTCCAAAGATAGATCAAGCTGTCAAAGAATTAAGAGAAAAAGAAGAGAAAGAAATAGAAAAGACAGAAAAACAGATCAAGCAAACAGCAACTCCAGAAAGGGCTGTGGGAACAATACAAGAAATAGACACCGATGAACCAAAGTATTCCTTTGCTCTAAATATTACAGGCACTGCTAAACAATTGTCAGTTATCAAACAAACGATTGAAAGCTTAGGTGTAGAGTACTCCGTTGAGATGAATTGATCAACGAATCAGAAGAAAAAGAAGTGATTTAATTGTTTAAACCGCTAATCGATTCATATTCTGCGATATTAAAGCATTTCAAAGGACAAGAAATTAGCGCAACAATCAACGAAGAAGTAAACATCGAACGACTTAAAACTATGTACGAAGGTTATGAAGGTGATCGAATCATTGAAATTCGCTTTATTGACCCACGTCGCTTCACAGCCCAGCAAAGAAATTTCATCTATGCGCTCATAGGCGATATCTTCATCGATACAGGCACACCAATAGATTTCTGGAAGGAATTTTTCTACTTTCGTTTTGAAGGTGTCACAGGGCGAAAAATAAGCCTCAAAGACGAATCGGATACAACTGTAAGTGACGTAAACATCCTAGCAAATATCATCTTAGATTTCATCTTTGAACATCATATTCCATTCAAAGAAGGATATGAAATTTTACCAGCGAATCAAGAATACTACTTCTACAAGTGTATTACGAAAAGAGTCTGTTGTATCTGTGGAAGAACAGGAGCGGACATTGATCACTTCGATAAAGCGTTGGGTAGACGGAAACGTAAGAAAATTGATCATTCAGATTACACGTTCGCAGCACTTTGCAGAATCCACCACACAGAAAAACATCAAATCGGTGTAACTAATTTTAAAAATAAGTATCAAATCAAAGGGATTAAGTTGAATCAAGAAACAATTAAAAAACTAAATATAGGTGGCTAGAATGAGCAGACGTTATGATATTGAATCTAATTTGGAAGAATTAAATATAACCGAAAGACGGTTGCATGAAGAGATAAATACGATAGAGAGTGAAATAGATTCTCTAGAAGAAGAATTAGAAGATTTAGAGTCAGATTATTGGGACATCCAAAAAGAAATCGATGGTCTTGAATTTGAATTAAATAACTTATCAGATGAAGAAGATTATATAGACGAAAAATGGTTAAAGCAGAAAGAAAGATTATTCGATGATTTTGAATTAATTGAGGAGGAATAGTCTTGGCAGAAAGAAGAATGTTCGCAAAGACGATTATTGATTCTGATGCGTTCCTAGATATGCCTTTATCAACACAGGCATTATATTTTCATCTATCAATGCGTGCAGATGACGACGGATTTATCAATAATCCTAAAAAAATTCAACGTATGGTTGGTTGTGGCGACGATGATTTAAAACTGCTTATGGCAAAAAGATTCATCTTAGTTTTCGAGAGTGGCGTGATCGTAATTAAACATTGGAAAATACACAACTATATTCGTAATGATCGCTACAAACCTACGTTATATCAGGATGAGAAAGCTTTACTAGCGGATAAAGATAACAAAGCATACACCTTTGCAGAAGAGCTTCCTAAACGAGATGAAAATCTTGGTATACCAGATGACAACCAAACGGTATACCAAATGGATACACAGGTTAGGTTAGGTAAGGATAGGTTAGGTAAGGATAGTAAAGAGATAAGAGATGTAACGCCTCCGAAAAAATCGAAGGCTAAGCCCATCCGTCATAAATACGGAGAGTATAAAAATGTTCTCTTGTCAGATGATCAAATGGAGAAACTCAAAACAGAATTCCCTAATGATTATCAAGAACGGATTGAACGGTTATCCGAGTATTGTGAATCAGCTGGTAAAACTTATAAAAACTACTTGGCCACTATTCGAAGCTGGGCAAGGAAAGAAAAAAGTGAGCCTAAGAAGATGAATAGTGGCTACAAGCACACAGGAAGACGAGAGACACTTCCTGAGTGGGCAATCGACCAAGAATCCTATCAAAAGAAAAAAGCCTTAGAAAGAGCTAGCAGACAATCCAAAGCACCATTTTAAGAGGTGAAAAATTGAAAATTGATTATTTAGAACTAATTAATGAAATCGCAAAGTATAAAGCTGGTGAGGAAATTGAAATTCTGAGAGACGTGTATGAACAACTTGAAGAAGCTGGAATCGATGGAATTAAGAAAGATCGTTCAAATTGGAGTAAACTCAGATACTATTTCGCACTCTATATCGATGGATCGCAATTAAGAAATTCAGCATATACCAAATTACTATTTATTGATTGTGTTAAAGGATTGCAAAAACATCTTGATGAACTAGAGAAGGTGTAATCAGATGGACCTAAAGACATTTACAGCACAAATTGAATTAATGCATCAAGAAGCATTGAGAAAAAGCGCTGAGTATGAAGATAAGTGGCTCAACACGTTCCATGGGGGACGTGAGAGTGCACTTGCTAGTGTACTAAAAATAATAAAGGAGGCGCAGGATGAATGTTAGATATGCGAATAGAGGACTATCGGATCACAACTACAAGCGATTGTAAAAATATCGTTCTCTCACGTGTCGCACGTGATGAGTCTGAAAAGATCCAATATACCGAAAATGCTAAAGGCGAGCAAGAAGAATCGACTTCCTTTATTGGCTACTATCAAACACTGACTATGTGTTTAAGAGCCATACAGCGTGACTACGTGATGAGAGAAAGTCGCGTGATAAAAAGTATTATCGAGTACAAAAAGGCGCTTGAGCTTATCACCAGACAGTTTGAAGAGGTATGCACAATCGAAGGAGGATCGAATGAGTTTATCTAAGCAAGAAAAACGTTTATATCGAAAAAAGATGATGCAGATAATGAGAGGTCGATCCGTTGAGGATCT
>Ga0256408_1001636_pt1 | contig 11991 bp, 8 predicted proteins | sample PhyAR1_FD_185998 | JGI IMG/M metagenome (GOLD analysis project Ga0256408, IMG submission 185998) | Leaf surface microbial communities from alfalfa plants in UC Gill Tract Community Farm, Albany, California, United States - DLSL A.R1 | ecosystem: Host-associated > Plants > Phyllosphere >...
AGCCGCCCGGCGACGGTCGCCGCCGCGGCCGCGGCGAGCGCCGACACCGCGATGATGGCCGTCCGCGTGCGTCCCACGGAGACATCACAGCGGACGGGGGTGAACACGGGGTGAAACCGGGCCCCGTGCCTCCCCGCGAATTTGTCGTCGATGGCCACAAATACCCCGTGGTGCGGCAGAATGGACGGGTGATCGCCACAGACGCCGCTCATCCCGCCTGGCTGCCCACCGCCGCCACCGCCGCCCTCGGATCCCGCCGCATCGCCGTGATCGAGGGCGACCCGCTCGCCGACACGGTCGCCGCGGAGGCCGCCGAGGCCGTGGCCGCCCACGGCGGATCGATCACGCGATTCGCCGGCGACGCCCCGCGGGCGGAGGTCGTCTTCACGCTGGCGGAGGGGCTCGCCGACGAGGCGTACCGGATCGACCGCGCGGACGGATCCGTCACGGTGGCCGCCTCGACGGGCCGCGGGCTGCTGTACGGCTACTTCCACCTGGTGCGCCTGGGCGAGGCGGCCTTCGCCGGCGTCGCGAGCGAGACGCACGCCCCGGCCGGCGAGATCCGGATCCTGGACCACTGGGACAACATGGACCTCCACCCGGTCATGGGTGCGGTCGAGCGCGGGTACGCCGGGGCGTCGATCTTCTTCGACGCCGGCGACGGTCTGCCCGGCAGCGGCACGATCCGCGATGACCTCTCGCGCGTGCGCGCCTATGGGCGCCTGCTCGCCTCGATCGGCATCAACGCCCTCTCGATCAACAACGTCAACGTGCACGCCCGCGAGGCGCGCCTGCTCACCGACGACCTGCCCCACGTCGCGCGCATCGCCGACACGCTGCGCCCCTACGGCGTGCGCCTTCACCTCGCGGTGTCGTGGGCCTCGCCCATGATGCTGGGCGGGCTCGAGACCTCCGACCCGTTCGACGCGGGCGTGCGGGCATGGTGGGCCGAGGCCTCGAACCGGGTGTGGGCGGCGATCCCCGACTTCGGCGGCTTCGTCGTGAAGGCCGACTCCGAGGGGCAGCCGGGGCCGTTCGCCTACGGCCGCGACCACGCCGACGGCGCCAACATGCTCGCCGAGGCGGTCGCCCCGCACGGCGGCATCATCCACTGGCGCGCCTTCGTCTACAACCACACGCAGGACTGGCGCGACCGCTCGACCGACCGTGCCCGCGCGGCGTTCGACCACTTCGCCCCGCTCGACGGCCGCTTCCGCGACAACGTCATCGTGCAGGTGAAGTACGGGCCGATGGACTTCCAGGTGCGCGAGCCCGTCTCACCCGTGCTGGCCGCGATGCCGCAGACGCGGGTGGCGCTCGAGCTGCAGGTCACCCAGGAGTACACCGGCCAGCAGAAGCACGCGGTCTACCTCGGCCCGCAGTGGGCCGAGATCATGCGCTTCGACTTCGGCGAGGGGCAGACCGTGGCCTCGCTCGCGCAGGGCGGCTTCGCGGCCGTCGCGAACGTGGGCGCCGACGAGTTCTGGACGGGGCACCCGTTCGCCCAGGCCAACCTCTACGCGTACGGACGCCTGAGCTGGAACCCGCTCGCCGATGCCGACGATCTCCTTCACGAGTGGATCGCGCAGACCTTCGCCGCCGAGGACGCCGCGGTCGCGCGGACAGTACGCCAGATCCTCGCGCAGTCGTGGCTGACCTACGAGATGTACACAACGCCCCTCGGCGTCGGCTTTATGGTGCGCCCGGGCCACCACTACGGGCCCGACGTCGACGGCTACGAGTACACGCCGTGGGGGACGTACCACTTCGCCGATCGCGACGGCATCGGCGTCGACCGCACGGTCGCCACCGGCACGGGCTACGCGGGCCTGTACCCGTCGCCCTGGCGCGAGACCTACGAGTCGCTCGAGACGGTGCCCGACGAGCTGATCCTGTTCTTCCATCACGTGCCGTACACGCACGTCCTCCACAGCGGGAAGAGCGTCATCCAGCACATCTACGACACCCATTTCGAGGGCGTCGAGCGTGTGCGCGCGTATGTCGAGGCGTGGAACGCGGTGAGCGGCTCGCTCGCGGATCAGGATCTCGCCGCGCGGGTGAACGAGCGCCTCGCCGAGCAGCTGCGGAGCGCGATCGAATGGCGCGACCAGGTCAACACCTACTTCCTGCGGAAGTCGGGCATCGCCGACGCGCACGGGCGCCGCATCCACTGAGCGCAGACGCGGAGAAGCGGAGGCGCCGCATCCCCCGATGCCGGCGCGCTCCGCTGATCCGTTGCTCTCTCCTGTGGGTCGCCCAGTCCCCCTCGTCTGGCTCCCCGCACCTGCCCTTCCGTCGTCCCCACGACCACGGTGCGAGGACATGCGCGCCGTCACGGCTGCACACCTCCCGACGCGTCATCAGACCCGCCCCGGAGAGAGCTTGCGATCGTCGGCCACCCGAAGGCCTTCGATCCTCGACCGCACGACGGATCGCCGCGACCGCCGACGACAGCGCGGTGCCGGCCCCGGCCCCGCGGGCGTCGAACAGCCCCGCGACCGCGAGCGCCTCGAGCGGGCGGCCCCGGAGGCCGCGGACGCCCGGGATCTCGACGACCTCCCACCCGCGCTCGACCAGGGCGCGCCGCACGTCGCGCAGCAGGGCGCTGCGCCCGCTGCCGGGCAGCCCCGCGATGCTCACGCTCACGCCGTCCCGGAGGCAGGCGACCGCATCGTCGCGCACGTCGGGGAACAGCGATTCCACCGTGGACGTCATGGAAGAAGGTCTACCAGACGAGGATCCGGCGGGTGTCGGTCGGTGCGCACCGGCACCCGGCCGATCCGCCCGCTACGGCGCCGTGGTGGTGAAGCGCTCCTGGGTGTCGGCGACCGTCGGCTGCACGATCGACCACAGGAAGGCCACGAACACTCCGCCGAAGAGCCAGAGGGCGCCCTCGCTGGCGAACAGGACGAGCGCCGTGGCGACCACCAGCAGGGCGAGAAGCCCGAGGGTGCCGATCCAGCGCCGGCCGAGGTAGTAGATCGCCAGTCGGGCGATGTCGATCCAGCGGAACGAGAAGAACGTCGCGATGACGAGCGCGTTCAGGCCCCACAGCAGCACGATGACGCCGATCATGGCGAGCAGCCCGAAGATCGCGCCCCCGACGGCGTCGCCCGAGATCGCGAGCCCGGCGAGGATCACGGCCTCGAACACCATCGGCGGCGCCCAGGCCTTCAGCGCGTCGAGCCAGCCGATCCGGATGCCCTTGACGAACGAGCGCGCGGGCGCGAGCTCCTCGGCGCGGGTGCGGTCGCGCATCGCGTACAGCCCCGCCGACAGCACCGGACCGTAGAGGATCAGGATCAGCGGCACCAGCGGCAGGTTGCCGGGCGCCCGCGCGAGCAGCAGGAACAGCGCCACCACGGGCAGCGACGCCACGCACATCAGCACCAGCACCATGAGATGCCAGTAGATGAAGGCGGTGATCTTCGACAGCGCACCCGTGCCGAATCCGGATCCGGTCGGGCCCTGGGTCTGCTCGTCGCTCACGGGGTCAGCCTAGGCGGCGCGGGGCGCTGCGCCCGCGCGCTTGCGGGAGGCGGCGCGCCCGTCACAGCCCGCGCCCGAGGATGCGGCGGTCATCGACCCATGCCGGCGTCTCGTCGGTCACGACGTCCAGCTCGAGCAGGGCGACGCCGTGCCGCTCGACGGTGATGTCGACGCGCGCGCGGCCGTCGGCCACGGGGAGCGCCTGGTGTGAGCGCGCCGGCTCGGCGGCCTCGCGAAGCGCGTCGAGCTGACGCCGCGACGGCGACGCGGGTCGCCCCATCTGGCGCCAGGCGGTGAAGGCGTTGCCGCGGTGCTCATCGACGTCCGACCGGCGGACGTAGACGGCGTCGCCGGCGACCGGGATCGAGAGCGAGAGGCGGTGCTCAGCGGGCTCCTCGGCGTCGTCCGTGCCGCCCACCGGCTGCCAGGCGAGGACCGTCACGCGACCGTCGGCGTGACGGGTGACCAGGTGGTCATCGCCCTGCGCCAGGATCTGCGATCCCATGCGCGCCATGAATGCGTACAGGTGATAGGTCGGCTTCTTGATCTGACGGTGCGCGATCATGCCGAAGCCGCCGTGGAAGATCGCCGTCGGGATGTTCTCCTCCTCGAACACGTCGCAGAAGGTCCAGTAGGCGAACGAGCGCACGAGGTCGCCGCCGCGCGCCAGCACCGGCGCGAGGGCGGCGGCGTTGTAGGCGGTGTCGTGCACGGGGTTGTCGGGGCGATAGCTCGTGTTGAACTCGGTCACGTGGTACGGCAGGTGCTCCAGCCCCGTGCCCGCGAGGATCCGGGCCGGGCGGCCGAACTGATCCAGCAGGTCGGAGGGATGGCGGAGGGTCTGGTAGACGCCGAAGGGGACGTGCTGGGAGGGCCCCGACGTGTAGGCGTGGAAGGAGAGGAAGTCGGTCGGCAGGTCGCGGCGGGTGACGAACTCGGCGAACGGCAGCCACCAGTCCTCGGCGCCGGGGCTGATCGCCGGGCCGCCGACCTGCAGGGCGGCATCGACCTCCTTGATCGCGCGCACCGACGACTCGTACAGGCGGAAGTACTCCTCCTGATCCGCGTCCTTCCAGAAGTGCGTGAGGTTCGGCTCGTTCCAGACCTCGATGGGCCAGGTGCGCACCTCGTCGAGGCCGTAGCGCGAGATGAGGTGGCGCAGCAGCGCCTGGATGAGCCTGTTCCACTCGGCGTAGTCGGCGGGCGGGGTGACGTTGCCCTTCCACCAGAACACCGTCTGGTCGCCCGAGGCGAGGCCCGGCGGCATAAAGCCGAGCTCGAGGAACGGCTTGATGCCGAGCTCGAGGTACATGTCGATGACCTGGTCGGCGTAGGTGAACGAGTAGCGGGTTCCGCTGTGCCCGGCCGCATCGTACGGACGGTGGATGCCGATGTCATCCGAGAGCAGCCCGTGTCCGCGGATGTAGCGGAAGCCGATCTCGCTCTGCGCGAGGGCGAGCGAGTCGCGATAGTCCGAGCGCAGCGCGAGGTTGAACCGTCCCGTGCCGACGCACTCGCGCCAGGCGTCGGAGAGGACGCCGATCGGGTCGGCGGGGACGACGGTGGTGACCACGGGGCGCTCCAGAGGGGAGAAGAGAGAGGAGGAGGACAGGACGAAGGGGCGGGGATCGGAATCCCCGCCCCCTCGTGTGGCCCGGGAGGCGCTCGGTCGAGCGCCTCCCGGGGCGACGGGCTTACTTGACGCCCGCCGCCTCGTTCATGGTGGCGACGTAGTCGTCCATGCCGAGGCCCTGGAGCTCGGTGACGTAGGCGTCCCAGTCGGCCAGGTCGCGGTCGCCCTTGATGAACTGCGCGGTGGCCGTGTGGACGGCACCGGTCAGGTTCGCCTGGGCGACGGCGATCTTCGTGCGCTGCACCTCGGTGAGCGGGATCGCGGGGCCGCCCTCGGCGACCTCCTTGCGCTCGTTCATCGTGGCCTGGAACTCGGCGACCTCGGGGTTCAGGGTCGACTGGACGAGGTCGGCGGTCGAGCCGTGCGCCAGCAGGAAGACGCCGTTGTAGAAGCCGAAGTCGGTGTTGAGCATCTTGGGCTCGGCGCCGGCATCCGGGTTGGTGCCGTTCCAGTCGATGCCCTCGAGGAGCTGACGCTTGTCGTCGGCGTTGATGTCATACGTCTCGCCCTTGACGCCCCACTTGGCGAACTCGAGGCCCTCGTCCGAGAAGTACAGCCAGTCGACGTACTGCAGGAGCGCCTTGAAGTACGGCTTGTCGGCCGCGTCCTTCGAGAGGGCGACGCCCGACTCGAAGTGACCGCCCGTGGTGGCGTCCATCACGTCGCCGGCGGGGCCGCCGGGGACGACGATGTTGCGGACGACGGCGTCGGCGTTGCCGGCCTCGGTGAAGCCGCTGCGGTACTCGGTGATGACCTGCGAGTTCGACGAGATCGCCGCGACCTTGCCGGTCGTGAACTTCGCCTTCGCGGTGTCGTCATCCTGCGTGATGCCGTCGGGGTCGAGGAGGCCGTCCTCCACGAGACCGTGGAAGTAGGTCAGCAGCTCCTTGAAGCCCTCCTGGGTGCCCGAGAACTCGTACTCGTCGCCGTTCCAGGTCACCCCGTCGCCGAAGCCCCAGCCGGCCTCGGTGCCGAAGTTGCCCGACGCGGCCTGCAGGATCGCGGCCATGGGCTGGTTGTTGTTGGTGGTGTTCCAGCGCTCCGTGTAGGGGAAGGAGAGCTCGGGGTGAGCCTCCTTGATGACCTGGAGCTGCTCGGCGAACTCGTCCCACGTCTTCGGGTCCTCGAGGCCGGCCGCGTCCCACCAGTCCTGGCGGATGGCGATGGTGTAGTCGGGCTTGGCGTTCTCGAGCAGACCGGGAAGGACGTAGAACTTGCCGTCGGCGTCGCGCGTGCGGTCGAGCTCGTCCTCGAGGCCCCACTTCTCGACCTTGTCGGTGAAGTTCGGCATGTAGTCGAGGTAGTCCGAGAGGGGGAGGAGACCCGCGGTGACGTTCTGGACGTCGGCCACGTAGGTCGAGGGGATGATGTCGTTCGCGTCGCCGGTCTGGATGAGCTGCGTGCGCTTGGTGCCCCAGTCCGCGAGCGGGATCGACTGGATGTCGAAGGTGACGTTCTGGTTCTTCTCGATGTTCTGGAGGATCGACCAGTCGTCCTTGAGGGGGTAGTTCGGGTGGTCGCGGTACATCAGGCCGACCTCGATGGGCTCGGTGGCCTTGAAGGTCGTGCCGACCTCGAAGTCCTCCATGGCGCCGACCGACTGCGCGTCGGCGATCTGGGCGGCGTCGCCCTCGGCGGGCTTGTCGCCTCCGCCGCCGCCGGAGCAGGCGGCGAGGCCGAGGGCCAGGGTCGAGACGGCGCCCAGGGCGAGCACCTTGTAGCGGATCTTCATGATTCCTCCGTTGCTGTGAGAACGTCGTCGTTCAAGACGGGCAGTGCGTGACATGCGGGGATGGATGGGGATGGAGCAGGTGCGGCGATCCGTCAGCCCTTGACCGAGCCGAGCATGACGCCCGACACGAAGTGCTTCTGGATGAAGGGGTAGAGGCAGACGATCGGCAGCACGGTGAGGATCGTCGTGACGGCCTTGACGTTCGAGCCGATCTGGACGGCGTCGCCGCCGAGGCCCTCGCCGGTGCCGGAGGCGCCGGCGATGATGTTGCGCAGGAACACCGAGACCGGGTAGAGATCCGGGTCGTCCATATAGAGGAACGCCGGGAACCACGAGTTCCAGAAGGCGACCGCGTAGAACAGGATCATCGTGGCGATGATCGCCTTCGACAGCGGCAGGACGACGCGCAGGAAGATGCCGTAGGTCGACAGCCCGTCGATGGCGGCGGCCTCCTCGAGCTCGGCGGGGAAGTTCTCGAAGAACGACTTCATCACGAGCAGGTTGAAGACGTTGATCGCCTGGGGCACAACAACCGCCCACAGCGTGTTCTTGAAGCCCAGCTCCGAGATCAGCAGGTAGTTCGGGATCAGGCCGCCGGCGAAGAACATCGTGAACAGCGCGAGGCCCACCAGCACGCTGCGGCCGCGCAGGTGGTGCTTGGACAGCACATACGCGAACGTGGTCGTCAGGATCATCGAGATCACGGTCGCGACGAACGTGTAGACGACGGTGTTGCCGTAGTTGACCCAGAAGCGCTCCTGCTGCACAACGGTCTCGAGCGTCGTCAGGTTGAACCCGACGGGCCACACGAACACCTGGCCGGCGGCGATCGCCGCCTGCGACGAGAACGCGCGCGCGGTGAGGTTCAGGAAGGGGTAGAGCGTCACCACGCCGACGAGGATCAGGATGATCACGTTGGCGACCGTGAAGATCCGGTAGCTCGTGGTCGGCTTGATCGTGCGCGGCTCGGTGCGGACGGCGGCGAGGTCGGGGGTCTGGTCGAGGGTCACCACAGCGAGGCTCCGGTCATCTTGCGCGAGATCGTGTTGGCGGACACCACGAGCACCAGGCCGATGATCGCCTCGAAGAGGCCGATCGCGGTGGCGTACGAGGGCACGCCCGACTTGATGCCGATCGTGTAGACGTAGGTCGAGAGGACCTCGGCCGTCTCGGTCGTGAGGGGGTTGTAGAGAAGCAGGATCTTCTCGAACCCGACGGCCATGAACTGGCCGATGTTGAGGATGAGCAGCACCATCATGGTCGGGCGGATCCCCGGGAGGGTGACGTGCCAGGTCTGCTGCAGGCGGTTGGCGCCGTCGATCCTGGCCGCCTCGTAGAGGCCCTCGTCGATCGTGGTCAGCGCCGCCAGGTAGAGGATCGTGCCCCATCCGACGGTCTGCCAGGCCTCGGAGATCACGTAGATCGCCCGGAAGTAGTCCGGCTCCTGCAGCCAGTTGACGGGGTCGCCGCCGAAGGCCCCCACGATCGCGTTGATCGTGCCGTCGAGTGAGGTCAGCTCCTTCACGAAGCTCGCGACGATGACGATCGACATGAAGTGCGGCAGGTAGCTGACCGTCTGCACAAGCTGCTTGAACCAGCGCAGGCGCACCTCGTTCAGCAGCAGCGCGAGGATGATCGGCAGCGGGAAGACGAAGATCAGCGTGATGCCGCCGATGATGACCGTGTTGGCGAACGCCCGCCAGAACATCGCATCGCCGAAGACCGCCTCGAAGTACTCGAAGCCCACCCACTCGTCGCCGAACATCGAGCCGCCGGGCGTGTAGCTGCGGAAGGCGACGATGTTGCCGAGCATCGGCACGTACTTGAACAGCAGCAGGAACAGCACCGGCAGCACGGCCAGCGAGTAGAGGCGCCAGTCGCGGCGGAGCGCGCGCTTCCAGCCGGGGACGCGAGGAGTCGCTCGCCTCCCCTGCGCGGGGGCGGTCCGCATGACTTCCGTCCGCGTGACTGTCCTCAGTGACATTCGTTCCTCCTCGGCCCGGGCGCCGTCGCCCGGGTTCTGTCGCCGTCTCCGCCCGAGAGGTGGGGATCCGGGGGCGGCGACCTCCCCGAAGGTACGACACGGCATATGCTTTCGTCAACAACATATTGCGACAACTTGCAGAAAGTTTCGCATCCGTGATTTTCGGGCGATCCGCCCGATCCACCCGACTGCGAGGATCGATCCATGACCGCCGACGCTCATGCCACCCCCCTTCCGCGTCTCGAGACGATCGGATCCGCCGCGCGGCTGATCGTCGACGACGCGCCCTTCCTCATCCGCGGGGGCGAGCTGGGCAACTCGGCCGCGCACCGCGGCTACCTCGCCGAGCGGTGGGAGAAGCTCGAACGGCTCGGGCTGAACGCGATCGTCGCGCCCGCGTACTGGGAGCTCGTGGAACCCCGCGAGGGGGTGTTCGACTGGACGTCGGTGGACGAGCTGATCGAGGACGCGGCTGCCCACGGCATGCGCATCGTGCTGCTGTGGTTCGGCAGCTGGAAGAACTCCATGTCCTGCTACGCACCGGCGTGGGTGAAGACCGACAGCGCCCGCTTCCCCCGCTCGCGGGACGCCCGCGGGCGCGCTCTGGAGATCCTCACGCCGTTCTCCGACGAGAACCGCGACGCGGATGCGCGCGCCTTCGCCGCGCTGATGGCGCACCTGCGCGACGCCGACCCGCAGCACACGGTGGTGATGGTGCAGGTCGAGAACGAGATCGGCATGATCCCCGATGCCCGCGACCACTGCGAGGCCGCGAACGAGGCCTTCGCCGCGCCTGTTCCGGCCGACCTCACCGCCGCCGTCGGGCGCCCGGACGGCGGCACTTGGCGGGAGGTCTTCGGTGACGGACCGGCGGCCTCCGAGGCGTTTATGGCCTGGCATTTCGCCCGCTACGTCGAGGCCGTGACGGCCGCCGGTCGCGCCCAGCTCGACCTGCCGATGTACACGAATGCGGCGCTGATCAGGAAGGATTACGAGCCCGGACAGTACCCGAGCGCCGGCCCGCTGCCGCACCTCGCCGAGATCTGGCGCGCCGGCGCCCCCTCGCTCGACTTCCTCGCGCCGGACATCTACTTCCCCGAGTTCGCCGAGTGGACCGCGCGCTACGTCGACAGCGGCAACCCGCTGTTCGTGCCCGAGGCGCTGCGTTCGACGGACGCCGCCGTCAACGCGCTCTACGCCTTCGGCGCGCACGGCGCGATCGGGTTCTCGGCGTTCGGCATCGAGCAGATCGAGGGCCACGCCGAGCAGCTTCTCGCCGAGAGCTACGACGTGCTGCGCCAGCTGTCGCCGCTGATCGCGGAGAACGTCGGCCGCGGCACGATGCTCGGTCTGCTGCCGCCGGTCGAGCACCCGCGCGCCGCGCACCGCGCCCGCCTCGGCGGCCTGCTGCTGAACGCGACGTACGAGCGCACCGTCGCGCCGGGCCTCGCGGACGGCGTCATCAACGAGTCCGGAGATCGTCCCGCCGACCTCACCCGCCTGCCGGCCGGCGCCATCGTGATCCAGACGGGGCCGGACGAGTTCGTCGCGGCCGGCATGGGCACCACGATCGTGTTCGACCCCGCCGAGGAGGGCGACGGCGAGGTCGGCATCCTGAGCTGCGACGAAGGCGGCTTCGACGCCGACGGCCGGTGGGTCACGCACCGTCGCCTGAACGGCGACGAGACCCACCAGGGGCGCCACCTGCGGCTTGTGCCCGGACGGTTCACGATCCAGCGGATCGCCCTGTACCGGTACCGCTGATCACGGGACTCCCACCCGAACGGGGCTTTTGTTGCGGAAATCTTTCGAACGCACCTAGCATGGGGATCGACCCCGATCGGCGGCGCGCCCGACGCACCCCGATCCGCATGTGAAAGAGGACCCCGTGGTCGCATCGCGAGTGCGCCTTGCCGATATCGCCGCCGAGGCCGAGGTCTCGATCTCCACCGTGTCCAAGGTGCTCAGCGGCCGCACCGACATCGCTCAGGAGACGCGCCAGCGTGTACTCGCCGCGGCCCAGGCGCTGGGCTGGCAGCCCCGCGGCGGCGCCGCCACCGGCGACCCGCACGGCCTGATCGAGCTGCTCATCGGCGGCATCGGCACGCTCTGGGCCCTCGAGGTGGTACGCGGCGCCGAACAGGCCGCCGCCCTGCACGACAAGTCGCTGGTGGTCACCAACCTCGGCAACGAGGCGTTCTCGATGTCGGCGTGGGCCGCCTCCGTGCTCGCGCACCGCTCGAGCGGCGTGATCGTCGCGACCTCGCGCGCGGACAGCGTCGAGCTGGAGCGCCTGCGCGCCGCCGGGATCCCGGTGGTGCGCCTCGACGCCGCCGGTTCGCCCTCCGGCAGCACCGCCGAGGTGGGGGTCACGAACTGGGCCGGCATGCGCGATGCCACGCAGCACCTCATCGACCTGGGCCACCGCCGCATCGGGTTCATCGGCGGCGACCCCAACGCCACCGTCTCGCTCGAGCGCCAGGAGGGGTACACCTCCGCCCTGCGGCGCAACGGCCTCGCGGTCGACGCCGAGCTGATCCAGCCCGGCGACTTCATGATCGACAGCGGCGAGGTCGCGGCCCGCACGATGCTCGACCTCGCCGAGCCGCCCACGGCCATCCTCGCCTCGAGCGACCTCGAGGCCATGGGCGTCTATCACGCGGCCTACGAGCGCGGCATCCGGATCCCCGACGACCTCTCGGTCATCGGCTTCGACGACACCGTGCTGTGCGGCTACCTCTCGCCGTCGCTCACGACCGTGCGCCAGCCGCTCGCGCAGATGGCCGACCAGGCCGTGCGCCTGCTCAGCGATCTCTCGCAGGGCAACCGGCCTGCCATGACGCGCATCGAGCTCGCCACGACCCTCGTCGAGCGCGGCAGCACGGCGCCCGTGCCGGTCCCCGTCGCGAACTGATCCGGCTCCGCCGCGGCGGAGCCGGATCAGCGACGATCGATCACGCGCGAGCGGAACGAGGCACGGTGCGTGGGATGCGAGGCGATGCCCGCCGGGGTGACCGGCGCCCCGTCGGCGTCGGCCGAGGCGTAGAGCGCGGCGACCAGCCCGAAGATGCGCGAGGCGCCCGTGGCGGTATCGGGGAGATCCGATCCGTCGCGCAGCGCCGCGAGCACCTCGGCCAGCAGGGCGACATGCCC
>Ga0256408_1001643_pt1 | contig 11951 bp, 8 predicted proteins | sample PhyAR1_FD_185998 | JGI IMG/M metagenome (GOLD analysis project Ga0256408, IMG submission 185998) | Leaf surface microbial communities from alfalfa plants in UC Gill Tract Community Farm, Albany, California, United States - DLSL A.R1 | ecosystem: Host-associated > Plants > Phyllosphere >...
AAAAAGGGCAGAGCAAGAAAGGAGTGTTTTTCTTTAGAAAAACAAAGCTATTTCTCTTTAATTATTGAAAACATACATATAAAAAAGACAAACCTCATTTTTACATAAGGTTTGTCTACAATCTGAAGCCATCCTCTGCGGATGGCTTTTTTGTTTACTCGTTTTCTGTCATTTTTCAACGCTCATTTCCCTACTAGATCGATCATTTTAAGTATTCAATAGGATAGTTTCGTTTTCTAGAAAACAAAACTACTCCCCCAGAAATACCAATCAACAGATAACCTAAGAAAACAATTCGTTGATTTACTACTGTTCCTGTTTCGGGTAGATTTTGTTTTGTGATCGCAGAAAGATCAGCGACTAGTGTCTGGTGCTTATTTGCTTCTTTTGTTTCTTCAACAGTTGATCCAATCGTACCAGATACTCTGATATTGTGAGTGGAGTGCACCTCTTCTGCCTTGACTATGGTTGAACAGGATAAGCTGATAATAAAAAGTATTTGTAGTACCGATAAAACTTGCCATTTTTTACTTCTAGACTTCCTCATCGTACTATCTGATAGTAGATTTTCCATTCGCTTTATTCCTCTACTGCAAAATTCAATACTAGTTTAAAGCTCGGATTACTTTCTACGGAAGCATTTCTCGGTGTCGCATCCCCACTAAATTGGAAGTTACCGACTGTATGATTCCCCTCATTACCAGATAAGGTGAATAAAGGCGTAGCTGTAACTGTCGAAACTCCTTTGTTGAATAATTCGATCGTGTTGATCGTTAGTCGATCCACTTCGCTCATTTCTTTGACTTCTGTCACATTTGAGACGGAAGCCCGCACACTTAGCGCAGAATGGTTCGTCACGTGATAAGCCGGAGAAGTAATCTTTTTATGCTCAGATTCTTCTGTTGTCCGGAAAATAGCTGTCGTCGGTAGGGTCACATTGATCCATTGATCGAGATTTTCTGGATTTGGACCAGGCTTTGTATTATCAAATTCACCGATGATCCCCTTTATAGTGATATCTCCAGAAGTTGCACCTTCTCGCCCATCGATGGTTTGGACTGGACTAGCAAAAGCGGTAATTCCACTAATACATACTCCTGTAATTGTTAGAATACTTAACACTAATTTTGTTGCTTTTTTCATTTAGGTAGCCTCACTTAAATTGGATTAATTTTTTATCAATATGCTGATTTCTGCTTCGGTTACGCCTTGTTTTTCTTTGGTTTCTGGATCATAGATATTGACTGTCGCTGTTGCTGGATATTCTCCTTTTTCTAAAGGTCGCTTCAAATACACCGCTTCAATCAATTGATTGGGATAAATCGCGCCAGAAGAATAAATCACTTCTTTCGTATCATTGATCGTAATATCGACCGCAATCGGATAAACATTCGTGCCAGGATTGACGATTTCGATCGATCCACGACTTCTGCCATTTTCGAAAACTGCTTCTGGGTTGATCTGCAAGGTGAAATAATTTGCATCTGCTAGTTCTTGCGCACGCTCAGAAATCCGTTGATCACTCGCATCACTGATTTCAGGTAACAAATCCGCGCTGATAACTGGAGTGGGTTCTTTGTGACCAAACCAATACCAACTAGCAACAGCCATCACCATTAAAGAAACAAACAATAATAAGACACCGTTCTTCCGTCGTTTCTTTTGTTGATTCCTTCGTTTTGTTTTACTCATTGGTTGAACGTCTCCTAGTCATTATCATTCTTTTATCTCGTACATCTATGCCCGCTATCTGGGAACAAATCGTAAAATCATACGATAGGTGGGAACGAATGAATCTTGATAATAGCCCCCTTGTTCATTGTCACTTTCCGAGATCCACTTAGGATATGGCCCATAAAATCGACCGGTCAAATGGAAAGGGACACTTGAATATGGTGCAACTTGTGCCAGGCGTTGTTCACTTCTTCGTTCATATAAAGAAATTTTGGTTTCATTAGACATCAACTGTAATTCCAATAATGGTTGTTTGATATCAGAGAAGTTTTTCGGTTGTCCTTCTTGCAATGGCGCGTGATCTAAAGGATTTTCATCCTCTCTTAACAAGGTGACCCCTGCATCATCTTCAACAATGAACTGATTCACATACGTATCAACAGAAAGATCTGAATGATTACGGATCTCGTAATCTGGACTAACAAATTCACGATTAGTTTCCTCGCCTTGGTAGAGGGATTCGAACACCATTTTCGTCGGTATGGAAACTTTTAGATGATGGATCTTCGAGCTAACATCAATGCCTATTGTAAACTGATAGGCTTTGTTCCCTACTTGAAATGTAGCAAAATACGTGCCATCGTCCACTTCATCCTTGGTTAAATCCGTAGCTACGATTTTAATTTCCTGACTGCGATCGTCCTGTGTCAAAACATCGTGTGCTGTTGCCTGACTTTCCTTCAGAATCAATTCATGGAGTTCTGCTTCACTGGTTAAGCCCTCTAACTTCTTACGTTTTAATGTGAAGTGATTTGCAGTGTAGTCGATCCCTTTGATTACCTTTTCGTCAATCGTCAAATCACCAGTTGTTTCGACGGATGGTTTAGCAATAGCGAGCTTTACCTGTGTGTCTGTTGCTAAACGCTCATTTTCTGCTAAGGGTATCTCAAACTGTCGAATCCGTTGATCTGCATCTTGGTAATCTCCCCACTTGATCCTCGGTGATTCTTTAGTTACACTGACTGTTTGTCCCGCTGTATTTTGGTAAGTGATTGTTCGACTATCCGTTACTTCTGTCATCCAGCCAGTGATTGCTGTTGATTGGTCACTTAATGGCTCTAATGCTGCCACTAATTCTTCCGGACGAGAACGTTCCCATACATAAGTTCCTGGATGATTTCCGTCATAATTTGCCATAAATTCGTTTGAATTCTCAAACGCGATTGTTCGAACTGAACTATCCAAACTTTCTTCAAGCACCCATCGCCCTGTATATTCCGCTGTCGGAACGATAGTTCGTAAGCTGGTATTTCCGATAACTGATTCTTCTCCTAATTTAAGGGATGAAAGTCTTGATGCAAGATGGAACATGCCCCTAATATCTTTATTTCTTGTGTCCCAATTACTCAAATCTAATTCAGTTAGTGAAGAGGAAGACATAAATAAATTCGTCATACTGGTCACATTCTCAACATTCCATTGACTGACATCAAGGTCCGACAAGCTATATGTCCAAGCAAATGCGTGGCTCATATTCGTCACATTAGACACATTCCATTGACTGACATCTAACTTTCTTAAATTGCTCATCCATGCAAATGTGTGACTCATGCTAGTTACATTAGACACATCCCATTGACTAATATTGAGCTCTTTTAGTGCTGTTGTACTTGCAAACATTCTGCTCATATTCGTAACTCCGGATGTATTGAACTTTCCTGCATCTTCAATACTTTTCAACTGATTTAACTCGTAAAATAAAGATGCGCTATTTTCTGGTAAAAATACTTCATTGATGACACGAATAGTTTCAACTTCTGAGTGAACTTTCCATGGCGCTTCTGGGACCGATCCAGCGATTCCACCATACAAATGGATCGTTTTCGTTGCCTCGTCGTATTCCCAAGGGACAGTTCCCCATAACTCCTGATTCTTCCGATAGATATAGGTGACTATCTGCTCAATATTCGTGAAAACCCCTGTTGCATTTTCCGGTGTAACAAGCAATTCCCACCCTTCGATTTCTTTTGCTTCTGTACGATATGCTTCTCCGCTAAATCCCGTTAAAATATCACTTTGCGCTAACTCATTATCCTCTTCGTCCACATACCTTACGACGACACTGCCTTGTTCCAAGCGTTCAAAATTAGCTTGAACGCTCACAGGTCCCGTACCCATTCGTAAACTGGTATTCGCCAGATTACTATTCGTTATGGTTGCACCATTTTGGGTTCGAAACTGCCAATTGACAAAACGATAACCGGTAGCTGGATTTGCATTCAAATTGATGGTTGCTCCTTGGGCAGCGGATGAAGCTGAAACCGTAGGATTGCCACCAATCGTTGGATTTGCCTGCACACTCACACTATGGGTGATTTGTTCGTAGACTGCTCGAATGGACGAATCTCCTGCCCCCATCGTAATGGATGTACTTTGACTCGTTCGGTTTGCAATAGTCGCGTTTCCAGAAACAGGCTCCCATTGAACAAAGCGATATCCATTCGAAACGTTGGCATGGATCGTGGTCGTTTCACCTTGTGCCAGTATTGTTTGATCCGCTCTTGGATTTCCTCCAGCATTTGGAGAAGATTGAAAGGTTAAGTTGTACACTCGCTCATAAACCGCTCGAATCCTTGCTGTCGCACTTATCGGTCCTGTAGGTCCGCCACCTGTATTGAGATTTGTTACCTCTGCATTTGGGTTTTGTATAGAAACGCCATCACTGGATACTAATTCCCATTGAACAAAACGAAATCCTGGATTCGGATTCGCATGTATGGTATACACCGTTCCAAGTGGTGGCATCTGATTACTACTTGTACGGTAAGGATTTCCACCTTCTGACGGACTTGTTTCAAATGTAATCGTTACATCTCTAGCTAAGTCTACCCTTGCCTCATTCTGGATTTCATTAGCGGGTTCACTGGTTTCTGATCCATAAACAAAATGAAAAGGTAGATGAGACAATAGAACAACGAATACGGTCAATAAAATGATAGTTTTATTATGATTAATTCTACTTTTCATTGGTGCTCCTTAATGATTAACTGTTGGAATAAATAAACATATCGATCTTTTTCTTTTAATGAATGGTTCCGAATAAAAAACATCTGTCATTATTTTACACACTGATCAGTGATATCTCCTATTGATAAAATTGATATCAATAGGAGACCCGTTTTTATGCTCGTAATTCCTTATGTGAAGAACTACGTAATTTGTCCGTATTCTTTTGTTGCATGATTTCTGCTGATTTGCTTATGCTTGCTTCCATTTTGTTTTGCAGTTTACTAGGACCAGGAATACTTGTAGCCAAGGAAGGCGATAACGTTTTTTGAGTAAGTCTTCGCTGCTTCACTTCATGAGAAGTCCCTGTGCGTTCACTCACATTGAATAAAGCCTCTGCTTTTGTGAAATCGCCTTTCATAGCTAGTGATCGAGCTTCTCTTATAATATTCAATTCGTTTTTTAATTCATGGATCTGATTTTTTAATTGACGATATTTTTCGCGATTAAAAATATACTTACTAAAAAAATTGATTCGCTGTTTTTTACTTTGTAATTCGGCTAATTCATTTTGTTTCGTGTTGACTTTCATACTGTATTTCTCTAAATTATGATTTTTTACAATTGTATCTTTTAATTCATGGATTTTTTCAATAGCGGAATGAGTATCTCGATGGTAGCCTTGGTCTTCTTTCCATTTTTCGATAAAAATTCCGAGTGCTAGTTCACTTTGTTTTTCATTTTTCTTAAACCTGCCATAGAACCCCCCGTCATTAAAACTATTTTTCATCTTCAGGTCATATCTTTTTTTATGCATGTCGATATTCTCACCTAATTCCTTGATGTTTTTTTCATCCTTTGATGAATCATACTTAAATTTATACTCCTCAAAAAAATTAGATAGTTTTTTAAATTGTTGGTCCAGATCGTGGTGGATCATTTTTTGAGCATTTTTTAAATCTTCTTTGTCGATCGTTGAGACCCCATTTGCTTGCCCAGCTATGCCTGTTTTATCTGTAAGTTCATGACTCTTAGCTGATTTGAGACGTTCACTTTCTCTTTCTCTGATCAACTGTGTTTTCTCCGCTTCTAATTTTTCATAGCGGGGATCACTCATATCTTTGATACGGTTTATTTGCGCTTGTTTCTCTGAAATTTTTTCCGTTAATTGGTGAATCTTTTTAGAATCAGTTTTTACTTCAGTTACTCTCGAGGTACTGGATGAAGCAGTCGGCTGTCTTTCATTCCGCGCAGCGATTTGTTGTCGCACCTTATTTCTCTCTGCTACTAAGGGATCGTATTCAGGATCATTGATATCTTTTATGCGTGCAATTCTTTGGTTTAATTTTATGAGTTGTTCATCCATTATCATTCCCACTTTCTTAAAGAAATCCTTTATCTGTCTTCGCGATATTATTTATGAACAAAATGACTTATTTCTTATTTTTATTTTTCTTTTGTAACGAACGTTTGAATCCCTCTGACGATCGAACACTCTCCAAATAAACGCGTTCTTGCTCTCTCTTGTTTTCTTCTATCCTTTTCGTTGTTTGGATTCGCTTAGTTTCGCGACCGTTTCTTCGTTGTTCATCACTCATACGCTCATATTCCATTCTTTCTCCTCCAATCAGGATGCCTCCAATTGATCATGAGAATTCTTTATGATCTTTGCAATGACGGTCTTCTAGTTAACTGATTATTTTTTGATAATTGATTGATTTTATTACTTTTACTGATTGCCTCTTTTTTTACTGTGGAAAAGCTCAATTTTTTGATTTTAGCAACAGATTGTTGTTTTGCCGCTTTCACTGTTTTGACTTCGGCTGATTTAATTCTTCGTTGTGAAGAGGTAGCACCAATACCGAGGGTCTTTATACTCTTTAATAGATCAAACTTCATGAAGTTCGCTCCTAATTTGTATAAAAACTGAAAAAGGTTCCGATTGGTTTTTGTTGCGATATTTTTTACAACAGGCGCTTTTTCTTTCGCAGCTTCCAACTTGACAGGTTGTTTTTTAGTTGCCTTCGTCGTATTAGCAGATGCTTCTAAAGGTGATTGCTCTTTTTCTTTCTTTTTTGTGATTCTATTTTTGATCATCTTCGTCACTTTGACGACAAATCTTCCTAAATATTTCAGTCCCATAAAACCAAATTTAGGTGTTTTCAACGATGTTTTTTGTAGCATTTTTACCTCTGGATCTGGCTGTTCATTGGTGATCATCGAACTCCTCCTTTAAATCAAACGTTTGGTATCATTTATTTTTACATTTAGTTCGCTTTTTTAGTTGTTTCCAAAAGACAAATGCAACCATTGACGTCCCTACTACAGTTAAGGAAATACCTGCTTGACTATTCAATCTTGGTAGCGAACGCTTCTCTTCTTTTCTTCTGATTGCGACCCCATCATTCTTTTTAGTTGAAGTTTTTTTGTCAGTTGTTTGGTCCACCGGTTTGGTCTCAGGGTGCTTATCCTTATTATCATTAGGTTTGTCTTCCTCTGGTATCGGCTGCTCCTCATTCCTAACATAGATGAAATTTATCTCTTGCTCCTCATCTGTAAATACACCTGTAGGTTGGCCGATGGTTTCTTTTACTTCCCAACCAGCTATTTGCATTGGCTCCGCCTTAAAAGCTTCTCCCCAACGTCCAAGTAGAATGTCCATTCGATTTTTTTCAGGTGCTTCCTCAAAAATGTGGTTGACGACTACTTGACCGCCAACTTTACGCTCGTATTGGATCGTTAACGTTTGTGCTTGTTCTGTCACTATCACTTCTGGCAACTCACCTTTTACTTGCCAACCCGCTTCTGTTCGTGGCATCAATTCAAAACGATCACCGACATTCCCGACATCTGTAATCACTTCGTTCGTATTCATAGAAGAATCGCCAATGAATTCATGATTGACGGTGATGGCACCTCCAGGTTTTCGCTCGTATTGAATCGTCACCGTTTGTGCTTGTTCTGTCACTATCACTTCTGGCAACTCACCCTTTACTTGCCAACCCGCTTCTGTTCGTGGCGTCAATTCAAAACGATCACCGACATTCCCGACATCTGTAATCACTTCGTTCGTATTCATAGAAGAATCGCCAATGAATTCATGATTGACGGTGATGGCACCTCCAGGTTTTCGCTCGTATTGGATCGTCACCGTTTGTGCTTGTTCTGTCACTATCACTTCTGGCAACTCACCTTTTACTTGCCAACCCGCTTCTGTTCGTGGCGTCATTTCAAAACGATCACCGACATTCCCGACATCTGTAATCACTTCGTTCGTATTCATAGAAGAATCGCCAATGAATTCATGATTGACGGTGATGGCACCTCCAGGTTTTCGCTCGTATTGAATCGTCACCGTTTGTGCTTGTTCTGTCACTATCACTTCTGGCAATTCACCTTTTACTTGCCAGCCAGCTTCTGTTCTAGGTGTCAATTCAAATCGATCGCCCACATTCCCCACGTTTGTGAATCGTTCACTGCTATTCATACTTGAAGCACCGATAAATTCGTGGTTCACCGTGATCGCTCCGCCCACCGTTGGATTCTTTGTATAGACAAATTCAACAAGTCTTTCCGGACCAGCTGCCATCTGACCAGAAGCACTTGCGCTTCCAGATGATAATCTGTTGTAGGTATATCCCGGAATGGCTGGAGGTGTATACGCATAGTTTTGACCAACCTCCATTTGTTCTACCAGTGGATCTCGGAGTTCATTCCCTGCCTCATCGATATATCTCACTCTGATTGAATTTTTTGTTCGCAGTGACAATGTGCCCAAATTAAGATTAGTAAGTGTAATACCCCCTACATTAATCGGGTTGTTTCCAAAAAAATCAGCAGTTGTTGGATCAATTGCCCATGTATCTAAATAAAGCGAACTCAAGTTAAGATTGATTGAGTTAGTATGGCCATTTTCCGCACTCACCTGTGACCTAGTAACTGTCACATCAACTCTTGTAAGATTTCCCGTAGTCGGGCCAACTACCCTGCTAATGGTCACTCCCGAAGGAAGATTTGTCGCGGTCACCTCACCTATGCTAAAATTACCTGGCAGATTTGGTGACTTTCCATAACGCATCTGAGTATAAAAGTAATTGGGGACAGGCGTATTTCCACTCTTACCTCCCGTCAGTGCTGGAATCCAACCACCTCGGTCTGCCACCAGGGCGTAGGTAGGAATATTAACCGAAAAACTCACACTATCCCCCACATCAACCCCCAAAGAACCATCTACTTGTGGTGTAGCATTGATTTGTTGAGAGATTGCGTTTTCTCCTTCGTCATACAACCATGCACGTAAGCTCTTTCCTTGATGGATCTCATTGAGCATATAATCATTAAAAGTAGCATAAACACTCACTGGAAAATGCAAGAGCAACAAGATGACGCTAAATATGCTCATTAGTTTGATTTTATTCATTGAATCTCTCTCCGTATTCTTTATTTTTCAAAAGATATTTGACCTTTCAGTAGGGGCTTGCCACTGACATTATTACTCTTCGAAATTGCTTTTTGTTTGATTGAATCAAATGCCTCTTTGACGGCCGGCTGACGATTGATTCCCTTATTCTGTTCAGTAATCTGTGGATTTCTTTCAGATTTTGTATTATCCAACCGATGTCTTGCGGCTTCACCTAATTGATTCGTCGCACGGTTTTCACGTGATGACTGTGACGGTGGCTCATGAATATCCGCTTTCACATGAAGTGTTTCATGGGTATTAAACGAATTCGACCGACTTGAACGATTCGATTCATTTGGGGTTTTGTTTTCTGTCTCTTGACCATAGACCCATGCATATGGACTTTTTTCCATTGACTTCGTTTCATTACTAGCGAGTTTTATGCCATCTTCTTTTGATCCAGCACTTTTTATTGACGAATTATCATGGGCAGATGCACGATCATCCTTATCCACTTTTTCATAGGCTTTATCAAAATTCTTATCTACCTCTAAAGAATTTTTTTCGATTGTTTCTTTTTGTGTTGTCGTTTCTAATGTTTGATCTTCTTTTTTATAAAACTTTCTTTGTAGTGCATGCAGTCCTTTACTCAAGGCGGTCACACCAAAGGAAACCGCAAGTGCCATTGCAATAACTGAAGTTACTTTGTACATAAATAAAGGAGTTGAAGTGGCTATCGCAAATATATATGGTGCAACTACTGGTGTCAGTGCGATACCAATTCCTGCTACAACCATCCCAACACCAAAGATGATGGCGAGAGATTTCCAATTTCTTTTAAGATAACCCTTTACAGATTTGTCTTTTTCTGCATTTTCAGGACTGTCTTTTTCTGATGAGTGATTCTGTTGTTTTGTTTTTGCTGTTTCTTTCTCATGAGCAGCAGTTTCTCTTTGAATCGATTTTTCTTTTGGATCAATCACTCGATCCTCTAAGTTTCTCTGTCGACTTCGTTCTGCCTGGCGATAGTTTTGTATTCTAGAATGAAGTTTACGAATATAGTTGATGAGTTTTGGCCCATAAACGGCAGCCAAAATAGTCCCGTAAATAAACAGAGTTAGTGGTAGTCCATACATAGCAAGGTAGGCTGGAACGATACCTAAAATGCCAGTTACCCACATACTGATCAACGGCCAAGATGCTAATGGTAGTAAGTTCAACAAAAGTCTTCCGATTTGAATCGCTCGGCTTTTTTTTGTATGGATTTTCTTTTTTTCTGTAAGCGGTACTGATCCTGGCAATTCTACATCGTCGTTCATAGAATCGGTCTCAGTAGATTTATCCGTTTTATCTGAAGCATTCTCATTTAAACCAAAAGTATCACTACTCACGTCTATTCCAAGTTTATCTAAAGAATCAACTGTGCTTTGCGACTGCTTTTTATCCATTCCTCCAGTTGCTGTACTCGTTCCATCCAGTTTCGTTGATCTCAGTTCACCACCTTCACGCATCTGATTTCTCATTTGGCTGTTTTGAGTGTCAGAGACAGATTCCTCTACTGGTGGATGGGAACTATCTATTTGAGTAGCTGTTTGGGTATTTGTTTCAGGTGGTACTTTCTCTACTGGATTAAATTTGAGTTTATCAGCTAACAATTCACGGATTTTTTTCGTATTACCAGCAGCGATACCTGTTTGATCAGCAGAGTTAGCAGTAGGTTGGTTGCTTGTTTCTTTTCTACGATCTAGCTGATCGGCTATAGCAGTTTCTTCTGATTTTGATCCATCACTACTTGTTACAACAGGATTTTCAAATTGGTCTCGGCGTTGACGAAATCTTTCATTAGCCAAGCCATTTTGTTGTTGGAATGTTTCGTTAGAGACACTAGCTTCAGTTTCTCTCCCATTTCTGGACTCGTACTGTCTTCGCATCTCTTCAACTCGACCCGTTGATTCGGAAACTGGTCGGTCATTGGGAAGATTACTCGCTTTTTCAAACTGGTCCCTCGCTGCTCTCACTCGTCCCGTGGATTCTGGAGCTGGTCGGTCATTAGGAAGATTACTCGCTTTTTCAAACTGGTCTCTCGCTGCCCTCACTCGACCCGTTGATTCGGGAACTGGTCGCTCATTTGGATGGGCATTCGCTTTTTCAAACTGGTCCCTCGCTGCTCTCACTCGTCCCGTGGATTCTGGAGCTGGTCGGTCGTCAGGAAGGTCACTCGCTTTTTCAAACTGATCTCTCGCTGCTCTCACTCGACCCGTTGATTCGGGAACTGGTCGCTCATTTGGATGGGCATTCGCTTTTTCAAACTGGTCCCTCGTTGCTCTCACTCGTCCCGTGGATTCTGGAACTGGTCGCTCATTTGGATGGGCATTTGCTTTTTCAAACTGGTCCCTCGTTGCTCTCACTCGTCCCGTGGATTCTGGAGCTGGTCGGTCGTCAGGAAGATTGCTCGCTTTTTCAAACTGGTCTCTCGCTGCCCTCACTTGACCCGTTGCTTCTGTTGCAAGGCGGTTATCACTTTTTACACTAGGATTTTCAAATCGAGCGCGACGGTTTTGGAATTCTTCATTCGTCAAGCCGGTTTGATTCGATTTTATTTTATTTGCAGATGATGAATCATTCGTATCAACTGCGCTTTCGTTTACTTTACGTACGCTTTCACTACTGTCATGCCTGGTGATAGCTCTATGATAAGAAGTTCCTTGATGTTCACTCTCTCCACGACTCTTTTTCTTTGAAAGTGATGGTTCACTGCTTGTACCAGTCAGGTTTTCAAATCGAGCACGAAGATTTTGAAATTCTTCGTCAGCCCTACCAGTTTGACTCAATTCTGCATTGTTTGTCCTTAATGAGTCATTGTTATCTA
>Ga0256408_1001648_pt1 | contig 11934 bp, 9 predicted proteins | sample PhyAR1_FD_185998 | JGI IMG/M metagenome (GOLD analysis project Ga0256408, IMG submission 185998) | Leaf surface microbial communities from alfalfa plants in UC Gill Tract Community Farm, Albany, California, United States - DLSL A.R1 | ecosystem: Host-associated > Plants > Phyllosphere >...
GGGGATGCCCGAAAACCCTGTTTCGAGCCGATTCATGCTATCAGAGCCGCCCGCGAGCCCCCGCAGGGTGCTCACTGCCCGTCGAGGATGCGACGGATCTTCTCGAGCCGGGCCGACACGTCGCGCTCGGCGCCGTGATTCGTCGGCTCGTAGTACCGCCGGCCCTGGAGCTCGTCGGGCAGGTACTGCTGGGCCACGATGCCGATCTCGCTGTCGTGCGCGTACTTGTAGCCCTTGCCGTGGCCGAGTCGCTTGGCGCCCGGGTAGTGGGCGTCGCGCAGGTGCAGGGGGACCCGGCCGAACCCGCCGGCCCGGACGTCGGCGATCGCGGCGTTGATGGCGTTGTACGCCGCGTTCGACTTGGCCGTGGTGGCCAGATAGACCGTCGCCTCGGCGAGGGGGATGCGCCCCTCGGGCATGCCGATGAAGGCGACGGCGTCGGCGGCGGCGACGGCGATCTGCAGAGCGTGGGGGTCGGCCATGCCGATGTCCTCCGCGGCCGAGATCACCAGGCGTCGCGCGATGAACCGGGGGTCCTCCCCCGCCTCGATCATCCGCGCGAGGTAGTGGATCGCGGCATCCGGGTCCGAGCCGCGCACCGACTTGATGAACGCGCTGATGACGTCGTAGTGCTCGTCGCCCTGCCGGTCGTATCGCAGCAGCGCCCGGTCGACGGCCTGAGCGATGTGGTCGGCCGTGATGACGGGCGGCTCGTCGTCGACGGACGCGGCGGCCGGCTCATCGGCATCCGAATCCTCGTCGTCGTCGGTCGCGCTTCCGCTCGCCGCGCCGAGCCCGTCGTCGCCGGCGACGGAGGCCGCCGCCTCGAGGGCCGTGAGCGCACGCCGCGCATCCCCCGACGCGAGGCGGACGAGGGCGGCGCGCGCGTCGCCGTCGAGGACGACGCGGCCGGCGAGACCGCGCGGGTCGGTCACCGCGCGGTCGATCAGCGCGCCCAGGTCGTCGTCGCCCAGGGGGCGGAGGGTCAGCAGCAACGACCGCGAGAGCAGCGGGGAGATGACGGAGAACGACGGGTTCTCGGTCGTCGCGGCGATCAGCACGACCCAGCCGTTCTCGACGCCCGGCAGGAGCGCGTCCTGCTGCGCCTTGGTGAAGCGGTGGATCTCGTCGAGGAACAGGATCGTCGACTGGCCGTACAGGTCGCGCTGGGTGAGCGCCTCCTGCATGACCTCGCGCACGTCTTTGACGCCGGCGGTGATCGCCGACAGCTCGACGAAGCGACGCCCCGACGACCGGGCGATCGCCTGGGCGAGGGTCGTCTTGCCCGTCCCCGGAGGTCCCCACAGGATCACCGAGACGGCGGATCCGGATGCCGAGGAGTCGGTGGTGGCGAGGGTGACCAGCGGCGATCCGGGGCGCAGGAGGTGCCCCTGGCCCGCGACCTCGTCGAGGCTCACCGGACGCATGCGAACCGCGAGCGGTGTCTGGCCCTGGAAGAGGGCGGATGAGGCGGGCACCGATCCAGGCTAACCGGGGCCGCCGACACCGGGCGTCGGTCTTTTGTGGGGCCCGCACCGTGCTGCGTAGGATCGGGGGCGGTCGCGGGGCGGCCGGAGGAGGTCGATGTGGCGACGGGCGGGAAAGACCGGCAGAGCCGTGAGCAGCGGGAACGTGCTCGTGTCTACCAGGCGCGGCAGGAGCTGCATCGGCGTCAGGGTCAGCGTCGTCGGCGCGACAACGTCCTCGGCCTCGTCGTCGGGATCGTCGTGATCGCCGGCGCGATCGCGGCGCAGACCGCGTACTTCGTGGCGGGTCCCGGTGCCCCCGCACCCGCTCCGACGGTGACGGACTCTCCTTCTCCCTCCGCTGTTCCCGATGCTCCTCTGCTCGACCCGGAGCAGACGACGGCCCCCACGCCCTGATCCCGTCACGCTGCGGTCCGGCGTACTAGGCTCGGGATCGTCCTTCTCCCCCAGGCGGCTTCGCCGCGATGAGGTGCTATTTCCGTGACTTCCGCTTCCTCCCCCGACACCGCCGGCCCGCGCGACTCCGCGAGCGACGCGACCGACGCGCCGGTTCCCGCCGACGAGACGACGGTCTCGCCCGACGAATCGGCGGCGGCCACCGATCCGGCCGACTCCCCCGCGGAGGCCGTCGACGCCTCCTCGGCCGACGCCGCCGAACCCGCCGACACCGCTGGTCTCGCCGATGAGTCCTCCGCCGATGAGCCCCCCGCTGATTCGACCGGCACAGCGGATGCCGCCGACGCGCCCGCCGAGGGCGACGCTTCCGCGCCGGTCGAACAGGATGCCGCCGGGACGTCGTCCGCGACACCCGCGGCGCCGGTGCCGGCCCCGGCCCCGTCTCCCCGCCCCGGGCCGCGTCCGGGTGCCCGCGTCGCCGCGCCGACCGAGCCGTGGGGCCGCGTCGACGACGAAGGCACCGTCTCGGTCCGCGAAGCCGACGGGTGGCGTGTCGTCGGCCAGTACCCGGATGGGACCCCGGCCGAGGCCCTCGCCTACTTCGAGCGCAAGTTCGCCGACCTCGCGAGCGAGGTGACGCTCCTCGAGGTTCGCCACCGTCGCGGCGGCGCGTCGGCGTCGGACCTCCGTGCCACCGCTCTGAGCGTCCGCGGCAAGCTCGACGGCGCGGCGGCGGTGGGCGACCTGGTCACCCTCATCGCCCGTATCGACGCGCTCACCGCCGAGTTGGCCGAGGCCAGCGAGACCGAGGCCGCCGCGGCCAAGGAAGCCGTCGCCGAGGCCGTGCGCGAGCGCACCGTCATCGTCGAAGAAGCCGAGGCCCTCGCCGCCCGCGACCCGCAGACCGTGCAGTGGAAGCAGAGCACCGCCGACATGTCGGCGCTCTTCGACCGCTGGCAGGCGCACCAGCAGAACGGTCCCCGCCTGCCCAAGTCGACGGCTCAGCAGCTGTGGCGCCGCTTCCGCGACGCCCGCGCGAGCTTCGATCGTCACCGTCGCGAGTTCTTCTCGGCGCTGGACGAGACCCACAAGGCGGCCCGCGACGTCAAGACGCGTCTCGTGGAGCGCGCCGAGGCCCTCGCCCCGCGCGGCGAGGACGGCATCGGCGCCTACCGTGACCTGCTCGACGAGTGGAAGGCCTCGGGTCGCGCCGGCCGCAAGGTCGACGACGCGCTCTGGGCCCGGTTCAAGGCGGCGGGCGACGCGCTGTACGGCGCCCGCGGTGAGCGCGAAGCCGCCGACATCGAGGCATCGCGCGAGAAGATCGAACAGAAGCGCGCGTTGCTCGAGCAGGCTGCCCCGATCGTCGACGAGAAGAACCTCGCCACGGCTCGTCAGCGCTTGACCGCCATCCAGCGGCAGTGGGACGAGATCGGCCGAGTGTTCCCCCGCGATGTCGAGCGCGGCCTGGACGATGAGCTCCGCAAGATCGAGCAGAGCGTCCGCACGCGCGAGGACGCGGACTGGAAGCGCAACGATCCCGAGCAGAAGGCGCGCGCGAACGACATGACGCGCCAGATCACCGATGCGATCGCCAAGCTCGAGTCCGAGCTCGCCGAGGCCGAGGCACGCGGCGACAAGCGGGCGGCTGCCCAGGCGGCCGAGGCCCTCGAAGCGCGCCGCGGGTGGCTGCGCGCCCTCGGCGGCTGATCGCCTCTCTCCACAGATTCCCGCCCCGGCGGGTTCGGGCGGCACCCTCGCGTCAGACTGATGTGATGGTGTCGCCCTTTCTCTATTTCCCCGGCGAGCGTCTCTCGCTCGCCGAGCTCACGGCGGCATGCCTCGACGGCTTGCTCGTCGGGATCGGTGCGGGCTACATGCCGGCCGATGCCGCCGAGACGGCATGGATGCGGGCGCGGAGCCTCGCGCCCCTCACCGGCACCCGCCTGGCCGTGGTCCGCCTGAGCGCGGGCTGGGTCCACGGAGGGGTGATGCTCGAGCCATCGCCGCACCATCTGCAGCGCGCGGGAGAGCGGCGCGTGCGGGTCGCGCACGACGCCCGCGTGGTCTATCACGATGTGCGGCTGGACCCCGCCGACACGATCGAGATCGCCGGGGTCGCCGTGTCCACCCCCACCCGGTCTCTGGCCGATCTGGCGCGGCTGGATGAACCGGCGGCGGCGTTCGCGTGGGCTTCCGCCGATCCCGAGCTGGCCGAGCGGGCGCGAACGTGGATCCGAGAGCGCCCTCGCATCCCCTACGGTCGCCGCGGCCTCGAGATTCTCGACGGGGCGACAGCGTCAGGCGCCCTCGGTGAAGCGGCGACGCCGACGACTACGACGAGGTGACGCGGTAGACGTCGTACACGGCGTCGATGCGTCGCACGGCGTTGAGGACGCGATCGAGATGCACGGTGTCGCCCATCTCGAAGACGAACTTGCTCAGGGCGAGGCGGTCGTTGGAGGTCGACACGGTGGCCGAGAGGATGTTGACGTGGTGCTCGCTGAGCACGCGGGTCACGTCGCTGAGCAGGCCGGAGCGGTCGAGGGCCTCGACCTGGATCTGCACGAGGAACAGGCTCTTGGTGGTCGGCGCCCACTCGACGTCGATGAGACGGTCGGGGTCCTCCTTGAGCGACTTCACGTTGGTGCAGTCGCCGCGGTGCACCGAGACGCCGCTCCCGCGCGTGACGAATCCGACGATCTCGTCGCCCGGGACCGGGGTGCAGCACTTCGCGAGCTTCACCAGGATGTCGGGCGCGCCGCGGACGAGAACGCCCGAGTCGCTGTTGCGCGGCGTGCGCCGTCGACCGACCTGCGGAAGATCGATCGGCCCCGTCGAGGTGTCTTCCGCGCTGACGAGGGCGGTGACCTTCTCGATCACCGACTGCGTCGAGACGTGACCCTCGCCCACGGCGGCATACAGCGCCGAGACGTCCTCGTAGTGGAACTGCCGTGCCACCTCGGTGAACGAGTCCTGGCTCATCAGCCGCTGCAGCGGCAGGTTCTGTCGCCGCATCGCGCGCGCGATGGAGTCCTTGCCCTGCTCGATCGCCTCTTCGCGACGTTCTTTCGTGAACCAGCCGCGGATCTTGTTCCGCGCGCGTGTGCTCTTGACGAACCCGAGCCAGTCCTGACTGGGGCCGGCATCGGGGTTCTTCGAGGTGAACACCTCGACGACGTCCCCGCTCTGCAGGGCGGTCTCCAGCGGGACCAGCCGGCCGTTGACCTTCGCCCCCATCGTGCGGTGGCCGATCTCGGTGTGCACGGCGTAGGCGAAGTCGACGGGGGTCGCCCCCGCGGGCAGCCCGATCACACGCCCCTTCGGCGTGAAGACGTAGACCTCTTTCGCGCCGATCTCGAAGCGCAACGAGTCGAGGAACTCGCCCGGGTCGGCCGTCTCGGCCTGCCAGTCCGAGATGTGGGCGATCCACGCCATGTCGGCGTCGACGGCCTTGGCATCCGCCTTGCCGCCCGCCATGCGCTCTTTGTACTTCCAGTGGGCCGCGACACCGAACTCGGCCTGCTGGTGCATCTCGTGGGTGCGGATCTGGATCTCGACCGTGCGTCCACCGGGGCCGATGACCGTCGTGTGGAGGGACTGGTAGAGGTTGAACTTGGGGGTCGCGATGTAGTCCTTGAAGCGACCCGGCAGCGGCGTCCAGCGCGCGTGGATCGCGCCGAGCACCGCGTAGCAGTCGCGCACAGTGCCCACGAGGATCCGGATGCCGATGAGGTCGTAGATGTCGTCGAACTCGCGGCCGCGCACGACCATCTTCTGATAGACCGAGTACAGCTGCTTCGGACGGCCCATCACACGGCCGCGCACCCGGAGCTCCCGAAGATCGGCGTCGACGGCGTCGATGACGTTCTGCACGTACTGCTCGCGTTGCGGGGTCCGCTGCTTGACGAGGCTCTCGATCTCGGCGTAGAGCTTGGGGTGCATCACGGCGAACGAGAGATCCTCGAGTTCGCTCTTGATGGCCTGGATGCCGAGCCGGTGTGCGAGCGGCGCGTAGATCTCGAGTGTCTCGGTGGCCTTCTTCGCCGCCTTGTGAGGGGGCACGAATCCCCACGTCCGGGCGTTGTGCAGGCGGTCGGCCAGCTTGATGAGGAGGACGCGGATGTCCTTCGACATCGCCACGATCATCTTGCGGACGGTCTCGGCCTGCGCGCTGTCGCCGTACTTGACCTTGTCGAGTTTCGTGACGCCGTCGACGAGCATGGCGACCTCGTCGCCGAAATCGGCGGCGAGCTCGTCGAGCGGATAGCCGGTGTCCTCGACGGTGTCGTGCAGCAGGGCCGCCGCGATCGCCTTCGGGCCGAGGCCGAGCTCGGCGAGGATCTGCGCCACCGCGAGGGGGTGGGTGATGTAGGGCTCACCGCTCTGACGCTTCTGCCCGTCGTGCGCCTTGTCGGCGACCGCGTAGGCGCGCTCGATGATGCCGAGATCGCCCTTGGGATGGTGCGTGCGCACCGTGCGCAGGAGCTTGTCGACGTCGTCGCGGCGGGCCGCGCGCGAGAAGATGCGCGGAACGAGCCGACGCAGCGAGGACGGCGGTGGTGCGGATGCCGTGGTCTCGGTCATCTTCGCCCCTCCCCCGTCCTGACGTCAGTCGATCAATTCTACGCCCGGCGGAGCGGGCCCCCGCCGTCAGGCGGGGATGCCCGCCTTGTCCCGCGCGGAACGCACGCGGGTGTCGCGCTGGGCGATCGCCGGCTCGCGCTCGCGCAGCAGCGCGTAGAGCGGCACGGCGACGAACAGCGTCGAGTAAGCGGCCACGAGGGTTCCGACGAAGATCGACAGCGAGATGTCGCTCAACGTCCGCGCACCGAGCGGCACACCGATGAAGAGGATGGCGCCGATCGGCAGCACGGCCACGATCGTCGTGTTGATCGAGCGGATGAGGGTCTGGTTCGCGGCGAGGTTCACCGACTCGGCGAACGTGCGCCCGGAGATCTCACCGTCTTCTCGGGTGTTCTCCCTCACCTTGTCGAAGACGACCGTGGTGTCGTACAGGGCGTACGACAGGATCGTGAGGAAGCCGATCACCGCCGCGGGAGAGATCTCGAACCCGAACAGCGCGTAGATGCCGATGGTGATGACCAGCACGTCGACGAGGCCGATGATGGCCGCGACCGACATCTTCCACGTGCGGAAGTACAGCGCGAGGATGAGGAAGGTCAACGCCAGGAAGATCGCGAGGCCCCAGAGCGACTGACGGGTCACGTCGGCGCCCCACGTCGCTCCGATGAAGGAGTTGGTGATCTCCGAGGCGGGCACCTTGTAGGCATCGGCGAGGGCGGCCGACACGGCCTGCGTCTCGTCGTTGCTCATCTGGTCGGTCTGCACGCGGACGGCCGAGTCGCTGATGACCGTGACGCGCGTCGCGGCGCCGGGAACGACCGACGTGACCGCCTGCGTGGCGAGCGACTGATCGAAAGTCGACGGGTTCGAGACCGTGAACTGCGAGCCGCCGGTGAACTCGATCGAGAACTGGATGGGGCGCACGAGCGGCACGAGCGCCGCACCGATCACGAGAAGCGCGGCGATGAGGAACCAGATCCGCCGGCGCTGGACGAACGGGAACGAGGTCTTCCCGGAGTAGAGGTCGTTACCGAGCTGCGTCATGGAGCGCATCAGTCGTCTCCCTCCTTCGTGGAGCGGCTATCGCCGCGAGCGGCGGCGAGCTCGGCCTGCTTGCGTTCCGCGATGGTCTGGCGGCGCTGCGCCTCGCCGCGCGAGCGCTTCGCCCGGCCGCCGTCGGCGACGGGCGCGCGGAACTGCGCGCGTCCGCGGTAGACGGCGCCGAGAGCCTCGGGGTCCATTCCCGACAGCGGGTGACCCGAGCCGAAGAATCGGGTCCGGGCGAGCAGCTGCATCACCGGGTGGGTGAACAGGATGAAGATCAGGATGTCGATCGCCGTGGTCAGCCCGAGGGTGAACGCGAAGCCCTTCACCGTGGCATCCGCCAGGATGTACAGCACGACGGCCGCGAGGATGTTGATCGACTTCGAGATGTAGATCGTGCGCTTGGCGCGAGACCATCCGTCTTCGACCGCCGCGGTGATCGACTTGCCGTCGCGCAGCTCGTCTCGGATTCGTTCGAAGTAGACGATGAACGAGTCCGCGGTGAACCCGATCGTGATGATCAGGCCCGCGACGCCGGCGAGCGACAGGCGGAAGCCCATGCGCCAGGCCAGGATGCAGAGCATCACGTACGTCAGGACCGCCATCACTCCGAGCGAGGCGATGATCACCGTGCCGAGGGCCCGGTACACGATCAGCGAGTAGAGCGCGACGAGCGCCAGACCGATCAGACCGGCGATGAAGCCGACCTGCAGCTGCTGGGACCCGAGGGTCGCGGAGACGGTGTCGGAGCTGACGACGTTGAAGCTCAGCGGCAGGGCACCGTACTTCAGCTGGTCCGCCAGGGCCTTCGAGGACTCCTGCGTGAAGCTTCCCGTGATGCTGGGGCGACCGTCGAGGATGATGCCGTTCATCGAGGGCGCGGACAGCACCGACCCGTCGAGGACGAAGGCGAACTGGTTGAACGGGGCCTGCTTGCCGTAGAGGCGCTGGCTGATCTGGCCGAACTTCTCGGTTCCCTGGTCGTTGAAGACGAGGTTCACGGCCCAGCGGCCGGTGTTCTGCTCCTGGCCGTTCGTGGCGTCCGCGATGTCGTTTCCGTCGATCTCGACCGGACCGAGGATGTACTTCGTGCCGTCCTGGAGGCCGCACGTGATCATGGGCTGATCCGCGGGGGCCTGAGCGGGGTTGCTCGGCGGGTTCGCGCAGTCGTACGCGAGGAACTGCGCTTGCAGTGCCGGCGTGATGTACGCGGGGTCGCTGCCGTCGGTCGGCGAGGCGGTCGGCGTGGAAGGCAGGTTCGCGTCGGGCGTCGGGTACGGCGTGGTGTTGCCGTCCTCGCCGACGAAGGTGGTCGCCGACGACCCGGTGAACAGGACGGGCCGCAACTGCAGCTGCGCCGAGCTCTGGATCCGCTGACGCGTGGCCTCGTCGGCCTCACCCGGGATCTGCACGACGATCTTGTCGCTGCCTTCGGTGGCGATGTCGGTCTCGCCGACGCCGGACGCGTCGACACGCTGGCGGATGATCGAGACCGCCTGCTGCAGCTGCTCCGAGTCGGGGGTGGCGCCGTCCGTGGTCTGCGCCTGCAGGATGATCTGCGTTCCGCCCTGCAGGTCGAGGGCGAGGTCAGGAGTCCAGGAGCTGGCCTTGAAGGCGTACACGCCCAGGGCGTTCAGTCCGAACAGCACCGCCGTGATGGCGAGAAGACCGGTCAGAACACGCCAGGCATGGCGGACGGGAGGAGAGGGCGCCACGGAGTCGGCTTTCTATGCGGCGGGACGAGAGAACGAACGGTCGAGGCGTCAGGCCTGCGGACGGTCCTTGTCGGTGCGGTCGGCGTCGGCCTCGGCGGCTTGGCGCGCGGCGCGGTGGTCGTCGCTGATCGAGGTGATGTCGCCGTCGGCAACGCCGGCGACGTACTCGGCCTCGGCTTCTTCGGCCTCGATGAACTCGTCCTCGGTCACGGTGCCCGAGGTCGGGTCCACGATGCGCAGGACGGCCTGGCTGTGGACCTTGATCACGACGCCGGGAGCGATCTCCACGTGCGCGGGCTTGTCGAGGTCCTCACCGTCGTACTCGACGATGGTGCCGTACAGTCCGCCCTGGAGCAGGACCTCGGCGCCGGGAACCGTCTGACGCGCCTTCTCTTCCTGCTCGAGCTTCTGCTTCTGCATGCGGCGACGGGAGCTCCAGAACATGAAGATCAAGAGGCCGATCAGCAGGATGATGAGGCCGTAATTGGCGAAGAAGCTCGCGAAATCCATGGAGGCGGTGCACCTTTCAGGTCAGGCGCGCCGTGCGGCACTGCCTAGCGGGGGTCGGGGAATCCCTCGCCGAGTATAGGTCATCACCCCTGGCTGAACCGGAGCAGCCCGTCCGGGTGCGGGGTGCCGAGGTGATCGTACGCCTCGGGGGTGGCCACGCGACCGCGCGGTGTGCGGCCCATGAAGCCGATGCGCACGAGGTAGGGCTCGACGACCGACTCGATGGTCTCGGGCTCCTCGCCGACCGCCACGGCGAGCGTGCTGAGTCCCACCGGTCCCCCGCGGAACCGCCGTACGAGGGCGTCGAGCACGGCACGGTCCAGTCGGTCGAGGCCGATGGCGTCGACGTCGTAGAGGTCGAGGGCCGCTCCCACGGTGCGGACGTCGGCGTCGCCGTCGTCGGTGCCGTCGGACGGCCCGTGGACGACGAGATAGTCGCGTACGCGTCGCAACAGCCGGTTGGCGATGCGGGGCGTGCCCCGCGAGCGGCGGGCGATCTCGGAACGCGCTGTGCCGGGGAGGCCCACGTCGAGCATGGATGCCGATCTCGAGACGACCCGCTCGAGTTCTTCGGGTTCGTAGTACTCGAGGTGTGCGGTGAATCCGAATCGATCCCGCAGCGGATTGGGCAGGAGTCCCGCGCGAGTCGTGGCCCCGACGAGCGTGAACGGGGACAGGTCGAGCGGGATGCTCGTCGCCCCCGCCCCTTTGCCCACCATGATGTCGATGCGGAAGTCCTCCATGGCGAGGTACAGCATCTCTTCGGCCGAGCGCGCCATGCGGTGGATCTCGTCGATGAACAGCACCTCGCCGGGCGTGAGCGAGGACAGCAACGCCGCGAGATCCCCCGCGTGCTGGATGGCGGGGCCGCTCGACAGGCGCAGCGGCCGCCCGCTCTCGTGGGCGACGATCATCGCGAGGGTCGTCTTGCCGAGCCCGGGAGGGCCGGACAGGAGGATGTGGTCGGGCGAGCGCTGCTGGATGCGCGCCGCGTCGAGCAGGAGCTGGAGCTGCCCGCGCACCTTCTGCTGTCCGACGAACTCCGCGAGCGAGGTCGGGCGCAGCGCTCCCTCGATCGCCAGCTCGGTCTCGTCGTCGGGTGTCCCGGCGTCGCGGACGTCAGCCACCCACGGTCTCCTTGCGCGCGGGACCGAGGAGCGCGAGGGTCAGGCGCAGCAGCGCCTGGACCGAGGCGCGGTCGCTCTCGGAGGCGCTCTCGGCGACGGATGCCACGGCCTCGGCGGCCGTGCGCTCGGTCCAGCCGAGACCCACGAGTGCCTGCGTCACCTGCAACGGCACCTGACCGTGCGCCGCGACCGCCGCGGGAGCCGCGGCCGGAACGACCGCGAGCTTGCCTGCCAACTGGACGACGATGAGCTTCGCGGTCTTCGGGCCGATGCCCGACACGCGCCGGAAGGGGGCGTCGTCGTCGTCGGCGACGGCTTGGGCGATCTGCGGCACGGTCAGGGACGACAGCACGCCCAGCGCTGACTTCGGCCCCACTCCCGTGACGCTGATGAGCTGCGTGAAGACGGTGAGCTCTTCGCGGCTCTCGAAGCCGTAAAGCGAGAGGGCGTCTTCGCGGACGATGAGATTCGTGTGCACGTGGACGTCGTCGCCGACATGGATCGTCCGCGCGAACTGCGAGGTGACGGCCACGGTGAAGCCGACACCGCCCACCACGATGACCAGAGAGTCGTCGGCGACGTGAGCCACCGTCCCGTGGAGCGAAGAGATCATGCGCCCAGCTTACGCGTCGCTTCGTACATGTGTTCGAGCGACACGAGGCTGGGGAGAACGCCGCTTCTCGGCATCCCTCCACGCGCGCTGCGCGGGCGTGAGCGTCGTCTCCCCCGTCGTGGCGGCCGTTCCTCCGCGCCACGCGTGGCAGAGGGCGATGGCCAGGGCGTCGGCGGCGTCCGCCGGTTGCGGCAGCGCGTCGAGGCGGAGGACCCGGGCGACCATCGTCTGCACCTGCAGCTTGTCGGCGGATCCGTACCCGGTGATCGCGGCCTTCACCTCGCTGGGGGTGTGCGTCGCGGCCGCGAGGCCGTGCTCCGCGGCCAGCAGCAGGGCGATACCGCTGGCCTGGGCGGTGCCCATCACGGAGTGGCGGTTGTTCTGCGCGAACACGCGTTCCACCGCGACCACGTGCGGGTCATGCGTGGTGAGGACGTCGCGGATGCCCGCGGCGA
>Ga0256408_1001651_pt1 | contig 11925 bp, 12 predicted proteins | sample PhyAR1_FD_185998 | JGI IMG/M metagenome (GOLD analysis project Ga0256408, IMG submission 185998) | Leaf surface microbial communities from alfalfa plants in UC Gill Tract Community Farm, Albany, California, United States - DLSL A.R1 | ecosystem: Host-associated > Plants > Phyllosphere >...
AGGGGCATTGGGGGCCTCATTTTTCGTTGAACAGAATAAGCCCCCTATAAGGCCCCCATAGACGTATTGATTTACGTTGAAATGGGTAGATGCCAGTTGACATAGAATTGTCGACATTGGAGGTTTTGTGCTGATTACAAGGGGGTTTTATTGATTTCGATAGACTTCAGATGAGGTATGTATGGTGTCCCCTACAGGAATGAGTATAATCAATTAAGATGATGAATTTTAAGTATTTATATTTAGCCTCATGAACTTATTATACATATTTTTATACACAAAATTCAGAGTGAATTTTTAACCGTAGCTGATTTCCCTAAGAAAATTTATTTACATTTATTTACATTGGTTTTTTACCCCTTAATCCCTACTCCTCCATTGTTATCGGCTATTAGTCAATATTGTTGAATATTGGCTAATATTACTGAATATTGCTGAGCACCACTTATTCCCCTTCTTCACCAATTATTACGCCTACCTAAAAAACACTTAACTTCAACCGCAAGTAAAAACCGGCATATTTACATTAGAAATTTCTAATGGCAGTCTTAGCGCATCCGACAACATCTGAGAATGTCCAATATTAACTTATCTTCTAACTAGGGAGAGTCATGTCAAAAAATAGTAGAAACGAATTTCAATCTAATTCATTAAGATTAATAAGGCTCGCTTCTGTAATTAGTGCTACAGGCTTGCCAAGGTCAACACTCTACAAAATGATGAAGTGTGAAAAATTTCCAAAGAACGTAATGATTGGAGAACGCTCTGTTGCGTGGGTTGAAAGTGAAATTGAAGATTGGATCAAAGAAAATATTAAAAGAAGGAGTTAGATATAATGGGTAGTGGAGATTTAAAATTTTGTAAAGATAGCAATATTGATCAAGTGCTTAACTATAAATCTATTACTTTCAGTGAAGAGCACTCTGATGGTGGTTATGCTATTCGAACTATAGAGATTAAGCGATTTAATGAAATAAAATCACTGCGTGAGGAATTTAAAAAATTGACAGGGTATGAGGTCCCTTATACTGAGTGTAATGCTTCAGAAATGAATCTATTAGTAGAGCGCGGGTTAAATGTTATCAATGCAGCTAATAAAAATTATAAAGATACATTGGCTGATGCAAAAAGTATCGATGACGATATTGCCCAAGCCCATAAAGGTAAACGTAGCGGATTTGGTGGACATGAAAGCTTACGCGCTTATTTGCAGGATCTCGAATACAGAAAAGACCGAATTGATGGGTATATTGCATCTGCCGACAAGCTATTGAATGAGCGTCGAGAGCTTTTAGGCATGTTACGCAAGCAGGCTGAGATACTATCTGCGAACAATGCGCCTGGTTTGATGCCGGTAATTCTTACGCGAATACCTATGGAATATCTTAAAGGATGTCCGATCAAAGAATCGTACTTCAATAAGTCAGATAGTCCAATTTTATATGCTTGGAAAGAGTTGGATACGCTGGAAACAGCATTACGAAAAATTATTTCATTATGCACTGTACCTACAAGTAAATATGAAATAACTAATGGTGGAGAAAGAAAGGCTCGATATTATCGTGAATACTTCAGTAATCTAAATGCCGAACTACGTCAAAGAATGACGGCCATTGATTATGTAAATAGTAAATGTCTGCATGATCAGTACATGGATAGAAAAAAACACATGATGAATTCATCAATTTGAAATAAGAAGGTATAAGACATGGCAGTACATTCAATTCCAGATATGGCGAAGCAGTTTCATCAACTTTTCACTCGAGGCGCGGAATATTTCAGTAATAATAAAGAAGGGGAATTTACTATATCGACTCCCTCCGAAAATTCGTTGCATATAGCGATGTTAGAATCAGGTTGGATGATGGGAAGTATTACTCTGCGTGATATTGATAGTTCAACCGGGCAAGCTATTGAGATCGGTGATAACTCGTTGCACTCAGGGCGTGTGTTGTCAGGGCGTTTTAAAAAGAAACTAACTCTTAATGGCACACCTTTTGAATTAGTTGAAACAGACTCCTGTGTTTCACTATCTTACGAACAATTGGGGCAGCTCGCTAACATCAATGGCTTTGATAAATTTGTAAGCCTGCTCTCTGATTTTTTTGGTCGTGCTGTTTCTTTAGATATGCTGCGGGTTGGGTTTAACGGCGAATATGCCGGACTGCCTACTAATCCCATTGAGAACCCTAAAGGGGAGGATATTAATACCGGCTGGCATGCTATAGCACGAGAGTTTAATAACGGTTCCCAGGTCATCACTGAGAAATTTAGCCTGGGCGAAGGTGGCGACTATCCGCATCTGGATGCTCTGGCTAATCAGCTTATCAAAGATAAAATCCCTGAAGCCTTCCGGGAAGATCCGCGCCTGGTTGTTTTGGTCGGTGCCGAACTGGCAGCAAAAGAACGTCTGCGCTTATTCAACGCCGCAGATCGCTCACTTTCCGATACAGCTGCGGCGCAGCTGCTGACCAGCTCTATTGCGGGGCGCTTTGCTTTTGTTCCGCCATTCATGCCAGGTAAACGTCTGGCTGTTACAACGCTTGAAAATTTTCATATCTACACGCAGAAAGGCTCACGCCGTTTCCGCGCTGAGTTTGTGGACGATTCAGCTGAGTATCAGCATGCCTATCTGCGCAATGAAGGCTATGCACTGGGCAATGGATTTTTGTATGCGGCGGCGGATGAAAACGCCATCACACTGCTGTAGGGGCTAACAATGGAATATTCACCGGTGTCGACGGGGTGGGTGTGTGTGGCCACAGAAGGGGACACAATAGATGGGCGTAAAATAGAACCCTCCTGGATCACTGATTTGGCTGAAACGTACAATCCTAAGTTATATACCGCATTAATTTGGGAAGAACATAATCGTGATCTAGATAATTTGGGTGAAGTCTTGGAAGCGCGTAGTGAGACTTCCGCAGGGTTGAAGAAGCTGTATGTCAGAATTAGACCTACAGCAAAGCTAATGAGCTACAACGAACATGGGCAGAAGTTGTTTTGTTCGATAGAAGTTAAAGACGATTTTCCGGACGTTGGTCGTTTTTATCTCAGTGGATTGGCTGTGACTGATAGTCCAGCAAGTATTGGAACCGATCGACTAAAGTTTAGTGTTAATAAACGTTATTTTTCCCGTTTTGATGCCAAGACGCTTATTAGTAACCCTATAGCATTCTCTTTGAAAGATAGTATTACCATGGCCGGTAAAGGCTGGGTTTCTGCAATTTCAAACAATTGATTATATTTTATTTATCTTACCACCCGGTTGAATAAGATCGGGTTAGATAACTATTTTTCGGAAATGACTAATGAATATATTTAAGCGGAAGAATTGGTTTGCAACTGATGCTGTAGAGTTTTCTTTTAACTTTGTAGGCAACAAAAATAGTTTGCCTACAAAGATCTTCTCACGCTATAGTTTTGTTGCTGCCGCAAAATCGGCAGTCGGGCGTAGGAACCCGAATAAGTTACAGGCGACATACGACGCGCCAAGCGTCTTTTTTTATGTCGTAGCCTCAGTGCACCTGTTTTTTGCGGGCTTGATCCGCGTAGAATCTATGGTGGGCTGGGCGGGGCTGACTTCGGTCAGGCCGGTATCCTGTAACGCCGGTATTCCTACCCCCGTCCAGCTCACCACCCAAGAGTGTAGGAACTCCCGTGGTGAGATTTCATCTCAGTTACAGGAGGTTGCCGCATGGCTTCTGCCCCTCAGTTTGTTTGCCCGCAATTCACTTATCTGTTCCTGGCCGTTCGCCGCGCTGACCTTTGCGCCGTACCTTGCCGCCTCAAAGTCACAGCATCTTCTGAACGGTATGCCCGGCGTGCGCTTGCCAAAGACTTTGTCCTGGCCTTCGCTGGCCGCCTGCCCTGTACAACGCAGGAGGCACGCCCATGAGCAATAAAACCCAAAACGCTTTCCCTTATGCCTTCTCAAATGAAGGTCATGACAAAATCCTTAGAGCACATCTGGCTTCTGCCTGTTTGGCGGAACTGCTGTCACTTGCAGCAAATAACACGCAGTCGAGTATTTCCCTGCAAGGTATGGCCGCCCTTTTTGAGAGTCTGGCGGATCAGCTGGACGGGGCGATCGGATGCAGTGAAATGTTTAAGGAAGAAGTCTATGCGGGGAAAAATGATGCTGAATAAAACGCGGTTAACCTCGGCTGAATTTCGTGCGGCCTTATTACGGCATTATATTTCTCAGGCGTTTATTGCCCTGATGGTCTCTAAACATGGCAAACCGGTATTTATTGCTGATGGTGAAATTATTCCTCTCAGCCTGGATAAGGTCGCGGCCAATATTATTTATCACATTGAGCATCCCTTTATTCAAAAGCTGGGCGCAACTGAGGGCGGACGTTTAGCCGCGCAGGAATTGAATAAGATGCTCAAGCCGGGATTTATGAGCGAAGCCATGCAGCTTTCTTATTACGGCACAATGCGCCTAAGCCGGGTTTATCAGGACATTATTTACGGTGCGCCTGATGGTGAATTTCCCGCAGGCAGTTGCATCAAGGATGAACAGGACGGGGAGGCAACGCTATGAGTCACAAGCCGGTATCAGAGGCGATCAGCGCCGCGAAAGGCCGCTGGTCACATATACTTCCCGCGCTGGGTATCACCGTTCCGGCCAACGGCCAGCACGGAGCCTGTCCAAAATGCGGCGGGAAGGATCGCTTTCGCTTTGATGATAAGGGCGGGCGCGGCACCTGGATTTGTTCGCAGTGTGAACACGGCGACGGGCTGGACTTAGTGCGGCTGGTCAGCGGGACGACTGCGGCGGAAGCCGCCAAAGAAGTGGCGGCGGCGTTGGCGATGGCCTCAGCGTCATTATCGACAAACACGCCAGCCAGGGAAGAAGCCTCCCCGGAGCAAAAGCGGGCGATGTGCCTGAAAGCGTATCGTGCGCTGCTGGGTCAGTGCATTCAGGGCGAAAGTGAATACCTGAAAGGGAAGGGGTTAGACAACACCGAGGGAATGCTGACGCAGGTCATGAAGCCGTTCGGGGGCGTGGAGTTTATTCCCGGCTCTCTTTTGCTGCCCTTAACTGATGCGAAGGGGCAGCAAACCGGCGCGCAGCTTATTCACCCCAACGGTGATAAACGACTGTTACCCCATTCCGCGCTGGCCGGCTCATTCATCAGTGTGGTTGAACCGGGCGATATCGCCCCGGAGCAGGTGACGATCACAGAAGGGTTTGCGACGGCGCTCACCGTGTCCAGGCTGACGGACGGGGTTTGCGTGGCGGCTGTCTCGGCAAATAACCTGCTTAACGTGGCGCAGGCCGTGCGTGAAAAGTGGCCGGAGGCGCGGATCATCATTGCCGGGGATAACGACTTTGACGACGGCAAGGAAAACACCGGCAAGCTGTGCGCACAAAAGGCGGCTAAGGCGGTCAATGGCTGGGTGACGGTGCCGCCCACGCGGCATAAGGCCGACTGGGACGATTTCCGCCAGGAGCACGGCATGGATCGCGCCAAAGAAGCTTTTAAAGAAGAACTTGTGCTGTTTGGTAAAGGCAAAACCAAGTTGCCCCAGGGATTCCGCCTGACGCAGGAATACCTGTGGTACGACAAACAGGTGCAGAAGTCAGACGGTGACACGGAGATCCGCAACATCAAGCTGTGCAGCCCGGTGCGCGTCACGGCCATCACCTGCGACGAAGATGGCAGTAACTACGGCCGCCTGCTGGAGTGGGAGGATACCAACGGGATCAGCCGAAAATGGGCAATGCCGATGGAAATGCTGGCCAGTGCCGGGGAAGAGCTGCGCCGCACGCTGCTGGTTAATGGGCTGTCGTACATCAATATTAACGGCCAGGCGCGTGCGCACCTGATGGAATACATCTCTCTGTGCAAGCCAGAGCGCAAAGTCACCTGCGTGACCAAAACCGGATGGCACGGCTCGGTGTACGTTCTCCAGGATGAAGTGATCGGCGTTGGTTCGGAGTCCGTTATTTTGCAGACCTCAAGCGTTCAGGGGCGGGATTTTAGAACGGCGGGCACGCTGGAAGACTGGCGGGAGCAGGTTTCCCGCTACTGCGTCGGTAACGGGCGGGTGGCTTTTGCCGTGAGCCTGGCGTTTGCCGCGCCGCTGCTGAAACTGGTGGGCGTTGGCGGGGGCGGGTATCACCTCAAGGGTGAATCCACGGACGGTAAAACCACTACCATGAAGGTGGCCGCGTCGGTGTGCGGCGGGGCTGATTTCTGGCACACCTGGCGTGCCACCGGCAACGCGCTGGAAGGCACCGCCAGCCGCCGAAACGACGCCACGCTGATGTTGGATGAAATTCGCGAAGTAGACGGCAGAGAGGCGGGGAACATTGCCTACATGCTGGCAAACGGCCAAGGGAAAGCGCGGGCTAGAACGGACGGCAGCGTGCGTGAAACTAACCGCTGGTGTCTGCTGTTCCTGTCCACCGGTGAGCTTTCCCTGGTCGAACACGCGGCCAACGTGGGGGAAAAGACCTATGCCGGGGTTGAGGTGCGGATGATCCAAATCCCCAGCGACACCGGCAAGCACGGCGTGTTTGAGGAGTTGCACGGTTTTGCAGGCGGTAAGGCGCTGGCTGAGCACCTTGAGCAGTCAGTGATGCTGAGCCACGGCGCGCCGTTCAGAGAGTGGCTGCGATGCCTAACCGCCGATCTTCCTGGCATGACCAGCAAGGCCAAGGCCATGCTGAAAGAGTTTACCCGCAGGCTGACGCCTGACAACGCCGGGAACCAGGTCGGACGCGCTGTGACACGCTTTGCGCTGGTGGCGATGGCGGGCGAGTTGGCCACCGAGGCGGGGATCACCGGCTGGCAACCCGGAGAGGCCTACAACGCGGCCAAAAGCTGTCTGGATGCGTGGATGTATGACCGTGGTCATACGGCGAATCAGGAGGACGCCGCCGCGCTGGAGCAGGTCAGGGACTTCATGACGCGCAACCAGTACAGCCGCTTTGCCGACTGGCACGACTCACACAGCCGCCCGGCCAACATGGTGGGCTTTCGCCGCGTAGAGAAGGGCAGCGGTCAGGAGGAAACGGTGACCACCTTCTACGTGCTGCCTACCGGCTGGAAGGAAGTCACCAAAGGCTTTGACGCCAAGAAGGTGGCCAGGCTGTGCGCGACGGCGGGCTATCTCGACGTGCCGGAGGAGGAAGCCAGAACCCAGAAAAGCCTCCGCCTGCCAGAGATGGGGGTTAAACGGGTCTATCAGCTAAACAGCACCGTCTTAGGGTAATACTCTCACACGAGTCTTATTTATAACTGGTAACAGAGGTAACACTGGTTACAGCCACTCCCGGCAAGGCCTCGGCCTGTTACCAGTAAAAAAGGGTCACTGGTAACACTGGTAACAAAGTGCAGAGCGTTACCAGTGGTTACCAGTAATAAACAGGACGAGGTAACAGAGTATTTATATATAAAACAAGGGTGTAACCAGTGTTACCTCTGCTACCAGTCAAAAACGATAAAGCAAACATGATGAAACCCTGGCTTGAGGCTTCTTTCTGGCGGGCTGGGGTTAAGGAGGATAAAACAGGATGCGAGTATTCAAAGTGATATGCCCGGAGTGTGATGCTGCGGCCGTAATCAAAAAGACGCACCGTAAGCATAAGCATTTTGCTGACCTCTACTGTTCCTGTTCGGATCCGGAATGTGGTCACAGCTTTGTGATGAATATGACCTTCTCGCATACCCTAAGCCCAAGCGGCAGGACGTACAGCCGCTTAGTAAAGGATATTGCGGACAACATTGCGCCCGCGCAGCGCGAAGAAATAGCGGCTTTTCTGACGAATTCAGCAATAGAAGTGAGAGAAGGGGAGCGACGTAACAGTGAGGCAAAAAGTACGGTTGTTCGCCGAAGTTAATCCGGTGAGCGAAATGCTCGAACGCTGACTGACAGATTTTAGTCTTACATTTTTTTCAGTTTTGATTTTCATCCCTTGTGCTGCCAGTCCGCGTGGTGCAAGGGTTCTTACGTTTTACCCTACCCGCACCACATTCTCTTTTCGTTAACGCATTTCCACGTAAAATAGAAAAGTTGTTTTCAAACATGCAGTTAACCAGCATTCAACAAGATAGCCAGAACTTTAAAACTGAAAAAAACTGAAATTCGTTTCAATCTTTTCAGTTTGGGATTTACGAGAGAACACCAGACGTGGCGCGGTCTGGCGTATCGGTTTGTAGAAAATGAAAACTGAAAAAATTATGCATTGCAAAAACCGCAGGCGGGTGCGGTGTAGTGCAATTTTCGTCGAAATTACGTTTCATCCCTTGTACTTTTTTGAAATGTATAGATGATTAAACTAAGACACTCCATTTTTGATAAGGAAATATTATGCTTGTACGTAAGCATTTTTTGGAGACTAAAGCTCTACTTCGTGAGGTTGAACCTGCAATAATAGCTAGCTGGCTACTTAATGATGGTTTTTTTCCAGAGCAATATGTTCTGCCACCAACATTCAAAGTTAGCAATTTCGAATTAAGAGCGGAACCTTATTTTCCTGATCTTACCTCAGTAAAGAGTAAGTTCATTATAAGTGTCTCGTATCCTAAATCAGCACTGACGCATAGACTTTTTGGAATACAACACCCTCATCATTACCACGATATTGTTTATTGGCTCATGGATAGTTGGGAGGCTATAATTGAACATTTGTTTGACGATGAAATTAAAATTTACTCATATAGTTTTCCTATACCTCTTAGCAAAAAAGATGACTTAGATTTGTCGCCACTTCGTTCAGGAAGGATGATTTATGAGTGGATTGAAATGGCTGAAAGAGATCTGATTGTTGATGCGGTGAAGTATAATTATTTGGCTAGGACTGATATAACTAATTTTTATGGGTCAATATATACTCATAGTATTAGTTGGGCACTGCATGCCAAAGATATTGCAAGGAAAGATAAAAGCTTTGCATTACTTGGGAATAAACTTGATAAACTTATGCAGTATTCTAATGATACTAAAACAAACGGTATTCCGGTCGGTTCAGCACTTAGTGACCTCATCGCTGAAATAATATTGGCTAGCGTTGATAAATCTATCTCAAGATCCCTTAATGAAGTGGAATTTGTTGGTGCTAGGTTTAAAGATGACTACAGGATTCTATGCCAAAACGAGGCAAATGCTAAATTAGTAATAAAAACAATTTCTGATGAGTTAATGAAGTTTAATCTTAATATTAATGAGTCAAAAACGAAAATAACAAAACTCCCTGATGGGTTATATCGAGAACATAGTAAGCATTATTATATGCATTCACTTTCAAGTGAGAAAAACGTTTCATTTAAAAAGTTTGAAATGACTGTTTTAATTGCAATGGATATTCATAGGAAATTCCCTGGCACTAGTATTTTAGATAAGTTTTTATCTGAGCTTTTTTATAAAAATAAATTAAAAATTGACTTTTCAAAAGAATCCTCCAAAAGAAGTAAAGAGCTGATGAAGGTTATCAGTATCCTTCTTTTAATGAAAAGGGAGTCAGAAAAAATATTAAGTAATGTTCTCTCAATTATCGATGATGTTTATATAAACTATAAAAAACAACATCCTGAGTTGAAAGAGTATCTGAAAGAAAAAATCCAAGATGATATAATTCTTTCTTCAAGTAAGGATTCTATTTTTGATGTCTTATGGTTGATGTTTTTTAGTAAATACTTGAAGTTAGGGATTGGCGACGTTGACTTGTTGGTTAATAGTAATGTTATCAAAGAGAATGACTTTTATCGTTCACTTAAGTCTGGTAAGCAATACATATTTAATGATTCAAGAATAAACTTATTTGTATTGCCATCGACCTTAAAGGATAAAAGGTTAATTGAGTATGTGGATGTATTTAAACGGGACTAATTAAAATGAATAAAAAGGCAATCGAGTCTTGGAATAAGATCTTAGATCCAAGTGTATTGAAGATGAAAGTTATGTCTTTCTCAATATACACCACAGCCTTTGAGCTTTTAAAAAGTGTTGTCATAACTAAGGTTGAAGCTTTTTTTGTTAGTCCATTTGATGATAATGATGCTCAGAATGAATATGAAAAAAAGGTATTGTCATTAAGCAAAAGTAAATTATACGCATCGTTGCTTTGGTTAAAGGATATGGGCGCAATTGATGATGAGGATATAAAAAACTTCAACTTATTAAAAGAATTAAGGAATGACATTTCACATGAGATGTTTGATTTGTTATGCTCAGAACCGAGTTTTGATATAATTGTTGAATTAGATTCAATAATTAGAATGTTGAATAAAATAGAACTCTGGTGGTTTTTAAATTTAGAAATGGCGATTGACCCAGATGCTTATCCAGAAGATTTCGATGTACAAAAGGTTCAACCGATGAGCGTTTGGACTTTAAAACTTATCATTACTGTCGCGTTGGGTGACGAGAATGAAGCTAAAGCTATCTTTGATGACTTCTGCGATAAGGTAAAGAATAATTATTAGTACAATAACATATCATAGATTATTAGCAATTCGGCTTTAATATTAAGTCGCTATATTGCTGTAACATTATCTTACGTCTTTCAAGATATTGCGCATGATTATAAGTCCCACGAATTGAGTTCTTATCAACATGCGCAAGCTGTAACTCTATCCAAGCGCTATCAAATCCTTGTTCATGCAAAATAGTGCTCATGGTATGCCTGAATCCATGCCCTGTTGCTTTTCCATGATATCCAATCAGTTTGAGCACTTTATTTATGCTCCCTTCACTCATCGGCTTACTGGCATCATTGCGCCCAGGGAACACGAGCTGGTAACGTCCTGTTAGCGTCTCTAACTGGCGTAGGATCTCCACTGCCTGCGTTGATAATGGAACTAGGTGTGGGCGTTTCATTTTCATACGTTCCGCAGGGATCTCCCATAGAGCATTTTCTAAATCAAACTCCTCCCATTTTGCTGCTCTTAGTTCAATTGTTCGGGTGCCGGTTAGCATCAGCAACTGCGTGGCCAATTTTGTGACGATGCTGCCTGAATAGGAATTCAGGGCTTTTAGAAATGCAGGGAGTTCATCCGCCATCAGGAAGGGGTAGTGGTTTCTTTTTGGTGTCTGTAAGGCGCTGGCCAGGTCTGGAGCTGGGTTATAAGTGGCGCGGCCAGTAATAACAGCGTAGCGGAATACCTCTCCACAGCGCTGGCGTACTTTACTGGCTAATTCTAACGCTCCCCGACCTTCAATTTTCTGAAGTACAAGCAGTAACTCTAAAGGTTGGATCCCATCAATAGCCCTTTCACCTAGGAATGGAAATACATTCAGCTCAAGAAGGCGGATCACTGACTGAGCGTAATTCTCTGTCCAGGATGCTTTCTTAGCGACATGCCATTCCAGAGCAATAGCTTTGAAGGTATTGCCAGCAGCGGACATCTGAGCAAGTTTACCGGCTTTGCGGGCTTCACTCGGGTTTATACCTTTGGCCAGTTGAGATTTGGCTTCTTCACGTCTGGCACGCGCATCTGCTAAAGAAACTGCGGGATAGACGCCAAAAGAAATCATTTTTGGTTTACCTGCAAAGCGATATCTGAACCGCCAGCCCTTAGCGCCGGAGGTTTCCACGAGCAAAGAAAGCCCATAACCATCATTGAGGGTGAAGGGTTTTTCGGCTGGTTTGGCACGTTTTATTTGGATATCGCTGAGTGGCATGTGTATAGCTCTCTACATCGAACCTGAGTTATACGCAATTATATACACAATTGTGCGAGCTTTAACTGCATTTTCTTAGATGTGCTGAGACGTGGTTTTAGTTTATTGGTTTGAAATATATGGATTTTTAGACTTTAAGAGACGCGATGAGAAGTGAAAATGGTGTCCCCTACAGGAATCGAACCTGTAACTAGCCCTTAGGAGGGGCTTGTTATATCCGTTTAACTAAGGAGACACGGGCGCCTGTGGAAAGCGCCCGCGTAGTATACTCGTTTTTCTCGCAAT
>Ga0256408_1001694_pt1 | contig 11745 bp, 8 predicted proteins | sample PhyAR1_FD_185998 | JGI IMG/M metagenome (GOLD analysis project Ga0256408, IMG submission 185998) | Leaf surface microbial communities from alfalfa plants in UC Gill Tract Community Farm, Albany, California, United States - DLSL A.R1 | ecosystem: Host-associated > Plants > Phyllosphere >...
ACGGGGAGTGTACATTGAATTCCATAGTGTCTTGGGCTACGAAAACCCCCCATTCACGAGTATTAATTGAAGAGCCTTCAGCATAAAAAATAGTATCCGCTTTTTGATTAAATTTTAGATGTCCACCATCAGAATACAAAGCTGCTGCATAATCATTCGTTAAACGTAATTGTGACCTAGCTCTATCCGCACTATTATTATCGATACTAAAATTATTCTCTCCATTCCCAAGATAAATAGTAGAATAATTTGATGAAACAGAGCCACTATTAGGACGATGGGTATAATGCCTATTATTTAAGTTGAGAGTTCCACCACTTGTAATAATAATATTATTGTTAGAACCACTCATAGATAGTGCTCGAGTATTAGTCCCAGGATTATCAAACTCTACGTGCTTGCTAGAAATAGATGAATTATTTCTTATATAAACATCATTTGACCCCGTAGTAATATCAATCAAAGGATTATTTCTTCTCGCTGAACTCTCAATATCTATTTTCGAAAAATTATCTACTGTAAGCTGTGCATTAGTCGTGCTCATTCCAATAGAAGTACCATATAAATTCTTACTGATAATTTCAGAATTATTCTCCACTTTTAAATCTGCAGACTCTCCATTCATAAAAATACTTCTAGGTCCACCCGATAAAACATCAATGGATATTTTAGAATTTTTTGAGACCTCTAATATTGGTGAGGATCCAGCTATTCGGATGGAGTTATTATTATCAATTGCTGCAGTATTTGTGGTACTCTGTGCTCTAATCGATAAGTTTGAGTTATCAGTTACCTTTAATGATGGATTAGTATTCCCATTTCCGATTAAGATATTTTCATGTATGCCGTTTCCTCCAGCTATAGACATTTGGCTGTTATTAGTCAATTCTAAAAAAGAATTTTGCCCATTCAACGTTACTCCATTGGCTGACCTCATATTTTTGATGTTGATTTCACTATCAGATGAAAGGAATTTGGGTTTGTTACCCGTGATTTCTACTCCATAACCAGTTGTACCAATAAAATCAATAAGACTAGATTGTGTATTAACTAAAGCATTGTGTCCAGATAGAGATATACCTGCACCCTCTGCAGTATTAAGCTTTAGATTTGATTTATTAGCATTTAGCGTGCTACTTTCTCCATTTAGATTGAGTGCTCGACCGGATATTGTATTTATATCTAAGTGACTGTCATTTAAATTAACTTCCGCATTTGTACCGTTTAAATATAGTCCGCGGCGTGCATTAGAAGTTACAGAAACATTGAGCTCTGACCCACTGGTAATATTTATTTTTGGTTCTACTCCTCTTAAATGAATAGCATTATTTAAAGTGTCTGTCGGAGATCGAGTAGCACTGGATGTTGTAACGGACAACTTTGAGCCACCTGTAACGGAAAGCTCTGGACGCGCATTATTGTCTCCTATTGCAACGTTTTCTAACGTCCCAGTTCCACCACCATTGATGGACATCTCACTTTTATTTCTCAAAGAAAGTAACGCATCTGTTCCTCGTAAAATCATTGCTTGAGAAGGATCAGTATCCGTCATTTCAATGCTACTCTCATTCATTAATACCTGTGGAACTATTCCTTGTAAGTAGATACCTCGACCTGTAGTAGCTGTCAGAAAAAATTGTGTCTGATTTAATGACAACTGTGGATTATCGCCAATTAAGTTTATTCTTTGACCTGTAGTACTTGTAAAACTCCCGGTCCCCTCCTCATAATCAACTTTAGGTGAATCACCAGTCAAGGCAAGTGTCGCTCCTGTTGTTGAGCGAATGTCACTATTACTTTTAGTGGCCGAAAACAATGGCTCACTACCTATTAGACTAATTGCTGCGTGTGTAGCAGAGGTCACAGATAATTTTGAATCAACAACTATTATTTTAGGATTATTTCCAGATAGATATATGCCTCTTTTAGCAGCCGTGCTTGTAACCGTTAGCTCACTAGCTGAATTAACCGAAATTTTAGGACTTGCGCCGCTGAGTATAATAGCATTATTTGTTGTAATGGTCGGAGTTGCTGGAGTTCCAAACGTGCTTATAGATAACTTCCCATTTGTTTGTAAAGCTATTTCGGATTTTTCTCCTCTTAAATCGATCGTATTTGCCGTCCCACCAGTTGTCATAATCGTAATTGCTGAGCCAGCTTCTATTACAAGTTTTGGCGCCGATACTAGGGCTGAAGAAAAGAAGATAGTCATATTACCTCGGCTAATTGTCACTTGTGCTTGATTTACAGCTTTGACTTCTTTTGCTTCAATAAAAGCCGCAGAAGAAATTATCCGCGTAAAATTGGAGTTCCCACCTGTAAAAATAATCGTTCCATCTGGCATAGAAGCAAGTCGCATCGTATTTGCGTTGACTTCTGCTACATCTTCTATTTCTAATACCCAATTGCGACTAACTTGCGTTGTTGCATTGACTAAAGGAGTAGTGCCAGTCTTTGTGATTGTTGCGTCCTCTATCCGAAAGGTCATTGGTTCACTCACTTCTGCTAATTGAAAATAAAAACTATTGTTACCAAAAGTCAGCGTATGACCGTTTCCTTGTATCTTGATTGGTCGATCGATCGTCATGATATTTGCTGTAGTTTCAGTTAAACTCGCTTGAACAGAGATAATTCCGACTTCAGGATTTGCAACTGCTTCTCTAAATGCAGCCATTGTTGCGACTTCTGCCGTATTTCCTTCAAAGACTGTCTTTTCGAATTTTTTGTTCTTAGAAGGAATTGATTCTTCATTCGATTCTTCGGTTGCTATAAGCGCTTCTTTTTCTTCTGATTGTTTCGTTGTATTCGTCTCTTCATTTGCTTCATCAGACGAATCCTGATTCGTTTCTGATTGATCTTCAGTCTCCGGTTCTTCCTTTTTCGATATTTCAAGTGTCGCAGTTGCTTCTTCGACCGACACCTCATAGTTGCCTTCAGATTCAAATACCACAGGAAGTACAAACGTTTGTTGCGCACGCTCCGCTTGAATCACCCATTCACCTGATTCTTCTTCTTGATCGATGGTAATCCCAGCTTGTAACTGATCTTTTCCCAGCTTTGCTTCCTTCGAAAGAGTAATCCTTGCCTCTGACACCTCTTGATCTGAGAAAAAGGTCACCTTCAATGGCGCTTCAACCGTTCCTTGCAGGCGAGAGTGAGGAAAATAAAAGCGAGGCTCGCTTTCTTCTTCCACTTCCAGGTAGTTTTTCATGGTTGGAAGTTCCAACTGTTCTTCTTTCTGTATCTGCCCCGCTTCTTTTTTCTCCGTAGTTTCCGCATAGACGCTGCCTACTGGCAGGAGGAATGCATGTAGAATAAGAATCGTCGTCCCTAAAACGAGCATTCCTTTTTTCATTAGCTTTCTCATGGAATCCTCCTCTCTATACTTCTTTTTCGCTTTCACGTGTTCTTTTCTTTTGTCTCATCAGGTAAAGCACAAGTCCAAGTATTAAAATAAGCAAAATAATCGCTCCAATCATCCACCAATTGACACCTGAATCAATCGTTACGTCTTCTCGATTTAGCTTTCGGGCTTCATCAGCTTCAATCGTAAATTCACGCGTCCATGACCATTCATTGTCTCCAGAAGTAGCCGTCAATTCTAAGATATAGTTCCCACTTCGAAACCGGTCTCCTTCTAAGGAAATTGGAAAATTGAAATTGGAATTAGGTGCCATCTGCATCATTTCTTTCTCCGCCTTATAGAGAACCTCGTTCTCCCCTGCTCGTTTTACGGTAGCTTCCACCGCCAATTGATTGACAAAAGTGGGTGTAAAGTTTTGTAAAGTGGCGCTGATCACATTGCGGTAGTTCAATTGATCTGCAAACACATCTAATAGTTCTAACTCCGGTTGCACTGAGTCTCTGTTATTACTGACGACCACACCAACCACATAGGCAAATTCATTTTTAATGGCCACGCCTTCTCCTTCATTGGTTTCTTCTGTTTCCTCTTTTAGTTCGGCAATGCGTAACCCACCTGCTAAAAAGCCGTCAAAGGCTTCTTCTGGCATCTGTAAGGGAATCTCAACCGTCTTCTTTTCATTTCCAGCTAATTCAATGACACCGGAAGTAGTTATCAGCTCATCCAAGGAGTGGGTTAAGGTTGGATCCGCTTCTTCGGCATCTTTGCCGTATTCGACGTGTCCTAACACGTTGGTATACGCCGTATGCGGTGTCAACTGAATCCTTATGGGTTCTGCACTCGTATTCCCAATCTCCAAACGCAAGGTTTCTTTTTGATTCGGGGCTAGATTCAAATCGTAATAGCCTTTGTCCTCATCTACTTGGCTGTCTGGAAAAAGTGGTGTGGCATAAATATTTAGCGCCGTTTCTTCTGCTTGAACTGACGTCGGAAAGAAAAAGAAGAGAATAGCGAGTATCCACAGGTGTCTATCGTTCTTTTTTGTAGGTTTCATTCTATGAATCCTTTCTTACAAGGTGCTGTGATACTATTAGTTTGTCATTTGATAAACAAATTGTTTTTTTTAGATTTCTATACTCTTAGGATCTGGATTTTCTGGAGTTGTAGTTAATTCCCATGTCAGTGTGGAGCGATACGTCACGGCATCTTTTGCAGTTGAACCTGGGACAAATAGTTTGATTGCTTCATTTTCGACTACGTCCGCTCCCGCTGTGACTTGTTGTGCAATGGTCGCGTAGTTCCCCCAAACAACGGAAGTTGATCCGGCACCTTTTTTAGCTGCCGCTGTCATCACTGGCACAGCCTTTTCCCCGGGTAAAATCTCAAGGCCCGTAGCATGTACCTCGGGTTTTTGTTCAAGGTCTTCAACGCTATAAATTAGTTCTGGATTAAATAAGGTGATTTTCGCGCCTTTAAGTATGGAATTTTGTGTATCCTTTGGTCCCTCAAATTCAGACAAGCTAACCGTTAGTTTCCATCCTTTATTCGTACCACGTGTGTCTTGGACTTGTGCCAAACTCACATAAGGGACCATGTTTTCTGCGCCCGTCGTGCCTGCCTTTTGTTGTCTTTCTGCAACCATATTGTAATTTTTATCGGTAGTTGAGATAATTTGTGAGCCGAAGTTCATCGTTGGCACCGTCGCAATCGTTAACGGTCCTTTATTTTGTCCATCTGGTCCTGTAATAGGTGGGATTGTTACGTCTGGACCTTCTGGTAGTTTATCCACTTCAGTATCATCATTTCCTGGGGTGAATGTGATTTGACCTTCGGTTGTCGTTTTACGGACTTCGCTTGTTTCTTTCTGTTCTCCATCAGCAAACACTTGAACGCCTCCAGCTAAAATGGTAGTAGATAATGCAGTAACACTTATTAACCGAATAAATTTCATATGTGATTTCCTCTTTCAACTTTTATTTTTGATTTTCTTAGTCTTATTTTTACACTGATAATAACAACTAGAATAATGATTAACCAACCTATTAAAATCAGTGAGTGGTTTTGCACAATAGTGTTTGTTTGCGGCAGCTTACCGCCTGTTTGGGTGGTTAAAACCGGTGGTGGATCTGGTGTACCGATTGGCTCGTAATATCCTGAAAACTGAATTGATCCTTCGGACTCAGTCGACTGAATCAAGGCGGCTTCTACCCTATACGGTATGCATAGAAGTAACAATATATTGTTGTTAACAAGTTTTTTTGCATTTTTCATTTCCCTCCTCCTTTTACAAACCGATATATAACCCATCATATTTTGGTTGTATGTTTACAGATCGGTTTTTAGATATATCCTCTCTGCAACTGATACTTTACCTAAAATTTTCATTAAATAAAATCCATTATTTTCGTAATATAAGGAAATGAAAAAATATCTATAAACATTTCTCTCACATGTGAGTATTTTACGAATTGTAAATACGTTCGAATAAAATCGAGAAATAATTTTGTATTTATAATTGTCTTAACGCATCATAATAGGGATAAGTTTTTTCACAAAGAGTACTACCATGTCTTCTTTTAATCACAAGTCACTACTAAATCAGCATATGTTATACTTTTTTAATAAACTATCGTTTAATTTATTTATAAAGCAAGTTTAGAAAATATTTCGCTCTTATAATTACGCTTTAAGTTTGAACTTCCATTTTTATAATTATCTTGTTTTAAGGTTACTTCTTCTTTTAAGGTTACTTCTTCTTTTAAGATTATTTCTATTTCTACGATTGGGTTCATAATTTCCTGAGAATGCGGCATTCTCCTTATTTTCCGTATTATTGAAATAATGTAGAAATATCTTTCTATTTTTCCAAAGAAAAAATTTAGTATAAGTGCCGATTTAGTTGCTTAGTTATACGTGTCCAATCATTCTCACTTGGAATCGTATTTACCAACAAATAATCTTTTTTTAATGAATACTCCCAGAGATAGGGACGATAATTCGTCACAACTAAATCAATTTCCTCAGCATCAATTCGATCTGACGTCAATTCTTGCAAGGGAAGTAATTGAATCCGATGATTGTGGCCTATACGTTGCTTGGCCTGCTGGTAAAGCGTTTGGACCACAATAGAATTACCTGCTAATAAAAATAAAACAGACTTTTTAGGATAATAAGTTCTAAGTAACAGATTAGTGAACAAAGTAAATTCGACAACGACATCCTCAAAGAACTGTTCACCTAATCCAAGCACCTTCTGATGCTGGCGTAAAAATTGACGGTTTGTTTGATAGGCTTGTGAGTGGTTCACAATAGCTTGATCTCTTTCTTCTGCTAATTGCTTATTCCAAATAGGATGAAGAGTGTAGGTGAGGCTTTTTGAAGCCAAAAATGAAGATAATAAATCGGTGAGAATCTTACGATCCCAGCCTTCAAACTGAGAATTCGAAAAATACTTCCATGCGACTGATTTTATTAAAGGCCGTTGATTAAATAGGCTGTAAAAATGTCGTTCTCGTTCAATCTGATTAATCGTGCGCTGCGCCACAAGTATTAAATAAAGCCAGATAAACTCATCCTTAGGTATATTTATATTAAATGCGTTAGCTAACAAATCTCGAAGAGAATACAGCATGATAAAATCCTTTGCTTTTGTAATCCTTTGCTTTTTAAAAAAAGTAAGGGTCACGAGTTTTCCTTGCTGGACTCGGTTCATCATAAGATATACCAAAAAATAAAATTCTGCAGCAGATACCCCAGTACCAACTTCATAATCGCCCAAATAATCGGATAAATTTTCCAGAATTAATGAGTGTATAATTTTGGGTGGCTGTATCGTATGCGTTGTGTATTCCCCCAAGTAGTAAAAATCATAAAAAAATTTCCTGATATTCTCTTCATCTCCAACTAACGTGACAGGATTCAAACTAAGTTTTAAATCATAGGATTTGAGAGGCTTTTCAGCCCGAAGTAAAAAACGTCGAAATGAACTTTCCCCGTAGTTATATTCAAGGGCTAGTTCTTGAAAAGGTTTTAATTCGCCTCTAAAAATCTGACCAATTACAGCAAAAAGTATCTCCGATTTTACCAAATCTGCCTTTTTGTCCATATAGCAGTCATGGTTAACCTCTTCAAATCTATATCCGGTTTGTTTAGCACATAAGATAATATGTTCCCCAAAATACTCTTTAATGCCGTTAATATCTTTTCCTAGCGTCCGTTGTGATACAGAAAGTCTTTTCGATAATGCAACAAGCGTAAAATTCGGTTCTTTTTCAATATTATTTAATATTTGAATCCATCTAGTACTCATAGAATTCACCATAAAATCTAATTGGAGTTGACGCATCGATTCCGTTCCTCCTTTTGTTAATTATATATCTTGTCTTTGATTACAATATGCCATGATACTTATGCGAAGTATCGGGAGATTGCCTTCTGTATCTCTTCTTTTCTGGGGAACTGAGATAGCTTTAAGACTCTTTCCTTCTGATTTATTTCCGTGAGATTACTCACTTCAAGAAAATGTTGATAAGAAGTCTTATCAAATGCAGATATGTTCACGACTAACCAGCCAGCTTGGAGTAATTCTGATTCTACTTCCTTTTTTATCCATCTCTTTAGTGCATTGGATCCTGACAATCGATAGGTAACGTAGAGAGATTTATAATAGAACTCTTTTTGACGAATAACCCTACTTTTATGACAGGGCAATAATTGAAAAAAAAGGTGCATTAATGATAAGTAGGTACTAAGAAACTGAGAAGCAAGTTCCTCATCTGTTTGTATTAACATATAAGAAGAGACATTTGGCAGAGAAAATTCTCTTAAAAACCTCTTTTGTAGCATTGGATTAAGAAACTGTTCCTCCTTTAAGGATAAAAGAAATAGTGCTGCTTTTTCTTGATTTGGTAACGAAATTGTGACTTGATAATTGAATGCTCGTACAAGCATTTTTTGGAGAGAAGTTTCCTCATTTTTTTTTAGCTCGCATCTCTGTGTTATTCTTAATTGCGCAATAACTATCCATTGGTTCATTCGTTTTTCATCTATCTGCCACGCTCCTTTTTGTACTCTTGTTTGTATCTTACATAACTGTTTGATTTTTTCTATAGCCACCTCTGGATAGACCGGCAACGAAAAATAAAAATCATAGAGTAGCTGACGGATCGTCACTTCTTCCCCCACAAAAAAGTTGTTCTTAGCATCTAGCTTAACTTTGTACTGCTTGGTTAAAAAAGATTGGAATTGATGCTTCATCCGGCCAAAACTGGCACTTGACACATTTAGTTTTTTTGCCCATTGGGCATTAGATAGTTCTTGTCCACTGGCAATGCAGTCAAAAAAGAAAAAAAATTGTTCTTCGGCTAATAAAGCACGTTTTTTCTGTTCATAAGTATTGGGATCTTGTAAGGAAAAATGATACCCTGTTTCATCTCCAATCCAAAGAATCGAGCAATCAAAATAGGCTTTTAATTCTTGGACATCATTTAAAATTGTTCGCCGTGTATAATTAGTTTTTTTTGCAAGCGTATTCAGCGTTGCATATTCATCTTGTTCTAATAGATTCAATAAATTAAACCATCTCCGGATCTTTTTTTTACAAATCAAATGCTCAAACAAAGGCTTCATTGATAGATATTCTCCTTTCGTAAAATAGGAAAAGGTCTCTTTTCACAGTTTTTATTATTCGTTTACTGGTACTATACTGAGATACCGTGTAAAAGTCGTTTAATAGTTTGTAGATTTAGTTCCAGAAGCTTGCGATATTTAAAAAAATGTACTCTAACCTACATTATTCTCATTATCAAAGTGATACTGACTCCTTACATATTCTTACTAGTAATAAGGTCCATCATTTCTTCAGAAATCAATAATATACTTTCAGTTTCTTCATTATCTACACGTCGATTTTTTATTTGTACGTTCCTCAATTATCGTTAATTTGTCCTGCTACTTTTGTTAAGCGTTGAGGCTGTGAATGATAAGTTTTATCTCTCACTGTAATTGACAGAATCCACCTCCAACTGTTAAAAATAATCGAAGCTTCAATATGCACTTCACTTCGTTCAAAAACTGCTATTCTCAGAACTTATAAATAGAGCAGTTAGTGTGAAAATATTTGATTCGAAATTAATCTCGTGTTTATTTCCTGAATAATTAAATCTCTGATGAGAATTTTTAATGAAGAATATAATATAAAGTTGTTCTGTATACATTTTTCGTCTACTGAATTATTATTTAAATCATCAATATACTCAACTGAGTTTGTGACTCGATCTACATTCTTAAATATATCTATATCTGTTTTAATTTACTCTGATATTTCTTTATTATGACCTTCATAAAATCCGCTATCGTCTAAAGTTAAAACCTTCTCTTTCTTGTTCGACTCGTTATTAACCGATTATTCTCAACTATTTGACTGGCTATCTGATTGTTAGGCAACTTATCCCAATCCCTTTTTGCTTCTTATGGAAAATGAATACGAATTACTTTGGTTCCTTGTTCACCAAGAATAGATATTCTAATAGTTTCATTTGGAATCCCATTCATTTTTGATTATTAAGCGGATAAGCCATTTTTTCGATATACTCGGATCTATTTTATTCAAGGTTTTAAAGTGAATTCGAAATTTCTATTTCACTATCTTTTTTTAGTTTGATTAGAGAAACCTTCTTATAGAAAGACTGAAATACTGGATCCTGAAGAAATTAATACTATAGTTTTAGCAAATAATAATTCAGAAGATAATTTCTCTTTCTAGGTATCTTCATTAATCTTTTTTAATCAATTTCCATTGAAATACCAAACTAGAAACTTCAAAGTATTGATAATCACCCATTAAAATAGTTACTGTGACACTATGATATATTATTCTAAAATTTGTTTAATCTTCATTTATTATCACGCGTAACACCGTCAAGTAAACGCTTCCTTTTTATTTAAGAATAAATAAAACGACAATAGTTTGTTTACAACAAAACCTTGCAATATCAAATAATAGAAATTATCTACATTGTTATAGAAGAAAGAATCGAATATTATGACTCTACTGGTTAAATTTAATAATAAGGATTCAGGTATAATAATACACATCGATAAGCAATCGTTATCAAAATCTCAAGACTCATTTCACTCCTTATCTTTTTTAAAATGTTTTTATTTACATTATCCGAAATATACTTCAAATAAAAATCATTATTTGCACCTTCTGTTGAACCTGTGAAAATTATCTCATTATTTAAAATTTGTAAACTGATATCATACTATCTATTTAATATAATATAATTTAAAGAATATCTACTATTCTGTGTTTATGTTAATTCTATATAAAGGTTAAAAAATACTTATTTTCCATACTTTTTGCTTCGATATTTATATACTAACTGAAAAGATACCGAGTTACTGTCACTTAGTCATATAATATATACTACGTGTCAATAGCTGAGAATTTTTTGCAAAATTGAAAATAAATCAAATTAATTTGTGAACTATTATCCTTAATTAGTGCAATCATTTCTATTAATTTTTTTTAAACCTTAAATATTATTAAAATAGCGATATCCTATTAAACAAAAAAATACTACTTAATAGCACATCACTACAGAATAAATAACGATTTATGTGTCTTCCAATTTAAGTACAATACAATTTATCAAATATAATGGTATTTGAGTGCTACAAATTGTAATTGAAAAAAGCTGCTAAGAAGCTATACAATTATCTCACTAAACAGAAAGAGAATTGATATTGTTTTACCTAGAGTTTTTAAATGCTTCATTCAAATAATTGGAAAATGTTCAAATTGGTTCCCTTATAAAATTAGTAAAGAAATAAAACGATATACAATTAAAATAATTGATTAGTTATCCACTTCCATGTACTCAAAGACAATATAATATAAAAATATCTATGTTTACGATACAACTGTCATTTTTATGAGCTGTCCTTATTTTTAAATTAGAACAAATTTTTTTCGGTCCACATAAATCATTACCGCTTGTTTTCTTACTTTATATAACAACCTGATTGCACAACTGCTACTCACCAGGGACTAAATTTTCTACAAGAGTTTCTAGTACATTGTGAGTTTTTGGATGGGGTTGTTCTTTACTATTTAGTGGTATGGTATAGTGTGGTTTTGTACATTCCAGTTGAGTGTGTAAAAATAAAAAATCAAAGTCCCTGGCAAATAGCAGTTGTGCAATTTGGTTGTTAGCTGCTTTCAACAAAAATGACAGAAAAGCACATCCTTGAATTAGCAGTTGACTTGAATGAATACTCCCAGCCATATTTTTCAAAAAGTTGTTGTACGATAAACAATCCTAAACCAGAACCTCCAGTATCTCGACTTCTGCTAAAATCCGGTCGATAAAAAGGTT